>OGRQ01000850.1_pt1 | contig 33217 bp, 30 predicted proteins | sample 1553521 | NCBI WGS metagenome assembly OGRQ01 (sample SAMEA2580088, study PRJEB22360) | human gut metagenome | biome: human gut; feature: human-associated habitat; material: faeces | place: Denmark | collected 2008/2010
TTGGTGCCCTCTGCGGTGCGGTTAACGGATTTATCCTTACCCGTTTCAAGGAGCTTCCTCCAATGATCGTAACACTGGCAACACAGATCATCTTCCGTGGTATCGCTGAGGTAACACTTGGAGCCGGCGGAAGTATCGCGATCACAAACACAGATGGTTTCCGTGCCATTGGTGGAAAAGTCGGACAGGTTCCATACATTCTTTTCCTGGTACTGATCCTTGGTGTCCTCTTTGCAATCTTCCTTGGAAAGAGCACATTCGGACGTCGTACCTATGCGATCGGAACAAACCGTGTGGCAGCTTATTATGCTGGTGTTCATGTTGAAAAGATCCGTTTCATCATCTACACAGTTATGGGTCTTATGTCTGGGCTTTGTGCACTGTTCCTGGTATCATCTTCTTATGGTGCCAATACAACAACCGGTAACGGATTCGAGATGGATGCCATCGCAATGGCAGTATTCGGAGGTATCTCCTCCACAGGTGGTAAAGGTAACCTGGCCGGTGGTATCATTTCCGCATTCATCATCGTATGCTTACGAGTTGGTCTTGGACAGAAGAACGTAAACGCACAGGTAATCCTTCTGATCATCGGTGTACTTCTGGTAGCAGCAGTAGCTCTTCCAAACATCATCGGCGATGTAAAAAAAGCAGTCGCAATGAAGAAAAACTAAATATCAATTTTGAAACCCATATGATTGTTAGCTGCCTCCATTGGTGTAGCGGGGGCAGCAGCATATAAAAAATTATATTCTTATAGGGAGGAACAAAAATGAAAAAAAAGGTAATTAGCGCAATCCTTTGTGGAGCAATGGTTCTTGGTACAGTTTGCCCGGTTCTCGCAGCAGATGACAAAAAAGACGATACTAAGACAGAAGCAGCAGCTGGCGATTCCGCAAAAGACAAAAAGATCGCTCTGGTTGGTAAAGCAGCTGGTAACGCATTCTTCGAGATCGCAGCGAAATCTTTCCAGGAGACTGTAGAGGCTGAAGGCGGCGAAGTTCAGGTCGTTTATCCTGAGACAGCTACCGCTGATGCACAGATCAAAGTTCTTGACAACCTGATTTCTCAGGACTTCGATGCAATCTGTATCTCCGCGAACGATGTTAACGCTCTTCAGGCTAAACTTGAGGAAGCTATGGATGCAGGAATCAAGGTATCTTCCTTCGATTCCGCACCGAACAAAGACAGCCGTGAGATTTTCGTAAACCAGGCTGGTACAAAAGAAGTTGCTCAGGCACTTATGGATGCAGTTCTTGATATTTCCGGTGGTGAGGGACAGTTCGCAATCCTTTCCGCTACATCTCAGTCTGCTAACCAGAATGCATGGATCGACGCAATGAAGACCATCATGGAAGGCGATGACAAATACAGCAAACTTGAGCTTGTAGACGTTGTATACGGCGATGATGAGCCACAGAAATCTACAGACCAGACAGCAGCTCTTCTTCAGAACTACAAAGATCTGAAAGTTATCTGCGCACCGACAACTGTTGGTATCGCAGCAGCTGCTAAATATCTTCAGGATAACGGATCTGAGTGCAAACTGACAGGTCTTGGACTTCCGTCTGAGATGCAGGAGTACACAGGTGATGATGCAGATCATTCCTGCCCATACTTCTATCTGTGGGATATGCAGGGCCTTGGAAAACTCAGCGCTTACACAACAATCGCTCTGATCAACGGTGACATCACAGGTGCCAAAGATGACAAGTTCACAGCTGGCGACCTTGGTGACTACACAATCACAGACGCTGATGACGGCGGTACAGAAGTTGTACTTGGCGCACCTCTGAAATTCGATACAAGCAACATCGAAGAGATGGCTAAACTGTACTAATCATATGATAAATCCTTTGGAAATGGCGGAGTCTTTGGACTCTGCCTTTTTCTTTTGTGCAGCCGGAAAAGGATCATTGGGTGATTTCAGTTGTACTCCCGTGAAGGTAGTGCTAAAATGAGAGCAACAGGACAATGACAGACAAAGGAGCAGGATACATGCAGCAGGCTTTACTGGATCAGCTGAGAAAAATAACCGAAGAAGAACGTAAGATCCTGGACGGAGAAGCAGAGGTAGACAAAGATCTCTACACTTCCGGCCGGGATTTCACTGTGGACAGCCGTAAGATGCTGAAAGAAGGCAGGCTGATCGCTGTGCGTACACACACACGTTTTGTGTATTTTCCGGCACACCGGCATAATTTTGTAGAGGTGTTGTATGTGTGTGAGGGATCACTCACCAATATCATCGATGGAAAAAAAGTCGTGGTGAATAAAGGCGAGCTGCTTTTTCTCAACCAGTTTACAAAGCATGAGATCCTGAAAGCGGGACAGAATGATATTGCCATCAATTTCATGGTGCTGCCGGAGTTTTTTGATGTAGCTTATTCCATGACTGGCAATGACAATATGCTGGCGGATTTTCTGGTAAATGTTCTGCGTCAGGATGAGGAACGTGGCGAATATCTTCACTTTAAGGTTGCAGAGGTCCTGCAGATCCAGAATCTTCTGGAAAATATCATCTATTCTCTGGTAAACGGCGAAGAAAACCGGGAACGGATCAACCAGACCACAATGGGCCTGATTTTTATGTATCTGGTGGAATCCGTACAGTATGTGGAGATGCGCCTTCCCAATCAGTACGAAAATATGATCTCCATGACAACCCTGGATTATATTGAGCAGAAGTACCGGACAGCTACTCTGACAGAGCTGTGCACCAGGCTTCATCTGCCCATGCATGTACTAAGCAAGATGATCAAGAAAAGCACAGGATTTAACTTCAAGGAACTTCTTCAGAGAAAACGCCTGAACAAGGCCGTGGAGCTGATGTGTGAGACGGATCTTCCGATCAGTGATATTATTGCTGCTGTGGGATATGAGAATAACAGTTATTTTCACAGAGTATTTAAGGAACATTACCATATGACACCCAGGGTATTCCGTGTGAAGAACAGTGAAAAAGAACAGGTGAGGTTGTAGAATTCCATATTATAAAAAATGCCATACCATAACCAGTGGGTTGAACAGAGCTGGAATATGGTGTGGCATTTTGTGTTCGCGGGCGATGCGCAGGCAGGATCAGATATCGTGAAACTGTCCGATCTTATCTTTGATCCGCTGCATTTCATTATCCATATCAATGACAGCGCGGGCGCAGTTTAGAAGCTCAGTGCTGACTTCCTCGTAACCATCCATTTCTTCGATATTCTGCTTATATCTGAGCTGATGTTCCAGGGTAGCCCAGAAATCCATACCATTGGTACGAATCTGGATCTCCGCACGCATGGGTGTTTTTCCCTTGGAGAAGAACACAGGAATTTCCACGATTATGTGGTAGCTGCGGTAACCGTTTGGTTTGGGATTTTTGATATAGTCTTTTACTTTGATGATGGTGATGTCGTCCTGTTTGGCAATGAGATCCGCAATGGTGTAGATATCATCAATAAAAGCACAGACAACACGGATACCGGCTACGTCATTGAGCTGGTTCTGGATATTCTCGGCAGTGAAGTCGTAACCCAGTTTTTTCAGTTTCTTGTAGATACTTTCCGGTTTTTTGATTCTGGTCTTGATAAAAGAGATCGGGTTACGTTTATATTCTACGGAAAATTCATCATTGAGAACTTCCAGTTTGGTACGTACCTCACGGACAGTACAGCGGTACATCATCATCAGATCATTAAATCTTGCGGAATTTTTGATAAAAACCTGTGGATCTGGGGTATCCAGCCAGGTGTTTGCATTTTTTTCAGCCATGGTATTTTGTGGTAAAACTCCCTTCGTAAGTAGGTTTTGTGATAATCACACTGTCACAATTATAGAATAAAATGACGATTTTTTCAACTTTTGTATTGACATATTAAAAATCCTGTGCTATTTTATATAAAAAAGTTTAATAGAGTAAACCACTAAACCGTTGAAGCGGAGATAAAGGTATTCATGCGCGCACAGAGAGTCCGGGAGGGTGAGAGCCGGGCCGAGAAGCAGTTTACTAAATGGACCGCGGAGGGCACAGGGAAAGGTATTATGGATACCGAGTATTCTGTGACGTGAAGGCATACGTCAGTTGCCGGGAATATGCAGGTATTCCGCTAAGTGCACGGGTCGAACCGTGAATCAGGGTGGCACCGCGGGTGATTTTGAATTTGACGCTCGTCCCTGGCAGAACCAGATTCTGCCGGAGACGGGCGTTTTTGGATTCTAATTTCGAAGAAATTGGAATCCATGAACAAGTAGCGAATGCGGATTGCGAATGTCCAGTACCGTACCGTCTCCTCCGGCAAAAGAATGAAAAGAACTCAGGAGGGCCTGTATATGTATCCAACATTAGAAAAAATCAAGAATATTGCACAGTCAGGCGAATACCGGCGCATCCCCGTATGCAGGGAGTTGTATTCCGACCGTTATACACCTGTAGAAGTCATGAGAACCTTACGCACAGCCAGCAGACACTGCTATCTTCTGGAAAGTGCCAGCCAGACAGAGGTATGGGGTCGCTATTCCTTCCTGGGATATGAGCCATCCATGGAGATCACCTGTACAGACGGAACTCTTCAGATTCGGAAGATCCACGAGGACGGAAGCGAAGAAAAAACCGTACAGCAGGTGAAACATCCGGGAGATGCTATCCGCCAGATCCTGAAAGAATACAAAAGCCCGGTGCTGGAAAATATGCCTACATTTACCGGTGGCCTGGTAGGATATTTTTCCTACGATTATATCAAATACAGTGAGCCAAAACTGGAGCTTACCGACAAGACAGTACAGGATTTCCGCGATATGGATCTGATGCTTTTTGACCAGGTAATTGCCTTTGATCATTACAGACAGAAGGTACTGCTGATCACCGGTGTGATGACTGATGACCTGGAAAACTCCTACAGGAAAGCCGAAGAGAAGTTAAAAGAGATGGCAGATCTGATCCGAAACGGAAAACAAAAGGAATTCCCGTCGCTGAAACTGAAATCCTCCATTGAACCACAGTTCCCCAAAGAAAAATACTGTGAGATGGTAGAAACCGCCAAACATTACATTCACGAAGGAGATATCTTCCAGGTGGTTCTTTCCAATCCCATGAGGGCAAAAGCGGAAGGAAGCCTGTTTGATACCTACCGGGTCCTTCGTGCTACGAATCCTTCTCCGTATATGTTTTATTTTTCCAGCGATGATATTGAGATCGCTGGAGCTTCGCCGGAAACTCTGGCCAAGCTTACCGGAACGGAATTAAGCACCTTCCCGTTGGCAGGAACCAGACCGAGAGGCAAGACAAAAGAAGAAGATCTGGAGCTGGAAAGAGGACTTCTCGCCGATGAAAAAGAACGTGCCGAGCACAACATGCTTGTGGATCTTGGACGAAACGATATCGGAAAGATCAGTAAGATCGGTACTGTAAAAGTAGAAAAATATATGTGCATCGAGCGTTTTTCCCATGTGATGCATATCGGTTCCACAGTTACCGGCCAGATCCGGGATGACAAGGATGCAGTGGATGCAGTAGATGCCATCCTTCCGGCAGGAACTCTTTCCGGAGCACCGAAGTTCCGTGCCTGCCAGATCATCCAGGAGCTGGAACAGAGCAAACGTGGTATTTACGGCGGTGCCATCGGATATCTGGATTTCGCCGGAAACCTGGACACCTGCATTGCCATCCGCCTGGTTTATAAAAAGAACGGCGAGATCTGCATCCGGTCCGGAGCCGGGATCGTGGCAGACAGTGTTCCGGAAAATGAATTCCAGGAATGCTGCAACAAAGCAAGGGCCGTTGTACAGGCAATCGAAACAGCACAGGAGGGACTGGAATGATAGTACTGATCGATAATTATGATAGCTTTTCCTATAATGTTTACCAGCTGATCGGTTCTGTGGAGCCGGATATCAGGGTCGTACGAAATGACGAAGTAACCATACAGGAGCTGGAGGATATGAAACCGGAAGCCCTGATCCTTTCTCCGGGCCCGGGGCGTCCGGAAGATGCGGGAATCTGCATTGAATCCATAAAATATTTCAAAGACAGGCTGCCGATCCTGGGTATCTGCCTTGGGCATCAGTCCATCTGTGAAGCATTTGGAGGTACCGTCTCCTATGCAAAAGAGCTGATGCACGGCAAGCAGAAGGAAATCCATAAAGTTGGTGAGAGTCAGATATTTGAGGGATTGCCGGATACTTTCCTGGCAGCCAGATATCATTCACTGGCAGCGCTCCGGGATACGTTACCCGAAGAACTGGTCGTTACCGCAGAATCTGAGGACGGAGAGGTGATGGCACTGGAACATAAAAAATATCCGATCTTCGGATTACAGTTCCATCCGGAATCGGTTATGACACCAGATGGAAAAACGATGATCGAAAACTTTATGAAAGTTGTAAGGGAAAAGTAAAATTGAACAGAAACTGTCCCGGATAACGGACAGTACGGAAGTTGTAAGACAGAGAATGGTAATCCATAAAAGATAGGATCGTTACAGAACAGGAGGGAACAAGAATGATCAGAGAAGCAATCATCAAACTTTCAAAAAAAGAAGATCTTACATATGACGAAGCAGAATCCGTAATGAATGAGATCATGGATGGAGCGGCAACACCGGTACAGATGGCATCCTACCTGACCGCACTTTCCATGAAAGGCGAAACCATTGATGAGATCACAGCATCTGCAGCAGGTATGCGTGCACACTGCATCAAACTTCTTCACGATATGGATGTCCTGGAGATTGTAGGAACCGGCGGTGACGGAGCAAACTCCTTCAACATTTCCACAACTTCTTCTCTTGTGATCGCGGCAGGAGGCGTTCCGGTTGCAAAACACGGAAACCGTGCAGCATCCTCCAAGAGCGGAGCCGCAGATGTTCTGGAAGCTCTTGGCGTAAAGATTACCATTCCGCCAGAAAAAAGTGCCGAAATCCTGAAAAAGATCAATATTTGTTTCCTGTTCGCACAGAATTATCACATTGCCATGAAATATGTGGCACCGATCCGAAAAGAGCTGGGAATCCGTACAGTATTTAATATCCTCGGACCATTAAGCAACCCGGCAGGTGCAAACATGGAGCTGATGGGAGTCTTCGATCAGTCACTGGTAGAGCCTCTGGCGCAGGTTATGATGAAACTTGGCGTGAACCGCGGAATGGTTGTTTTCGGACAGGACAAGCTGGATGAGATCTCCATGAGTGCACCGACTTCTGTATGCGAGATCAAGGATGGATGGTTCCAGTCCTACGAGATCACACCGGAGCAGTTCGGTTACACTCGCTGCAGCAAAGAGGAACTTGCAGGTGGCACACCGGCAGAAAATGCAGAGATCACAAAAGCCATTGTAAACGGAACCGAAAAAGGCCCGAAGCGTCAGGCTGTATGCATGAACGCAGGTGCCGCACTTTATATCGCAGGAAAAGCAGAGAGCCTGGAAGCCGGCGTGAAGATGGCAGAAAATCTGATCGACAGCGGAGCCGCCGCAGCGAAGCTTGAGGAATTTATCAGATTAAGCAATGAAATTTGAGGATAATGGCGGGAGGAGAGGAATCGGCAACCCCATTAATTGAAATATTAAGTTGTCAGACTCCTTGAAATTGCCGAATGAGAGTTGAAATATCGAGGAGACAAACAAAGAATGAGTGAAAAAAACATTCTGGAAGAAATCGCAGAAAAGACAAGAGAACGTATCCAGAAGGAAAAACTTCAGCTTCCTCTGGAACAGCTGAAAGCTCTGGCAGAAAAAGCACCACAGCAGCCTTCCTTTCTGGAAGCCCTGAAAAAACCGGGCATGTCTTACATCTGTGAAGTAAAAAAAGCATCCCCTTCCAAGGGGCTGATCGCACCGGATTTTCCATATGTGGAAATTGCGAAAGAATACGAGGCAGCAGGTGCATCCGCAATCTCCTGCCTTACAGAGCCTTTTTATTTCATGGGAAGTGATACTTATCTTCGTGAGATCACGGAAACGGTGGCTATCCCGGTCCTCCGGAAAGACTTTACGGTGGATAAGTACATGATCTATCAGGCAAAAGCATTTGGCGCATCGGCAGTGCTTCTGATCTGCACCATTCTGGATGATCAGGAACTCCTGGAATACAGAGAGCTGGCAGAATCTCTGGGAATGGATGCACTGGTGGAAGCCCACGATGAGGAAGAAGTGGCAAGAGCACTGAAAGCAGGAGCGAAGATCGTCGGTGTAAATAACCGTGATCTGAAAACCTTCAAAGTTGATATGAATAACAGCATCCGTCTTCGAAACCTGGCACCGTACAATGTGGTATTTGTTTCCGAGAGTGGCATCAAAAATGCCGGAGACATTGCCATCCTGGAAAGAAACCGGGTAGGCGCCGTTCTGATCGGTGAAACCCTGATGAGAAGCCCGGACAAAAAAGCGGCGTTGGAAGAGTTAAATGGCGGAGCACTGAGATGAAAACAGAACAGAACAACACCATACGACAGGAAAGAGGCTGTGCGGATCGGAAACAGCAGGAGAAGCCGGTCAGAACCAGGATCAAGATCTGCGGCCTTACCCGCCTGGAGGACATTCAGGCAGTTAATGAAGCAAAACCAGATTTCTGTGGATTCATTGTAGAATTTCCAAAAAGCAGAAGAAACGTCACAGGAGCTCAGTTACGAACTCTCCGGGAAAAGCTGGATGAGAGTATTTTGCCGGTAGGCGTATTCGTCAATGCACCGGTGGAACTTCCCGCACAGCTTTTAAACGAAGGAACCATTTCCCTGGCACAGCTTCACGGACAGGAAAACGAAGATTATATCAGACAGCTTAAGATTATGACAGACCAGCTTCTGATAAAAGCTTTTTCCATAAAAACAGAAGAAGATGTAAAGCGGGCGATCCGTTCGGAAGCAGATTACATTCTTCTGGATCAGGGAGCCGGGGGCACCGGTGAGACCTTTGACTGGAGCCTGGTACCGTCCATAAAACGTCCCTGGTTTCTGGCCGGAGGCCTTGGGTGTGATAATTTGGAAACAGCCATAAAAATGCTTCATCCCTGGGCTGTGGACTTAAGCAGCAGTGTAGAAACCGATGGGCACAAAGACCCGGATAAAATAGTGAAAGCGGTACAGACCGTGAGGAACATAAAGGAGGATTTTTAACATGTCAAAAGGAAGATTCGGCATCCATGGCGGACAGTACATCCCGGAAACACTGATGAACGCCGTTCTGGAGCTTGAGGAAGCGTACAACCATTACAAAAACGACCCGGAATTCAACCGCGAGCTCACAGAGCTTCTCAATGAATACGCAGGAAGACCTTCCCGTCTTTACTATGCGGCACACATGACCGAAGATCTGGGCGGAGCCAAAATCTATCTGAAACGTGAGGATCTGAACCACACAGGTGCACACAAGATCAATAATGTATTAGGTCAGGTGCTTCTGGCAAAAAAAATGGGAAAGACCCGTGTCATTGCAGAGACCGGTGCAGGTCAGCACGGCGTGGCAACTGCAACCGCAGCAGCGCTGATGGGCATGGAATGTGAAGTCTTCATGGGAAAAGAGGATACCGAGCGTCAGGCCCTGAATGTATACAAAATGCGTCTCCTCGGAGCGAAAGTCCATGCAGTCACAAGCGGAACCGCAACTTTAAAAGATGCCGTTTCCGAGACTATGCGTGAGTGGACAAACCGTATCGCAGACACCCACTATGTACTGGGATCTGTTATGGGACCCCACCCGTTCCCGACTATTGTCCGTGATTTCCAGGCAGTTATTTCCAAGGAGATCAAAGAGCAGATGCTGGAAAAAGAGGGCAGACTTCCGGATGTTGTCCTGGCCTGCGTAGGCGGCGGCTCCAATGCCATCGGAACTTTTTATAATTTTATTGATGACAAAGATGTCCGTCTGATCGGATGTGAGGCAGCAGGCCGCGGTGTGAATACTGCAGAGACTGCAGCAACCATCGCAACCGGCCGTCTGGGAATCTTCCATGGTATGAAATCCTATTTCTGCCAGGATGAGTACGGACAGATCGCACCGGTATACTCCATCTCCGCAGGTCTGGATTACCCGGGCGTAGGACCGGAGCATGCACACCTTTATGACATCGGAAGAGCAGAATATGTGCCGGTAACCGATGATGAGGCAGTAGATGCATTTGAGTATCTTTCCAGAACAGAAGGAATTATTCCGGCAATTGAAAGTGCTCATGCAGTAGCCTATGCGAAAAAGATCGCACCAACACTTGGAAAAGACAAGATCATGGTAGTTACCATTTCAGGACGTGGAGATAAAGACTGTGCGGCAATCGCCCGCTACAGAGGGGAGGATATTCATGAATAAGAGAATTACAGAAGCTTTTGCAAACGGAAAGGCATTTATTCCTTTTGTAACCTGCGGAGATCCGTCACTGGAGGTTACCGAGCAGCTGGTATATGCAATGGAAGAAGCAGGCGCAGACCTGATCGAGCTTGGAATTCCGTTTTCAGACCCTACCGCAGAGGGACCGGTGATCCAGGAAGCCAATGTCCGGGCACTGTCCGGCGGAGTCACTACAGATAAAATTTTTGCAATGGTAGAAAAAATCCGTAAAAATACAAAAATTCCCATGGTGTTTATGACCTATGCCAACGTAGTATTTTCTTATGGAACGGAACGCTTTATCAAAAAAGCAGCAGAGATTAGAATGGACGGGCTGATCCTTCCTGATGTTCCGTTCGAAGAAAAAGAAGAGTTCGACGCTGTCTGCAAACAGTACGGCCTGGATCTGATCTCCCTGATCGCGCCGACCTCCCATGAACGAATTGCCATGATCGCCAAAGAGGCAGAAGGTTTTGTGTACTGCGTATCTTCGCTTGGAGTTACAGGAATGCGAACCAACATCACAACCGACATCGGGGCCATGGTAAAACTGGTAAAATCCCAGAAAGACATTCCATGTGCAGTAGGATTCGGAATTTCCACTCCGGAGCAGGCAAAAAAAATGGCCGATCAGTCCGATGGTGCTATTGTTGGATCAGCTATTGTGAAGCTCTGCGGAGCCTACGGCAAAGACTGCGTGCCGAAGGTGAAGGCGTATGTGAAAGAGATGAAGGATGCAATAAGATAATTTAACCTATTGTGCTACTTCAAATAAATTATGTGAAAACCTGTGAAACCGCAAAGAATCCCTGTAGTTATTGAAAGAATAAAATTTTTAAAATATCAATTTCTTGATTTTTCCAATTTCACAGGTTTCACCGAAAATGCTGTTCAATGCAATACAGAGATTGTATGCCAGTACTTTATTAACCAAACGGGTACATAACCCCTGAAAGCTTTTGGCTAACACTCTTTCTGCATTTAACTGACCACTCAATTGAGAGAATACGGTTTCTACCCGTCTTCTCAGTTTGAATATTAACTGACGTACGGATTTTGGCCAGTTTTCCTTACTGTTGGAACGTTTCAGAGCAAAAAGACAGATATTCTTTTCCTGCATTTCCTGTCCCATGTTTTTTCCAATGTAGCCTTTATCCGCTAAGATTGTAATATTAGACCAATGAGCCGCCAGATCACGTAATCCTTCGCGATCATCTGTAGATGCCGGTGTAATCTCAAATGATGCAATGTATCCCTCCAATGTGATTAAAGCATGTACTTTATATCCGTAATAAGTTTCTTTTTTGGAAGGACATTTTCCATAATCAGCACCATGACCACGAAATGCTTTACAATATCGTGCACGCCCAAATTTACAGACTGCAAGAGGAAAGCTATCGATGATGTAATAGGAACTGACTGGAATTGGGAATACGAAAATCATTTTTTGTCGTAACAATTCTGTTGTCTGCATCAGAGCGCGTCTTATTCTGTTAAAACGACTTCTGCTGCAAAGCTGTGGAAAAAGATGCCTGTAGTTTCGTTTCACAAAAGAAAACCAGGCATTCTCAGAATCAACACCTGCCAATTCTCCACAGAGACTGATAGTAATGATTTCTGAGTCAGACAATTTTGCATCCAGGATATGCCGTCGGCTGGTAACTTCTGGAGGTGCAAACTGATGATACAATTCGTCAATAATAACGTAAGTGGTCAAAATAAAGTCTTCAAAAGTTGCAATAACAGTGGTATTATTATCTTGGAACTTCAACATAATGATGCCTCCTTTCGTTGTATTCCCTACAAATAGGATAGCACATTTTGTTGAAGTTTCTTTATATTTATTTTATCTAGCACAACAAGTTGAATTAATCTAAACATTACGGGTCAGTTATATTTTTTTCTAATCAAAACACAAAAAAAGTAAAACCCGGCTGGTTCCTCTCATCTGGTAATCTATAGTCACTTCAAAAAAATACCAACAGGTGGGAGGAAAAAAATATGAAGAAAACACAGATTTTTGCAGGGATTTTATGTTTGGGTATTACAGCGACACTGATGACAGGATGTGGAAAAAGCGGGACTGTTGTTTCAGATAAGGAAGATGACTGCATAGTTGTTGAACTTCCGGATGATTACGGAGTCAGAGATATTTTTAACATCGTGTCCAGCACGGAGATTTCTGTGAGCGCGATCAGTGATCCGACGGTGGCACAGTTTTATATGATCGGAAAACTGGAAGATGGGGGTAGTGTAGTATGGAGGTCTAAGGAAGAACAGACTTTCGTGTACACGGAAAAAGAAGTGAAAGGTGTGGAAGTCAGCCATTATGGAAATGAGCTGAGAGATAAAACTCCGATATCTCTTGAGGAATTTGATGAGATATGTGAGAGTAAAGAAGGATGAAGATTCGTAATTATTTCGCTTAAAAAACAGAGGTGTTTTACAACAGTAACTTGTATGAAGCTGATTACAATAATATACTTTGTATAAGATACAGTTGAAAAACTGAGAAGACAAGGAGAGTGTGGATATGAGAAGAAAAAATGCTTTTTTAAGTTGCTGTTTAACATTATGTCTGGCTGTTGGAATGACTGTTTCGGTTCCTGTTTCAGCAGCTGCAAAGACATCAACTGAAACACAGAAGAGTTATCCGAAGTATGAGACATATTATGTAGTGAATTGTAAAGAGAGCATTACATTACGCCCTCAGCCGGATGTATCATCGGGTGAGCTTTGTCAGATTCCTTATGGTTCAGCAGTAAGTTATATTGAATCAGCTCAGAATGGCTTTTATAAAATTGTTTACAATGGAGCAACAGGATATGGACTTGCAGCATATTTATCAACAGATAAACCGGCAGATTCTTATTACAGCTCTTCATCACAGCCCTCTACGATCATGTATCCGACATACTATGTTGTAAATTGCAAGCAGAGCATTACATTACGGACAAGTCCAAGTACTTCTGCCAGTGAAATCTGCCAGATTCCACTTGGCTCAGCAGTAAGTTATATCGAGACAGCTCAGAATGGTTTTTATAAAATTATTTATAATGGAAGTACAGGATATGGACTGGCATCTTATTTATCTATATATAAATCATCCGGTAATGTGACTTCCGGCTATTCATCAACTTATCCGACATATTATGTTGTAAATTGCAAGCAGAGCATTACGCTGAGAACGAATCCAAGTACTTCTGCAAGTGAGATCTGTCAGATTCCATTGGGCTCGGCAGTGTCTTATATCAGTACAGCTTCCAATGGATTTTATTATATTTCATATAATGGAAATAATGGATATGCATTGGCAAATTATCTGTCATCCGCAGGAAATAGTTCTGCTTATGATACCTGTCGTGTAGTAAACTGCAAAGAAAGCATTACACTTCGTCCGGCTCCGGATGTAGATTCAGGCGAAATCTGCCAGATTCCACTTGGTTCGACAGTCAGCTTTGTAGCAAGTGCCGGAAATGGTTTTTATGAAATTTATTATATGGGAAATCATGGATATGCGCTTGCGGATTATTTGGATTTTCAGTAAGAAGATAGTTCGATGATATGTAAGAATATAATAAATATGTTCGGAAAGGAATATTCACCGGGGGAGTATAAAAGAGATTAAAAGTATGAAAATAAAAGCATATATATTGGCTTTAAGCGCTATGGCTTTGGTATCAGAAATTTCGCTGAAACCATGTATGGCAGAAGATGAAATGCAAGGGGATTTTTACGCAGATCAGTATCTCGAGCAATATACTTATGAAAATATGCAAGATGATATTGAAAAGCTCCAGGAAAAATACGGGGCATATATTCAGATCAGTTCTCTTGGACAGAGTGCAGATGGCCGGGAATTATATGATCTGGTTATAGGAGATACAAATGCGGAAAAGAAGATTTTTATTAATGCCGGTATTCACGCAAGAGAATATATAACATGTCAGCTTGTAATGAAACAGGCAGAAGCTTTCCTGGAGCATATTGCAAATAACGATGATTATGAACAATTATCTGACTTACAAAATGTAGATGAGAAATCCTGTAATGAAGTTCCATACAAAGAAATGTGGGAAAACTGCCAGATCCATGTTATGCCTATGGTAAATCCGGATGGTGTTGCTATAAGTCAGAAGGGGCTTTCAGGACTTCAGACAGAAGAGATGAGAACAAAAGTGACAGGTATTGCAGCACTTGATGGACAGGAAGCGCAGGGAGATTATCTGATAAACTGGAAATCAAATGGATGCGGAATTGATCTTAACCGTAATTTTGATGCACTGTGGGATTCTTATGCAGATCCTGTCGGACATCCCTCTTCGTCACATTATAAGGGACCATATCCTGGAAGTGAGAAAGAGACAGATGCAATGATCACACTTACTGAAGAACAGAATTTTGCCAGAACAGTAAGTTATCATGCACAGGGAAATGTAATTTACTGGTATTTCGGACAGGAAGGACAGCTTTATGAAGATACGAAGGCATTCGGAGAGCGGATTTCAGCATTAACCGGATATGTCATGGATGCAGATTATCAGTCTCTTGACCCTGCCGGTTATAAAGACTGGGCAATCAGCCAGAAAGGAATTCCCAGTCTTACTATAGAGGTAGGTAGAGATACAGTTCCGGTTCCGGAAGAACAATTTGATGAGATCTGGAATGCAAATAAAAATGTGTGGGAAGAATGTGTTTGTGCTGACTGATAAATAAAGGGAGAATGACTTCAGCAGGTATTCTCCCTTTTGCTATATGTTATATAAATTCCTGCTGTATAATTCAGATTGCAGTTCCAAAAGTTCTCAAAATTTATAAAAAAAAGTAAAACCCGACTATGACTATCCATCTGCTAATCTATAGACATATCAAAAACACTAACGTGATTAGAAAAGGGAGAAAACACAAATGTTTATTTTCTGATGAAAAATATATTTTTTACATCATTAATTGTTGGTCTTGTTTTGATTGAGGTGGCATTAATACCTGGACAGATAAAGTACTAGCAGATATTACAAGCAAAAAGGGAGAAGCAATTTTGAATATCATTTCAATTTTTCTGGTAATTGCAATCTATGTTGCTACGTTTCAGATTACCGTAAAAGACAATTTTAACAAATCCTAGCAAGAATTCTCCTACCTCTTCAGGTAGTGAGATAAATTGCGAATCTGAGCATATTGGCTCAAGATAATTTCTAAAAAACAGAAAAACACTTGTTCTGATAGTGAGCTTGTATTATAATTAAAAAAGAACAGAATGTTCAAAATAGGAAGCTGTAAACTATTGATAACAAATAGGAACAAGGTGAGAAAAATAAACCGGGCAATAAAAATAAGGATCTATCCAGATACAAACCAGAGAATTCAGATAGAAAAAACAATTGGATGCAGCCGATTTATATATAACTGTATGCTCGCGGATAAGGTAGAATATTATACAAAAGAAAAAAAGATGCTGAGGAATACGCCTGCCAGATATAAGAAAGAATATCCCTGGCTGAAAGAAGTGGATTCTCTTGCATTAGCAAATGTACAGATGCATCTGGAAAGTGCTTTCCGTAAATTTTTTCGAGAACCATCTACAGGTTTTCCATGCTTCAAATCAAAGAAGTCATCGAAAAGATCTTATACGACAAATGTAGTAAACAGAAATGTCTTTCTGGAAGGAAAACGTTTGAAACTGCCTAAGATGTCAGCTGTCAGGATAAAGCTCCATCGTCCGATACCGGAAGAATGGAAATTAAAATCTGTAACGGTCAGTCATGAGCCATCCGGAAAATATTTTGCCAGTCTTTTATTCTGCTGTGAAAACCAAACAGTAGAAAAAATACCAGCAGAAAAATTTCTTGGGATAGATTTTGCCATGCATGGTCTGGGTGTCTTTTCTACAGGGGAAAAAGCGGCTTATCCGATGTTTTACCGAAGGTCAGAGAAAAAACTGGCGAGAGAACAGAGAAGGCTGTCCAAATGTCAGAAAGGAAGCCGAAATTACGGGAAACAGAAAAAGAGAGTTGCTTTGTGTCATGAAAAGATCCGAAACCAGAGAAAAGATTTTCAGCATAAACTCAGCACCAGTCTTGCGGAAATATATGATGCAGTGTGCGTGGAAGATCTGAGCCTGAAGGCGATGGCAGGAGGACTCCATTTTGGAAAAGGTGTACATGACAATGGATATGGACAGTTCCTTTCTATGCTGGAATATAAGATGGAAGAACGGGGGAAATATCTGATCAAAGTAAACCGTTATTTTGCATCCAGTAAGATATGTAGCGTGTGCGGAAAGAAAAAAGCAGAATTGTCTTTATCTGAAAGAATTTATTACTGTGAATGTGGAAACAGAATGGATCGTGATGTGAATGCGGCAGTCAATATCATGAACGAAGGAAAACGGATCCTTGCAGAATGTGCATGATAGCACGATAAAAAGTCCGCATCCGGACTTATAAAAACCGCGGGACACGCGGGGATAGCCTGTTTTATCTTTGCCCTGGAGGGCAATTGAGCAGGAAGCCCCCACTTCAAAATCTATAAGATTTAAGTGGTGGGAGTATGTCACAGCCGGCACAAAATTATATAGTCATGGTAGCAGCATGGAGTACAAAGATACTGAATATGTAGAAGTTACAGATGGAAAACAATTGGGTTATGTACGGGCCGAGGCTTTGAAAACGTTATATTAAAAAAAGTAAAAACCGGTTCATTTCTTTCGGCGGGTAATCTGTAGTTACTTCAGAAAAATACTAAAAGGTGGGAGAAAAAAAGAGGACGATGCAGATATCATCGTCCTCTGTCTGTATCTATCGCATAAACATCCGAACCATCTTCTCATAAACCTTCCGATACTTCTGATACCGCATAGGAAGATCGATCCAGGTTTTCTTATCCACGATGCTCTTATAGTGCGAAAATGTCCGGAAGCCGTCGATGCCGTGGTAGGAGCCCATGCCGCTTTCACCGAAGCCGCCGAATCCCATATTGCTGGTTGCCAGATGGATGAGGACATCGTTGATACAGCCGCCGCCGAAACCGCAGCGGGAAGTTACTTCCCGGGAGGCTTTTTCGTTGCTGGTGAAGAGGTAGAGGGCCAGTGGATGAGCCATAGAGTTGATCTTTGCTACCGCGCTTCCCAGAGATTCGTAGGTGAGGACCGGAAGTACCGGTCCAAAGATCTCCTGCTGCATGACCGGATCGTCGAAAGTTACGTTATCAAGGATCGTTGGTTCGATCTGAAGTGTTTCACGGCTGGAACCGCCACCGCAGACGGTTTTGGCAGGATCAATCAGGCCGTTGATACGGTCGAAATGTTTTTCGTTGATGATCTTCCCGTAATCCCGGTTTTTCAGAGGTTCTTTGCCGTACTGGCGGCTGATCTGGCGGCGAAGTTCTGCAACCAGTGCGTCTTTGATCTCCGGGTCGCAGTAAATATAGTCCGGAGCCACGCAGGTCTGGCCGCAGTTTAAAAATTTGCCGAATACGATACGTTTGGCTGCAAGGCGGAGATTAGCAGTTTTATCCACGATGCAGGGACTTTTTCCTCCAAGTTCCAGTGTGACCGGGGTGAGATATTCGGAGGCTTTTTTCATGACTTCTTTTCCTACAGCCTGGCTTCCGGTGAAAAAGATGTAGTCAAAGTGCAGGCTGAGAAGGTGGGTATTTTCCGCGCGGCCGCCTGTAACAACGGATACATATCTGGGATCAAAACACTCATGGATCAGAAGGCGGATCACTTCGCTGGTTGCCGGAGAGTAGGCGCTTGGTTTCAGGATGGCGGTGTTTCCGGCTGCAATGGCATCGACCAGCGGTTCAATGGTGAGAAGGAACGGATAGTTCCATGGACTCATAATGAGAACGACGCCATAGGGAGATGGTTTGCGGAAACTGCGGGAGTGGAACTGTGCCAGCGGAGTTGGTACGGTTTCTTCTTTTGCGTAAGAGCGGATATTTTTCAACATATGTGTGATCTCGGAGAGCACCAGTCCGGTTTCACACATATAGCTCTCGAAATTGCTTTTTCCCAGGTCTTTTCGGAGAGCAGCATGGATCTGTGCTTCGTGTTTTCGGATGGAGGCACGGAGGCGTTTCAGGGCGCTGATACGGAAATCGAGATTTAAAGTTGCGCCGGAGTAGAAATACTGGCGCTGTTTTTCCAGAAGCTGGGTGATCTGTTCTTTTTCCATGGAATTTATGGTCCTTTCTGAAAAATCCTGCTTTGCCAAATATCAGAAGTTGTCTGAAAAGGATATATCTCGGAATATAAAATAAGGCATAAGCAGTGGTAGTGTTGTGAATGATATAGACGACGGATGGCGGATGAAAATACTCAGCAGCTGCCAGCCGGCGGCATCAGTCTGTAATACAGGGTCTCCAGTTCCCCGGCATCCATCAGTACAGGAACCGGGTACAGAGGATTGGCTTCTTTATCTGCGTAATGGGCAAGCTCCGGGATGTCCGTTTCCTGGATTTCCGGGATATAGTCTCCGATGCCATAGCGTTTTTTCATATCTTTTATTGCATCAATAAACATCCGGGCAGCAGTTTTATCGTCCTCATGTTTATCGCAGAGACCGGCAGTTACGGCAAGGTTGCGGAGTTTGTGAGTGATGGGATCTCCGTATGTTTCCAGTACCATAGGAAGGATCACTGCATTGGCAAGCCCATGTGGAACATTATATTTTCCGCCGAGGGAATGGGCAACTGCGTGAACGTATCCGACATAGGATTTGGTGAAAGCACAGCCTGCAAAATAGGAAGCGCGGAGCATGTTCCGTCTTGCTTCAATATTCTGCCCGTCTGTGTAGGCGGTATCCAGATTTTCAAAGATCAGCCGTACTGCATCCAGAGCGTTTTTACGGGTGCCGGGGGTGGTAGAGTTTCCGATATAAGCTTCTACCGCATGAGTGAGAGCGTCCATTCCGGTAGTGGCGGTGATAAACGGCGGAAGGCTTAAGGTAACCTTCGGGTCAAGAACTGCGTACCGTGGGATCAGCGGAAAATCGTTGATGGCGTATTTATGGCGGGTCTTTGCATCGGTGATCACGGCTGCAAGTGTGGTCTCACTTCCGGTTCCTGCAGTTGTGGGGATGGCGATGAGAAGAGGAAGCTTTTTGTGGACCTTCAGGATTCCCTTCATCTGTGCCAGAGACTGGTGCGGTTTGGCAATGCGGGCTGCGGTAGCTTTTGCACAGTCCATGCTGGAACCGCCGCCAAAGCCGATGATCGCCTGGCAGTCGTTGTCCAGATACATATGAAGAGCCTCGTCCACATTGACGGTCGTGGGATTTGCTACGGTTTTGTCATAGATCTGGTAGGAAATGCAGTTTCGTTTCAGAGTCTGCTCCAGGCGTTCTGTAAGGCCAAGGCTTCGGATACCTGTGTCTGTGATGATCAGTACGTTGTTATAACCTCTTTTTTCCAGAACTTCCGGGATACCTCTGACGCTTCCGATGATCTTCGGATTGCGGTAAGGAAGTACGGGAAGTGCAAATTTAAAGATGTTTTGGAAAATACGGCAGTAAGCTTTTTTTAATGGATTCATGGCAGTTTTCATTCCTTTTAAAATCAAATTGTTTTATTCTAAATATTATATATAGCAGTTGGGATGGGAAAAGTCAAGATTCCGGTTTGTGGAAGTGGATTTTTGGCAGTCATAAAAAATAAAACAGGAAAATATAATATTGTCATGGCTGAAAATATCCGTTAGACTAAAAGCAGCCAAACAGAATTTAACCAAATAGCGAAGCGGATTGCGAATATCCGCTTGACTCACGGAGGAAATCATGCCAGGAACAGACATATCCGAAAAAAATCCGCTTCACGTATCCGAAGTGGATGATAATTTAAAAGAATTAAGTCCTCACGGTTCCTTTGAGCTGCCGGTGGAAACGTACACGGGAAACTGTGAGATCTTTCATGCACTGTATGATCACTGGCACAGTGAAATGGAGATCATGTATATTGAGAAAGGCAGCGGTTTTGCCAGACTGAACCGGGAGAGTATCCGACTGAAAAAAGGGGATATTCTGATCGTAAACTGCGGGGTTCTTCACAGTATGCGGACAGATTTAAACAATCCTCTCTATTATAAAAGTGTGGTGTTTGGACTTGGATTTCTGGCCGGGCAGCCGGGAGATATCTGCCAGGAATGTGTGGTATCCCCTCTGATGGAAAACAGGGCAGAATTCTGCCATCATATAGAAGAAGGAGATTCCGGGTATGAGAAGCTTAAGGAAATTTTTTTGGAGATCCATACCTGTCATACAGAGAAGAAACCATATTTTTATGTGAAGCTGAAAATGCTGTTCTTTGATTTCTTTTATGAAATGCTGACCAGGCATTATATTATTCCGGTAAGTACAGAGCAGAATAAAAGCCTTGCGGCAGTGAAGGAAGTTCTGGATCATATCAGCCTTCACTATCAGGAAAATCTTACAGTTTCGGAACTTTCCGGGCTTTCCAATTACAGTGAATATTATTTTATGAAGCTTTTTCGCCAGTATACGGGAAAAACTCTGGTGGAGTACATCAATGATTTCCGTATGGAGAAGGCAAAATATCTTCTGACCCATTCGGACGCACCGGTGACAGAGATTGCCATGAACGTGGGATTCAACAGTACAAGCTATTTTATCAAGAAATTCCAGCAGGCAAATGAGATTTCCCCACATAAGTACAGAAAGAGCATGGGACAGTCAGTCTGACAAATATCTTGCATATCATGACAGGATTGTTATATTTTTGCATCTTGATGCGTGATATCCTAATACCATCAAAAACAAAGCAAACAACCTTGTAAAAACACATTTCATCCCATAAAGATCCATGAAAGGAGATCAAAAATGGAAACATTAAGCAAAGTATTCGAAGACAAATATAACAAAAATGTCAAAGACTGTACAAACGAGGAAATCTATCACGGACTTCTCTCCTGGACAAAGGAGCAGCTGAAAGGCCGCGGATATCAGGAAGGAAAAAAGAAGATTTATTATATTTCTGCAGAGTTCCTTATCGGAAAACTTCTCTCCAACAACCTGATCAATCTCGGTGTTTATGACGAAGTCGCAAGATATCTCAAAGAGAACGGCAAAGAACTTTCCATGATCGAGGAGATCGAGCCGGAGCCATCTCTTGGAAACGGCGGTCTTGGACGTCTGGCAGCTTGCTTCCTGGATTCCATCGCAACTCTGGGACTTCCGGGAGAAGGAATCGGACTTAATTATCACCTTGGACTTTTCAAACAGGAGTTCAAAGATCATCTTCAGTTTGAGACACCGAACCCGTGGATCGAGCCGGAGAGCTGGCTGACAGACGCAGGCGTTTCCTATTACGTACCGTTTAAAGGCTTTATGCTGAAATCCACACTGTATGATATTGATGTGGCAGGATATGAGAATAAGGCTATCAAGCTTCGTCTCTTTGATATTGATATTGCAGATGAGAGCATTGTAGGAGAGGGAATCTCTTTTGACAAAAAAGATCTTCTTCACAACCTGACTCTGTTCCTGTATCCGGATGACAGCGATGACGCCGGAAGAAAGCTTCGTATTTACCAGCAGTACTTCATGGTAAGCAATGCGGCACAGCTGATCCTGGATGAGGCGACTGCCAAAGGCTCCAACCTTCATGACCTTGCAGATTACGCAGTGATTCAGATCAACGATACACATCCGAGTATGGTAATTCCGGAGCTGATTCGCCTTCTCACAGAGCGTGGAATTGAGTTTGAGGAGGCCTGCGAGATCGTATCTCATGTATGCGCTTACACCAACCATACCATCCTTGCAGAGGCACTTGAGAAATGGCCGGTTTCCTATCTTGAGGAAGTAGTTCCGCACCTGATGCCGATCATCCGCAAACTGGATGAGCGTATCAAGGCAAAATACCCGCAGGAAAATCTTGCCATCATCGACAAGAATGACCTGGTCCACATGGCACATATGGACATCCATTACGGATTTTCCATCAATGGTGTTGCATCCCTTCATACAGACATCCTGAAGGAGACAGAGCTTCATCAGTTCTATGAGATTTATCCGGAGAAATTTAATAATAAGACAAATGGAATCACCTTCCGCAGATGGCTCCTTCACTGTAACCATCCGCTGACCGAGTACATCACATCCATGATCGGCGACGGCTTCCGCAAAGATTCCTTTGAGCTTGATAAAATGCTTGAATTTAAGGGAAATCAGGACGTTCTTGCAAATATCCTGAAGATCAAACAGGACGCAAAGAAGAGATGTGCAGAATTTATCAAGGCCAATACAGGCGAGGAGATCAACACACACAGTGTTTATGATATCCAGATCAAACGTCTCCATGAGTACAAACGTCAGCAGCTGAATGCACTTTATATCATCGACCGCTACCTGAAGATCAAAGCCGGCGAGAAGCCGCAGCGTCCGGTAACCTTTATCTTCGGTGCAAAAGCAGCTCCTGCATACATCATTGCAAAGGACATTATCCACCTGATCCTCTGCTTACAGGAACTTATCAACAATGATCCGGAAGTTTCTCCATACATGAAGGTTGTTATGGTGGAAAACTACAACGTAAGTGCAGCAGAGAAGCTGATCCCGGCCTGCGATATCTCCGAGCAGATTTCTCTTGCATCCAAAGAGGCCAGCGGAACCGGAAACATGAAGTTTATGCTCAACGGTGCGGTAACACTGGGAACCATGGATGGTGCAAACGTGGAGATCAGCCAGCTGGTAGGCAGGGAGAATATCTATATCTTCGGTGAGTCCAGTGAGCAGGTCATCAAGCACTATGAGAAAGCGGATTACTGTGCAAAAGATTTCTATGACAAAGATGAGCGCATCCGCCGTGCAGTAGATTTTATCGTAGGAAACGAGCTTCTTTCTATTGGAAGTGAGGAGCATTTAAGAAGACTGCATCATGAGATCGTAAGCAAGGACTGGTTCATGACACTTCTTGATTTCGAGGATTATGCGAAAGTAAAAGACCAGGCACTGTCCGATTATGAGGACAGAACCGCATGGGCAGAGAAGATGCTTGTGAACATCGGAAAAGCAGGATACTTCTCTTCAGACAGAACTATTGAAGAGTACAACAGAGATATCTGGCATCTGACAGCTGAGAAATAAAACAGTCTCAGCCAGATTGCTTCGGCGCGTATATAAAATAGAAAAATAGAAAATAAAAACACCGGCATTCATCGGAAATATGTACTGGGTCTGAGATGTCAGAGATGATCTGGCAACCCGGACAGGACATGTTACAGATGAATGACCGGTGTTTTTTATGAAATCAGATAAGTGGATGATTCAGGCTTTTCCATGCTTAAACGCCATCATCATTTCCTTGGTAAGGCTGATATTGTCACCCTCATCCGGAATATCTTCCCGGTTGAACCAGGAGGCCATGGAAAGTTCGCTGTGGTCTACAGTCAGAGTATCATCGCCGTCCAGGTCGCAGTAGAAGCCGAACAGAAGGGTTCCGGAGAAGGACCATGGCTGGCTCTTGTAGTAGCGGAGATTTTTGACCTTTACGCCGATCTCTTCCATAACTTCACGGTGAACGGTCTCCTCGATGGTCTCACCAATCTCCGCAAAGCCTGCGATCATGGCGTAGCGGGTGTGGTTTCGGCCTTCATATTTGGAGAGTATCAGCTTGTCGCCGTTGGTAACTCCTACGATCACAGCCGGAGAAAGTACCGGATATTCTCCGTTTCCGCAGGCAGGGCAGATCATCTTGCGCTCCGCCTTGTCATGTACCATGGGTTTACCGCAGCAGCCGCAGAAACGACGTTTGCTGTACCACTGGAAAAGCTGGTATCCGGTAATTCCCGCGAAGGCCAGATACTGTGGTTCAGCTGTGCGGAGTACGCGTGTGATCTCAAACTGATATCCGGGAAGAAGACTGGTATCCAGATCCGGGATCAGGTAAAAATGTTCTTCGTCAACAGAGAAGAGATAGATATAATTCTCATAAAGATGATCAATTTTTCCTTCCAGTTCTCCAAAACTTGGAAGAGTCATGGTCTCGCCGTCTTTTTTCATAAGGATCTTGCCTTCGTCGTAGGCGAGGATGTGGCTTGTTTTATCCGGGGCCACAGGCTTGTATTCATTGTGATAGGTATGCGGTGCGATATCCTGGATCATGATCGATAATTCCTTTCCGAATTCATTGTCTGGCAGTGTTCACGGATGATGCTGCCATGAAAAATAAAACATGCTTCCTACAGTATAAGCTTACATCACAAAAAAGGCAACGTCCTTTTCTTAAGGATTTTCGTAATATCAATAGAGAGAATGTAATGTCTGTCTGGAATGGCAGATATTATGGAAAAAATGTATCCGGGCTGGCAAAATCACATAAATCAGTTGCCTGGGGTTCAGGGGAAGTGTAAGATAGAGATATTACATTGTGCAGAATAAGCGAAGAGGCGGACGGACTTATACCGGGTGTACCGCGGATATATTTCTGCACAGAAGGAGAATATTATGCCAACAACAGAAAAGCCGGGCCTGACCCGGGATGCCATTAAATATCTGGCGATTTTTACCATGCTTCTGAACCATATCGCCAACGTGCTTCTGCCGGAAAATACGATCCTGTGGGAAGTTCTGGTGGATATCGGGTATTTTACAGCCATTACCATGTGTTATTTTCTGGTGGAGGGATTTTATTATACCCATTCCCGGAGAAAATATGGCGAAAGACTTCTGATCTTTGCCGGAATCTCTCAGGTTCCTTATACGATGGCCTTCGGATATTCCCAATTGAACATGATCTTTACATTATTTATCTGCTTCATGATCCTGGTGATCCAGGAAAAAATGATGGCAAGTCCGTGGAGGATTCCTCTGCTGATCCTGCTTCTTTTGCTGTCCGTTTTTTCGGACTGGGCGATCCTGGCACCGGTTTTTACCATCTGGTTTTATGCAGGATGGGGGAACCGGAAGAGAATGATAACCGCTTATGGAGTCGGTGCTGTACTTTTTGTGCTGTTTAATTATGGTTCCTATGCGGAAAAAATGGCAGCCGGACCGGCAATGGTACATGCGTTACTGTCTGCAGCAGGAATTGTGGCGTCGGGAATCATCATCCTGAACTTCTACAATGGAAAAAAATCTGAAAAAGCACCGAAGTTTTCGAAATGGTTTTTCTATATTTTTTATCCGGCACATCTTCTGATCCTGAGCATAGTACGGATTATAGTACAGTAATATACATAAGAGAACAGGTAACGAATATCTGCCTCACTTATGCATAACCGGATAGATTGCCGAAAATAAAACTCATATCCGTATAAAACATAGTAATTCTGTAAGAAAACAGAAAAATAGAGAAAAAACTCTTGAAAACCGAAAAATTATCTGCTATGCTAACTGACATGACAAAGGCGTCTGGAAATTAAGTTTCCAGGCGCTTTTTGCGTTGCAGAAATAATGTGAGGGAATCGAGGAGGAAATGGATGATGAATGCAGGAGATACTGGCTTTATGCTGATCTGTACAGCCTTTGTGTTCTTTATGACACCTGGGCTTGCGTTTTTCTACGGAGGACTGGTCCGCAGAAAAAATGTGGTAAATACCATGATGGCCTGTGGGGCGATCATGGGGCTGTCCGTTGTTATGTGGACATTGTTTGGATATTCGCTGGCATTTGGCGGAAACCATGGAGGGATTATCGGAGACCTGAGATGGTTTGCGCTGAATGGTGTTGGCTGGGAGCCGGGACCTTATGCAGATACGATCCCGCATCTGGTATTTGTAGCGTTCCAGATGATGTTTGCCATGATCACACCGGCACTGATCACCGGCGCTGTGGTTGGAAGAATGCGTTTTAAGGCGCTGTTTTTCTTTGTGGCGATCTGGTCTTTGATCGTGTATTATCCGATGGCACATATGGTCTGGGGAGACGGCGGATTTCTGGCAGCCATTGGCTCTGTGGATTTTGCAGGTGGAAATGTGGTACACATTAGTTCCGGTGTCAGTGCACTGGTTCTTGCCATTTATCTGGGGCAGAGACGTGGCTATGCAAAGGCAACCTATCGTACACATAACATTCCCTTTGTATTTCTTGGGTCGGCCATGCTGTGGTTTGGATGGTTTGGTTTTAATGCGGGAAGTGCACTGAAAGCAGACGGTCTTGCAGCGCATGCTTTTATGACCAGCAGTATTTCTTCTGCCTGTGCACTTCTGACATGGATGCTGATCGAGGTGATCCGTGAGGGAAAACCCACACTGGTTGGTGCCTCCACAGGTCTTGTAATTGGTCTGGTAGCGATCACACCGGGGGCTGGTTTTGTACCGGTGTGGGCATCCTTTATCATTGGAATCCTGGTAAGTCCGATCTGTTACTTTACCGTAATTCTGCTGAAGCAGAAACTGAAAATTGACGATGCGCTGGATGCTTTTGGCTGCCATGGTATCGGTGGTATCTGGGGAGGAATCGCCACGGGACTTTTTGGAAAATCTTCTATTAATTCCGTTGCAAAATGGGATGGCCTGGTGTTTGGGGACTACCGGCTGTTTCTGGCACAGGTATTAAGTATTGTGATCACCATTGCGGTTGCCATTGTGGGAACGCTGATCTGTATCGGAATCGTGCGGATCTTTACACCGCTTCGTGTAGATCCGAAGGAAGAACTGGTTGGTCTGGATGCATCCCAGCATGGAGAAAATGCATATCCGTCATTCAATGGATTTGACTGATCATGACAGAAAGATTTTCTATAGCAATGATCGTGTGAAAATGGAGGAAATCGTATGCTTATAAAAATAGAAGCAATTGTAAGAGAAGAAAAAATGGAAGATGTCAAAGCTGCGTTAAATGAGATCCAGGTAAACGGTTTTACCGTAACCCAGATCATGGGATGCGGAACCCAGCGTGGTTATACAGAGTATGTCCGGGGGTCCAAGATTGATGTATTTTTGAAACCGAAGATTAAATTTGAAATTGTAGTATCATCGGAAGACTGGGAGATCAAAGTTATCGATGCCGTACAGAAAGCAGCCTTTACCGGCGATCCCGGAGATGGCAAGATATTCAGCTATGAGATCCGTAATGCTGTCCGTATCCGTACCGGCGAGACCGGATACGATGCGCTGCAGTCGGAATTTCTGTAAATTGTTTTAGTCAAGCGGATATTCGCGATCCGCTTCACTATTTGCCTGATTCGGTTAAAATAAAATCATGTATGAAAAAATCCTTCGGGAAGTCACGGGTATATCAGCAGATAGGATTCTGAGACTTTTCGGAGGATTTTTTACCACAGATTTAACAATAGCCTTACGCTGATTTGATGAAAAATATCATGTGTTCGGTATAATATATAAGATGTACACGAAAACTGAAAATAACAGATAAGGCAAAAATGACAAAAAAGAAATCAAAGAAAAAAATAAGTAAAAAACAGAAATCCATGAAAGAAGGATTCACACAGGCCAAAGAGGAACAGGAGAAGGAAAATCCCCAAAAGTATGATCCGGCTCAGAAAACCGGGCAGGACAGAGTTTCGGATCCCGTGGAACCGGAAATTCAGAGACTGGCAGCAGAAAAAACAGCAGCCATTGCAAGCTACATCAAAGATCCGGACTACCGTCTCCGCTGCAAGGCAGCCATTGATATCCTTATGGCAAAACTGAAGATGATCAATGCAGAACTTTCCGGGCAGAAAAAACGTACGGTGATCAGTCAGGTCACCAGCCGGATCAAAAGTGCGGAGAGTATTTATGCAAAACTTCTGAAAAAAGGACTGGAACCGGATTTTGAGACTGCCAGGAAAAATCTGAAAGATCTCATCGGCATCCGCGTGGTCTGTCCTTTTGAGGATGAACTTTACCAGGTGGCAGAATTCTTGGAAATGCAGAAAGATATCGAAATCATCCGGATCAAGGACTATATCAGAAATCCCAAGAAAAACGGCTACAAAAGCCTACATCTCATCGTAAAAGTTCCAATCTATTCTGCGGAAGGCGAGCAGAAAGAACTGGTGGAAATACAGCTTCGGACCATTGCAATGGATTACTGGTCTGTGTTAGAATATGAATTGTATTATAAAAAAAGAGACAATGCGGAAATTGAAGCAGAATTAAAAAAATATGCAGAAGAAATTGCAAATCTGGATTACAGAATGCTGAAATTGCGAAATAAGATCGAGAAGATCGGATACAAAGAAATGAATTAAGCAGCGGATCCAGACTGCGAATATCCGCATCAGACAGGGAGGAATTTATGGAAACATTAAGATCCAAAAAAGGATTTATCTGTGATATGGATGGCGTGATCTACCACGGAAACAAGCTCCTCGACGGAGTAAAGGAATTCGTGGAATGGCTTCAGAGAGAAGACAAGAGTTTTCTGTTTCTTACCAATGCAAGCAGCCGTTCCCCAAGAGAACTTCGCGAGAAGCTTCTCCGCATGGGACTGGACGTCGGGGAAGAGCATTTTTATACCAGCGCTCTTGCAACTGCAAAATTCCTGCAGAGCCAGGCACCTGGGTGCAGCGCTTATGTGATCGGAGATCATGGCCTTTACAATGCATTGTATGATGCAGGAATCACTATCGATGATGTTTCCCCGGACTATGTGGTTGTAGGTGAGACTACCACATACGGATATGAACATATCTTACGTGCCATGAACCTGGTAAACAAGGGAGCCAAGCTGATCGCAACCAACACAGATATCACAGGCCCCATCGAGGGCGGGATCGCACCGGCCTGTCGCGCTTTTGTGGCACCGATCGAAGCTACTACAGGCAAACAGGCATACTACGTCGGCAAACCAAACCCTCTGATGATGCGTACCGGACTTCGTATCCTGGGCGTACATTCCAATGAAGCCGTGATGATCGGTGACCGTATGGATACCGATGTGATCGCCGGTATTGAGACAGGCCTTGACACAGTTCTTGTACTTTCCGGTGTATCCACAAGAGAAACTGTAGATAAGTTCCCATACAGACCGAGACTGATCCTGAATGGAGTGGGAGATATCCCGGTGCTGGAGAAATAAAAGATATTTACACATGAAATTATAAATTAGGATTTATAAAAAAGAAAACGGAGAATTCCTGGAAAAAGAAGTTCGGGAATTCTCCGTTTTGTTGTTTGAGTCATTTCAGTCGGGCTCTGTTTATTATGGGTTATACTCTGTTGATCAGCTGCAAAGATGACACTTCTCACAGGCAGACGGTGTGGCTGCACAACCGCCGAGAGCAGTTTCACGAAGCTCTGCAGGAAGCTTTTTGCCTACGGTATACATGGCATCGATCATCTCATCCAGAGGGATGAATTGGGTGATACCGGCCAAAGACATTTCGGCTGCGATAAGGGCATTGGAAACACCGGCTGCATTACGGTTCTGGCAGGGATATTCCACCAGGCCGCCTACCGGGTCACATACAAGACCGAGCATATTCATAAGAACGGTGGAAGCCGCATAGGTACACTGCAGCGGAGTGCCGCCAAGAAGTTCCACAGCAGCAGAAGCAGCCATTGCGGAAGCGATTCCGACCTCAGCCTGACATCCGCCAACAGCACCGGCAACTGTGGCGTTTCGCATGGCAAGATAGCCGATCGCGCCTGCATTAAATAGTGCCTGGCGGATTTTTTTATCGGAAAAGCCGTAGACCTCCTGAAGTGCAAGCATCATTCCGGGAACGATCCCGGCACTGCCGGCAGTAGGAGAGGCAACGATAAGTCCCATGGAAGCGTTGGTCTCAAGGGTTGCCATAGCGTAGGTGATACCCTTTCCGAGAACATTTCCGCACAGGCTTTTTCCCAGGTCATGAAATTCGCAGAGCTTTCGGGCTTCACCGCCGATCAGTCCGCCCATAGATATCACCGGATCTTTGATGGGGGAAAAAGCAGCATCCTTCATGATCTCCAGAACACGGTCCATGCGCTGGTCCACGATTTCAGCAGTGGTTTCACCGAGAAGGATCTCACGCTGGCGCATTACTTCGGAAATCGGAAGCTTTTTTTTCTGGCAGAGAGCAAGAAGTTCCTTGGCATTTTTGAAATCCATAAAACACATCCTCCTTTTCCCTACATCTGAACAACCATGACATCATGGATGTTGGTGTTCCGGTGAATGCTTTCTACGATATCTTCCGGGAGATGACCGTCGGATTCCACGATCGTATAGGCTGTGGTTCCTTTGGATTCACGGAAGAGGCGCATGAAGGCAATGTTAATGTTACGTTCACTTAAGCATCTGGTGATGTAGGCCACAACACCGGGAGTATCCTGATGGATCACGATGATGGCACTGTATTCGCCGGTGAAATCCACTTTCACGTGGTTGATCTCCACAATACGGACCTTGCCGCCGCCCAGCGATTCCCCCCGGACTGTCATTTCCTGTCCCTGGTCATTGACCATGTGGATATCGACAGTGTTGGGATGGACATCGGTTTCTGTTTCATTTGGAGTAAAGGAATAGTCGATCCCCTGTTCCCTGGCAATGTCAAAAGAATTCCGTATACGCATGTCATCTGTGGAAAAGCCCATGATCCCGCCAAGGAGGGCACGGTCTGTACCGTGTCCTTTGTATGTTCTGGCAAAGGAACCGTAAAGGGTGAACTCCACTTTTTTCAGGGGCGGCATGATCATTTTCTGGGCAAGGAAAGCGATCCGCGCCGCACCTGCGGTATGAGAACTGGAAGGACCGATCATATTCGGGCCCATAACGTCAAATACACTGATAAAAGACATTTTTCTTAATTCTCCTGTGGTGTTTTTACAATAAATTTCTTATAGATCGTATCAACGATCACGCCGATAGCATTGTCACCGGATACGTTGCAGGCAGTTCCGAAGGAATCCTGTGTAATGTAAAGGGCAACCATAATAGCGCAGATAGCGCCGTCCGGATCACCGGCTTCGGCTCCGAATACCATGTAAAGAAACGGAAGGGCAGTCATGATGGAACCACCTGGAGCACCAGGGGAAGCAACCATGGCAACACCGAGAGTCATGATAAATGGAACTACAGTTCCGAGGCTGATAGGCAGCTGGTTCATAAGACAGACTGCAGTAGCACAGGCTGTGATGGTGATCATGGAACCTGCCATGTGGATGTTTGCGCAGAGAGGAACTACAAAGTTGCGGATCTGCTCACATACACCGTCATTTTTTGCACATTCCAGGTTAACCGGAATGGTAGCTGCGGAAGACTGGGTTCCCAGAGCAGTTGTGTATCCCGGGATCTGATTTTTGATCAGAGTGAAAGGATTCTTTTTGCTGACAGTACCTGCGATCACAAACTGGATCGTAATGCAGATCAGGTGCATGATGATAACAACAAGGAATACCTTCCAGAGGATGCTTAAGATGGCAAATGTTTTTCCGGAAATAGTCATATCTGTGAAAGTTCCGCAGATGTAAAGAGGAAGCAGCGGGATGATAATGGTATGAAGAACTTTGTCAATGATCTTGGAAAAATCGCTCATTCCGTTGTACAGGCTGTTTCCCATCTCTTTTCCACGCATGGAAGAGAGGCAGAGTCCCATCACAAAGGCAAGGGCAACTGCGGAAAGGGTATCCATGACCGGACTCAGGGTAATACTGAAATACGGTGTCAGGGATGCGTCTGCGGTAGCTGCGATCTGATCCAGTGCACCTTCACTCATAAAGTGCGGGAACAGGCTGGATGATACCAGATAGGATGCGGAACCTGCGATCAGAGTGGAGCCATAAGCCAGAGCCACTGTGATCAGGAGAAGCTTCCCTGCACCCTGTGAAAGATCCGCAATACCCATGGTCACATAGGCAAGGATCATCAGCGGGATGACAAATTTCAGAAAGGTACTGAAAAATCCGGAAAGGGTTACAACAAAGCGACAAAAGCCTTCCGGAAGGAACTGGCCGAACAGGATACCTACGATGATGGCAATGATCAGCTTCGGCACAAGTCCGATCTTGATTTTTTTCTTTTCCATTTGGATTCTTTCCTCCTGAGTATGAATTTATTCATTTTGCACAAAAATACGATTGACGTCCTCGTGATTGTATTGTAACATTGACATAAAAATAAGGCAAATTCACAGATTTCATCATCACGATGAAAAAATTTCATAGTAAAAGGGAGAAAATCATGGAAATCCGTCAGTTGGAGACGTTTGTACATGTAGCACAGCTTCAGAGCTTTTCCAGGGCAGCAGAGGTTCTGGGATACACTCAGTCAGCGATCACTGTCCAGATCCGTCTTCTGGAAAATGAGCTGGAAACAAGACTTTTTGACAGAACCGGAAAGCGTGTGGTGCTTACTCCGTCCGGAAAAGAGTTTATGGGGCATGCAAGCCGGATCTTATATGACGTAAATAAAGCAAAAAAGTCAATGAATGATGATGCGGAACTGAAAAATCCATTACATATCGGGACGATTGAATCTCTCTGCACAGCAAAGCTTCCGGCTGTTCTCAGCAAATTTCGTGAGTTTCACCCGAAAGTAAATATGCAGGTGACTATTGATACACCGGAGCAGCTGATACGGATGATGGAGCATAACGGGCTGGATCTTATTTATATACTGGATACCCCAAGGTGGGACCAGAACTGGGTGAAGGTCATGGAGAAGGCAGAGCCGGTAGTATTTGTGGCCTCTGCAGATTCGGAGTTTGCGGGAAAGACGCTGAAGATGGAGGATATTCTGGAAGAGCCTTTTTTTCTCACGGAAAAGAATGCCAATTATCGGCAGGCCCTGGAGCAGCAGCTGGCGCTTAAGAAGCAGGCCCTGTCACCGGTACTGGAGATCAGTGATACCGCTTTTATCATCCGCATGCTGGAAAAGAACCACGGACTTTCCTTTCTTCCCTATCTGGCTGTGGAGCGGGATATCCGGAAAGGAAGAATTGCCCTTTTACATGTGGAAGATGTGGAGATATCCATGTACCGGCAGATCTTTTACCATAAAAATAAGTTTAAGACGAGAGAGATGGAGGAGTTTA
>OGRQ01000860.1_pt1 | contig 33007 bp, 18 predicted proteins | sample 1553521 | NCBI WGS metagenome assembly OGRQ01 (sample SAMEA2580088, study PRJEB22360) | human gut metagenome | biome: human gut; feature: human-associated habitat; material: faeces | place: Denmark | collected 2008/2010
TGCTCCACTCCGAAACCTTTCAGATTCTTCGTTTCAAAGTGTTTCAGCAGTTTCTCACGGGCAGTCGTTTCTGTAAATACCCAGTCGTCCAGCTCGAACGTGAAGAACTTATTACCGAAATTACCTTCAAACATCAGGCGTTTGCCACGTTCAAAAAGAATCTCTTTAGGGGCAAAGTTATTCAACAACTTGTCTATATAATCAAAAGGTCCTTCTGCAGTAAGAAATTCACCGGTAGAAATATCGAGAAAGGCAACTCCACAGGAAGCTTTTCCGAAATGAACGGCAGCCAGAAAGTTATTCTCTTTATAGTTCAGTACATTATCATTGATAGAAACACCGGGAGTAACCAATTCGGTAATGCCACGCTTCACCAACTTCTTCGTCATTTTCGGGTCTTCCAACTGGTCACAGATAGCGACACGTTTTCCGGCGCGAACCAGTTTCGGAAGATATGTATCAAGGGCATGATGAGGAAAACCTGCCATCTCGATAGTTTTTCCTTTCCCATTGGCACGTTTTGTCAGTGTGATTCCTAAAATTTCGGCTGCAACGATGGCATCCGTAGAATATGTTTCATAAAAGTCACCGCAACGAAACAGCATCACTGCATCCGGATGTTTTGCCTTCAAATCCAGAAACTGTTTCATCATCGGGGTGAGGACGATTTCTTCTTCGTTCACGGTTCTCTCCTTTTCTTTTTTGTTGAGTATATAATGAATTATCTTTGCAAAGATAGCGGTTTTTCGGCAGAGAATCAACGGTATGCTCCGATTCAATTTTCAAAATTAATGTTACATACCTTGAAAAAAGGAGAGTTTATTTCTTAATAAGTAGGAGAAAACTATTAAAACATGTTATAAAACATGCTATTTTTCTTGGATAATTTGCTATTTTCCCAAGAGTCCGTATCTTTGCAACGTGTTTTTCATAGTATTAGATTTAAGGTTAACAAAGGTTGGAGCAAGGCGTTGCTCCTTTTTTTATGCCTATACGCTTCGTTCCTATTTAAATTAGGAGCAGAAAAAGGGATTGCAAAGAGGATAATGCTTTATAAATCTCCACCGAAGCAACAAACATCTGTTTGATTCGGCAGAGAAAATTACATAGATTCCAGTGATAGGATTATTCCAAACGAACTTTTGCGCCTGCATCAACTAATCTTGACACATACCAACTAGAGGCCTCTGTAGTCGTTTTACCTAAAAAAGAAGGAGCCTGTTCAACTAAGTACTTTGCAGTTTTTAAATCATACATAAATAGTTTCTTTATTTCTAGCATTACACGAGTTTTATAATCTGGATTCTGTAACCCCACCAATATTATATTATAAGTTGAACGATCTTCATTATCAAACTGTTTAGATTGATCAATGAATTCTACAGAATTTTCATCAGAGTCAATTACATTCTCTTCATTTGAACAAGATGAAAACATTGCAAAAAAGACACATAAAAAAATAATAGATTAAACAGTTTAGTTTTCATAAATAATAAAATTTAATTAATAAATATACTTCTTTCAAAATAATCACCAATCAATATGCACTATAGTCAAATAATCTACTAGCAAATAAACATATTTTTTTTATATTTTCCAAATTAATGTAATTGTATTTAGATAAATAACTACTAGCATAAAACATATAGATGATACATATAATTTGCTCATAAAAAAACGATATAGGCCTCTGTAGTCCGTAAGACATTTAGAGCCCTATATCATTCCCTAGCGTGAAACTAATTACAAAATAGCTTTACTAATCTTGTTCAATGCCGATACGTAAAGGACTCAAATACTATTATATCTTTGTTTGCCTAATCAAATTAGCTCCGTTAGTTCTCCTTTATTCGTTCCATTATAGTGTTCCACAAAGATAACTACACTATGGTAGAACAAAATAAAAGTTGCGTATCAAATCAATAAGCCTGAATAGGGAATCAGTTATAAAAGAATGTCTATAGAAATCAATAAGAACAAGGGAATATTCTTGTTTAGTTCATAACGGTACGGAAATGAACTATTTCACCACAGAGGACACGGAGGAAACAGAGGTTATAATTATCTATGAATTAGAACTTTGAAACCTCTGCGTCCTCCGTGTCCTCTGTGGTGAAAAGAATCAAAACTGTTCAGAAACGAGTTAAACGGTGCGCTAGTGAATAGGTCAAGGGTGAGGGATGGTGAGGGTAGATTTATAACCTTTTATTTTATTATTTTCTATACTATCTCCTTTTTTATCTATAAAAAAAAATACGAAAGTTATAAATCTACCCTCACCACCCCTCACCCTTGACCCATATCTTATAATAAAAAGATAACGGGGAATCTTAAAAACTCAATCATCTTTTTCAGATTTACCACAACGTTTTCAGAATACTCCATTATTTTATTCAAAACCGTGCAGAAACGAACCGTTTTGGGTACAGTTGTTTTATCCCCAAACTTTCAAATTGAGCTATTCTTTTTTACCTTCTACATACTTATCAAACTCCCCAATATGCTATAATGCAAAATTTAGCTACAACACACTGTGAACCATTTTCTATACTTTTATAAAAAAATAATAAACTTCAAACAATCCTTGCACAGACAGAAACACACGTTTTATAGACAAATATTAGCATTTTTCTTGTTTATATCGGCTAAGAATAATACATTTGCATCTATACAAACCAAATTAATATAATTATGAATAAAATTCCCATTTTTTCATTGACACTACTTTTTGCTTTAATTTTACCATTATTTGCAAATGCACAGGTAACAGTAAAGGGTATTGTAACTGACGAAAGTGGGGTACCATTAGTTGGCGTCTCCGTCCGCTATAAGGAAGTCCCCCAAGTTGGTGTTACTACAGATATTGATGGTAAGTTTTCCATCAAGGAAGTAAATGAAGGGAAAACGCTTGTTTTTTCCTATATCGGTATGAAAAATGCAGAGCGTTTACTAAAAGGGACAACCTCTTTCATCAAAATACAGATGGAGGCAGAAACAAGTGAACTCGATCAGGTTGTTATCACTGGCTATACTCAAACTACATTTAAAAAGATGACAGGTTCAGTAGGCATCATTACTGCCGACCAGCTAAAAGATCAAGCCCAACCGACTGTCGATGCCTTAATGCAAGGTAAAATTGCAGGTGTAGCCGTATCAGCTGTAACCGGACAGCCCGGTAGTACACAAAAAATACGAATCAGAGGTACCAACACGATCACTGGAGACGGACAACCTTTATGGGTTATTGACGGAGTACCCGTACAAGAAAGTATAGCTGATATGCCAAGTAGTTCGGAAATTAAATCAGGACAGTTCGATGATATGTTTATGAATGGTATTGCAGGTATTAATCCAAGCGATATCGAGAGCATCACGATCCTAAAAGATGCTTCCGCTACAGCTATTTATGGGTCTCGTGCAGCAGGAGGTGTTATTGTAGTAACCACTAAAAAAGGGAAACAAGGGAAAACAAGAATCAATTATTCCGGTAACGTTTCTGTCACACTATCGCCACAAAGGGATTATTCTTTAATGAATTCCCAAGAAAAAATTGCTTTTGAACAAGGATTATGGGATGAATTCTCTGCCCCTTACTTTGGAGAAGGTAAAACAGATTATCCAGTGGTAGGTATAGTTGGTATTGTACGTTCCGGTAAAGGACGTTTTAGCGGCTGGAATAAAGAACAACAAGACGCCTATCTCAACGAATTAAGTCAGAACAACACTAACTGGTACGACGAACTGTTCCGGAATGGAGTATCAACAACACACAACTTATCTATCAGTGGAGGAGGTGAGAAATACACCTATTATACATCATTAGCATACACACGCAATGCAGGTTTATTAAAAAACAATAATTACGACCGTTATAACATAACGGCTAACCTCACCATGACTCCCAACCAAAAAGTAAGATTAGATTTTGGTGCATCAATGTCTTATCAAGATTCCAAGTCGCCGGCATTAAGTACTTTCGACCCATTCCAATACGCATATTTTGCCAATCCATACGAAAAACCATATAATACAGACGGCAGTTATTGCACAGATGAAACCTACTATACATTAGGTAAATATAACTATGAAACTACGAGCAGAAAGAAAGTGCCCGACAGCGGTTTCAATATTATGCGAGAAATGAATGAAGCCTCTTCACGTACTAAAAATATAAATACAACTGTACGTGCCGGCATTGATTATAGCATTATCAGCAAATTACGCTTTGTGGGACTCGCTTCATATACTTATTCCACCAACCGTCTGAAAGAAATATATGGCGATGGAACCAAAGCCGCATTAGATAACCGCATGTCAGTTGACTACTTGTCACAAAAAGAATATGCTTCAGTTTTACAACGTAATATAGATAATGACAGCTATATGATACGCGGACACTTTGCTTATGATGACCAATTCGGCAGCGACCATGCAATTTCCTTAATAGCAGGCGCCGAACTCCGCGGGAACAAGTCGAACGGACTTTTCAGTAAACGATATGGTTATGATTCTCTAACAGGAAACACAATTACCCCTTTACCTTCTACTCCCGAAGGAGTTAACTATGACAAGCTGAAAGAATATCTGACTGCTTTGGATGCTTCTTCCGGTGAAACTTGGAATGAGCAAAAGTTCGCTTCCTTCTATGCTTCCGCCGATTATTATTATAAAACAAAGTATATATTGAATGCTTCTTTCCGTACAGACGGCAGCTCCAACTTCGGTAGCGACCAACAATTCAATCCGAACTGGGCCGCAGGTGCTGCCTGGAACATCAGCGAAGAGAACTTTATGCAATCTATCAAACCAGTATTGAACAGATTGACTCTTCGGCTGGCAACCGGATTCACTGGTAATATCAGCCGTGCTGTAAGTCCGCAACTTATCATTAATCTCCTTGATGATTATCGCAATGTGGCAAATAATGTTTATCATATTGGAAGTATCAGTTCTCCTCCAAACCCCAATTTGCGCTGGGAAAAAACGAAAGATATGAAAGTTGCATTGGACTTTGGGCTTTTCAATGACCGCTTAACCGGTATTATTGAAGGATATTACCGTAAAACCACTGATATGGTAACTAGTGTACGGGTACTAACCACAACTGGATATTCAAAACAACAATATAATACGGCAAATGTAGAAAACAAAGGTATTGAAGCCACACTAAATGGAACTCCTGTAAAAACTAAAGACTTTACTTTATCCTTATCTGGCAATATTGCCTATAATATGAATAGGATAACTAGATATAAGGACCCACTAAATAAACTTTCTTATGCAGGATACTGGGAAGGATATCCAATGGAGGCTATCTATAGCGGCAGACTTACCGGTATTGACCCGGATACAGGTCTTTACTCTTTCCAATTACGCCCGGATGCAGAAATCAATACTGCAACTGATTTAAATAAATTTGACAACTATCAATTTTATCTGGGAACAGGGGAAGCCCCTATTACCGGTGGCTTCAACATTACCGCAGAATATAAAGGTGTCAGATTAAGTGTGAACGGAACCTATGCAACAGGATCTAAAGTACTTGAATATATTAAACCTCCCGTTTCTTATCAAAATACAGGTTATGGAACTCAAAGTGAATCAACACAGGTATTCGAGAATGACCTATTTACAAAACAACTGAATGTACCGAAAATTGCCGCTGACCGTTGGACACCCAACAATACTGACGGTACCTATCCGCGTGTATGGAACGTTTTCAAGGATTCGTATAACTTTGGTTATTATAACCCAATGGATCCAAATATTACACGCGGGGCATATCTCACCAATTTATCATATGTACGTATTAAAAGTATTATTGTAGGATACTCACTCCCGAAGAAATTATTAAATCAGACAGCACTTTCAAATGTGGATTTCTCAATGGCACTTAATAATTTCTTCACTTTTACGAGCTATAAAGGTATGGATCCGGAAACTCCCGGAGCAACGTATCCTGTCAGCAGATCTGTGATGTTTAGCGTAAATGTAGGATTCTAAAAAAGCATAACTATGAAAATAAAACAACTTATACTCACCTGTTGCAGTTTGCTATTCATACTTACCTCATGCAACAATTATCTGGATGTAAAACCCAAAGGAAAAATTATACCTAAAACAGCCGAGGAATATTCCACAATTCTTCATTATTGGCTGGACGAGATAGAAAAGGGTGCCAATGCTACAATTATACCTGAGCCCGACTATACAAGTCTTTTGGAATTCTTTGCAGAAGATTTGGATGGAACATTAGCCAGTTCCCTTGTTAATACACAATTATATGTCGGTAGTCGTATCAATACAAATCAAAAACGTTATCCTGAACTGTATTCCGTTATCAAAGACTGCAATGTTATCATCAGCAATATGGAAGATACAGAATCAGAAATGGCAAAAAACATACTAGGAACAGCATGGAGTCTTCGTTCTATCTGCTATTATAATCTGCTACAAAGTTTTTGTGAGCCCTATCAACCGGAAACTGCTACTGAAACGTTAGGATTACCACTTGTAGATGAATTCGACATGGAAGCCAAACCTGAACGTTCGAACCAAAAAGAAACAGCAGAATTTATATTAAAAGGATTTCGCAATGCACTCTTATACAATGTAACCGATAAAGACTACCTCTTTACGGCTCAGGTAACCAAAGCTTTTATGGCACGTTTTTTCTTTTGGACACAAGACTGGGAAAATGCCATCATATACGCTAAAGAAGTGCTTGAACAATATCCTATGTTAGAAGCTGAAGAATATGCGGATAATATAAATCAGAAACTTTCAAAAGGGAAAAATGTTATCATCGCCTCTTACACTAATGAAAATGATATAGGAAGCTTAAGTTATGTTGTTGCCCAAAGCAATGTTATTCAGCGTCCTGTATCTAAAGAGCTAGTACAATTATTCAATAGTAGCCCAAATGACATACGCAAAGCAAATTCATTCAACGCACAACGAATACCTATCAAAAAGGTTACAACTAAATTCCGCAGTGAAGAACTATGTCTCATTATTGCTGAATCATATGCGCACTTGAATAATACAACAGAAGCTCTAAAATATCTTAATCTCCTTCGTTCCAAAAGAATTACCCAAGATTATATAGCTTATACAATGGATAATCTACCTGAAGTAGCTAAACAAAACATCACTGTAGATGCCACTGGCGCTCCTCTCAGTAAGCTAATTTCCGCCATTCTTTGCGAACGTAGAATGGAACTCTTTCTCGAAGGTGATCGTTGGTTTGAGTTGAAACGCAATGGAAGACCAGAATTTTGGATTGCTGCAAATGGGAAAAAATATGTTACAGAAAAGTACCTTTACACATATCCTATTCCGAGGGCTGATGTAGAACTATTTCCAGACCTTCTCATACAAAATCCCGGGTATATAAATTAAGTATTAACTTTAATAAAACAAAAAATGAAATATACTATATATATTACAGCAATAATAGTTACAAACTGCATATTTATATGCTCGTCCTGTAGTGAACCAGAAGAACTAACTCCGAAAACAGCATCTGTAACAACAGACTATCTTGTTCCCACTGGAACAATCCTAACTGCCGAAGACCGTGCAGAAGTACAAGCACGATGGGATGAATATAACGAAGCAATTAACCAATAAAATCGATTGAGTAAAATGAAAACAATGCTTAGAAACATAAACATTCTGCTTATATTGGTAATGGCATTTCCCATAATAGCCATTTCATGCAGTGATGATGATTCTTCGGCTGCTAATCTTTCGTTCAGTCGATCCATTTATATTCTTCCTTCTTCGGGAAGTTTGGAAGTAGAACTTAGGGCATCTGTACCACCAGAAACAGACCTTATAGTTCCTGTCAATATTGAGGGGACCGCAGAACTGAATGAAGATTATGAGATTTCTGCTAAAGAATTCACGATAAAGGCAGGTGAAACAAGTGGAAAATTGATACTAATACCTAAAAACAATTTAACTAGTGGACGTGAAATCCGTCTCTCTATTAATCCGGTGAACGGTTATGTATTGGGAGATAAAAAGATAGCTATCATTCCTATAGAAACCAAGGAACGTATTATGTATTCATTTACGTCATCTTACTCTCGAGTATTAAGTACTGTTGAGATATGGGTAGAAGTTCAAGGTGAAATTAGTGGAAAAAGTTTTAAGGCTCTTTCTGATATTACATTTCCTTTGGAGATTGGTTCATCAAGTAGTGCGATAATAGGTACTGATTTCACTGCCCCAACTTCTATAACTATACCTAAAAATGGGCGACAAGCTCATTTCACAGTTGCAATTCAAGAGGATGCTGAAGACTATGCAGGTAAAACAGCTACTATCAATTTAAAAGCACCTAGTGAAGGCGACTCTGACCTTTATTATCCAGGATCTTTTATTTCCTATTCTTTAAAACTTGACCAAGTGAAATTTATAGATATGCTAGGAAAATGGAAACCTGTAGAGATCACAAATGAAATTAATTTTGAATTGTATGAAATTCCTGCTGAAGATATGGTAAACTTACCCGTAAAAAACAGTGAAAATGATTATCTGGAATTCATCCACACAGACGGAAATGACATAATCATACCGCATCTTACCGGAAGCTTAAAAAACTTCTTTTGTAATCCTAGTGGACATAAAGTCACTTTTGATCATATTGAAAAAGGTCTTCTTGATTGGGAAAAAGATGAAGAATATGATGCTCCATATTATATTATTTCCGGAGCAAACAAATTTTTCTCATCTCAAAAGTCTGAACCAGCCGATGTTATAATGGGAATTGATAAGCTAGATGATAACAATATCATCATTTACTTTCATGAGTATATTCCTACAGATTTCTTTGTCAGTACTTATAATGACTATGATGAAGAATTTGATGTAGATATGTTTGGCATCAATTATAAATTCACCCGCGTAGCTGAATAAGATAATATAAGTTCAAATAATAAAAGTCCCTCATCCATAATTCCTAAATGGATGAGAGACTTTTGTTCAATCTTACTTTCTCAACGCCTTCTCAATTATAAACAACCGATAATCATAATCCTCTCTTAACTTTTTCGTCGGTGCCATTGCCTTGGCTTTGACATATTCCTGTTTCAAATCCATCAGACATCCATACCAAAAATGAGCTCTTGCCGGAACAGACAGATATGAAATGCTTTCAATTGGCTCCATTCCCCAATGAGAATTAGTTTCTCCAATCGCAAAGCTAGAAGAACCGGATGATGAACCTTTTTCTTTCACCGGACTTACATCCGACCATGAAATAACAGCATTCAAGAATTGTCCTTGCATAAAACGCTTAAAATCAGCAGAACTCTTACCCATCCTGGCTTCCTTGAATAAGAAACTTATCAGATCTGAAATAGCCTGCTGTTGCGTGTAAGGATCATTCGATTTACTTTCACTAAGCCAGATATTACTCAACTGCACTAATACCAAGTTTCCCAAGAATTTTTGAGAATAATCGGCAACACTCCCTGTTAAGGCACAATGATTCAGCAATTCCTTATCATCCATCCATGTCATCTTTTCAATCGCATCCAGCATCCACAAAAAAGATTGGCGCTGAACCTCTTTGGGCACTGATTGAAAAGAAGGATAAACATCTCCATAGTAACTATCATTCAAATAAATACCACCCACTTGTTGCAGTACATGCTTCATATATTCATTCACCTGCTTGATGATATGACCATATAAAACAGCACGCAGCTCATAGTCCACATCCTCCTTGTCCAACCACTGGTTGGCATTCTTTATTACTTTCGCTATATTCTCACAAGCTATTGTTGCCGAACGGATAGCATCATTCCCTAAATCCCTTTCCATTCCACGAGGGTCATAATACGCTTTCCTGTTTTGCGGCCCTTTAACCAACAATAACGGATTGTGGTTACGTTCAGATATCAACGATTGCAAACCGGGTAATTCCTCCTGCGGCGTATTCTTTTTCATAGGTTGATACAAATAACGAATTACCCAATCATCATATACCCCTAACACCGACTGTACCAAAGGCATTCCTTCACTATAACTATTATCAGAAAGCAAATAGTTCATGGGGAGCTTGTCCATAACGGAAGCAGATAGCCCATGCTGCTTAACAAACTCCTTCGACCGAAGCGAATCAACAGGATAAGCAATAGATCCTGCCATATTATCACTCAACCCCAAACAATGTCCCCAATGCCTCAACAATAAAGACGTTAACGCTTCCTCTACCAAGCCCTCATCGGGCAGCAACGTACGAGCCTTCTCATTAAAAGAAGATGTTTGCAGGAAATAATCCAACTGGATTTTCGATGCCAAGTTGTGCGGAATGTAAATATTGGCACTTATAATCTCTCCTGTCAACGGATCACTCCAACAGTTGTCTGTAATCTGGTTAGACGGTGAAATGACATAACGAATACAGGATTTAGTAATATTATTGGCATCAAACACCGTACCGTCTTTGGGATAAGGCTTCACTACCAACGCATTGGGAAAACCAATCTTCTGAAAAGACTTGTTCCATATATCAGCACTACGATATACACAGCGCTGCCAGCTTTCGGGCAACAGAGTATCTATATAAAAGACAATAGGGTTTTCCTCTGTCAAATTCCAACGATTCACCCAATACTGCACTTCACTTCCTTGCGCTTCATCCGAAAAGCTAACCTTGTCACTCCATAGAGTACCAACACGAGGATCTGCCAAACGGGGAAGATAATCTTCATCCTCCGGTAATAACATAAATGTACGCTTCACAACCGCACTGAAAGGAATATCGTCTGCTATCGGGAAAAGCCCGAACAACGACATGGAAAGACTATAACTCATATTGCATGAAATAGATACATTATCCGAGTAAGAGGCAATCCCGGATATCATCGACCGGTCTTGTTTAAAAGTAGCCTTCCTTTTCACCCAGCCATCCATTGTATTATATGCCTTCGGATCTATCGGATTCATGTATTCGTCATCTTTAAACACATAAGAAGTGACATCAATCACCAAAGCACTATCAGGAGAATAAGCCTTGATTGGAAACTGCTCCAGAACAATATCACTAAAGCTCTTTTTCAATGCATCGCCGATACGAGAGTCATCACCAGTAATCGGACGATTGGCAACCCGATAAAGTCTGACCAACGAATCAGATTGGCAAAATCTTACCTGCAAAGAAGTGGCAGGGCGAAATCCCACGGACGATTCCTGTGGATTACTGACTTTATCAACCACCCCTCCCATCAACAGACGTTTACCTAAAACAGCCTTAGGTATTTCCATATATATCTTATTCTCAATCCAATAAAGATTCATTAATCCCTTGGACTCCATGCAATTGGATTTACCTTTCAATAGCTTTTCATAATCACTCTTCGATTTTACCTGCTCTGTTTTTTTCTTTTTCTTAGCTGCCCCTTCCAAAGGATAAGAAACGGACAGACCAAAGACCGACAAAAAAAGTAAAAGGATATATTTATTCTTCATAATCATCTGTTTAACGCATTATTCATTTGATGAAGCAATAATTGATAGTGAAGTCGAGTATCTTTATCGGCATGTTGCTTTTGATTATTCAATAAGTCGCGCACCCGCAAGAAATAACCATAACACATACTCTCCTGATTTCTGGGGACAAAGTACTCGGCCATTGGTTCTTCAAATCCGGCTACAGGATTAAACATACGTTCCAAGTCCGACACACAACATCCTTTGTGTCCTTCCCCTATCTTATGATGAAGCGTGGTTAACGATTCCCAAACATCCTCATCTGCCAATGATTTCGAATCTTTATTCCAATTAATCTTTGCCGTTGAAGCTAACTGTTTAATAAATAAATTCTGCAACTTCATTTGAGTAGAGGTTAGTTTACGCCCTTTCAAAGTAGGACTCCAGATGTATTCATAAATGTCATTCATACATTCGTCAACATCATATTTATCGCCTTCAGCTTTCAGTGCCGAAAATTCCACACGGGCAGGAGCCGCCATCAATAATTTCATCAGCACATTACGCAAAGCATCAGAAGGTTTACCAACCATAGGCAACTTATCCAATACATCGCTGTTATCTAACCAATCCATCGTTTCCAGCTGTTCCAGAAAATAACTCATTGCCTCTTTTTGCTTCTCCTTCGGTTCACTTTCCAGAGCTTCCACTTTATCACCGACCAGTTTTTCATGCAGATAAATGCCACCGATATTATGATAAACATGCAACATATAAGTCAAATACTGCATTATAATACCATCATAAATAGCAGATCGGTGTTTATAATCATTATCTTCCTTATCCAGCCATTGGTTCAGATTAGCCAAGATATACTTCAGGTTTTTCACACCATATTGAGTTGCTTTTACCGCATCATCTCCCAAATCTTCCGTTTGAGAACGAGGGTCAAGTATATCCGACTGTTGTTTTCCATACCGATATATAGGATCACCGGATAAATCCGTAATCCACTTTGAAGTAATCGCATACTCTTCTTCCTCTGTTTTAGCTTCCGGTACTGGTGTATAATTCCAACGGATCAAATAATCATCATACAGCCCAAAGCGGGGAGGCATCATACGAACCCCACGCTCCATATCACCGGGTTGTGCCACATAATTAAAACGTGCATAATCCATTATAGAAGTAGTAGTACCATGTTTCTGTGTAAACGAAGGAGAACGCAGAGAGTCGACCGGAATGACGGAAGAAGCACTCATATTGTGCATAAATCCGAGACAATGTCCTACTTCGTGTGAAACGACATAACGTAAAGCATCATCCATCACTTCCCTTGGAATAATTTTATGACGGACACGTTTGTCAGCTTGAGCAGTCTGAATAAAAATCCAGTTATTCAACAACTTTATAACATCATGATACAGATATACAGAAGCATTCAGTATTTCTCCACTGCGCGGATCTACCCAAGAGGGACCCATTGCATTTTCAATAGCAATCGGTGCATAACGAATACAAGAGTATTTCAAATTATCCGCATCAAATTCCGGATCATCTTTCGGAAATTCTTTAGCCTGGATAGCTTGTATAAAACCTATTTTTTCAAATGGTTCATTCCATTGGTTGACAGCTTCAAATATAGATGCTTTCCAACTATCAGGGAAACAACTATCTACATAAAAAACAATCGGCTTCACAGGTGTCACCTTTTTACCCTCTACATAACTTTTTAAATCAGAAGGCTCCAAACGCCAGCGATTTGCATAATAGATTGCCCGCATCGTCTGTTTGGTTGCCGAATATTCTTTTTTTATAGTCGGGAAAATACCAATCCGGCTATCCATCAATCGGGGACGGTAAGGAACAGAATCCAATAACAGGATAGAACGTGTCACCTTTGCAGTCAGAGGTTCGTCCTTAATGTCTTTTCCACTACCTCCGGTCAACGAATAAGTATAACTTAGGCAACTCCGGACAGATATATTGTCCTTAAAAGCCTTAAAACCATCAACAAACGACTTGCTACTTTGGAAAGAAGTGGAACGCTTACGTCCTCTCGACATATTTGCACTATATTTATCAAAAGGATCCATTAGCTTATTGTCACCCACAAAAAAACCGGTAACATCAAACACAACAGCCGTACTATCATTATTATAAGCAGAAATATCAAAAGCTTGCAATATGGCATCCATGTTACTTAATGCAATAGCCGTCTTCAATCGATTGTCATTATCACCACTCACATTATCTGTTTGAATAGCAGACAGACAGATTTTGTTATTCAGTTTTTCAAAACGAAAATGAATAGGTTCGGTAGGTTTTGATCCTATAATGGCATTTCTATTATCACTGATTTCTGTAACTGCAGAGCCCAACAACATATCACGTTTCAACAACGATAATGGAAGTTCAAAATAAACTTTTTCTTTCACTTTGTGTACAGTGATGAAACCTTCTGCTTTCGAATGATTAGATGAGAACAGTTTATCATAAGCAGTTTTTTCTTTCTCAACAGATTCTTTCTTTTTTGTCTTTTTACGTTTAAAAGAAATAGCATTTGCTGATACAGCTCCTCCCAACATAGAAAATACTAAAAGAGCCACCCAAATTCTTTTCATTTTGATAATAGTGTTAATTCATACTCTAGTAATAGAGTACAAATCTAAGAATTATAAAGAATTATCTCCAATAAAATCTACTTTTTTCCTTCAGAGACACTATACAATACGACACTTTATTAGTTATTTACTTCTCTTACCCAGACACAAACCGCCTTTTAATGAATCAGGCCACCCCTATAGCAATCATAAGATTACATACTATTTCTCACTTATAAACTGCTCAAAACTATATTTAAAATCCTCATTCAATATTAGCTTATACTCCTTGGTGAATTGATCAAATGCAGTATATGCCATTCCCATGCGTTTCAAATCCACTAAAGCACGGCACTTAACACGAACAGACTCTTCATCTAACGAATCAAATCGCAAAATACAATTTGAGATTTGTATTCTCAAGTTATCATTTCCTACAAATTGCTTGCTATCTCTTAACCGACTCAGAAGATCAATCATTGAATCGGAATAATCTGCTTTAAAACTATCTACCCAATCAAATTGCATATTAGGAAGCAATTGACCAAATGAAGCCAGACTCAATAATTTTTCTAAATCTTCCTTATGAACCACATCTAAAGGCGCCATCTTTTGCATCAATTGATTTGCTATAGTATAATCATTATATACATGCCCCTTATTAAGAAAGTACCAATAACCATTTGCTGATGATATCTCCGTATCTCCCACCTCTTCCAACAAAAGACGTATCTTACGTATATTTACACTACGGTTATTAGAGAAACTCTCTTCTGACTTATCATACCACAACAATTCTTTTAACTTGATATTAGAAATCCCCTTATTATTCTGATTGGAATAAAGAATAATAACAGATAATAATTGACGCATGATAGGCGTAAATTTTCCGGTAATGTCTTTTAAATCCCGATTAATTACCTGAAATCCGTTTAGCATATAAATTCCCGGTGTGGTGTTCAATACAGGAGCTTCAAACGAGGAATATAGGTGGTCATTTTCTGGAATTTCTTTTTCACTATTTATATCTGAAACAACCCCTTCTTCTTTTTCACAAATATCTTGTTGCGGAATAGATATAGCTTCTTTCTTATCATGCTTTCTGCTATTCCACAGTCTCCACCCAATTCCTCCTAAACCTGCTACACAAATACATACAAACAGTAATTTCCACCAAGTCCCCCTGTTTTCCTGTACTGTTATATTTTGAATAGGCAACACTGGAGATGCAATAGAATAAATATTAGCTTCATAATTATTCCCCTCTACTTGGTGAACTGTTACAGCGTAATAACATTTTTCTGAAGCAAGATAAATTAAATCTGCATGAGAATTAACATCTAAGAAAGTATAAGGTATTGTATCACCTAAAACAGTTTCTTGTCCATTCTCCAAATTTAAATCTTTCAAAACCAAAGAAGATAGAAAACGACCTGAAGAAAAAAACAATCCTTTTGCATGTTCACCTTTTTCTACTTCATCAATTATCAACGTAGAAGCAGCTACCTCATCACAAAGGTTCTCCGGCATAGCCCACTTTTTTTCCAAAGAATAATCATTCAAGTTCAATTTATACAAATCCTTATAATGAACGACCCCATACTCCTGTTTGCCCAAGTCATTACCCAATCCTCCATAAATATAAACCAGCGAATCGGTCTTCCCTATGGCACTCAAATAGCGAGGAGTAATCACATCCGGCAACTCTCCCTTTATCACTTCACCCGATAGAGATATTCTATTCAACTCACGGGTATACAAATGAAATCCATATCCCAGAATTTGTACAATTGATGAATCTTTTGGATTGAAAAACCGATTATGTTGTGTATAAGAAGACTGCCTTTTCCGTTGGATAGGAATAGACCAACTGTTTGTTTGAAAATTGAAAAAAGACAAATTCTCCCCATCAGGCTTCTCAAAGTCATAATAAACCAACTGGCTACCTTTATCTTTCAAAGGAACAAAAAGAAACTGGTTAGTGATCCGATTTACATCAATCAGCGGCGAGAAAACATATTCTTTAGTTGTACTCCGTATTAAATCATATTTGACAATACGATCTTTTGCAATAAAATAACATGCCGACTGATCTTCACACGGAACAGGAAAAGTCTTGGATGAAAAAGATAACGTTTTCCTATGTTTCCAATATATATGACTATTAATAATCCATTCCGGATTTGATATAAAAGCTGTCATCTGCCGAAACTTGTCCTGAAGCAAAGTGTCAGATACGGCTTGCTCCAACGACCATTCATATTTTATGCTCCCAGGTTCCAGACCGATCTGTACATCCTTCAAAATAATAGGTGCCACGTCCGAAGTGGTGTAAGAAGCTAATTTATTAGCACCAAAACAGACTTTAACAGAATGATTATCCGGGGCGGTAACTTTCTCTTTAGAAATAAGAGAACCATTATTTCGGACATATAACGTATCATTTTTATACTCCAATTCTATCTTTATCCTATTCCATTCATGAATATCGATAGGCGCAGAAGAATGTATCTTTCCTAAATATTGCTGGTCTTTAATCAAACACAAATAAGGCTCTTCGTTCACAGGATTAACCAATATCAGATTGAGGCTATTTCTATTGTCAACAATCATACGGCATACATAACCAAAATGCTCGCCTTTTTCCCTAATCTTCAAATCAAAAGAAACAGATAAATAATCTTTGAATCTCACTCCCTGATTGCCGGACGGTATGATAAATGAAGTACGTTCATCTTTTGAATATTCATAAGCACGAAAAGAAAGGCCTCCGATATTTTCACCACCCCAAATGACTATAGTCTTCGAGATAAATAAAATATAAAATAACAGTCGGATATATTTCATAGCAAAAGCTTATTTGAAGCAAAGATATAAAAAATATGTTTTTTCAATCTTAGGATATTAAAATAATATAGTTACTCTGCACCAATAACGAAATATATCCGGCTATTATACTCCACATCCCTATCGAACCGGCATCCGGGACGAACGCAGTTCTCCTCTCAAATATTTAGCAGCTTCACCTGCCAGCCAAAGATAATGATCGGGTGCTTCTCCTTCATAAGTTATAAAAGAACTTTCACCCACCGGAGGTGTATTTGTACATTTAAAGAAAGCTGTCCCCTCATCTATCTCATCAAACATTGCCAAATAAAGGCTTTCTGCTCCTGCATCTACAGCACCTTTCACCTGTTTCCAGAAGAAACGTCCCCCTAATCTCGGAATCATGTTTTGCGGAGCATCCTTTTTCATGTTATGCCAACTAAAGCCCGGAAACAACACCGGCATATAATCTTTACCATTCGCTTTGCACCACTTTATATCTTCCTCTATCGATTTACGATATGGCTCATACGTATTATTATCAAAACGTCCTACCAACCATGGATGAACAATATCCGCCTGTTTTACCAATTCAAGCAATCGCGTATCAGAGACAGCATCTATCGTTAATGTCCGCCAATGAGTAGGTACACCTACCAATATGGAACAACCTTCACTCTTCAGGAAATCAATGATTTTCTTTACCTGCTCATATCCATATTTACGGCGATCATTAAACCCTATTCCCCAAACAGCAACTAACGGTTTACCATGATGATAAACATAATGATTGTTGTTCCGGGAAACTAGTTTATACTTCTCACACAGCTCTTTCCAGTCACGTATCAATATATCTTCTTCACCGGCTTCCATACCAGAAAGGTCATACATCAGGCAAATTGCCCGGTCATACTTTTCTGCCGAAAGAACAGCATTATTCAGTATCTTATTATAATTATCCTTCCCTTTCTGATTTCGTATAGAAACAACAAAACGTTGCATAAATACCCCGTCAATTCCATATTGCTTCATCCATTTAAAATGCAGATCTGTAGTAGAAGCATCATACGAACTAAAAACCTTTGCTGGTGTCTCATCAGGTAACTTAAAAGCCGTTTCATAGGTTTTCTCATATTCAGAAACATCCGGCCAAAGATCAATGGTACACTTGCCCGGTTTGAACTCTTTTTCTTTTTCAAAATGTTTCCAACCCAAACCAGCACCGTCTTCAGGAGTATTAAACCACCCCTGATACCCTGCCATCACTAAATTCCTTATTGATTTGAAACGGACACGACTCATTGACTCCGTCGTTTTTGTCGCCGGATCAGACATCACCACCTCTTTAGGAAATTGATTTAAGGCAATAAATTCACTGATAAACCGATCCGGATATACTTTCACAAGATTCATCCCTTGATACCCTGTCCCCAGCACCTTTCCTACCGGACCTATCGTTATCATTTCCATATTGCCCACCTTTCCATAAGCATTGTTATGTAAATGCCCTGCAAATATTGCGTTTACTCCATATTTCTGAAACAAACGCACATATTTCTCTCGCATAGGCAAAGAGAAATTCGAATAATTCACAGGTTCATCCATCCGCTTTAGAAAAACAGAGCAATGGGTAAAAACAAACTTGAATCTGGCATCCTTCGTTTTCTGTAATTCCTGTTCCAGCCACTTAAATTGAACTTCTTCCCTCTCCTTGTCCTCTTCTTTTATTATATTTGAATCAATACCTATAAATGCACAATCACCATACCTGAATGAAAAATGGGGTTCTCCGTAGTTCTTTTTATAATTATCTATAGAAGCCCGGCTGACCTTACCTATATCGTGATTTCCCGGAATCATATAAACCTTTACTGAAGAGTCTATTTGAGCAATCATCGACTTATAAGCAGCAATCTGTTCCTTACTCTTCGAATTATTTACAAAATCACCGGTTATCACCACAAACGGAGGTTTTAACTGATTAATAGCTGTCACAGCCTTATTCATAGCCTCTGTTTCTGCCGAAATACTCTTATTATTATCTATGAAGCCAAATTGGGGATCACTTAATTGCAAAAAGAAAAAGGGAGCAGAATCCGCAGCTATCCCATGAGATACAAAAACAGCCAAGAGAAAACAAACGACCGATATTATTTTCTTTCTCATAAATTATTTATTGTTATCATGAGATACGACGATCTGCCTGATGCGTCGTATCCCGTTATTAATAACTATTACTTCTTAAATTGATTTCTGGTTATCTTCAGAAATTCAGATTTGTTTTCCTCCGTCGGTTCCAAATTCGTTCCTTTCTGGTAATTATTCCATGAATTGACTAACACAATGTTTTTACTTCCGATATTCCGTTTAGCTACATTACAGAAATTAATATAATCAGTAGTCTCTCCATCTTGCCCGAAAGTATATTTATAACTTGAAGTTGAATTGATACGGTCATTATAAGAAGGAAAGATACAAGGAACAAAGTCTGTATTCCATTTGGATATTGTAGTCTTCCAATTGGCCCAATTCAAATCAACAAAACTGAAAAAGGCATAATAACGGTCATACATATTCGTTGACCAGTCGTTCACTGTCACTCCATCAAAAGAAGCAATCTGATGTTCCTCATAATTCACCGGAGCTACCCAACCGGTAGTAAATTCTCCAATCGTATAAAGATCATACCCCAATTCTGATACAGCCTTCTTTAATGCCGGGATGACCAAAGAATAATCAATACTCTTCAATGCAGAAGAAGAAAGGTTAGACGGAGTTATTAGAATAACCGGTCTTCCGTTCATTTTATAATAGGCCTCATCATTAAATAAAGGCACTAAAGTATTCGTAAAGTCATTGATCATCTTATTCAAATTCTCTTCCTCTTGAAGCGGTTTGTCATTAGATACTTTCAGATGTTTGGTGTTATAATTGATCACCAAGCGGACTTTTGCATTGGTTGCCGCACGTACAGACTTAAAGTTTGTAATCAATGTATTATCTGCTGAAGCAGCATCCCAAGTAACTATCAGAAAGTCCAAGGCAGCCTCATCCGCCCAAGCAAGCTGTTGCTGTAACACTCCACTAGTTGTAGACAAATATTCACCCAACAAAGGAGTACCGGCATATATTTTCTTACCGGACTTTAACCAGCTGGAAGAGGAAGTTATATTGGTATAATAAGCACCGACTATCGCATCCACAGATAAATCCGTCTGTGGTATATCATACACATATTTGCTCTTATCAGGAGCCAAATGATCGTCTTTATCACAAGATACAGCTAACAAAGCGATGAATCCGAGCAATATAATAGTTATCTTTTTCATATCCTTCATTTTTTAATTATTCGTCAAATAAGGGTTAGTCTTAGTGGGCAATGCAAACCATAACTTAGTCGACATTGCATCTTGTCCACCATCGAGATTTGCAATACCTTTCGTCAATTCATATTCATTGTTTGTTTTCTCGCTATCGGGATATACCAATCGCTGTGGAATATAAGCATAAGGATTATCCTTGGTGCCGGCATTCACAGCACCATATCCGGTTTCCGGCTGGAAATGCGGCGGAAATTCCAATACTTGGCTACGGCGAATCAGTGTCCACGCATCCAACGATTGATAAAACATAGCTATATATTGCTGCATGATAATCTGACGATAAATCGGATCAGGTTCATCAGAAGTAATAGCAGAAGATACAATGCCGATAAAATCTTTATAATAATCTTCACCTTCTTCTGTGACTGTGAGATCTGTCAATGTATTCCATTTAATTCCCGGAGTCTGAAGATAATTATTTACTTTTCCACCGTCTACACCATATTGTGCCATTGAAGCATTCACACCAGCATTGTAATAAGCCTCGGCTGTTTGCGAACCACTTCCCAAACCTTTATGAACCAATTCACTTTTCAACAGGCACACTTCTGCATAATTCATAATTACCTCTGCATAACTCTGCTCCGTGAATTTATCCTGTAATTGAGAGTAATCATCCGCCGTCTTTCCACTGTGCGGATTGGGAGACAAGCTGACTCCCGAAGGCAAATTAGAAACTTTCGGTTGTCCCCAATAAGGTGCCCAATGGAAGTTATCAGGCATAGAAGCAGCATTGGCAGGAGTGAAAAACTTCTCCAACCGCGGATCAGCATAGGGAGCCATATACATCAGAATCGATTCGCCGGCAGAATGAAGCTTATCCAAATTACTTTCACGGTTGATGACCAGATAATCATAAAAATAATTTCTTGTATCTGCGTTATCTCCCCATTGCAAAAGACAATTATCTTCATTACTTGTCATCAAGTTCTGTTCATTTTCCATAAGTTCATCAATCACTTCAGTCGCTTTCGAACGGTCAGCATTACAAATACGAACGGCCAAACGCAAACGTAGTGAATTGGCAAACTTCTTCCATTTCAATAAGTCGCTGGATTTCTGTCCTGAAGGAAAAATAGGGTCTGCTTTATAAACATCTCCATCCATCTTCAACCCGTCGGCACATGCTTTCAAATCATTCAGCATAGCATAATAAATATCCGATTCCTTATCGTAAGGCACTCTCTCGCCGGCATTAAATGCCTGACTTTTAGGAATACCTCCCCAAATAGAAACTGCTTGTGAGAAAAGATAATTTTCCCATATTTTAGCAATAAGTACACGATTGTGATATTGCTCGTCATTTTCCATTTGCGTTTGTATAAAGTGAACAGGAAAAATAGCATAGTTATATACATTCTTCCAATATGAATCATTAGTTGAACCTTGATTTCCATACCGTTGTACCTGTCCACCGGTAGCTCCACCATAATAATGGCTATAGTTGGCCAACAACACTTTTTTCATGCTTCCGCAAAAAGCATTCAGCGTATAATAAGAACTCGTATTGAACAAATATTCAGGATTAATTTCATTAAGTTCATTGGGATTGGCATTGGCAGATTCAAAGTCATTCGTACACGAAACGAAAGAAATGGCCATTGCAGCAAAACCGGCTAATAATATTTTAATCTGTTTCATAATATTCTATCTTTAGAAGGTTAGTTTAATATCAAATCCGACAGAAGATACGGGCGGCATTCCTCCATATTCTATACCTTGAGCATTTCCTGATGAAGAAGAAGCCTCCGGATCTATGCCTTTAGGAGTATTTTGATGAAGAATAGCCAAATTACGTCCTACCACAGCCAGTCGTAGACCACTAATCGGCAATTTCTTTAGGATAGACTTCGGAAGACTGTAAGCAACAGAGAGTTCACGGAATTTAATATAGGAAGCATCAAATACAGATCTTTCATCAAAACTAGCATAGCGGTTATTAGGTTTGACAAACAAGAGACAAGGCGTTCCGTCTTCAAAATAAGCGTCCGGATATTGATAACCGGAAGTTGCCTTCGCGCTACTCTCACCATAAATCACATTACTCAAATAATATCCTTCACGTCCTTCGGCAGATTCGGCAACCACACCGGCTGTTGTCGCTCTATTCCATGTTCCCGAATAAAGAGTTCCTCCAATACGTGCATCAAACAGGAAACTAACTGTAAAATTCTGGATTCTGAAATTGCTTCCAAAACTTCCTGTCCATTTCGGCTCGGCACAGCCTAAATATTGCGTATTATCCGTTACCAATATTTTACCTGAAGAATCGACTAATTTACGTCCCTGGTCATCACGTTTCCAAGCACGTCCCCGAATGACTCCATAAGGCATGCCTTCTTCCAACATAATACTGACATTACTTGATTTCAATAATTGCACATTAGGATTTCCGTCCACTACCTTAATCACTTCCGACCGATTACGCGCCCAGTTGATATTTGCATTCCATTCAAACAATTTGGTCTTGACCGGAGTAGCAGACAACACAACTTCCCATCCTTGATTACGTACATGACCTGTATTCAAGAATTTAAAACTATAACCGCTAGGCACCGGCAAAGCGACTTTCGTTATCAAGTCATAGGCATCAGAACGATAATAAGTTACATCTACACCCAAACGATTATGGAAAAAGCGTAGATCAGCTCCAAGTTCCAAAGAACGGTTACGTTCCGGCAAAAGTTGATCATTATTTAAAGTTGTACTAATGGTTTGCAAAGGTGAACCATTATAAATGCTACCCAACTTATAGGTTTGATTAATCCGATATGGATCTGTGTCAGAACCGGCATAAGCAAAAGAAGCACGAATCTTACCGAACGACAAGATAGGTGATTTGATCTTAAATGCATCGGTAAAAATAAACGTAGCACCAAAAGAAGGATAAAAATAAGAGCAATTATCCAGTGGTAAAGTAGACGACCAGTCATTGCGGGCCGTTACATCTAAATAAACATAACTATTGTAACCTAATGACACCGAGCCGTAGGCAGAACGGATTATCTTCCTAGATTGCAGTTGAGTAGCACTAGGATACTCATTCGAGTTAGAAATATTCTTGAAATCAGGAACCAATATGCTATTCACGCTTTCCGTTCTTTTCTCCGAGTTGCGTTCATATCGGCTAATACCGGCAATGGCATTGACTGATATTTTATGAAATGTTTTATTATACATCAATAAAGCTTCAAAGTTAGTAGAAGTACTGTTATTGATCCAGTTCTTCATACCACCATCCACATCACTACGTGCACCCAGATTAAAGAACTCCATTCCTTTCCACCAATAAGCATCCAGTCCGGCTTTACCTACCGCCTTCAAGCCCGGAAGTAATTTTACTTCCAGATTCATCGATCCGCTCACCCTGTCACGCGTGTCAGAGTTCGTGTTTTCATAAATATTCCAATACGGATTATAACCACGTTCACCAATCGGAATCATTTCATTTCCATTTTCATCCTTATAATGTTTCAATACATCAATAGAAAGCGAACGGGGAAGAGTAACAAACGCATATATAGGATTCTTATCCGAACCATTCATATATTGACGGTTGTCTACCTTTTCATGTGAGTAAGTCATTTTAGAATCTAAAGTCATCCATTTGGTAATCGTATTCATCAACCGGAGATTGAATATATCTTTAAAGCTTTCATTGATACCGTGTACTACACTATTACCCTTACTTCTCGTATACGATACACGATAATTATTCTTTTTCGAACCACCTTCCACAGCCAATGTATGTGTGTACCGATGGGCGGTTTCGTAGAAATCCTTCACATTGTCCGGATGTGAAGAATGAGTAGTAAGTACACCGTCATGTCCATAGATAACCTGATCCCACAAAGGCGCTCCCCAGCTACGCAATTTAGCACCTGCAGAAGAATTATAACCACTGAAATTCGGTAAATCTGTTTGCAACCTGTTACCATTAGGTTGAAGTGTCAGTTTATGGTCAAGCAAATAAGAATTCTCTCCCGTTCCCCAACCATTCTGATAATCTAAAAACTGGTTCACTTTTTCAAATTGGAAATTTCCGCTATAAGAAACTTTTGTTTTTTCAAATGTGCTCGAACGTTTAGTTGTCACCAATACAACTCCCTGTGCTGCACGCGAACCATAAAGTGCAGCTGCATTCGGTCCCTTCAGGATTTCAATGCTTTCAATATCATCCGGATTGATATCCGCTACCGGATTACCAAGGTCGGTAGAACCTGTACCACCATCAACGGTCACACTTGTATCACCCGGTTCGTTTTCAATAATCATACCATCAATCACGAATACGGGCTGTGAGTTTTCAGTCAGTGAGCTTGTTCCGCGAATGACAATACGCGCACTACCATTGCTCGTTCCCGGAGGAGTAATGGTAACCCCCGCCACCTTACCGGAAAGAGAAGATATCAGATTGCCACTACTATTTTCTGCCAAGGCTTCCGCATTTACACTCTGCCGTGAATAATTAAGACTCTTAGCTTCACGCGTCACTCCGAGAGCGGTAACAACCACTTCATCAAGAGCCTTCGCCGTGCTGGCCAAAGATACATTGATATGAGTCAAACCGGTAATTTTAGCCGTTTTCGTCTCCATTCCGACATACGAAAATTTCAATTCTTGACATCCATTAGGCACATTAAGTGTAAACATACCATTTATATCGGTAATTGTACCTACCGATTTAGCGTTCGTCTTACCATCCGGATCAACAGCTACCACCGTAGCTCCTATGATAGGCATTCCATCCGCAGCATCTGTCACTTTACCCGTTATACGCTTTCCTTGCGCATAACCCAATACACTTATTACTAAAAAGAATAAGAATAGGAAGTAGTTTTTCATAATACTTAATTATTAAATTAAAGAATACAGTATTGATTAATGCATTAAAGATGAACCAAAGATATTTTATTGTGATTAATATTAGATTAATATTCTCTTAATGACGGGACTTTACAAAAAAATATTTGTAGAAGATAGATTTTAAGGTTACATTAAGTTTTCATTAATCAAACCATCCTATATTTACAGCAAATCTAATTAAAACCATCGAAAAATAAAAAAATCTGTTTATGTACAAGAGAAAATTCATTCCGTTAGTACTGTTAATGATTTTAATCGTCAATGGATGCAGCAACAAGCAAGAGGTAGTGTTAACTCCGGTTGACTATGTAAATCCTTATATGGGGAATATCAGCCATTTGTTAGTTCCTACTTACCCAACTGTCCATCTTCCCAATAGTATGCTCCGCATCTATCCGGAAAGAGCAGATTACACCTCTGATAAAATAAAAGGCTTACCGGTCATTGTCACCTCACATCGGGGAAAGTCTGCATTCAGCCTGTCTTTCTATCAGGGAGCAGAGAGCGGATTACAACCGGTATATTACTATTGTTATGATAATGAAGTGATAAAACCCTATTCCTATTCTTCCTATTTTGAAGAAGAAGAGGTTTCCACTAAATTCGCTCCCTCTCACCAGGCAGGAATCTATGAACTAAGTTTCCGGAAAAACGATGCTCCATATTTAATACTTAGTACTACCAATGGTGAGCTTAAAACTACGGAGAATACCATTTCCGGTTATCAGAACATAGATCATCAAACCAAAGTATATGTTTATATGGAGACTTCCGCACTGCCGGAAAAAACGATGACTGTCAGCAAAGAAGAAATAAATCACAGCCACACTGCCATAAAAGGCAAGAACGTGGGTATCGCTCTCTTATATTCAACAGATATAAAAACAATCAAAGTTCGCTACGGCATTTCCTTCATTGATGAAAAGCAAGCAAAAGCCAACCTACAGCGGGAAATAAAAGATTATGATGTGGAAAACCAAATGAACATTGCCAAAAACATCTGGAACCAAACATTAAGTAAAATCAAAGTGGAAGGAATAGACGAAAATGCAAAAGCAATATTTTATACTTCCCTCTACCGGACTTACGAACGGATGATTTGCCTTTCGGAAGACAACCGCTATTACAGTGCTTTCGACAATAGTATCCACAAAGATTCTGTCCCATTTTATACCGACGATTGGATTTGGGACACGTATAGAGCAGTCCACCCCTTACGTGTCATCATCGAACCACAAATGGAAGCTGACATGATTCAGTCTTTTATCAGAATGGCACAGCAAATGGAACATAACTGGATGCCTACATTTCCTGAAGTTACGGGAGACAGCCGTAGAATGAATTCCAATCACGGTGTAGCCACTGTTATTGATTCATATATAAAAGGAATCCGTAACTTTGATTTATCAGCTGCTTACGAAGCCTGCAAACTTGGTATTACAGAAAAAACGTTAGCCCCGTGGTCAGGCATAAAGGGAGGTGAAATCACAAAATTCTATTGGGAAAACGGATATTTACCGGCATTGGCACCGGGAGAACAAGAAACAGCTGACGAAGTACACCCATTTGAAAAACGCCAACCGGTAGCCGTCACTCTAGGTACGTCTTACGATGAATGGTGTCTGGCACAAATAGCCAAACAACTTGGGTATGAGAAAGACTATAACTACTTTCTACAAGGGAGTAAAAACTATCGGAATATTTTCAATCCTGAAACAAAATTCTTCCATCCCAAAAATGCAAAAGGCGAATTCATAGAACCCTTTGATTATGCCACTGCCGGTGGATTAGGTGCTCGTGAAGCATACGGCGAGAATAACGGTTGGATATACCGATGGGATGTTCCCCATAATATTGCTGATTTAATTGAACTGATGGGAGGGAAAGAAGCATTCAGAAATAATCTTGAAACGATGTATAACACCCCATTGGGCGAAGCCAAATATGTATTTTATGCGCAATTACCGGATCATACGGGTAATGTAGGTCAATTTTCAATGGCTAACGAACCCAGTATGCACATTCCTTATCTGTACAACTATATAGGAGAGCCCTGGAGAACTCAAAAAAGAGTAAGGACATTGCTCGATGAATGGTTTAGAAATGACCTGATGGGACTCCCGGGCGACGAAGATGGCGGAGGAATGTCAGCATTTGTAGTCTTCTCTATGCTAGGTTTCTATCCTATTACTCCTGGTTTGCCTATTTATGTCATCGGAACTCCTATGTTCGAAAGAGCAGTTATTGAAACAGGAGCCGGAAAATCATTCGAGGTCATTGCGCACAACTATTCGCCGACAAATAAATATATCCAATCAGCCAAATTAAATGGCAAAGATTGGACCCAATCCTGGTTCGAACATAAAGAACTGATGAATGGCGGCAAACTGGAATTTACAATGGGAAACACTCCCAATAAGAATTGGGCGGCAGACAGTGTCCCCCCTTCTTTTGAAATAAATAAGTAACAGAATATGAATAAAATATTATTTGTCCTTTTATCGCTTTTGACTTCTCTGCAATCATACTCCCAAGAGCAAAATGAAAAAGAAGTTTCATTTCTCTTGTTGGGAGATATACACTATGATTTATTGGAAGATCACGATATGGAATGGTTATCCACCAAACCGGATGATCTGCGCCAAGTTACCAAAGAATATTCAGTATTCACGAAAAATACATGGCCGGAATTCTCCCGGATAATCAGCGGGCAAGTTCAAAAACACCAGCCGTCAATAAAAGCCGTTCTGCAAATGGGGGACTTATCAGAAGGATTGGCCGGTTCTCCACAAAAAGCAATACAGATGGCTAACAGTGCTTTTAAAGCTGTCAACAAAATGAATCTGAAAGTACCTTTCATTATGACTAAAGGTAATCATGATATCACAGGGCCAGGGGCTAAAGAAGCTTTTGAAAAAGTATACTTACCCAATATGGCAAGGTTGGCAGGACATCCATCCTTACAGTCAGCCAATTACACTACTACTCTTGATGATGTATTATTTGTGTGTTATGATCCATGGGATCGGAATCCGGAAGGGCTACAACAATTAGAAAAGTCACTAGCCGGTTCGAAGGCTACTTACAAGTTTGTCATGTTACACGAGCCTGTGATTCCGGTAAACGAAAGATGCTGGCATGTATTCCGACAAGATAATACCAAGAGGGAACAATTACTGCAAATCATCGCCAGTCAACAAGCAATCGTGCTCTGTGCACATCTGCATCTATACTCCGTTATCTGTCGGGACACTCCTTGGGGACCTATCGTTCAGATTCTCGTCAACAGTGTCATCAAAGATAAAAATATGCTGATTCCGAAAAAGGTAGTTACAGACTATAGTCCTAAATTAGTAACGGCACACCCACAATGGCAACCTTCTACTCTACAACAGCGTATGGAATGGATTGATAAAGAAACTCCCCATATCCGTTTTTTCAAACAAATGGATTTACCGGGCTACGGCATCCTTTCTATTGACAAAGAAAACAACCAGATGCAATTAAAATATTATGCCGCATTTGGAGAAAAGCCATACGATACAGTCAACATATCCGAATTACTTACTTCTAATTAAAACATATTAGCCATGAATGTAAAATTTAAAACTCACTTATTTATTCTCTCCTTATTCTTTTGCTATAATCTATCAGCACAAGAAATCGTCAAAGGAGATTTTAAGAACGAAAATCCACAAAGTTCGTATGTTCCTTCATTTGACATGGATGCTACCGACAAACCGGTGAAGAATGTCATCTTAATGATAGGTGACGGCATGGGACTGGCACATATCTGTTCAGGAATGTATGCCAATCAAGGACAGCTTACTATCACTAATTTAAAAACATGCGGTTTCGTCAGAACGCAATCCGCCAACAAGTTTACAACAGATTCAGCTGCTTCCGGAACCGCTTACTCAACCGGAAAAAAAACTAAAAACGGAGCGCTCGGAATGGATGAAAATAACCAAGTTATTCCAAACTTACCGGAGAAGTTATCCGGCTATGGCTACATTTCAGGAATTGTTACCACTGACAATCTCGACGGAGCTACTCCTGCTGCTTTTTTTGCTCACCAACCGGAGCGTGGAATGTCTAAAGAAATTTGGGCGGATCTTCCTAACAGTAAGCTGACATTCTTTTCTGCCGGTAGTTATGAACTATTTGAAAAACAAGCACCAAACGTTCAAAAGGAAATCAAAAAAGAGTTTACCATCATAGAGGAACCGAATGACAAAGCTATCAAGAAATCTAAAAAACTGGGATACTTACCCACAAAGAGCAAAACAGCTTCTGTAAACGAAAACCGGGGAGATTTCCTTCCGTCTACCACCCAAATGGCTATTGACTATCTTTCGAGCAGGAGTACTAACGGTTTCTTCTTAATGGTAGAAGGTGCCCGAATAGATAAAAGTGCGCACAGTAATGATTATTCGGCAGTTGTCCGTGAAGTATTGGACTTTGACAAGGCGGTAGAAGCTGCTATCAGATTTGCAGAAAAAGATGGAAATACATTAGTGATTATTTCAGCTGATCATGAAACCGGAGCATTAGCTTTACGTGACGGAAACATAAAAGAAGGCAAAATGAAAGCAATGTTTGTATCTAAAGGACATACACCAATCATGGTTCCACTGTTTGCATACGGTCCACAATCCAAGCTTTTTGGTGGTGTTCAGGAAAACAGCGATGTTAGTAATAAAATTCTCCAATTACTCGCTAAATAAGATATAAAACAGATCTGTCATTCAAACTGAAATAAGAAAGAATTTCTTCTATATGAAAATAAGAAATTCTTTCTTATTTTTTCTCTGCCTGATAGACTCCAAAAATAATGCAACCTGCTCCCAATAATGTAATCCATGTGATTTGTTCGTGAAGAATGATTACGGATGCCACCATTGTTACCAACGGATTGAGATAGATATAATTGGAGGCTCTAACGGTTCCCAACTGTTTCAATACCACATTCCAGAGGACATAACAAACCAAGGATGCCAGGACGGCCAAAAATAAGAGATTGGACAATACAACCGGTTTTAAAAGTACATCGAAATCAGGTTGTAACGGATGAAGAAGAAAGGCGGGAAGTATAGTCAATACTCCATAAAAGAATATTTTGCGGGTGATAAATACAGTGGGGTACCGCCCTGTCATTTTCTTTATCACCAAACTATAAAATGCCCACGACAGGGCGGCAAGTAAAGTGAGCAGATCCCCTACCGGAGATAATTTAAGTACAAAACTACCGTTAAAGACCACCAGTCCCACCCCGATTAAAGCTAATATGGAACCATAAATCAAACCTTTGGTGGCTTTTTCACTCTTATAAAAGAGAAGGGAAAGAATGGTAGTAAGCAGGGGAGCTGTGCAAATGATGAAAGCGACATTGGATGCTTGCGTAATTCCCAAAGCTGTATTCTCTGTAAAGAAATAGAGTGAGCCACCGAAAAAACCTCCTGCCATCAACCAAAGTTCGTCTTTCCAATTACCCGCAAACAGACGTTTGGGAGAAATCACCCAAATACCCAGATAAGCAATGAGAAAACGATAAAAGAATATCTCCTGTGGGGTCAGTCCGTGATTAATTAATACTTTGGTTGATATGAAAGTCAATCCCCAGATAGCAACTACAAGTATCGCAATCAGATGGTAATATCCATGCTTCAATTCCATAATGGTGGTGATGTTTGTTTAATAGAGTGCAAAGATAGCGAGAAGTTATGGAATGTTTGTTTGGAGAAGTAACAAAAAGCCCGTACCTTTGTTTATGTTCAAAGAAAGCTCCTAAAATAAGGTATAAGTTATGGAAAAATATATAGCACCGGACAGAAAACGTATCCCATACGGCATGATGAACTTTGCAGTAATCCGCCGCGACGACTGTTATTATGTGGACAAAACCCGGTTTATACCCATGATAGAAGAAGCGGACAAGTTTTTCTTCTTTATTCGTCCGCGCCGTTTCGGCAAAAGCCTCACTGTAAATATGTTGCAGCACTATTATGATATACTTGCCAAGGATAAGTTCGAAGCGCTGTTTGGCGACCTTTACATCGGAAAGCACCCTACGCGCGACCGGAACAGCTATCTGGTACTATACCTCAACTTCTCCGGAATAGTAGGCGAACTACACAACTACCGCAAGGGACTGGACGCGCATTGCCAAACAATGTTCGACTACTTCTGTGACATTTACGCTGACTATCTCCCCAAAGGCATCAAGGAAGAACTCGACAAAAAAGAAGGAGCTGTCGAACAATTTGAATACCTGTTCACAGAATGTAATAAGACCAACCAACGTATTTACCTCTTTATCGACGAATACGACCATTTCACCAATGCCATCCTCTCGGATATAGAAAGCCTGCACCGCTATACGGACGAAACACATGGCGAAGGTTATCTGCGCGCCTTCTTCAATAAAATCAAAGCCGGAACCTATTCCAGCATCGAGCGTTGTTTCATTACCGGCGTAAGCCCCGTGACAATGGACGACCTCACAAGTGGTTTCAATATCGGAACCAACTACTCACTCACACCGGAATTCAACGAGATGATAGGTTTCACGGAAGAAGAAGTGCGCCAAATGCTCACTTATTATTCCACCACCAGTCCATTCAACCACAGTGTGGACGAATTGATAGAAATAATGAAACCTTGGTATGACAACTACTGCTTTGCAGAAGAATGTTACGGTGAAACCACTATGTACAACTCCAACATGGTACTCTACTTCGTCAAGAATTATATTCAACGAGGCAAAGCCCCCCGGGATATGGTAGAAGACAATATCCGTATCGACTACGAAAAATTACGTATGCTCATCCGGAAGGACAAAGAGTTTGCTCATGATGCCTCCATCATACAAACATTGGTGAGCGAAGGCTACGTCACCGGAGAACTGAAAAAAGGTTTTCCTGCCGTCAATATCACCAACCCCGACAACTTTGTGAGCCTGCTCTACTATTTCGGTATGCTCACCATTAGCGGCACGTATAAAGGAAAGACCAAACTCACCATCCCTAATCAGGTAGTCCGCGAACAAATCTACACTTATCTGCTAAGTACCTATAACGAAGCCGAACTCAATTTCAGTAGTTACGAAAAGAACGAACTTGCCAGTGCTCTTGCCTACGATGGCGACTGGAAAGCCTATTTCGGTTATATTGCCGACTGCCTGAAACGCTACACCTCCCAGCGCGACAAGCAGAAAGGTGAATTTTTTGTCCACGGCTTTACGCTTGCCATGACGGCACAAAACCGTTTCTACCGTCCTATTTCCGAACAGGACACACAGGCAGGCTATGTCGACATTTTCCTCTGTCCGCTACTGGATATCTATTCAGACATGAAGCACAGCTACATTGTAGAACTGAAGTATGCCAAGTATAAAGATCCCGAAAGCCGCGTGGAAGAACTACGACTGGAAGCTATTGACCAAGCCAATCGCTATGCTGACACTGATACGGTGAAGAGAGCAGTCGGCACTACACAGCTTCATAAGATTGTGGTGGTATACAAAGGAATGGATATGCCGATATGCGAAGAGGTTTAACAGATAGGCTAACAATATGAAAAGATCAATAAAACGTTTGCCCAAACGCACGCAAGAAGAGTTGGCGGTGTTGCAAGAGCTGATATTGTCGAATCTTACGAATGTGCGTATGATTATCTTGTATGGAAGTTATGCGCGGGGAAAATATGTCATCTGGGATGAAACATACGACGAACGTGGAGTAACTACTTACTACCAAAGTGATTTGGATATTCTGGTGATATGTGATACGAGAGACGCAAATAAAGCAGAGAGGCATGCGCGCGAGGTGATCGTTCCTAAATATGATACAAGAATGGAAGGAAAGCGGCATCCGGCACCGCCTA
>OGRQ01000861.1_pt1 | contig 32983 bp, 22 predicted proteins | sample 1553521 | NCBI WGS metagenome assembly OGRQ01 (sample SAMEA2580088, study PRJEB22360) | human gut metagenome | biome: human gut; feature: human-associated habitat; material: faeces | place: Denmark | collected 2008/2010
AATTTACTTTTGACATCATATGCCAAGTTGACAGCTCTGACCGTGCCTGCTGCATTTTTAATTGCGTCCGTAATACCGTAGCCGTCAAGAGTGGTTGCCCTGTCAGCCTTTGCGGCAAACATTCCGTCAAGCTCGTCGCGTCCGTATGATTTGCTTGCCGGCAGATAGTAGGTTTCAAGATACTTGATGCTTGGATAATTTTCCGACTGATTTACAATTTGCTGTCTGTTTTCAAGCTTGTTTGAAATGTTTTCTTTCAGCGACAAATTGCTCTGTTCAATAATTTTGCGGTTTTCGTCAATTTTTGCTTGCTGGTTTTTAGCTTCGGTAAGAGTTTTCTGCATCTCCTCACGCAATCTTAATGTTTCTGAGTTCGGATTGAGATACTCCCTGTCCTCAATCGGAATGCTTTCATCGGCATAAAGGGTAACAATCTGCGTCTGAAAAATACTGCCGTTTTCGCCCCTGCCTTCAAGCTGAAGTTCAAAATAGCCGTGCATAAAAATATCATTTTTCTTGACTTTCCATACGATTTTTGTCCCCAACCTGTCAACAGTAGTGCTGTCCGGAATTATTGAGTTGACGCTTCCGTCTGCAAAACGCAGATGAATGCGGTAGTCAGCCGTGATGTCAGTTATTCCGTTAATCAAAAACTCCTGCGTTTCGGCAAGGTTTTCGCCTGTGACTCCAATGCAGTTTGTCCCGTCAAAGGCTTTAGGTTTTCGTTTGTTATAAATAATCATAAATTACACCTCCATTTAAAGGGTTTAAAAGGTGAAAAAATGTATTCTTTTATGCATTTATTCAAAAATTTATAACAAATTTTTTTTATTTCCTGTTGAAAGGTTAAAACGGTTGCATTTGCAATTTCCTGTGATATAATCTAATTTGAATGTTTTAAATGAATTGAACAGAGGGATACAACCATGTCTTATTCCGTAACGATTGATTTGCACGGCGAAACTGTTTACAGCGCACAAAAGGTGCTTACCGCTCGGCTGAAAAATATTTCGCCCGATGTCCGTGAGGTGTGCGTAATTTTCGGCTATCACAGCGGTACGGCATTGAAAGATTTTGTTATGCGGTATAAGAATAAGAAAATCGCCAAGAAAGTTTTAGGGCTTAATCAGGGTTCGGCCGTTTTCGTTTTGAAAGACGGATGATGCGTTTGCAATTCAGCAGGGTCGGATATTATAAATTGTACAAATAATGCCGTTACAACCCACGCCCCACGGTATGAGGGAGGATTAAATGAGAAAGTATGTAGAAGTTTTTACTCGTGACCATTTGCCAAAGCTGAGAGATCAGCTGTTGTTTTCGGGGCTGACGGATCACGAGATTTTTATGTTTATTCAATATGCACAGCCGTACTATATGTCGCTGAACCGTGGCAGTACGGCAAGGGTTGAAAACAAGTTCAGCCATATGACGGGTCTTGTGTTTTCGGGAACTGCATACCTTTATTCTGTGGACTACAACGGCAACAAAAGTCTGCTCAAAACAATTCGCAGCGGCGAGTCAAGCGGAACGCTTTACGCAATGTTTGACTATTACAATACGCTTGTTGAGATTATGGCAGGAGAGGACTGCGAAATTCTTTTTATTCCGCCGGAGCCGATGTTTATAACCGAGGATTCGCTTGCTTCGATTCAGCAGAAAATCCTCGTCAATATGCTTGCGTCACAAAGACAGGTGTTTTTGCAGATTTCGGAACACCTTGCCTGTCTTTCAAAGCGAAGTATCAAGGGCAAATTTATGCACCTTCTTCAAATCCATTGCAAGCGTGAGCATAGCTGTGAGGTTGACCTGCCGTTTTCCCGTGACGAACTTGCAAACTATCTTGCGGTTGACAGAGCGTCACTTTCAAGAGCACTCGGTGAACTGAAAAAAGCAGGAATTATTGAATTTAAAAAGAGCCATTTCAAACTGATTGAAACAGCTGAATATCATTTTGATTAAATAACAGCCGGCAAACGGTGTTCTGTTTCCTTTCACCGCCGACTAAAATATAACGGAGGATAATATTATGAGTTTTGTGGAATTACTGCTGTTCGGCATCGGCTTGTCTATGGATGCATTTGCGGTTTCAATTTGCAAGGGGCTCTCCGTGCGTAAGTTAAGACCTAAGCACGCAATTACTGTCGGATTGTGGTTTGGCGGATTTCAGGCGCTTATGCCGCTTATCGGTTATCTTCTCGGAAAGCAGTTTGAATGGCTTATCACAAGCATTGACCATTGGATTGCATTCATCCTGCTTGCACTTATCGGTGCAAATATGATAAGAGAAGCTTTCGGTGAGGAAGAACAGCTTGACGATTCGTTTTCGGTCAAGACAATGCTGCCCCTTGCCGTTGCAACAAGTATTGACGCACTTGCGGTAGGCGTTTCGTTTGCGTGTATTGATGTTGACATCGTACCAGCAATTGCAATTATAGGCACAACAACATTCATACTTTCGGCTGTCGGCATCAAAATAGGCAATGTATTCGGTGCAAAGTATAAGTCAAAGGCAGAATTTTTAGGCGGTGCAGTATTGATTTTGCTTGGGCTCAAGATTTTGCTTGAAGATTTGGGATTTTTGCCGTTCTGACGGATTATAAATTGAAAATTAACGGCGGCTCGCCGTTAATTTTCAATTTTCAATTTCTTAAAGTTGTCATTCAGAATTGTGCAGGAGTTATCTAACTTTTGCAATTCCTGTTCGGTTAATTTAAGCTCCAGAATGCGTTTTGCACCGTTTGCGCTTACTATGCACGGGTTGCCGATGAACACATCTTTCTTGCCCCCGTATTCGCCACGCAGACGAACCGATACTGTCAGAACGCTGTTTTCATCTTGAAGAATTGCACGGACGATACGAACGATTGACATACCGATGCCGTAGTAAGTTGCGCCCTTTGCCTCAATGATTTTGTGGGCGGCACAACGCACATCATCGCTTATCTGCTCAAGCTCTTCCATATAGTACGACTTTGGGTTATCACGCATGACATCCTTTAGCGGTTTGGCGGCAAGGAGTGCCTGACTCCACGGAACAAATTCGCTGTCTCCGTGTTCGCCTATTACATATGCGTGAATGTTGCGTGGATCAACCTCAAAATATTCGCCGAGGAGATATCTGAGCCGTGCCGTGTCAAGGGTAGTTCCCGTGCCGATAATTTTTGACGCATTGAATCCAGAAAGTTCATAGGTCACCCGTGTCATAATGTCAACGGGGTTTGTCGCAACAAGGAAAATTCCCTCAAAACCGCTTTGCACAACCTTTGGCACAATTGAAGAAAATACAACTGCGTTTTTCTGCAAAAGCTGAAGCCTGCTTTCGGTGGGCTTTTGATTGGCACCTGCGCAGATTACAACAATGTCGGCGTCGGCACATTCGCTGTAACCTCCGCAGCGGATTTTCATGCTTGAATGCGAAAATGCAAGCCCGTGGTTCAAATCCATTGCCTCGCCCTCGGCACGCTTTTCGTTGAGGTCAATCATAATGAGCTCATCGCACACATTTTGATTGAGTGCCGCATAGGCAAAGCTCATTCCGACCATTCCCGTTCCCACAAGTACAACCTTTCTTTTGTTTCCCGACATATGACCGTCCCTTTCGTTTGTATTCTTTTTTTAGGGTTTTCATATGTGCAAAAATTATTCTTTGGTTTAAAAAATTGATTGAATTGTGCTTTTTGGGGGATTGTGAAAAAAATAACGGCAGAATCGGCTGTTTGTTTGGTGAAATGGCAAGAATTATATGTAAAAATCATCAAAATTCACTTGAAACATAGATATAATTGTGCTAAAATTAATTCGACAAGGTGTTCGGAATACATTAGGCATATTCCGATTTTTATTTTATAGGAAAATATCAATTGCGAGATTCTTGTTTTTGAAAACTGTCAAATTTTGCCGAGTTGTGCTTTAGCATAAAATCCTTGCAAGGCTACGCTCTGATATCAAAAGTTTTTGAAAAGTAAGACTGTCTGCACGAATAGGGTGCGAGGCACTCGCAGAAAGGAAAAGAGGTAAAAGAGAATGTACAAGATAGTTAAGAAAAAATCTCTGAATCCAACCGTTACACTTATGGAAATTGACGCTCCGCTTATTGCCAAAAAGGCAGAGCCGGGACAGTTCATCATTCTCCGTGTCGACGAGAACGGTGAGCGTATTCCGCTTACGGTTGCAGGCTATGACAGAGAGGCCGGCACAGTTCGTATTATCTTCCAGATTGTCGGTGCAACAACAGAAAAGCTCAATCACCTTAACGAAGGCGATTATATTCACGATTTTGTAGGCCCTCTCGGTGTTCCCACACATACAGACGGTCTTAAAAAGGTTTGCGTTGTAGGCGGCGGCGTTGGCTGTGCAATTGCACTTCCGGTTGCCGAAAAGCTCCACGAAATCGGCTGTGAGGTTCACTCAATTGTCGGTTTCAGAAACAAGGATCTTGTTATTCTTGAAGATGAATTCAAGGCTTGCTCAGACAAGTTTATTCTTATGACAGATGACGGTTCATACGGTCAGAAGGGCGTTGTTACAGCTCCTCTCGAAGAGATGATTAAGGCAGGCGAGGACTATGACCTCGTTATTACAATCGGTCCGCTTATTATGATGAAGTTTGTTGTTAAAACAACAAAGCCTTACAATATTCCCACAACAGTTTCCATGAACCCGATTATGATTGACGGCACAGGTATGTGTGGCGGCTGTCGTCTTACAGTTGACGGACAGACAAAGTTTGCCTGTGTTGACGGTCCCGATTTTGACGGCTTTAAGGTTGATTTTGACGAGGCTATGAAGCGTGGCGCAATGTACAAGCCGTTTGAGCGTCATGCATACGAGGAAACATGTAATCTGTTCAAGAAGGAGGTTGAGTAATCATGCCAAATATGTCACCAAAAAAGGCTCCTATGCCATCACAGGATCCTAATGTAAGAAATAAAAACTTTCTTGAGGTAGCAACAGGCTACACAGAAGAAGTTGCAATTGAGGAGGCACAGCGTTGCCTTAACTGTAAACACAGACCTTGCGTAAACGGTTGTCCGGTACATATCGCAATCCCTGATTTTATCAAAGAGGTTGCCCAGGGAAACTTTGCAGGTGCTTATGATGTAATTTCGCAGTCAAGCTCACTTCCTGCTGTTTGCGGTCGTGTTTGTCCGCAGGAGTCACAGTGTGAGTCAAAGTGCGTAAGAGGTATTAAGACTGAGCCTGTCGGAATCGGCAGACTTGAGAGATTTGTTGCCGACTGGCACAACGCTCAGACAGATGTTAAGGTAAATAAGCCTGAGTCAAACGGTCACAAGGTTGCAATCGTAGGTTCAGGTCCTGCAGGTCTTACCTGTGCAGGCGACCTTGCAAAGAAGGGTTACGATGTAACAGTATTTGAGGCTCTCCACCTTGCAGGAGGTGTTCTCGTTTACGGTATCCCTGAGTTCAGACTTCCAAAGTCAATCGTTCAGAAGGAAGTTGACACACTCAAAGAGCTCGGTGTTAAGGTCGAAACAAATATGGTTATCGGCAGAGTTCTCTCAATTGACGAGCTTATGGACGATTACGGCTTTGAGTCAGTATTTATCGGTTCTGGCGCAGGTCTTCCGAGATTTATGAATATCCCCGGTGAGAACCTTTGCGGTGTTTACTCGGCAAATGAGTTCCTCACAAGAACAAACCTTATGAAGGCTTATAAGGACGACAGCACAACTCCGATTATGCACGCAAAGAAGGTTGCAGTTGTCGGCGGCGGTAATGTTGCAATGGATGCCGCTCGTTGTGCAAAGCGTCTTGGCGCAGAAGAGGTTTATATTGTTTACAGAAGAAGCGAAGAAGAGCTTCCTGCCCGTAAGGAAGAAGTTGAGCATGCAAAAGAAGAGGGAATTATCTTCAAGCTCCTCAATAACCCTGTTGAAATTCTCGGCAACGAAGATGAGTTCGTAACGGGTATGAAGTGCATTAAGATGGAACTCGGCGAGCCTGACGCAAGTGGCAGAAGAAGACCTGTTGAAATTCCCGGCAGCGAGTTCGTTCTTGATGTTGACGCTGTTGTTATTTCAATCGGTACATCACCTAACCCGCTTATCAAGGCTACAACAAAGGGACTTGACACTCAGAAGTGGGGCGGTATTATCGCTGACGAAAACGGTCTTACATCCCGTGAGGGCGTATATGCAGGCGGTGACGCTGTAACAGGCGCTGCAACGGTTATCCTCGCAATGGGTGCAGGCAAAACAGCCGCAGCCGCTATTGACGAATACATCCAGAACAAAAACAAGTAATTTTTGTCCTGAATTGAAAATGAAAAATTATTGTCGGCGGTGTGCCACCGCTGTCAATTTGAGAAGATAGTATAATATAGAAATCGCATCAGATGCCCGAAAATGCTCTGATGCGATTTTTGTTTGTATCAAGATTCGTCAGTAGGGGCGTTCATCGGGCACTTCTACAGCTTAAAACCATACACTGTGTCGGGTGTTGCGTTAAAATGTGAAAAACAGCCCGAAAAGAAGAATAATTCTATTTGGGAAATAAAACCTGTGAAAAACCTGTGAAAAATAAAAAAAGTCAGGAAAATTCGAAAAAAATCCGAAAATTCTCTTGACTTATTGATTATTTCAATATAGAATAATAAAATGTACCATAATGGGGATATGTACCGAAGAGGTCGGGAAAATCCGCAAAAAACTTTATCTGACAAGGGGATATTATCACAAAAATCCTTTTGTGTCAAGAGCTTTTTATGAGCAGGTTTTCAGTACCGCTTGCCCCGTTTCATAGATTTTTTAAGGAGTGATACGCCTATGGTTAATGTCAAACCCGTAAAGCTTGGCAACACCGAAAGAATGAGTTTTGGTAAAATCGATGAAGTAATTGATATGCCTAATCTTATTGATATTCAGAAAGCGTCATATAAATGGTTGCTTGACGAAGGTCTTAAAGAAGTATTTAAAGATGTTTCGGGCATTACCGATTATCAGGACAACCTTGTTCTTGATTTTATCGACTACACACTTGATGTTGATCACCCGAACTACAGCGTAATCGAGTGTAAGGTTCGTGACGCAACATATTCAGCCGCCCTCAGAGTAACCGCAAGACTTTTGAACAGGTCAACAGGTGAAATCAAAGAGAGCAATGTATTTATGGGCGATTTTCCGCTGATGACCGCAAGCGGCACATTTGTTATCAACGGTGCTGAGCGTGTTATCGTTTCACAGCTTGTAAGAAGCCCGGGCGTTTACTATAAAATGGATCACGATAAAACAGGTAAGGAGCTGTATTCAACAACAGTTATTCCGAACCGTGGTGCATGGCTTGAGTATGAAACCGATGTAAACGATGTTTTTTATGTTCGTATTGATAAGAACCGCAAGCTTCCCGTTACATCGTTCATCAGAGCACTCGGTCTTGGCTCGGATGCCGAAATTCTCGACTATTTCGGTGACGATGAAAGAATGAGAGCCACTATCGAAAAGGATGCCGCTTCAAATGTTGAAGAAGGTCTTATCGAGGTTTATAAAAAGCTCCGTCCGTCTGAGCCTCCGACAGTTGACAGTGCACAGACACACATAAACAACCTGTTCTTTGACCCTAATCGTTATGATATGTCAAGAGTAGGCAGATATAAATATAACAAAAAACTCGGCATTGCAAACCGTCTTGAAGGTCAGGTTCTTGCAGAGCCGATTGCCAACCCGCGTACCGGTGAGGTTATGGCTCTTCGTGATGAGAAAATCACAAAGGAAAAGGCTTTTGAAATTGAAAATGCCGGTGTTAAGATTGCCTATGTAAAGGCTGCCGACGAAACAATCGTTAAGGTTATTTCTAACGGTATGGTTGACATCGCCTGCTATGTTGATTTTGACGCAGAAGCAGAGTGCGACATCAGGGAACATGTTCGTTTTGATGTTCTTTGCGAAATTCTTGATTCCTGCGAGAATGAGGACGACCTCAAGGAAATGCTCAGAAGCCGTGCAGATGAGCTTGTTCCTAACCACATCACGGTTGACGATATTTTTGCAACAATCAACTACCTTAACTGTGTTGCTCACGGTGTCGGTAATACAGACGATATCGACCATCTCGGCAACAGAAGAATCCGCTGTGTGGGCGAACTTCTTCAGAACCAGTTCAGAATCGGTTTCTCCCGTCTTGAAAGAGTTGTAAGAGAGAGAATGACAACCCAGTCACAGGATATGGAGTCGCTTTCGCCTAACTCACTCATCAATATCCGTCCCGTAACAGCGGCAATCAAAGAATTTTTCGGTTCTTCACCGCTTTCTCAGTTTATGGATCAGGGTAACCCACTTGCAGAGCTTACCCACAAGCGTCGTCTTTCAGCCCTCGGTCCGGGCGGTCTTTCAAGAGATCGTGCAGGATTTGAGGTTCGTGACGTACACTACACACACTATGGCCGAATGTGTCCTATTGAAACTCCTGAAGGTCCTAACATCGGTCTTATCTCATATCTTGCTTCATTTGCCCGTATTAACAAATACGGATTTATCGAAGCTCCTTATCGTAAAATTGACAAGGAAACAGGCGTTGTAACCGACGAGGTTGTTTATATGACAGCCGATGTTGAGGATAACTACGCTGTTGCACAGGCTAACGAACCGCTTGATGAAAACGGCAGATTTGTTCATTCAAGAGTCGTAGGCCGTTACCGTGACGAATTTGTAGAGTATTCTCCCGAAAGATTCGACTTCATGGATGTATCTCCTAAGATGGTTGTGTCTGTTGCTACGGCTATGATTCCGTTCCTTGAAAACGATGACGCAAACCGTGCTCTCATGGGTGCGAACATGCAGCGTCAGGCAGTTCCGCTCCTCCGCAGTGAGGCTCCTATTGTCGGTACAGGTATGGAGTACAAGGCCGGCACAGACTCGGGCGTTTGTATTCTTGCCGAGGAAGACGGCATTGTTATGAGCGTTGATGCCCGTAACATTCGCGTACAGTATGATTCCGGTAGAGTTCAGGATTTTGAAGTTGTCAAGTTCCTCCGTTCTAACCAGGGTACATGTATCAACCAGCGTCCTATTGTGTCAAGAGGTCAAAGAGTTAAGAAGGGCGAGGTTCTCGCAGACGGTCCCGCTACCGAGAACGGTGAGATTGCTCTCGGTAAGAACGCTCTCATCGGCTTTATGACATGGGAAGGTTACAACTACGAGGACGCTGTTCTTATCAATGAAAAAATCGTTCGTGATGATGTTTATACATCAATTCACATTGAAGAATATGACACAGAGGCAAGAGATACAAAGCTCGGTCCCGAAGAGATTACAAGAGATATCCCGAATGTCGGTGAAGATGTTCTCAAGTATCTTGACGAAGACGGTATTATTCAGATCGGTTCTGAGGTTAAAGCAGGCGATATCCTTGTCGGTAAAGTAACTCCAAAGGGTGAAACAGAGCTTACAGCCGAGGAAAGACTCCTTCGTGCAATCTTCGGTGAAAAGGCAAGAGAAGTCAGAGATACATCTCTCCGTGTGCCTCACGGTGAATGCGGTACTGTTGTTGATGTTAAGGTGTTTACCCGTGCAGACAGCAGAAACGAACTCCAGCCCGGTGTAAACAAGGTTGTAAGAGTTTACCTTGCACTCAAGAGAAAAATCAGCGTAGGCGATAAGATGGCAGGTCGTCACGGTAACAAGGGTGTTATTTCAAGAATCCTTCCAATGGAAGATATGCCGTTCCTTCCGGACGGTACTCCGCTTGACATCGTACTTAACCCGTTGGGCGTACCTTCCCGTATGAACATCGGTCAGGTTCTTGAGGTTCACCTCGGTTATGCCGCAAAGGCACTTGGCTGGAAGATTATGACTCCTGTATTTGACGGCGCTCATGAGCAGGACATTTTCCAGTGTCTTAAAGACGCAGGTTACAGCGAAGACGGTAAGACATGGCTTGTTGACGGCCGTACAGGCGAGCGTTTCGATAACCCTGTAACAGTAGGTTATATGTACTACCTCAAGCTCCATCACCTCGTTGATGAAAAAATCCACGCAAGAAGCACAGGTCCTTACTCTCTCGTTACACAGCAGCCACTCGGCGGTAAAGCCCAGTTCGGCGGTCAGCGTTTCGGTGAGATGGAAGTTTGGGCACTTGAGGCTTACGGCGCTGCTTATACACTTCAGGAAATTCTTACAGTTAAGTCGGACGATGTTGTCGGCCGTGTTAAGACCTACGAGGCTATCGTTAAGGGTCAGAATATTCCTGCTCCGGGTATTCCTGAGTCATTCAGAGTTCTTATTAAGGAACTCCAGTCACTTTCACTTGATGTTCGTGTTCTTAACTCTGACGGTGAAGAAATTGACATTAAGCAGAAGTTTGATGAGGACGAGGATATTGTTGACGCAACAAATCCGGAATTTGAAGAAGACCATGTAATGACATCAATGGACGGCTACACTCTTGACGAGGGCGGCGAAGAAGGCAATATGTTTGACGATTCACTTGCCGATGTTGAAGAGGACAGCTATACATCGGACGATTACAGCGATGACTTTGGCAGTGACGATATGTAAGGAGGAAATGCAATGATAGATAATAATGTTTTTGACTCAATTAAAATCGGACTTGCTTCTCCTGAGCAGATGAGAGAATGGTCTTACGGCGAGGTTAAAAAGCCCGAGACAATTAACTATCGTACTCTCAAGCCTGAAAGAGACGGCTTGTTCTGTGAACGCATTTTCGGACCTACAAAGGACTGGGAATGTCACTGCGGTAAATACAAGAGAATCCGTTTTAAAGGTAAAATCTGTGACCGTTGCGGTGTTGAAGTAACCCGTTCAAAGGTCAGAAGAGAGCGTATGGGACACATTGAGCTTGCCGCTCCCGTGTCACACATTTGGTATTTCAAGGGTATTCCTTCAAGAATTGCCCTTATGCTTGATATTTCTCCCAAGCTTTTGGAGAATGTACTCTATTTCTCACAGTACATCGTAACAGATCCCGGCGACTGCCGTGACCTTGCAAAGTATCAGTGTCTTACCGAGGGTGAGTACAATGATATGCGTGAGAAGTATGAAAATGACTTTGAAGCAGGTATGGGTGCCGAGGCAATCAAAAAGCTCCTTGCCGAGATTGACCTTGAGGCTCTTTCCGCTTCACTTAAAGCAGAACTCGAAACTGCATCGGGACAGAAGAGAGTTAGACTCCTTAAAAGACTTGATGTTGTTGAAAGTTTCAGAATGTCGGGCAACCGTCCCGAGTGGATGATTCTCGATGTTGTTCCGGTTATTCCGCCGGATATCCGTCCTATGGTTCAGCTTGACGGCGGTCGTTTTGCAACAAGTGACCTTAACGACCTCTATCGCCGAGTTATCAACCGTAACAACAGACTTAAAAAGCTCCTTGAACTTAACGCACCTGAAATCATCATCCGCAACGAGAAGAGAATGCTTCAGGAATCCGTTGACGCACTCATCGACAACGGCAGACGAGGCAGACCCGTTACTGGACCTAACAACCGTGCCCTCAAGTCACTTTCGGATATGCTTAAAGGTAAGCAGGGCCGTTTCCGTCAGAACCTTCTCGGTAAGCGTGTTGACTACTCAGGCCGTTCGGTTATCGTTGTAGGACCTGAACTCAAAATGTATCAGTGCGGTCTTCCTAAGGAAATGGCACTTGAACTCTTCAAGCCGTTCGTTATGAAACGCCTTGTTGAAACTAAAGCAGAGCAGAATATCAAATCAGCAAGAAAAGCTGTTGAGCGTGCAAAGGACAATGTTTGGGATGCACTTGAAGTTGTAATCAAGGGACACCCTGTTCTCCTCAACCGTGCTCCAACACTTCACCGTCTTGGTATTCAGGCATTTGAGCCTGTTCTTGTTGAGGGTCGTGCTCTTAAACTTCATCCGCTCGCTTGTACAGCGTACAACGCTGACTTTGACGGTGACCAGATGGCTGTCCATGTACCTCTTTCGGCAGAGGCTCAGGCAGAGGCAAGATTCCTTATGCTCGCAGCAGGCAACCTTCTCAAACCATCTGACGGTCAGCCTGTTACAGTTCCTACACAGGATATGATCCTCGGTTCTTACTACCTTACACTTGATAAGGACGGTGAGAGAGGCGAAGGAAAGGTATTCCGTGATGTTGATGAGGTTATGATGGCTTATCAGACAGGCGTCATTGAGCTTCACTCAAAAATTAAGGTTCGCCGTGAGCTTGAAATTGACGGAAAAATCGAATCCGGTATTGTAGACACAACAATCGGTAAGATTATCTTTAACAATCCTATTCCTCAGGATCTCGGCTTTATCGACAGAAGTATCCCCGAAAACAGATTCAAGTTTGAGGTTGACTTCCTCGTTGGCAAGTCGGGTCTTAAGAAGATTATTGATAAATGTATTAAAATTCACGGTCCGGTAAGAACAAGCGTTGTTCTTGACCACATTAAGGCGCAGGGCTATAAGTACTCTACAAAGGGTGCTATCACAGTAGCCGTTTGTGATGCAGTTATTCCTCCTCAGAAAAAGGATATCATTGCCGAGGCAGAGAAGGAAGTTGATGTTATCCGTGATGAGTTTATGATGGGTCTTCGTTCAAACGAAGAGCGTTACGAAGAAGTTCTTCGTATCTGGGAAAAGGCTACTAACGATGTAACCGACGCCCTCCAGAAAAACCTTGACCGCTACAACCCAATCTTCATGATGGCTGACTCAGGTGCCCGTGGTAGTATGAGCCAGATCAGACAGCTTGCAGGTATGCGTGGTCTTATCGCCAATACATCAGGTAAAACAATCGAAATTCCTATCAGAGCTAACTATCGTGAAGGCCTTAACATCTTGGAGTACTTTATTTCATCTCGTGGTGCTCGTAAAGGTCTTGCCGATACAGCTCTTCGTACAGCCGACTCAGGTTACCTTACCCGCCGTCTTGTTGATGTATCACAGGAAGTTATTATCCGTGAAGAGGACTGCGGTACTACAGAAGGTCTTGAAATCTTTGACATCAAAGCAGGCGAATCAAATGTTATCGAGGGACTCCACGAGCGTCTTATCGGAAGATATCTCCTTGATGACTTCTGCGATTCTAACGGTAATGTTCTTGTTTCAAAGGATGTTATGATGGGCGACAAAGAGGCTGACATCATCGTTAATTCGGGTGTTGACCACATCAAGATTCGTTCGGTACTTGAATGTCGTGCAAAACACGGCGCTTGCCGTAAGTGCTACGGTTCTAACCTTGCCAACCGTCAGCCTGTTACTGTCGGTGAGGCTGTCGGTATTATTGCCGCTCAGTCAATCGGTGAGCCGGGTACACAGCTTACAATGAGAACATTCCATACCGGCGGTGTTGCATCTGCCGAAGATATCACACAGGGTCTTCCGAGAGTTGAAGAGCTTTTCGAGGCTCGTAAGCCAAAAAGCCTCGCAATCATCAGTGAAATCGACGGTGATGTTCGTTTTGAAGAAATCAAAAACGCAAAGCACGCTGTTATCTTTAACAAAGAAACAGGCGAAGAAAGAGCTTACCTCATTCCTTTCGGCTTCCGTGTAAAGGTATTTGACGGCGACCACATCAAAAAGGGTGACAAGATTACCGATGGTGCTGTTAATCCGCACGATATACTCGATATTCTCGGACCCGAGGCAGTCATGAACTACCTTATTTCGGAGGTACAGAGTACCTACCGTTTGCAGGGTGTTGAAATCAACGATAAGCACATTGAGGTTATCGTTCGTCAGATGATGCGTAAGGTTAAGGTTGAGGACGCAGGCGACACAGGCTTTATGTCAGGTCAGACCTACGACAAGAACGAAGTTCTTTACGAGAATGAGCAGATTAAAAAGCGTATTGCCAACGGCGAAGAGGGTCTTCGTGAGGCAACATTCACACAGCTCCTCCTCGGTATCACAAAGGCCGCTCTTGCAACAGACAGCTTCCTTTCAGCCGCATCATTCCAGGAAACAACAAGAGTTCTTACAGATGCCGCTATCAAGGGTAAGGTTGATCCGCTCGTCGGTCTTAAAGAGAATGTTATCCTCGGTAAGATTATCCCTGCAGGTACAGGTATGCAGAGATATGCAGATGTTAAGCTTGAGAGCAATTCTGAGGCTGAAATCGTTGAGAACGACGAAACAGAGGATGTTATCGTTGCTCTTGAAGATGACGAAATTATGGACTTCTGATTTAACTGAATCAAACTATATAAAAACACGGTATGTGCCATTTGTGCGTACCGTGTTTTTTGTTCGTTTTGCAGTAATATTTACACTTATATTATACCGTTCTTCTCAAAAATCATAAAAATATCTGCCGAATAAGGTGAAAATATGTTGACAATCACAAAACAAGAATATATAATTATCTTATCAAGATAATTGTTCTTGCTGTTATAGTTATATCTTATTAGGAGGTCGATTATGAGAACTAAAGTCAAAAAATTAACATCGGTTATTCTTGCTGTTGTAATGATGCTCGGCATCTTGACAATCGCACCGCTCACCGTAAGTGCGGCAACCTACGGCGACTTTGAATATACCCTCAATGAAGGTTATACATGTACGATTACAGGCTATAATGGTTCTGCGGCTAATGTTACTATACCCTCAACTATTTATGGCTATAAAGTGGTATCAATTTACAGCGGTGCATTTAGTGAGAATTTAAGTATGGAGAGTGTCACTATATCTAACAGTGTTGAATACATTGGGTTGGGTGCTTTTAGTGGTTGTACAAACCTAAAGAACATTGATATTAGAACTTCGGGTAACAATATCATTCGCATTTGTGATTCAGCTTTTTCCCATTGCACAAGTCTTAAAAGTATTGTTATTCCAGGTAATGTTGAATTTTTATGGGTTGCAGGAGGATGTACTTTTGGAGAATGTACGAGTCTTAAAAATGTAGTTATTGAAAATGGTGTGACTGTTATCAGTGGTTGGCTTTTTGAACGCTGCTCAAGCCTTGAAAGTATTTCAATACCTGATAGTGTGACAGAAATTCAGCCTTGTGCTTTTTTTAACTGTACAAGTTTAAAGAGTATTACTATTCCTAAAAGTGTTACCAATATGAGTAATTGTTCCTTGGGATATGGAGATTATCATAATACAAATACAACCGAAAAGGACAGTAATTTCACAATAAAAGGCTACAAAGGCACAGCCGCAGAAGAATATGCAAAAGAAAATGGATTTAAGTTTATTGCACTTGATGTTTCAGAACCAACCTCGGTATCATTAAACAAAACATCATTAACTTTAGATGTCGGCAAGAGTTATACTCTTACAAAGACAGTTTCGCCGTCAAATGCTGTGACTTCTTACGCTTGGAGCAGTTCAAACACAAGCGTTGCGACTGTTGACAAAAACGGCAAGGTAACTGCCAAAAAAGCAGGTACGGCAACAATTACGGTGAAAACTTCCAACGGAAAAACAGCGAACTGCAAGGTTACCGTAAATCTTCCCGCTCCGAAGATTACAGGTCTTGCAAACACAACAGGCGGTATCAAAATTTCGTGGAACAAGGTTGACGGCGCTTACGGCTACAGACTTTATTACAAGCCTGCGTCGGGTGGTTGGAAACGCTTTAAAGACACAACCGCCACATCATTTACTGATTCGGGAGTAGTACCGAATAAAACCGAAACATATACAATCCGTTGTATTGACAAAAACGGCAAAACCGTCAGCGGTTTTTATTCAAAGGGTTGGTCGAAGAAATACACTCCTGTTGCTCCGACGATTACAAGGCTCTCGAACTCATCAAAGGGTGTAAGTGTAACTTGGAACAAAATCGCAGGTGTTTACGGCTATCGACTTTATCAGAAAACTTCAAACGGTTGGAAACGAATTAAGGACACAACCGCAACAAGCTATACAGATTCGGCGGTAAGTGCAAATCAGACAAAAATTTATACAATCCGTTGCATCGACAAGAACGGCAAAACCGTTAGCGGATTTAACTCAAAGGGTTGGTCGAAGAAATACACAGCCACAACTCCGAAAATAACAAAGCTTACAAATACATCAAAGGGTGTAAGCGTAACTTGGAATAAGATCGCAGGTGTTTACGGCTATCGACTTTATCAGAAAACTTCAAACGGTTGGAAACGAATTAAGGACACAACCGCAACAAGCTATACAGATTCGGCGGTAAGTGCAAATCAGACAAAAATTTATACAATCCGTTGTATTGACAAAAAAGGCAAAACCGTCAGTGGCTTTAACTCAAAGGGTTGGTCGAAGAAATACACAGCCGCAACACCGAAAATTACAAAACTTACAAACAGATCAAAGGGTGTAAGTGTGACATGGAATAAGATTGCCGGAGTTTATGGCTACAGACTTTACAGAAAATATGACGGAGGAAGCTGGACAAAGGTAAAAGATACAACTTCAACCTCTTTCACAGATTCAGGTGCTAAAAAGGGTAAGAAGGTAACCTACACAGTTCGTTGTATTAACAGAAAAGGCAAAACGGTAAGCGGTTTCAACTCAAAGGGTTGGTCAATTACAAGAAAATAGTATTTTAATCAGAAATCCCGACAGGTTTTGTGCTGTCGGGATTTTTGCTTGTTTTTACCATTGAAAAGACTGAATAATAATGTTATAATAAATCCGAATATCGGAAAATGTGAATAACTTTATCGAAAATGGGAGATGAAAACGAAAAATGGCAATAAAGGTAACGCTCCTTACACACACACCTAACCCTGAACAGACGGTTGCAATGGCGGCAAAGCTTTGCTATTCACCGTCAGGGATTGAAGATATAAGAGAAGGTCTTGACGAGGAAAAAACTTCCTCATTTATTGATATGCTTGCAAGCCTCGGCCATGCAAGTCCGACCGAACACGCATATTTTACATTCGGCATTGAGGGCATTTCAAGAGCCTGCTCACACCAGCTTGTCCGCCACAGAATTGCATCCTACAGTCAGCAGTCACAGCGCTATGTTGACGGCACAAGGTTTGACTTTGTAACTCCACCCGAGATTGCAAAGAACAAAAAGGCTCTTGCCGCTTATGAAAAGGCTCTCAAGGTTGAGGCTGACGCTTACAAGGAAATCAGAGATGCACTTGCTGTCGGTTACATCAACGAGAAATGTCCCGATAAATACAGCGGAACGGATGAAGAAATTATCAATGCCTACAAGGCTGACGACAAAAAATCCTGCAATGCTTTCCTCAAGAAAGCCAATGAGGACGCAAGATTTATTCTTCCGAATGCATCGACAACAAAAATTGTCTGCACTTTCAATGCAAGAAGCTTGCAGAACTTTTTTGCACACCGTTGCTGCAACAGAGCGCAGTGGGAAATTCGTGAGGTTGCCGAACAGATGCTTTTGCAATGTCTTGAGGTTGCTCCGCACCTTTTCAAAAACTGCGGCCCGTCATGCCTGTTCGGACCATGCCCCGAGGGCAATATGTGTTGCGGAAAGCAAAAGGAAATGCGTCAGAAATACGGCAGAGAAAAGTAAGGTATATATATGAAAAGCAAAATTATTGTTATTGAGGGACTTGACGGCAGCGGAAAAGCTACGCAGACAAAGATTTTGTGTGAAAAAATTTCCGCTCTCGGCAAAAAGGTCACAAAGCTTGAATTTCCGAATTATGAAAGTCCTGCCGCCGCTCCCGTGAAGATGTATCTTGACGGCGAATTTGGTGACAAGCCCGATGATGTCAATGCCTATGCGGCGAGTGCATTTTATGCGGTTGACCGTGTTGCTAGCTATCTTCAGTTTTGGAAAAAGGAATGTGACAACGGCGGTGTGATTTTAAGCGACCGCTATGTGACTTCAAATATAATTTATCAGATGTCCAAACTCCCGAAAGAGGAGTGGAACAGCTTTATTGATTGGCTGAACGATTTTGAATACGAAAAGCTCGGGATTCCGAAACCCGATCTTGTAATCTACCTTGATGTTGAACCCGAGGTTTCGCAGAAGCTTATAGAAAAACGCTACGGCGGTGACAACAGCAAGAAAGATTTGCATGAAAAAAACCTCCGTTTCCTTCTTGACTGTCGAAAAAGTGCAGTTTATGCCGCTAAAAAATGCGGCTGGAAGGTTATTAATTGCTGTGAAAACGGAGAGATTAAGAGTATAGAAAAAATATCGGAAGAGATAGAGAGGGTAGCGGCTGAAATTTATGCTGAGCTTTAAAAAAATTGAGCAAAGTGACATAAACAAACTTAAAAAATACTACGATTATGATGAGTGCATGGGTTGCGATACCAACCTTTTGAACGCTTATCTTTGGCGAAACGAATACAATATTAAATTTGCTTTTTATGATGATACAATTGTCAAGGTGTATTGTAATCCCGACGAGTCCGTCTGGGGTTACTGTATGCCTACAGGCAAAAATATAAAGGGTGCGCTTGAAGAGGTTTTCAAAGATGCCGAGGAGAGAAACGGCAATTTGCAAATTGTTATGCTGACAAACGGCAATCGTGCAATGCTTGAAACAATGTTTCCCGACAAATTTGATTATGTCCGTTCACCCGAAAATCAGGATTACATCTACACTTCCCGTGACCTTGCAACCCTTGCGGGCAAAAGGTTTCACGCAAAGCGTAACCACATTTCAAAATTTTACAGAACCTACACCGATACCCGTTTTGAAACTCTGTCGGATTCAAACATTCCCGATGCATTAATGGTTGCAAAACTGTGGTGTGCGGAAAATGACACCGATCCCGAAGCTTCAAGCGAAATTATGGCAATCAGGGAAATGTGCGACCTCAAAGACGAATACAATGTCAAAGGCGCTGTACTGTATGTTGACTCAAAGCCCGTTGCCATGACACTCGGAAGTGAAATTTCACCCAAGGTGTATGACATCAACTTTGAAAAGGCACTTCGTGAATATGACGGTGTTTATGCCGTAATCAACAACGAATTTGCCAAAACTCTTACGCAGTATGAGTATATAAACCGTGAGGAAGATATGGGACTTGAGGGACTCAAAAAGTCTAAACTTTCATACAATCCCGTTATTATCCTCGACCGCTGGAATGCAATACCGAAAAAACGATGAAAATGATATTTCGCAAAACCGAAAAATCCGATACCAAAAGCCTTAAAAAGCTGTGGCTCTCGTGTTTTGACGAGGATGTAACTGCCGTCAATCTGATTTTTGACAGCGACCTTTTTGACGGCTGCTGTGCCGTTGTTGACGATAGAATCGTTTCGGCTCTTTACCTTGTAAAAGGTACGCTCAACGGCGAAAAATCGCATTATCTTTGCGGTGCGTCAACCGATAAATCTTTCCGTGGCAACGGGATAATGTCAAGGCTGATTGATTTTGCACTTGATGATGCAAAGAATAACGGTGATGTGTATTCTCTGCTTTTTCCTGCAAATGACGGCTTGTACGGTTTTTACACAAAGCTCGGATATGCTCCGAACTGCACCGTAAAAAGCCGTGAAATTTCAAGGCAAACGCTTGAAAGTTTTGCAGAGAAGGGCTTGAATATCGGCTGTTCAAAAGAAAATTCTTTCATATATAATGAAAATTTTTATGAATTTGCAAAGTCCTATTATGAGATTTACGGCTCAAATGTAATCAATAAGAATGACTGCTTTGCCGTATTTGATGAAAACGAAAATACTGCCGATGTTTTTTACTCGGCTTATAAAAATATAAACGAACTTTCCGCACTTTTGCTTGAAAATACAAAATCAGAAAGGTTTGTGTTTACCGGCAAATCCGACAACGCTCTTTTTGAAAACTGCCAATCACAAAAATGCGGGATGATTAAATCACTCGACAAAAACCATAAAATTCCCGACGATGTCTATATCGGGATTACTCTTTCCTGAAAGGAAGTTTACTATGTTCTATGTATTTCTTGCAGAAGGCTTTGAAGAAACAGAGGCGCTTGCCCCCGTTGATGTAATGCGCAGGGCAAAGCTTGATGTTAAAACAGTCGGTGTAACAGGCGAATGTGTTACAAGCTCACACGGTGTGCCTGTAAAAGCCGATATCACAATTGACAGTATTGACCTTGACGATGTTCAGGGCGTTGTACTCCCCGGCGGTATGCCCGGAACTCTCAATCTTGAGGCAAACGAAAAGGTTCTTGAGGCTGTTAAGTATAGCTGTGAAAACGGCAAAATTGTTGCCGCAATCTGTGCCGCTCCGTCAATTCTCGGTCACCTCGGAATCCTTGACGGCAAAAAGGCAACCTGTTTTCCCGGCTTTGAAAAGGAGCTGAAAGGTGCAGACTATACAGGCACTCACACCGTAACGGACGGCAATATTATTACCGCAAAGGGCGCAGGCTGTGCGATTGAATTCGGTCACGCAATTGTTTCTCTCGCAGTATCAAAGGATGCCGCCGACAAGGTTATCGGTGATATGCAATGCCTGTAAAAAATGTTCGTGAGCTGAAAAGTCAGCTCCGTGCAAAATATAAAAAAATCCGCAAAAGCTGTCCTCCCGAAAAGAAACAGCAGCTTGACCTTGCCTTGCAGAACGCTTTTCTGGCAAGTGAGGAATACAAAAGCTGTGATGTGCTTTTTGCCTTTGTTTCATCACCGATTGAGGTTGATACCTCGCTTATCCTTGAAACAACGCTGAAAGACAGCAAAAAACTTGCTCTGCCAAGGTGCAGGAATAATTTCGGCGAAATGGATTTTTACCTTGTGACCTCACTTTCTCAGCTTGAAAAGGGTGCGTTTTCAATCATGGAACCAAACCCCGAGGTTTGTGAAAAGTACGAGGATTTCTCACACGGACTCTGCCTTGTTCCGGGACTTTGCTTTGATACGCAGGGATTCCGCCTTGGATTCGGCAAGGGTTACTATGACAGATTTTTGCAGAGCTTTTCGGGAACGAGCGTTGGTCTTTGCTACTCCAAATGTATGGAGCATACTCTGCCCTCGGGAGTGTTTGACCGCCCCGTTGACGCCGTGATTACCGAAAAATATACCAACCGAACAAATAACGAGTTTGTAAAGGAATGATACATTATGAACCCTGATAATTTTAATATGAGCGAACAGGAGCTTAACGCTCAGCGCCGAAGAAGAGCCGAAAACTTTAAGCTCAACATTGACGAAACCGAGTATGAGGACGAAAATATGTACGGTGAAACAGAAGGCGAGCCGTCAAACCTCAATTCATACAGCGGTCAGGATGTTCGAAAGCAGATGGCGAGAGAGTCAAAGCATGTTCTTAAGCAGAAGAAAAGGGAAGAAAAAAAGACTCTTAAAGCGAAAAATAAGCATAACCGCAGAATTTTCCGTTTTATGTGGATAATCTCAATTCTAATTGTCGGAGCAATGGCGGCTGTATATATGATAACAGGTATGAACGATTTGCTTGCCGTGAACAGAACCGATTCTTCAACAGTCAAAATTGAGATTCCCGAAAATCCAACGGTTGACGATGTTACAAAGGTACTTGTTGACAATAAAGTAATCGGTGAGCCGTCATATTTCAAGCTTTTTGTCAATGTCACAAAGTCTGCCGATGATTTTACTCAGGGTACATATGAAATTCGCAGAAATATGGACTATGAGGCAATCGTCAATTTTCTTTCAAGCAACAACAACAGAACCGACACGGTTTCTGTTACAATTACCGAGGGTGAGAGCGTTCTTGAAATTGCCGACACTCTTAAAAAGAACGGTGCTTTGGGTGACAGGGATGAGTTTCTTTCATTGTGCAATTCCGACAAATTTGACGGCGATTTTGATTTTATCAAGGCTGAAACAAATGCGGACAAGCGTTACTACAAGCTGGAGGGTTATCTCTATCCCGATACCTACGAATTCTACAGAAACGAAAATGCAGAGTCCGTAATCTACAAGCTTCTTAATAACTACGAAACAAAGATAAACGAAAAGCAGACTGTTGATGGCTATTCAAAGAAAACAACAGTTTTGAAAATGGTTGAGGAGAGCGATACAAAGTATTCGCTTGATCAGGTTATGACAATTGCGTCAATCATTCAGGCAGAGGCGGCTGACAAAGAGGATATGTACTACATCTCATCAATTCTTCACAACCGTCTTACAGCTGACAGCAGTGCCGGTGTGTCAAACCTCGGCCTTGATTCAACAAAGTTCTATCCGTACAGAAGCCTTGAAGATGTTCCCGAAAATGACAGAAGTACATACAAGAGCAGATACGACACATATGACAAAAAGGGACTCCCATACGGTCCAATCTGCAATCCGGGTATGGACGCAATAATTGCCGCACTCAATCCGAACAGCTCGGATTATTACTTCTTCTGTCACGACAGCAAGGGACAGGCTTATTACGCATCAACACTTGAACAGCAAAATGCAAATATGGAGTATATTAAAAGCTATGATAACTAATTTTGAAAAACCCGAAATTTTATCGCCGGCAGGTGATATGGATTGCCTTAAATCTGCATTAAATTTTGGCGCAGACGCAGTTTTTCTTGCAGGAAAAATGTTCGGAATGCGTTCCGCACCGCAGAATTTTGATAACGATCAGCTGAAAACTGCCTGTGACCTTGCACATAAAAAGGGAGCAAGAATCCATGTAACCTGCAACACACTTCCACGCAATAATGAAATTCCTCATCTTCAGGAATTTATGGAGAATGCTCAGGCTTGCGGAGTTGATGCGTTCATAATTGCCGACCTCGGTGTTTTTGAGGCGGCTAAAAAGTATGCGCCAAAGGTTCAGCGCCACATTTCGACTCAGGCAGGAGTAACAAACTATGCGGCGGCAAATGTGCTTTACAATATGGGTGCGTCAAGGGTTGTGCTTGCAAGGGAAATTCCGCTTGATGAAATTGCCGAAATGCGTGCAAAAGTTCCGAAAGAGCTTGAAATCGAATGCTTTGTACACGGTGCAATGTGCGTTTCATTCTCGGGCAGGTGCCTTATTTCAAGCTATATGACAGGCAGAGATGCGAACCACGGCGACTGTGCTCAGCCGTGCCGATGGAAGTATCATCTTTATGAAGAAAACCGTCAGGGACAGTATTTCCCCGTTGAAGAAACAGGCGACGGCACATATCTTTATAATTCCAGAGATCTCTGTATGATTGAGCATATCCCTGAGCTTGTAAAGGCAGGTGTTTCAAGCTTTAAAATTGAGGGCAGAGCAAAGTCGGCTTACTATGTCGCTGTTACAACAAACGCTTACCGCCACGCTGTTGACGATTATTTTGCAGAGGGTGACGGTTATGTTCTCAAACCGTGGATAAGGGAAGAGCTTGAAAAAATCAGCCACCGTGAGTACAACACGGGTTTCTATTTTGGCAGAGAACCCGGTCAGGTTACGGGCAACGGAGGATATATCCGTCATTATGACAATGTTGCGTTGTGCGAAGAGCTTATTGACGACACAACCGCAGTAATCACTCAACGCAACAAATTCTATGTGGGCGACACACTCGATGTGCTTCCGCCAAGCGGAGTGCCGTTTGAAATCAAGTGTGAGTCGCTTACAACTGACGATGGTATGCCCGTTGAAAGTGCGCCGCACCCGATGCAAAGACTCACAATGAAGTGCAGTGCCCCCGTTCCGTCAGGCTCGGTTATCAGAAAAAAGCGTGACTAATCCCAAATTTTGCTATTGACAACACAAAGAAACAGTTTTATAATCTATGTATTGCAATTGAATTACAATATTCGGCTGTGACGGGATTAACCGAGGCGTCAGCATTTCAGAGAGAAAGCCGTTTGGTGCAAGGCTTTTATGTAAGGCTTTGGTACGCTGCCCCTGAGCTCTGTGTGATTAAGCACAGCGTATTTCTGCGTTAAGGAAATGTAATCTATATGACGATTACTCAAAGCGGACGCTTGGCGTCAATTTGGGTGGTACCGCAGGATATTCCTGTCCCATTGTATTTTTATACAATGGGATTTTTTATTTTGCTCGGTTGCATACTTTAAACAAATTTGAACGAATATTGTATTCCCCCGTGAATTTGTATAAGGAGAGATTTTTTATGAAGTGGACAGGACTTAACGAATTAAGAGAAAAGTTTCTTGAATTTTTTGAATCAAAGGGTTGCTTAAGACTCCCCAGCTTTTCGCTTGTTCCAAAGGACGACAACAGCCTTCTGCTCATCAACAGCGGTATGGCTCCTATGAAAAAATATTTTACCGGCGAGGTAACACCTCCCCGCAAGCGTGTTACAACCTGTCAGAAATGTATCCGTACTCCCGACATTGAGCGTGTCGGCATCACAGCCCGTCACGGTACATTTTTTGAGATGCTCGGTAACTTCTCGTTCGGTGACTATTTTAAGCACGAGGCTACAGCATGGGCATGGGAATTTTTCACAAAGGTTCTTGAAATGCCTCCCGAAAAGCTCTATGTTTCAATCTATGAGGACGATGACGAGGCTTTTGACATCTGGACAAAGGAAGTCGGCGTTGATCCGTCACATATGGTAAGACTCGGCAAGGAAGACAACTTCTGGGAACACGGTTCAGGTCCCTGCGGTCCGTGCTCCGAAATCTATTTTGACCGTGGCGACGAAAAAGGCTGCGGCAGACCCGACTGTCATGTAGGCTGTGAATGTGACCGTTTTGTTGAGGTTTGGAACCTTGTATTTACTCAGTTTGAGAGTGACGGCAAAGGTAACTACACTCCTCTTGAACATCCGAACATTGATACAGGTATGGGACTTGAAAGACTTGCCTGTGTTATGCAGGGTGTTGACAACCTTTTCCTCGTTGATACAATTCAGAATATTATGAAGCACATCTCACAGATTACAGGTGTTGAGTACGGCAGAGATGAAAAGAGCGATGTTTCACTCCGTGTTATCACAGACCATATCCGCAGTACAACATTTATGATAGGTGACGGTGTTCTTCCGTCAAACGAGGGCAAGGGCTATGTGCTCCGCCGTTTGCTCAGAAGAGCCGCTCGTCACGGCAGACTTCTCGGTTACAACGAGCCTTTCCTCTATAAGGTTTGCGATACGGTTATCAAGGAAAATCTCACAGCTTATCCCGAACTCAAGGAAAAGCAGGAGTTCATCACAAAGGTTATCAAGGTTGAGGAAGAAAGCTTTGCCAAGACAATTGATCAGGGCTTTAAGATGCTCAACGGCATTATGGACAACGAAGATGTAAATGTTCTCAGCGGTGAGGATGCGTTCAAGCTTAACGATACCTACGGTTTCCCGATTGACCTTACAAAAGAAATTCTTTCGGAAAAAGGCATCAAGGTTGATGTTGAACGTTTCCGTGAGCTTATGAAGGAGCAGAAAAAGCGTTCCCGTGACGCAAGAAAGAACGCAGGTGCAGACGCTTGGATTTCTGACACAACAGACCTTTCCGATGTTGCAAATACAGAGTTTGTCGGTTACACAGAACTTAAGTCAACTTCAAAGGTTCTTGCAATCGTTAAGGACGGTGTGAGAGTTGACAGTATCGGTGAGGGCGAAAATGCTATTATCGTTCTCGACAAAACTCCGTTCTACGGAGAAGGCGGCGGTCAGGTTGGCGACACAGGTGTTATGGAGTCGGGCAGTTTTTCAGCTGATGTTGACAACACAACAAAGAATCCGTCAGGCACAATTTACCTTCATGCTTGTACAGTAAAGAGCGGCAGCATCAATGTAGGTGCAGAGGTTTCAACTGCCGTTGATGAAGAGCGCCGTGCGGATATTACAAGAAACCACACAGCGGCTCACCTTCTTCAGTCGGCTCTCCGTGAGGTTCTCGGCAACCATGTTCAGCAGGCAGGTCAGCTTGTTTCGGACGACTACTTCCGTTTTGATTTCACTCACTTTGAGGCTCTCACGGCAAAGGAACTGATTGAGGTTCAGAACCTTGTAAACAAAAAGATTCTTGAGGCAATCCCCGTTACAACACAGGAAATGCCTATTGAAGAGGCTAAAAAGCTCGGCGCAATGGCACTTTTCGGCGAAAAGTACGGTGATGTTGTCCGTGTTGTAAGTGCAGGCGACTTCTCTGTTGAATTTTGCGGCGGTACTCATGTTAAGAATACCGCAAACCTCGGTCTTTTCAGAATCAGACAGGAGGGTTCGGTTGCCGCAGGCGTAAGAAGAATCGAGGCTCTCACAGGTATGGGCGTTCTCAAATATATTAACGGTATGAGCGCTGTTATTATGGATGTTTGCTCATTACTCAAAATTGCAAATCCAAAGGCAGTTGTTGAGGGTGTTCAGAAGGCTGAACAGATTATCAAGGAACAGCAGAGAGAAATCAACGAGCTTAACTCTAAGCTTGCCGTTGCTCAGATTGGACAGCTTTTTGCAGGCACAACAGAGGAGCACGGTGTAAGAGTGGTAACAGGCAAGGTTGACAAGGTTAATGCCGACATTCTTCGCACAATGTGTGAAAAGGCAAGAGATTTTGCTCCAAAGTGTGTATGCGTTCTTGCAACTGAAAATGACGGCAAGGTGACATTTGCCGCAGCCTGCGGTAAGGAGGCTCTTGCTCTCGGCGCTAACGCAGGCAAAATAGCCAAGGCTGTTGCTCAGAAAGCCGGCGGTAACGGCGGCGGTAAGCCGGATATGGCTATGGCAGGCGCTAAGCAGCCCGAAAAGATTGAAGAGGCTCTTGACAGCGTAAAAGAAACCGTTTACGCAATGTTGAAATAATCATTTAATGTGCATTTATGGCGTGCTAAAAAGTAAAATTGTGAAAAATAGCCAAACTGTCACATAAAACCTTGTGCAAATAACAGAAACGGTTTTAAACCAAAACTATTGCAGTTTTGTTATTTTTATAGTATAATAAGCAGTACTAAGATATGAAAATCTATCTTGGATATTTATGAACAATTTTAGGAGGAGATTAAAAATGTTCAAGAAAATTGCAGGTCTTTTTCTTGCAGCCGCAGTAATGTGCAGCTCAGCTGCCATCACAGCAAGCGCTGCAGAAGCAGAGGATGATGCTGCTGTTGCAGCAGCAGATCAGTCAGGCGAAGTTTCAGCCGACGGTTCTTCAGATGTTTCAGCTAACGGTTCTTCAGAGGTTGAAGCAGGTAATGTTATTAAGTTTAATGTTAAGAAGTCAGGCTGGAATAATGTTAAGACAGTATTCTGTCACGTTTGGAAGGCTGACGGTTCAGGCGATTGGCCGGCATGGCAGTCAAAGAAAGAAAAATGTAAGTACGATTCTTCAACAGGTATCGCTACATATGATCTTTCAAAGACAGGCAACACAATCTCTAAGTCAGACGGAAGAGTATACTGTGTAATCTTCAGTGCTAACACAGGTATGCAGTCATACAACGCTATTATGAACGGTAACTGCATCGGCGACACACTTTATTGCACAGGTAATCAGCTTGAAAACCCTGAGGATTCAGAAAAGAAGGCAAACGAAGCTAAATGGGAAAACAATCCAGACTGCGGTCCTGAAAAGAAGATTACTTCAACAGGTAAAATCATCGGTTCTGCTTTCCCTGAGGGCGAATCAGATGTAACATTGTTGGCTACATACCTCGTTGCTTACTACAACGATGACGCTAAGACAAGTCATACACAGGACCTTATTAACGAACTCAAGGTTAGCCCAACAAAGGTTATGGGTGCTGTAACAGATAGGCTCAACGCTACAAACAGCCCTGATAAGGATAAGATTGCTGCTGCAGTTGAGAAGATTCTCTCAACTTGCACAGATCCTACAAAAGGTGGTAAAAAGGTTGACAAGGATCAGCTCGACAACGCTAAGAAGACAGGTAACAAGGCAGCAGGCGGCAGCTCAAGCAACGGTTCAGGTTCTGGTTCTGGCTCAGGCTCAGGTTCAGCTTCAGGCTCAAGCAGTAACGGTTCAAACGGCGGCTCAAGCAGCAGCGGTTCAGGCTCATCAGGCTCAGGTTCTTCAAGCACAGGTGCAGTTAAGTCAGGCGTTGAAACAACAATCGTGTTCGTAATGGCAGGTCTTATGGTTTCAGCAGCAGGCGTTATGTTCCTTGCAAGAAAGAAGAGAGAAGAATAATTTAAAAGATTTTTCTTTAATCTAAGCATTTTTCGGACACTGTCGAATGGCAGTGTCCGTTTTGCTTTGCTGTTTGTGTTCGTCTTAATTGCAATTTCTGTTGATCAGCAGAAAAAATTTTAGAAATGCCTTGACAACAGCCTGCTGTTTTGCTAAAATAATAATGTTGCATCGGGATGTAGCGCAGTTTGGTAGCGCACACGTCTGGGGGGCGTGGAGTCGCAAGTTCAAGTCTTGTCATCCCGACCAAATAAAGGTGGTTTTTTAACCGCCTTTTATTTTTTGCCGTTTTGTGTCAACGGTTGGAACAGAAAATGTAATTCATTGTATAGATTGGCTTAAAAATGCGGATTATAATTTCTAAATTCGGCATTTCTGCTCTTTGATTTCAAAGCATTTTATGATAAAATATAAGAAAGTGGTTACAAATTGGTAACAACCGCTTTGAAATTTAAAAAAGGAGTGTTTCTTTGCAAAATGTTTTAAAAAGAATTTTTAACAAAAAGGTTTCTGCGGCAGTTCTCACGGCTGTAATGCTGTTTGTGTCGGTCTTCTCAATGTCGATGATTGCGAGTGCGGCATCGTTCTCACCGAGACTTTCTGCCCCGAGTTCAAGTAACAAGTATTATTACAGTAATTTAAATGTTTTTTATAGGTACAATTACGGTATGCCGAACTGCACAGCATATGCTTACGGCAGAGCTTATGAGATTCTCGGCTCTGAGCCGAAGCTTTCGTGGAACAATGCAGAGCAGTGGTACGGCTACAACAAGGCTAACGGCTACTATAAGTACGGCCAGACCCCGAAGGTCGGCGCAATTGCCTGTTGGTCATATAGCTATGGCGGCGGTCATGTTGCTGTTGTGGAAAAGGTTGAAAACGGTGTGATTACACTTTCAAACTCTGCATACAGCGGTGCTAATTTTTACATTTCCACAGCGAGTATCTCCGACCCGAAGGTTGGCGGTAACAAAGGGTGGAATTTTCAGGGCTACATTTACCTTGGCAATTTCAGCAGCAGTACAAGCACTACTCAGGCTACAACCAAAAAGGTAACTTACACAACAGGTACATATAAAACAGATGTTGACGATTATCTCAATATGAGAAGCGGTGCGGGTACAAGCTATACATCTGTAGCATCTGTTCCGAGCAATGTTACTCTTAATGTAACAAAGGTTTCGGCTTCCGGCGGTCACACATGGGGTTACACCTCGTACAACGGCAAGACAGGTTGGGTTGCTCTTGATTTTTGTACTTTTGTTTCTTCATCAACGGTACAGCCTACGACAGCAAAACCTACTGTACAGCCTACCACAGCCAAAGCTACGGTTCAGCCGACTACTGCAAAGCCAACTGTTCAGCCGACAACAGCCAAGGCCACACAGCCTGCAACAACTGTTCCTGCTGCAACAGTACAGCCGACAACGGCTAAGGCCACACAGCCGGCAGCAACTGTTCCTACCGCAGCTGTTCAGCCAACAACAGCTCCTGCATCAAACGGTGAAGTGTCGTTTGCAATCGGTGATGTAAATCTTGACGGAAGTGTTGATATTCTTGACGCAACCGAAATCAGCAAGTTTGCCATTTCCACTGCGGCACTTTCCGATGTTCAGATGAAGCTTGCGGATTTCAATCGGGACGGTGTGGTCAATGTTCTTGACGCAACAGAAATTCAGAAAACTCTTATAATCAGTTGACGATGAAAACAAAAACACGCCTTGTGTCTGCAAGGCGTGTTTTTTGCAATTGTTCGAATACAAAAAGGGTATGCCGCTTGTGCATACCCTTTAATATTTAGTATTTCATTACGATATTTACGAAAAATTCGCCGTCATTGTTGCCTGCTTCAAAAATACCGTCATAAACATCTGTTATGCTTTTCATTGAGTAAAGTCCGATTCCTTTGCCCTGATGTTTTGTTGAAGAAAATTCCTCGCCGTCCATTCTCAAGGGCTTGCCGTAGTTGTTGGTTGATACAATTTACAGACAGTCGCCTTTTATTTCGGAAGTCAGATTAAAATATCTTTTTCCTTCTTCAACTGTACAGCAACCGTCAATTGCGTTTTCAAGTATGTTGCCGAAAATACTGCAGAGGTCAACATCGAGTATCCGTGAATTTTCGGGCAAATCAATCTGCCAGTTAATGTCAACATTATTCTCAATCGCCTGTTGACGATAATGATTGAACAATGCGTTCAGCGCCTCACTCTTGCAGATTCGCACAGGTGCTGTTACAGTCAGCGAATTTTCATACTGGGCAATGTAGTCTTTCAGTGCCGAAAGATTTCCTTCATCTGCAAGCCGGCTCATAACATGAACAGAATGTTTAAAATCATGTCTTGCTTTTGATGTGTATTTTATGTACGACTGCAACGATTCTGTGTAACTTTTCTGAATTTCAAGAATGTTGTTTCGTTCTGTAAGCTTTGTTTTTTCAATAGTAGTCTTGCTGAAAATGTAGAATAATATGAATACTATAAGATACAATGCAAGCTCAAATATTGTAATGATGAATCCTTTTGCATAAACCTTTCCAACACGAATATTTGCGTAGGAAATCGGTATGATATAGATGTTTGACATCATAAGTGCAATGGGCAAAATTGAAAACAAATACCACACCTTGCCGATATTTATGTTGTCAATCATCCATGCGTAATATTTTGTGAGCGGAAACAACAGCGCCATTGCCGCAACCGAAAGCCCCATTTGAATCAGGCTATATGAGGTGTTAACTCCTCGTGAGATTTCTTCCTGAAAAAATGAGTTGATAAAATATGAATACAGCGAAAAGAATGAAATCAAACAGCACACACTTATAAAAACAAACAAACAGCGTGCTGTTCCGGCCTTTGTAACGCTTTTAATAAGGAAGAAAAATATTACAAGGTCGGGGAAGAGAACAAAGTTTAAATTCTGAATGTCAAAAGCCGTCATCACAATTGACGAGAGAGAACCGAGTATGATAAATGAACACAAAAAGGGCGTTACTATCTTTGAAATCGGGTATTTTAATTGATTTTTTAATGGTAAAAGGCAGAATAAACTTAACGGTATTATTATGACAAAGCTGAAAAATGCCTGAAGAAATTTTATGAATGCGTCCATGTTCACCTCCGCTGGTTTTCTCTGATTTTTTTGAACATATATTCACGGATACTCTGTTCAATCCGAGTTTTTTCACGAATTTTAATCGGGAATCTTTCACCGTTGCCTGTAACACATACAGAGTCTTCAATGTCCTTTATGTAATCGGCATTCAGCACGATTCCCCTGTTTACGGGTATGAAACGGGTGTCATTGTCTGCAAGCTTGAGAAACTCTGCAATGGTCATTCGTGTGCGATATCTAAGTCCCGAAACAACACCTATGTTGATATAATGTGCATCGGATTCAACAGAAACAATTTCCTTAAGCGAAATCAGCGTGTTTCGGCGGTCACACATAACTTCAATGTATTTTGAATTATCCGATACATATGACGAGGCATCATTAAGTACCTTGTAAATCTGCTCAGCTTTGTAGGGTTTTGTTATGTAATGAAAAGCGTGAACGGAAAATGCCTGCATCATAAAATCGGGGCTTGTTGTGACAAATACAATAATAATATCACGGTCTTTTTCACGAAGCTTTTCAGCCACGGCAATGCCGTTCATCTTCTCCATAAAAATATCTACAAAGGCTATTTTGTAGGTGTTTTCCTTGAATGAATTGAAAAAAGCTATTCCGTCAGGAAAACAATCAATCTGCACATTTTGCTTGTGTCCGCCAAAATATGCGTTGCAGATTGAGTAGAGAATATCTGCCTGAGGCTTTTCGTCGTCAATAACTGCAATTTTCAAGATATCGCCTCCTTTGAAATAATTTAATTCGGAGCAATGATTAACTGCACTTAGATTATACCATAAATTTGAAAAATATTATATCCGATTGTCATATGTTTTTGCCAAAAGATTGATGTTTGTGCCAACTTGTTGAAATGTTGCATTAAATTGGCTATCATTGAGGTGATGAAAGCGAAACACGAAAATTGCGGTGTTTCCGTAAATCAAAATCGGAAAGTAAAAAATATCGGAAAGAGGTAATCAACTATGAAAAAAATCAAGAAGTTAGCTTTATTGCTTGCAATTTGTATGGTAGGTACAGTAGGTCTTGTAGGTTGCGGTAATGGCGGTGACTCGTCAAGCAAAAACGAAAGTTCGGCATCACAGACTGCTGACGACAATGCAAACAGCGCAGATGACAGCGCCGCTGATTCAAAGGACGGCGATTCATCGGCAAGCGTTGTAGGTACTTGGACTGTAACAGCAATTGAGGGTACGGACGGTACAGCCGTTTCAATTGATGACTACGCAACAGCAAACGGTGTTGAACCCGAAACTTTGAAATGTACATACACATTTGCAGATGACGGTACATTCTCAGGCGAAATGAGCGGTGTGACTGTTTCGGGCAATTACACGTTTGAGGGTACAGATCTCGTTATGACAGTAGGCGAACAGCAGTTTAACTACACATATGACGCTGACAATGATATGCTCAAATACACAGATCCTAACACAGGCCTTTCAAGCTATTGCGAAAGACAGCAGTAATTGTAATCTAATCCCAATTTCCTAATACTACAAAAACAACCGTTCACTTTCTTGGTGGGCGGTTGTTTGCTTTTTAATATGCGGTTGTCGTTCTGTTGGGCAGATATCATCCGCCTGTACTGATGAATTTTTATGTTTATACACATAGCTTTTTATACAATAAAAGCAGTGTATAATCTGTAGTGGAGAACCGTGTTCTCCCGCAAGTAATCGTACAATTTGTATGTTAAAACAAATTTTGTAAATGTTGCAAACCGGTAGGGGCGTTCATTGGACGCCCGCTTTGATGAATATTTATGTTTATATAATATGTTTTGATATAACATAAACTGTGTATTCAAATTTGCACGCATTGCGTGCAATCGTGTGCAATGCACACGAACGGGCGAACACGGTTCGCCCCTGCATTATTTCGGTAACTGTATCTCATTTATACAGCTTATTTTCATCATAAATTTTCTGCCGTTACTTGGCGGGCGTCCAATGTGTGCAGTGTAGTAACATAGTATACAACAGTGCAAAGACAT
>OGRQ01000890.1_pt1 | contig 32330 bp, 29 predicted proteins | sample 1553521 | NCBI WGS metagenome assembly OGRQ01 (sample SAMEA2580088, study PRJEB22360) | human gut metagenome | biome: human gut; feature: human-associated habitat; material: faeces | place: Denmark | collected 2008/2010
AAGAGATTGCCGAACGTAAAAAGAAGCTTTTAAATGAGATCCATGCTCAAAAAAAAGCCATGACAGCTACTACACGCGAAATATTTGCCCCACTTGCTCCGGCAACCAATAAGGCGGATGCAATCATGCGTTCGTTCAATACCGGTATGGCTGTATTTGATGGCGTAGTGATGGGAATCAAGATTATGCGGAAGGTGCGGGCGTATTTTAGAAATTTGAAATAAAAAAACATTTAATCAATCGCTTGATTAGATACTTTCAAATCATCTACGATTTGCTGTAGCACATCTTTTAACTTCGGCAAATCATGTTTTATCACGTCATAAACAATTTCAGCATCTAAATCAAAATAATGATGTGCGATTATATCCCTCATTCCCATTACTCCTTTCCAATCCATCCCTGGATAGAAAGATAATAACTTTTTATCTGTTAATTTATCAACACCTTTCACTCCTTCACCTATAGCTATTAATAACATACAAGTACTCTCCAATCTTTCCATCCCAGACGGAGTCAATAAATAAAAAGAAGGAGAGGTAATAGTTTCCGAGTTCGCTAATATCCTTTCCACCGTTTGGAGAATTTTCTTTAGCAATGATTCTATTATCTGACTTTTACACATAAATTCCATCTTTATTGATACACCCTCTCAATAATTCATCCATATTATTCCGCAACCGAACCACATCAACAGGGCATTTCAATAGTTTTTCCAATTCTTCTTTAATATGAACTAAAGTAAAGATAGAAGGTCTTTCAATTTCAACACAAATATCGACATCACTACCCTCACGTTGTTCACCACGAGCAACGGAGCCAAATATCCCCATGCGAGAAATACCATATTTAGCAGAATTCTTTCGCATATACTCACGAAGCAAGGATAAATATTCTACAGTAGTCAACATAATAAATTGCTTTTTATCTATACCACAAAGAAATGCATTTTCTTTCAAAAATACAATAGATAATCAATAAAAAATATCCTAATCCTTTCTATAATACAAAACTAGAAATCTGAATATTATTTTTAATCAATAAGCATACTATTAAAAAACAATATATCAACGATCTTCACAGACAGTTGATATATTTAGAATACATATCAGCATTTTGCTAATATGAGGGGGACAGATCAGGAATATACCGCTGTATTTTTCCCAACCTGCAAAATGTAGGGGATTCATGTGTGTAGCATGAAGTTAGGGACCTACATGTATCGTTATTATTATATGCTATTTATATAAATCCTCTCCATACAGAAATGGAGATTCAAAATCTTTCAATAGTGGATGCTTAGTGTCCTTCTCACTTAAGATAGCCTTACCAGTAGGAATTTTCCAACAAATGCCAAGTGATTCATCTAATATACTGATACCTCCATCATGTTGTGGAGCATAAAAGTTATCACATTTATATTGAAACACTGCCGTTTCACTCAATACAGCAAAACCATGAGCAAAACCACGAGGAATAAAGAATTGACGATGATTCTCCTCTGTCAATTCTACCGCTACATGCTGACCATAGGTAGGCGAACCTTTGCGGATATCAACAGCCACATCCAGCACTGCACCCTTTACGCAACGTACTAACTTACTTTGGCTGTAAGGCATAGTTTGAAAATGTAGTCCCCTCATCACTCCATACGAGGACATACTTTCATTATCTTGTACAAACTTAATGGGACATACCTTTTCGTCAAACTCCCTTTGCGAGAACGATTCGAAGAAATACCCCCTGTCATCCTTAAAAAGACGTGGTTCAATGATTACCACCCCTTCAATATTTGTCTTAACAACTTCCATACAGATTATCTATTCTTATACATATCCTCGTAATAGCTCTCGTAAGCCCCACTGGTGATATTATCCATCCACTCCTGATTATCCAGATACCACTGCACCGTCTTCTCAATACCCTCTTCAAACTGCAGACTAGGCCCCCAGCCCAATTCATTCTTCAGTTTCGTAGAGTCAATAGCATAGCGTAAGTCATGTCCCATACGGTCCATTACATAAGTAATCAGTTCCTCGCTGTGTCCTTCAGGATTACCTAGTAATCGGTCCACAGTCTTAATAATCACATGGATAATATCTATATTCTTCCACTCGTTAAAGCCACCGATGTTATATGTATCCGCCACCTTACCCTTATGGAAAATCACATCTATGGCCCTTGCATGATCTACCACGTAGAGCCAGTCGCGCACATTCTCTCCCTTGCCATATACTGGTAACGGTTTGCGGTGGCGAATATTGTTAATAAACAGCGGAATCAGCTTTTCGGGAAACTGATAAGGTCCATAGTTGTTCGAACAGTTTGTCACAATAGTCGGCATACCATAAGTATCATGAAAAGCGCGTACAAAGTGATCACTACCCGCTTTCGAAGCCGAATAGGGTGAGTGTGGATTATACTTTGTTGTCTCTTTGAAGAACTCATCGCCATATACTTCGTGTGCAGATATATCCGAAGACTTGCCTTCCGGGTGCGTCAATTCCAATGCTCCATACACCTCATCAGTTGAAATATGATAGAAGCGCTTACCCTCATAGCCTTCCGGAAGATACTCCCAAGTTAACCTGGCAGCTTGTAATAAAGAGAGAGTTCCAAGAACATTAGTACGAGCAAAAGTAAACGGATCCCTGATACTACGATCCACATGACTTTCGGCAGCTAAATGAATGACCCCATCTATATGATACTGTTTAAAAATCTTCAGCATCATCTCAAAGTCACAAATATCCGCTTTTACAAAAGTGTAGTTTGGTTTATTCTCTACATCTTTTAAGTTAGCCAGATTTCCCGCATAAGTCAATTTGTCCAGATTGATAATATGATAATCGGGATACTTGTTCACAAACAAACGTACCACATGGCTACCTATAAATCCGGCTCCACCGGTAATGATAATATTTCTTTTATTCATAAATTACTCTTTCCTGTACGTTCCACTTCCTCTACCACCTGCAACAAATACTGTCCATATTGATTCTTCAGCATCGGTGGGGCCAACTCACGCATCTTGTTAGCATCAATCCAACCTTGTCTAAACGCTATACCTTCCAGGCAAGCCACTTTCAGTCCCTGTCGTTTTTCAATCACCTCAATAAAGGTCGATGCTTCACTCAACGAGTCGTGTGTCCCCGTATCCAACCAAGCGAAGCCACGTCCCAGTGTCTGTACTTTCAACTCATTATCCTCCAGAAATCGCTGGTTCACAGTGGTAATCTCCAATTCCCCACGAGCTGACGGTTTGATATGCTTCGCTACATCTACCACTTTATTAGGATAGAAATAAAGCCCTACTACCGCATAATTCGATTTTGGCTGTACAGGTTTTTCCTCAATGCTTAAGCAATTACCCTCGTCATCAAACTCCGCCACACCATAGCGTTCCGGATCACTTACCCAATAACCAAACACAGTAGCTTTCCGCTCCTTTTCTGCCATGTACACCGCCTCTTTCAACATGGTACTAAAGCCATTACCATGAAAGATGTTATCACCTAACACCAAACAGACCGAATCACTACCAATAAAATCCTCACCAATGATAAAAGCCTGTGCCAATCCATCAGGCGATGGTTGTTCTGCATATTCAAACCTCACACCATAGTCACTACCATCACCCAACAAGCGCTTAAATCCCGGCAAGTCATGTGGAGTAGAGATTATTAATATCTCACGGATACCCGCTAACATCAAAATCGAGATAGGATAATAAATCATCGGTTTATCAAAAATCGGAATCAGCTGTTTGCTAATACCCTTAGTAATAGGATACAAACGCGTACCGCTACCACCAGCTAAAACAATACCTTTCATGTCATTATATAATCTATATCTCTTTACAAATATTCCATAAGAACAGTACATTACCAATCAAGTATCTACGCCACATTCGTTTAGGCTCTTTTAGCAGTCGATAAAACCATTCCAACGAATGTTGTTGCCACCATAATGGAGCCCGTTCGGTAGTACCTGCGTAAAAGTCAAACACCGCCCCCACAGTGCCCACATGGCAATGAATATTCAACTTTTGCCAATTACTATAAATCCATTTTTCCTGTTTGGGAGCAGTCATACCAATCCATAACAAATCTGGATTTGCCTCGTTGATAGCTGCCACAATAGCCACATTATCTTCCTGTGAAAACTCCGGCTTATAAGGAGGTGAATAAGTCACCACTTCCAAGTTCGGATAGTCCACTGCTGCCCGTTGTTTAATCAATGCCAGAACATTCTCCGAGCTACCCATAAACATACATCGCCCTCCTTTTTCATTAAGGCGATTCATCTCAAGAACAAAGAGATCCCAACCTGCTATTCGTTCCCGCGGTTGGCTTTGCGTCTTTAGCCATTTACAAACCTTCACAATACTTGCTCCGTCAGGGATAAGCACATCCCCTTTCATCAATGCATTGGCAAAGAGCGGATCCTTTAGGGCAGTGTTGTAAGAATGTGCATTAATTGTGTTTATTAGCAACTTTCCTTGCGGTAATGCTTTTAGTTGATTTATACTCTCCATGATAGAGAGTTCTTTTAACTTAATCATAAAATTATACTATTCTAAAAAAGACCATATCAATTCTTTAAGAATATCACACATTCTCTCTTCAAAGCATTCCAGTGTAAACTCACATTCAAACTTCGCCCTGTAGGAATATTCTTAGCTTCTCATCAAAATGTATCACTATACAATGGGAGAACACGATTTATATAGTTCCATCATCTGTTTTGCCTTATTATCCCAAGACAGTTCTTCTTGTCGTTGATGGCAATTCAATGACAGTTGCTTTAGCAATCCTCTATCTGCTTCTAATTCATTCAATACTTTAGCAAACTCCTTTACTGATTGATCTGGATTAGATAATGCAATCTTACGACCAACCTTATCATTGATTGAATCCCCATGCCCACAAACATCAAAACAAACCACTGGTAGATTATTGCCAATAGCCTCTAACACCACATGTGGAGTTCCTTCGGCCACACTGGTAAAGAAAAACAAATCAGCCTTCCGCATCAAGTACTGTACCTCATCATGCGCCACTGCTCCATACCACACACACTGCTCACTCACTTTTAACATCTCTGCCAATTGCTGATAAAAAGAAGCATTCCCACCACCTACTATATGCAACCTCACAGAAAAATTATTCATTTGTGCGACTGTGCGGATAGCCAATGCCAGCTGTTTGCGAAAATCCAACTTTCCGACCCACAATAAGTCCAGTTCTTTCTTACATGATTTATCTTGAAAATCATGCACTTGCGGATAGCATCCTGTTTCATTCAATAGCGGTGAATCAATATCGAAGTATTTCTTAAGACTCTTTTGTGATTCCGATGAAGCTGATACCACTATTGAAGCGTGCTTCGCTGTCTTACGTACCCGTAAGCTATATTTCAACTGCATTTCTGTTAAGAAATTCTTAAGTCTCATAAATAGCTGCTGCTTCAGTCCTGCACCTTGCAAGTAAGCTATAGGAAATTTTTCCTTAGCATCTACAGGTCCCCATACAAACGGTATTTCTTTTATCTTCCATAGATATCCTGGCTCACGAAAACCAATCATATTGAGTTGATGTAATACATCAATATGATGCACTTTCATTATATCAAGAGCCATTTCATACGTATGATATTGCCAAATACTATAATGCCTATAGAAGCGCCAGTCTCCTTGATTCCAACACATACGCCTTACTTTCTCCGATACTGGATTATAGTAAAAGTGCATATTTCTACCTTGTGGCAGTGTAGGTATTATCGCCTCTATTTTGTCACGAAATTCACCTTCGGTAATGATATGTAATTCACAATAGTTAGCCAAATTTACACACCAATTCCAGGCCATACCGGGTTCGCTACCCATATTCGGTGAACATGCGTAGGCGTTGATTAATATAGAAAGCATCGACTAAATAGAAAGGAATTGATTCTCTATAAATTCATCTATTACGGGTAACAAAGAGGCTGTTGGATTAATGCCCCCCGAACGACTTAAGCATCCAGTAGTTACAACTAACATATTATTCCATCGGGTATAATAATCCTCTATATCTTTAAAATCAAACATACCATAAGGATGATAGATATCTTCACAGGTTTGTACATCTATTTTTTCTGCTAATATTTCAAAATCGACTTGATTAGCATTTAAGTGTTCAACTGCCATTTTTTGGGCTTCATCAAAAATATGCTCAGCATCCCCATTTACATAATAACATACATCCAGACCTTGTATGCCATATTTATCCAATTCTTTAGATAAGGACACATAACTTTCTCTTGTTGGATTTTCTATATCAATATACATAAACCATTCATTATTCATGACATACATCCGTTTTAGTACAAGAACAGCCCAAATAAACCCTATTACATTCGGAATATCTTTAAACACATTCCACACATATTTCCATTTGAAATTATGCTTAAACAATACTTCCTTCACACTTTCAAAAAAAGGGAATTTCAGATTAAAAACAGGATGGATATAAAATGAACAATCTTTTACTTCTCCAATCATGCGTTTAGTTATTAAAGAAGTACCTCTCATCCGAAAGACAAAATCTTCTTTACCTATAATCGTAGATCTATTTATTTTAAAAACCTTTTGAGATAAATGGTCTGAAAAAAATATTTTATCACTTTTAGTCAATTCAGAACTGAGCAATATTCGTACACTTTCAAATGCACCTGCTGTTAAAAAGTAATAATCAAAAGAAGCTATTTTCTCTTCCTCACCCTCCTTATAGACAACTGCATCTATGTTTTTCTTATCTTTAGATACTAAACGCACTACTCTACAATGACTTTTGACAGTCACTTGCTTTCGTTTATTAATTTTAAACCAATAGAAAAAATTACGATGTAAAGCACTCAACCAAACGCCAGTTTTAGTGAATAACTCTTCCGATACATGGTTTTCAGGAAATTTGTTTTCAATCTTAAATTTTGCCAACATAGAATCTTTCCCTCTTTTATCTGCCCTTATTATATCCTGCATAAATAAATCAGGATTTCTAAAATCATTATCCGTATATGTAAGTAATTGCCCTCCCCATTTATCAGAAGCTCCACCAAAACCAAAATACCGCCCATCTGTCAGCCCCTTATACATAACATTCTTCAATGAAGAATAAAATCCTATTTCATTCTCCTTTTTTACTGTCTTGTCACCTACATCAAAAAGCGTAATCTGCGCATCCGGATACTTCAATAATATCGAATTTATCACATAACTGCCATAAGTACCAGCTCCTAAAACTGCTATATTCATTTTATTAATAGAATTTTATGTTTAACTTTTCTTCTGTATGCTTAGAACTAAAATTACTTTCAATATACATACCTGCAAAACGACTATACAAAGACTTTGGTATTATCCCTATTTTGCACAAAACAGAAGGAATTCCATCAAATAGAAATTTAGGCAATGACAACACATATCTACTTGTTGGTTTAGCATACTCATACTTTGTCATTCCATTATTAGGAAAAAGATGATAAACCAAACGGTTCTTTTCTGTCTCTATAATCTGTATTATAGCATTATGAATACAATCTCGCTGAACTATAGGTTGTTTGCTATGTTTATTCCCCTTTATCACAGTTATTCCAAGAGGAAGTCTTTTTATAAAAGGACATGGTCTATTGTCATCCAACACATATCCGGGGCGAACTAATATTAATTCGAAAGGTAAAGTTTCTATTACTGAATATAAATATTGATCTACTGCTATTTTAAATTCGCCATAACCTTTCTTATCCGTTTTTTCCAATGTTTCAATCGAAGTATCCTCATCTACATCCTTAAGCTGATAATTATACACCATAATAGAAGAAAAATGAATCAATTTCTTCACATGATGCATTTTACAAAATGACACTAAAGATCGAATATAATCTAAGTTACTCCGAATTGTCCCATCTTTGATTACAGCTAAATTTATGACTATATCATATCGTTCGTACAAGAAAGGATTATGCTGTATTGTAAGATAATCCCCAAATACTATATTTTCAGTTCTGTTTTCTATACCCCGAGAAAACACATCAACATTCCAATTATGTTGATTCAATAATTCACATAATCCTTTACCAACAAAGGAATGTCCTCCACAAATTAAGATTCTACTCATTTAATAATGCTTTATATAATTCCCCTACTTGTTTACAGATATTTTCTATTTTAAATATTGTAGCCGCTAAACGAAAAGACTCATTAGCAATGCGATTTCTAAGTTTTTCATCACTTAGAATTCTATCAAGTTGCCGAGCTAACATATCAACATCGCCATATTCAAACATTAAAGCATTTTCCCCTTCGACAACAATATCGGGAAGCCCACCAACTGGAGTACAAACAACAGGAATTCCATAAGCCCATGCATCTAAAACAGCCATAGGAAATCCCTCACCACTACTAGCTAGACAAAAAACTGAAGCATTTCTAAAAAGTTTATCTTTTTCTTCACCAACAACCCATCCCGGAAAAACAATCTGTTTTTCAATTTTCAATTCTTTTGGCAAAGAGCACATCAATTGCGCATCAGTCTCTTCCTTAGGATTGCCTGCCAAAATCACTTTCCAATCCGGATATTTAAAAGCTATTTGCGCAAAAGCTTTTATTAAAGTATCAAATCCTTTACGCTTATAAAGTGTACCAGCAAACAGTATATATTTTTGTGTATGAATTGTCTTCCCACTCGAGATTACAGGGCATGGATTAAATATGACTTGTACATTTTGAGTAATATGCAAAGCCTCTTCTAACCACCTTTTCCATTGCGGAGACAGTACAATGACTCTATCAACAGACATGAAAAAATCAACATACTCCTTCTGCGTACTTTTTTCAAATATCACTTCAGGTTTGTGTGGATGAAAATGAGCAATTGTCTTCTTATGCCATAATTTAGCTAACTTCAAAAAATATCTTTTCCTCTTTAAAGATGAATATGAAGCCACATGAATATGTGCTATATCATAAAAAGGAATCAAAAAGAAAAATTGTAAATAAGCACGTATAAAATATAGCACTTTTCGCAAAGAAGGACCATCTCTATGTGTTTCTATCCATTTACAATGAAATTTACCCCATTGTTCACCTGTTTCATGAGCCTTTACGACAGACGTGATGCCACCACGTGTCTTACGAGACGTAGCTATAACTAATACTTTAGCCATATATATTAAAACCAAATATTTGGAAAAAGAACACGCAGGATATGACGAATCTCATTTTTCATCCTATTTGAAAATGAAGCTTGAGTTCTTATCCCTTGACACAGTCGTTCCGAAGTGACAGTGCCACTTACTCCATTAAATTGTACCTGATGTCGGAAACGGAATATACATCGAGAATCACCACGATATTGACGGGAAAAATTAAGTAAATAATGCTCTGCCCATTTATCACTCTCATAATCATTCATCTCTCGATAACAATCAAGCATCTTATTTTTATAAAAAGCTATCTGAGCCACAAAAAAACGAGAATCCCCCCAATGAGACATACGCTGAATATGTAACAGTTCCCATATACAAGTATCTTTAATATCCCCCATAAACACGATATTCTGGTTACATCGATATTCAATCTCACGAATCATTGTGAGAATATTAACCATTGCATAACGCCCTGTTATTTTCAAAAAATGCGAAGCTTCATTCAAATACTTCGACTGAAGTATAGCCTTCTTAATCATCAAATATTCATTGTAACCTTTCCCCTTTGTATTATCAAATTTATCAACACTAAAAATAGAATCAGAGAGAACGGCATTTGAAGTAAACTGCAAAAACTCAATGTTTAGTTTATCTTCAAATTCCTTCTTTAAAGATGTTAAATCCATATTCGAATTTTCTACAAACACAAAATTATAGCGTTTTCCTACTACCTTAGAATAAAAGGTTAATGTAGAACGATACATTTCATATCTTTCTTGCACTGTAAAATTTCCTCCTACTACAGAAGGCTTAATCGTTGCTGTTAATAAAATGGAAAGTTTCATCATTCGCTATTTAATAATATCTGTTCTAATAATATTTACTTTAAGTCACACCTAGTACAATTATTTTGTACTATCTATACATTCTTTCATTATTTAAACAACACGACTTTCATATTCAGATAACATCTATCCATGTTATATAATGGATAAGGTATTTCTACAGAAGCTGATTGTACCTTACGAATCGCTTTCACCCAGTCATCCACCGACTCTACTACCTCGCACAACTGTACCCTTTTGTCAGAATGATATGGATTACGAGTGATGATAAGCGGCTTTCGTAGTCCTTCTGCATCGACAATAGTAGAAAGTCCAACACAATAATTCAGCTTATTCTGAAGAAGCGGACAAACTAATGCTTTGGCATTAGCCATTGCATTTATCATTTGTGGATAAACATCCCCTGAATTCTCCGTAATAACTACTTTTATATTAGGAATCTCTTTACATATCTCTGGTAACTTCTCAAAATTATTACCTGCATGACTTTTACAAGTAATAATTTTAAGCGAGGCATCTGTTCTTTTAAAAGCTTCAATCAGTATGTCAAAATCACGTTGTTCCTTTCCTGTTGAAACAAAAAAGCCATTGTCACTTTTAGTAACTCTATTGTAAAATTCCTCATCAGCCCCCCACCCTGGCATAGAACACTTATCACCTTTCACTAAATTCCGTTCAATGGTCTCTTTCATAGAAAGTTCAGAGAGGAAAAACAGATGCTTCACACCACTTAGCAAAAAACGATAAAAAAATGCCTTAAAACCTGTTGTCACCTTAGGAGTATGATGCAGATAAGCAAAAATTGGGGTACGGATAAACCCTAATACAGAAAAGCTTAACAGCAATGCATGCGCCTTCAAATTCAGATTAGGAATAAATACCAACTCCGGACGATACTTACACAACAGCTTCACATCGTTCCATAATTCAACCGCTTCCTTGGCCCAAATGACTTCATGACCTTCTTCTTCCATCTCGCAAGCCCCATAAAGCCAATGCGATGGATTCTTACCTTCCTTCCATAGCTGATAATTAACAGGGGTCCCAATATATAAGATTTTCATAATTAACGATTAAATAATTTACAGCTAATCAATGCCAACACTTTTTGCGTAGCTGATCCACAGAGATGGTTAAAACGAATAATGCTATAATAAATCCTGCAGTATAAAGTAGAAAAGTTGGAATACTTAATGTGGTCCACCATTCTTCAACAGTAGCATAATACCATTTAGAGACATTCCCTCCTTCATGAATAAGATATACGGGAAACATAGAGGCTGCAACAAAATTAATAAAAGGATGATGAGCAATATTAGTGCGTACAAAAATTAGAAATAAAAATATAGCTCCTAGTACAATAAAAGGAGAAGCATACGAATTACTAAATTTTACTATCCAATGATTATCAGGAAACAACAAATTTGCTAACAGCAAACAACTTACCACAAGAATATATACTTTCCAAGAATCTTTTACACTAACATTTTGATACGATTTTAATCCATAGCCAATAATATATAGGCAGACAAAATGAATTAAGCTATATCCGTATGGATCAAAATGTTTATTCAATATGAATCCATAACCCATATCTAATAAAAGCACTATTACAGAATACTTTAAGAGATCGCCTTTAGAACAACCATTCAAGAGTTTATTAAGCATAGGCGATACTAACATTAGCAGAATATAAATGTCAACGAACCATCCGCCACCAGATGCCGGGGCACTCAATGGTTTAACTATCCATTCCCACCAAGCATGATGAATACCTAAACAAGTAGTATCTACTATCAAATGAAATAGTTTATAAAAAACAATTATCCACATTAAAGAGAGGAATGATTTCCATGATAATCGGATACCATAATAACCGGATATAAGAATAAAAAGATTCACCCCAAAAATAAACGGTACATACCAGACGGTTAATATGGAGTGACTTCCCACATAGACAGGCGATATGCCATGAACGAAAATATGATAAATCACTATCATACTCATAGCAACAATACGAAGCAATTCAAGGTTTGAATCGCGCTGTTTTATAGCAGACATGAGAATTTTGTTAGTTAGACAAACGAAATAGTAAGTTCAACAATAAATAATTTCTATGCTTAATAAACACCATCACTATCCGATGTCTAATCGGCATAACTCGTAAGGGATAATTCCTCAAAATATCTATCCATACCTTATCATTACAAACACGCACCAGCAACTCTTTTTTTTGTTTAAATGATAACTCTTTACTATTACATATTTTCTTCAGATCCATGCGAGTATAACCTATAAACAATCTATCAGCACGTAATTTTATCTCTTCAGAAATACCATAATCATGGCAGCGACGCAGTACCTCATCACGCAAGCTCTTAAAAAAAGAGAATCGATCTGTACGAACTTTTTTAGATAATGAGGCTGTGTTACAATAATAATAGTAAAAAGTTTCCGGCAATAAACATACACAAGATGCATGTGCCAACACATCAATGTGCCAAATCAAATCTTCTGAAATAAAGACCCTTTCTGATTCGAAACGCAAATGATATTTTTCAATCATCTCACGCCTATAAAGCACAACCTTAGCAGACATTTGAATATCTCGATCATTTGTAGCAGAAGGTTGGGAAGCAACCATATCCAACAAATAAGCTTCTATCTGTTTTCTTTGCGAAAGCAACATTTTTTGTATAGATTTAGACATCGGTTTCACCACTCCATTTTCATCTACAGTCTGTATACCTGTAAAAACAACATCTGCACGATGCTCCAATGCAGCTTTATACATTGTCTCATGCATCTTCACATCAACATAGTCATCCGAGTCACAAAAGGCAATATAATCACCTGTGGCGACCTCTATTCCACTATTACAAGCCATCCCTAACCCAGCATTTTGTTTATGGATTACTTTGACACGGTAGTCTTTCTTTGCATATTCATCACACATTTGGGGACATTTATCCGGGCTACCATCATCCACTAAAATGATTTCAATTTCTTTCAATGTTTGGTTCACGAGCGATTGCACACAACGATCTAAATAACACTCCACTCTATAAACGGGAACTACTATGGATACTTTAGGATTCATGAAAATATTTATTATTAAAATAGTATTTATCTAAAGCAACTTAAATGTATCAACCACAATTTTTCTCCTGATTTAATCTCCTTATCCTTTCTCTGATACCCAAGAAACACATAGCCCAAAATAAATAACCCAAGTAATAGTTGTTCAGAGGTACAGAGTTATAATATATCATTAAGAATGTGGCACTAGTTACCAATATCCCCATTGCAGCCCAAGACTTAACGACCCTATCTTTCATTTTATAAAACAGGCAGAATCTATATAATAATAATATATGTGCCATTATAAAAAGTATTAGACCTATATATCCAACTTCTATAAGAAGATATGACATAGTAAAGAAACCATAACATGTACTTGCATAGATTTCTAATAAGTCCGTATGAAAAACAGAAGACATATTACCACTCCCAAGACCATGCCCAACAGCATATTCTATAGGCGAATTTAGAAAAATTACAGACTTCTCAAAGATAGTTCCACGATTTAGACTTTCCTCTGTAAAACCATAGTTATTAGTATTGTATGCTTCTAACTCCTCACGATTAAGGGTTTGAGCAACATAATCTTCATCATAGTACAAGGAGAGAACACTTGTTAACACCGGTATAGCCACTACCCAAGCAATAGCAAGCACTATAACATGAGTTAAAGAGAACTTTTTAAATAATACATAAGAACCATATACGCACAATGGCATAATGAAGTAGAGCATTTTGATTTCGCCCCAAATGGCAGCTGTAAAAAGCACTACTAGACTCAATGCATATCGGTAGAATTTCATTCTCTTATTAAAATAATTCCCCGAATATAGGAAAGTCATACATATAATATATGTAGATAATTCTCCATTGCTCCCCCATATACCACCCATCAAGTCCCCCGTCATACCCATAAAGAATTGAAGAAACACAAAAACAGCATTAATGTAAAACGAATAATCAAGTACTTTACGCAGCTTATACAAATCCGATTCATCAAAATTCTTAATAATTAATAGGAATAATAGAGAATAACGAAAGACCATACGCACTCCCCATATCACAGCTGTAGGTTTAACAAGATTAATGGCATCAGAAAATAAACCTACAGCCAAAAATAATATGAACATTCTTGGAATCCATCTTCCAAGAAGAGGTACAACATTATTTTTTTTCGCCCTAGAATTTGTTAGCCCTTTTTCAAAGATGCATAAAAAGAGAATAATGACATCTGGAATCAATTGACAAAATTGGTTTGGCCAGATATACCTTTGTATTACCGAACAATAAAGCACTGCATATATGATCCAATATATATGTTTCTTTGTTTTTATCATTATTCTAAATCATTTATCAGATTTTTTCTTTAGTATTTTTTTGAGCCAAATACCTATAAAATTTCTATCGAAAAAGGCTCCCTTTTTCATTTTCAACCTGTCAGTCCAAGACATCCAAGTAGCTGTATAATGATGAATAGTTCGTGTATTGGGAGTAATATCTAGTTTTGATGATAAGAACTCTATCGGACAAAAGAAATCCCATGGATATATTGTAAAATCCCCGATCTTTTGAAGTCTATTTTGTCTGTCAAAGCCATGACGAACTAACACATCTGTTGTGATAGGGACTATCGGAATCTGCTCCATGTGACCGTCTGGATAGACGTAATGATGCGTTTCATAAAAATCCATTATTTCTTTTAGAATTTTATCGCCTTTTTGAGAAGCAAAACCCAATCCAATATTGACCTGCGTGCCGTTCATATTTTCTCTTGTACATTTTTCGATACCCATAAAAGAACCCATAGAAAAGACATCATCTAAAGGTCTTATCACTTCAACATCTGTATCAAAATAAACACCACCATAGTTATATAAAACCCATAGGCGAGCATAGTCGCTTACATAAGCATACTTTTTTGCCGAATATGCTTCACTCATAAATGGAATCATGTGGACATCAAAGTTGCTCTCATTCCATTCTTTTATTTCATAGTCAGGATGGTATCTTTTCCATGAAGCGATACATTTCAACGCATCTTTAGACAGAGGTTTTCCCCCAAACCAACAGTAATGTATTATCTTTGGTATCATATTATCAGAAAGGGCATTTTATCAGATTATAATATTTATTTTTGAACAGGTATATCGTTGTGTATGAAGCTATAAATAGTAATATGAGTAAAATTAGCCACTCTTTCCAGTCAGCTGGATAGAACCAATTATTCACCATATAAAGTATTGGAACATGAGTACACATAGGCACTATACTATGTGTACCAAAGTTGAGGAGCCATGAACATTTGACAAATTTGCACAATTCTATCACCATCATACTACCCGCTATTGCTGACACATACATAGGGATAGGATTTTGGGGAATATCATTAAGCCATAACTCAACTGGTTTGAAAAAAACAAAAAAACATACAGACCACAAAACAAGAAGCAAAAACAATAAAGACACATTTATCATCTCTATTTTCCAATAATCTTTTGTAAAATAGCCAAATGCCATAAATGGCAGACATGTTGCCGCTGTTCCAAAATACATATAAGAATGTCCATGAGAACCAACATAACATCCTATTAATCCTATCATCAAGACAAGCACGAATATCATCCCAACATGCTTTATTGATAGTAACAATAGCATTAGAACTTTATCAATTATAAGAACTACAAGAAACCATAGTGGAATATTCACAATAAAGCTAAATAACCAAACTCCTCGTATGCAATAATAAAAAGGAATTGATATGATATAGAAAAACAGCAAAACATATATCAAAGATTTGATTGCATTAAAAAATGCCTTTATGCACTCTTTGCATGTTGACAAGTTTTGTATAGGCCGTACAAAAACTCCCGAAAGAATAAAGAACAAAGGCACATAAAACGAATGTATCACATCTTGGTAGCATCTCATGGATACACTCTCACTAAGAGAAGGATAACTATTTATATGAGATGTCATTATGATTATCAACCCTATAGCTTTTGCCATATCAATATGTGCTAACCTTTCTTTCATAATCCGAGAAAAAGCTTCATGCACGCTTGAGGTGACGCATATTCATTCCAATATTCTTTTATGTTCTTGTGCATAGATTCACATAACTCCTTATCTGAAACAATTGTTTTGATAGCATCATATAAAGAGTCTTCATCTTTGTTCACAAAAAATATATTCTTCCGATGTTCCAAAGCTACTGGTAGATCGTTATTGAAAGATGTACTCATTATTACAGCACCTTGTGACATATATTCCGGCAATTTCCATCCATGGCAGCCATGATAAGCAGGCGTATTAAATACAAGGACTGATGTTTGTACACCTGCAATATATTCGTGCAAAGGTATCTCCTTTTCTAATTTCACATCCTTCGGACATGTGGAATTCCGTCTGTCTGGAACCATACCTCCAACAAAACTTATTATTCCTTCCTCATGCAATCGCCTGCAAGCTCTAATAAAGTTGATACGAGCTTCATTTGCAGCATTTTGCCCCTCCCAATATCGAGAAACAAAGAATACCTTATTATTCAATGAAAATAGACAACCCTTCTCCTCTTTACGTTTATACATGGTCAAGTAGCGACATAGATACGAACTCCAAGTATAATCCAAGCGATTTCGGCATTGCCAATAGTGCTTAATAGCCCATAATATATTAATTTCTCTATTATTTCCATAACAAGCAATACCATAGTTAGCACCTACAGGTACAACTTTATGCACGTATTCCAAAGGTATGTTCCGAGCATTATAGTTTACCTTGCCGTATACATCAGCCCATTCCACAAAATCCACATATTGAATCGTGTTAAAATCCACAGGGTCAATAATATATTTATTACCTTCTATGACAAAAGCTAAGAGAAAATTCTCATTCCCATAGCGTAAAGCCTTAAACGGTTTGCTACAGAACACAACATTCTTGTAACCATACAATTGTCTCAATCCCTCTATATAGAAAGAGCTATACAATATATTACAAGCAGGATCAACATAAACCTTTGTTACCATATCGAAAATTAATCAATATATCTAAGAGCAATATCATCAAATATATCATTGCGATTCCGCTCATTGAACTCGTCCATAGTACGGACATAATCATCAATTACAGTGCCTTGCGAACGGCGTTTTATCCATTCCTCCTTAGATTTGCAGAAATAATGATTAATACGGATAAGTTGTGGAGTATGATAAAAATCATTGAAAGGTCCCTTTACAACTTTACCATCTTCATCAATAGAATGATGTATCAAGCTGAACAAAACACAATGAGGATGGTAAAATTTATACACCATACGAGGATTTACAATCTGTTTTACATGGTTGTTCCATGGTCCATCTTCTTTTGCACGATATAAAAAATTCTTAAGTACGCCACCTTCCGGCTTTTTATCATGCCCGGAGGCACCATACATTCGCCAGTTTACAGCTACAGCGCCGGCACGCCAATCTTTGACCAATATTTCATCTACCACATCTGCCAACAATCTACCCTCTTGTACAGGCATCAAAAATTCATCACCATCTATGACCGCTATATATTTAGCTTCATTCTTGAAACGATCCATCGCATCATAATATGCCGGAATTTGCATTTTTCTGCCTGGAAAATTAACCACTGTTACAACGCCCATATCTTCATAGGGTCTCAATATCTCTAACATATTGTCGGTGCTATCATTATTGTAAATAAAGAAATGCTCCACGCCCACTTTCAGGTGAAAGTCAAGCCATTCCTTAATATAGTCTCCTTCATTTTTCATAATAGCAACCACAGCCATCTTGTAACGAAAGACAGCATCCTTAGAGTCCTTATAAAAGCAAAGCTTAAAACGTTTCCAAAAGGCAATAGCCTTATTAGCTAAATACATATATCTAAAATTTAATTAGTTTATGAGCAAGCGTCATCATGTTTAAATCTATCATCAAATATCCCAATTTCCAACGTAATGATTTTGAATTCTCCCAAACAATAGCACGAATACGCAAATACTCTTTTCTAGCTTCTTCGTCGCTGATTAGATAATTCATGAATCCCATTTGAAAAACCGCAATAGGCAATGTCCTTTTGAATGCATCAAACCTTCCGTTATCGGAAGGCAATATCTCCTTGATTTTTTGTAGATACATTTTCAAACTATTATAAGTCTTTTGAGAAACATAATGAGTTATAGAATCCTCATTCTTTATATAATGATAGTAAGCCTTGTCCAAATATGCAACCTTCACTTCCTCGTGTTTCAGTATCTGCGCCAATATCAACACATCTTCACTGTAATTGATACCTGCAAAAAAACGTGCATTATATTTTTTATATAAATTTGTTCTTATTAGTTTATGACAAAGACCACCAAAGCATCGGCCTTGCGTAATATCATAAAGAACATCCAAAGGCTTGTCACTAGTCAAACGCTGCCTATGATAACAATCCACGCCATTTACAGACGTATCATAATAATCACATATTACCATATCTGCAACAACATTTATAGCTTTATGGTAGAGTTCGTTCAACATCGTAGGTTCTACCCAGTCATCGGCATCCGCATGTATAGAATATTCACCTTGTGCCACATCGATGCCGGCTTTTCGTGCCATGGCAACACCTGCATTCTGTTGATGAATAACCTTGAAACGTGTATCCTTTACTGCATAATCATCGCAAATCACAGAAGAACCGTCATTACTTCCATCATCAACCATGATTACTTCAAAATCTACCATAGTTTGTGCCAATAAGCTATCAAGCATACGTCTGACAAACTTCTCTGCATTATACACGGGCACTATGACTGATACTTTTATTGTATTCATTTCGTATTATTTTCCAAACATAATTGTGCTCACATAAGGCACATAAGCCAAAAAATTTCGTATAGCAATACACACTAAAGCAATGCAAACACTTATAGTTCCATATATTGATAACTCGACTATTGAAGAACAATGGTTAGCAATACTACCCTCATACATACTGTGCGTAAAATTCACTATACCGTGCGGCATCTTAAATAGAAGAAAGTAATGCAGGAAATATATTTGTATTGTATTCTGACCTATAATTTGCAAACCTTTATATACCCATTGTTTATATGGATTGGCATCAATCGCCCTTAAGTTGCCATCAAACTCACTTGTACAAATATCCTTTACGAGAAAATATACTAATAATACTACTGCCACGTTAGTAATAAGTAGAGGTACATCATTTACCGACGAACCCACCACTACTGTTAAAAAGATACAGGTCTTAACCCATGGAACCTCCAAAAACTTATGAAACACCTCAATGTGTTTCTTACATAGCACACCGATCGTAAACATTAAAAAGTAGTAAGAAACACCACCAAGACACAAAAAGTTAGCCCAACTTGTTTCCGACATCGCAGTTTTATGCCAATAATAAACGATTCCTGCTATAACAAACAACACTATTGAATGGGCATATTCATTCTTTATCCACTTTAATGTCCAATTTTCAATCAAATAAATTACAAACATAATGAATAGAGCAATAGTAAACCAGTAACCACCTTTTGCTCCATCAGCAAGAAAAGCGTACGGATTTCCTGCATAATAAACGCAATACACTCCTCCGGATACTAACGTCGGAATAAGCAGTTGCTTTACCTTCTTCCACAATCCACGGAAGAACCATGTAAAATTTAGCGAAGAGGGGGAGCTCTTATACGCCATGAAACCTGACAAAAAGAAAAAACCATTGAGAAAATATTTCCTCAACAAATCTGTCACAAAAGATGTTTCGCTATATCCAACACAAAATAGAAGAATATGACTGTACACCACTGTCAAGATAGCTATCCCCCGAAGGACATCTATGTATAGTAACCGTTCTTTCATAAAATTTAATTATTTCCCCAATATCCAACGAAAATATCGTTTGTTTAACACCCAAGCCATGATACAACAAGATAATATGTTCAGCAGTAAGATTAAACAAATAACAAGCCAAGACTGAACAAAATTCTCATTTCTCAATACATCTAAAAACATATAGATATAAATACGATAAAACCCAAAATGCAACAAATAAATGACTATCGAATTTTTTCCTATATATTTCAGTATATCAACAGAGTGACAAACATTATAACGAGTAACCACTTTGCTTAATCCTAATATAAGCATAATACCTGTGAAAGATAAAGCTAATAACAATGGTAACTCTGAAAATGACAATGCTGTTTTATTCGTTATATAAGGAATATGAATATGCAAAAAATAAAGGCTGACAAACAGAAGTATATATCCTACTGCAAAAGCCATTTGTTTTTTTATGGTCAGAGTCACTCTTTTAAATACAATCCCTAACCATATAAAAAAAGTGACCATGAAAGCATGTTTAAAAAACCAGAAGTTATAAAGTCCAGGAGTGTTATTGTATAAATATACTCCCCCTATACATATAACAATCATTATTATCCCTTGCATCATTAGACTTTTAGTCAGCCTGATTCCCAAAAAACATAATATCCTCCCAATAAACAGTGAGGGCAGAAACCATTCATTTCCTGCATTCAGCAATACACTTTTAATAATAGTCTTACCACTCCATGTTAGAGACATCCCCATGTGAATATAGTCAACACTTTGCGTAATAACACTGACTATAATGGAAGGCAATACTATTGTAGAAAAACCTTTCGTCAAAAAAAGAACAATTTTCTTATCAAAAGAACTGCAATATCCTGTAATAAAAAAGAAGGCAGGCATGAAGAAAGAAATCCATGTAATTTTGATGTTTGTAAAGGCTATTACATATTTATTGTCGACTCCATAACAAACACGTTCCATCAAAGCAAAATGACTCCATACAACCATTAAAATAAGAATGCCTTTAGCTACATCCATATATGGCAGTCTCACACTCATTTTCGCAAAATCCCGTTCCATCGAATTAATTATTCTCATTTGTTCCAAGACTTTCTATAACCTCCTTTACCCGTTTTCCCCATACACCCCAATTAAGGCGTTCTTGGTAAAGAGAAACAGCCCCTTGACTAAGACTACAAAGTTCATTCCTTTGGATACCTTTAATAATATAAGAAGCAAAATCCTTGCCCGTGCTGTTAAGGGGAAGCATATAACCATTCTTACCATTAATAACATAGTTGCCTGTGCCTCCTGTATCATAGCAGAATATAGGAAGTCCAAAACCACAAGCTTCACAAAGTGCTATGCTACTACATTCTGCGCGTGAAGGAAAAACAAATATGTCCATCTCCCTCATTATGCTAATGATACGTTGATATTGATCCTGTATATTCTTATTCAGAAATCCATAAGTATGAATAAAAGATTTATTTCTATGTTTCTCTGGTGGAATCATCCCCGTGATATGTAGAGTACAAGAAATTCCTTGCTTAAGTAATTCCTCACAACACTCCACTGCCACATCACCACCTTTACGTTCCCAATTCACCCCACTAAGATAAATATTTAAATGTTTCTTACCATCAAGCCGCTTAGCCACTGCCGGAACATCTTTCGCTTCAATATTCGCTCCAAACTCTATTACAGCAATACGTTCTTCAGGTATACTATAATCTTGCATCGCATTCAGCTTACACCAATCCGAAGAAGCGATGATAAGATCACTACGCTGAAAAGCCGCTTTTCCTATAAGATGTCCCTCTAGGCGATTCTGCCAAATGAGTCCGCTAAACTCCGTGTAATACCCAAAAAGAGAATCAATCGTAGCATCTACAAGATGCACTACCTTGGCACGTGTCTGTCGTGGCAGTGCATAAACTATAGAAATATTAGTAGGTACAAAAATCACATCGTAAGGTGAATAATCAAAGCTACGTAAAGTTTGTTTATAAAGACGTTCTCCATAAAATGATTCAATCATACGTGTATTACGCCGAAACCAAGTCATCCACTTTAACCAATAAGTGCATAGCAGTTTATCTCCAAAAGATTCATGATAATCACGCATAGCAGACAGATAGGTTACATCAAACCCGACCTGTTGTAAACAGACAAATGACTGATGCATCGTCCCCGACCATTCTCTACGATCGTCTGACGTATCAGGAGTAGATATAAATAAGATCTTCATTATTTATGGAAAAATTTGCCAACAATTTTTTTTCTAACCATATTTCGGACATCTTCATTAAATCCCCAAAACCAAACCATGGAAAATGTACAAAATACAGAAAGAGCACACACTATCAAGAAACGCAAAAGACTTTCTCCCATCTGCTGCTGCACCCAATATGGCAACAGTAGTGAAATCAAGACAAGACCAATTGTCCTCAAAAAGCATGTAAAGAAGAAACACCTACTAGGAAAATGAATGGTCCGTTGTATAATCACTAGATTGATGAGGAATGTAACCACTGGAGCAATATTCGCCAACCATATAGCAGCTACAGGTCCCCAACCCATTTTTAAGGTGAAATAGACAATTGGTAGCACAATGAGATAAACCGGTACAGATGACAAATTTAGCAACTTTACATATCCGGATGCTTGAATACCTGTCTCTACCATCGAATTACTACGATACACCAACGTCAAAATCATGGTAATCTTGATAAATGCAGTGGTATATGGAGGTACATTTCCATTGAGCCATAAGTCTACCACATAATCAATCTCCAGTAAAACCGGTCCCATCACAATGGCAATCAAAAAGAGAGTATATTGAGTGGTATTGAAAATTAATCGATTAAACTTCTCCATGTCTCCCTCTCCGTAGAATTTCACTAGCTGCGGTTGAGCTGCCACTAAAAATCCGGTGATGAAGTTCCCTATCATAAACGATACGGTAGATGCCAGTCCACGGGCAGCATTCATGACAGTATTGAAAAACAGATTGAGAAGAATGCTGGTCCCTTGGCTATTGACGACATTAGCAACATGTCCCAACGTAGACCAGCCTGCAAACTGCGACATTTCCTTCAGCAATGATTTATCTACGCTCAACCGCATCGAACATTCTTCGAACTTTTTGATACAGTAAGCACGATAAATACAGATATTCAGAAAAGAAATTCCAAAAAGTAAAGAAGCATATACAATCAGCTTATCTCCAGGTAGAACAATGAGTAAATAAAGTATCAGCAACTTTGCAACAGCATCGAAAACACTCATTGCAGCATATATGTTAAAATTCTCGTGAGCCGTAATCGAAGCGGTAAAAGGGGTTTGTGATATAGTCAAGGCTACCGAAACAGCAGAAAATTGAAACACCCAATTGGCAGCCACCATTCTATTCGCATCGATGTTTAAGTTCGTATTGATATACCATAGTCCAAAAGATTCCAATAGAATCAAAACAACCACTGCAATCACCAAATGAATAACAAAAGCTGTAGAAAAAGTTTTTTTTTGAAGAATAAGATCTTTCTTCCCCAATGCCAATGCTATAAAACGGCTAGTCCCCGTACTAAGTATACTATTTAGTACGGTAAACATGGCAACAAAACCTCCCAATAAATTATAGATACCATAATCAGAAGCACCCAGTTTTTCTAAAACGATACGAGTAGTGACAAAGCCGAGAGCTGTCATCACTAACATTCTTACATATAGATAAACCGTATTTCGTACGATTCGCTTATTATTTTCTTCCATTACGATTGAATGTTCTCCAATAAAAAATGTCTTGCCAAAGCTTGTTCTCGAATGATAGTTTGAATGATCGTGTTTCTATCTATCGCATTAGACTCCAGTTGAAGCATAGACTGGCAAAGCTTTTGATCTAATAAATGATTATCCAATTGATAAGTATGAAGAAGTTCGATAATACGCGAACCTCTCCGATTCCACGGAGATATATAAGTATAAAAATTCCTTGCTCCTAACAAAATGGAAAAAACTGTGCAATGAAAAGAATCTGTGATGACCATATCAGCATATGCAATATACCCTAGAAACTCTTGAGGACCGGCATCCATCACAGCTATATACTCTTCATGATTCGGTTCAGGCTGCTTTTGATTCAACACAACCAATCGCTTTCCACTTTCTTTTGCCAACCTCTTTCCATATTCCACCAAAGACACTTCATAGGAAAGAGTAAACAGCAAAATATAATTCTCCTGAATAGGTTTCACAGCCATCGCCTTCCAATAATCCAATTCAAGAAGAAAGGTGGGATCTGCCACTTTAGCTATTTCCCTGCCGGTCAGCTTCATCAACAAACATCTGCCACTTTCTTCCCGAACAGATATGGCATCGTAATTGCCCAACCATTTTTTATAATCTCTTTGTTCTTTTGAAGTCAAGTTTTCAATACCTATACTGGCAGCATAAGAAATTCGTCTCCCTTGTCGGACAAAAGATAAGAAATATGGTTCAATACAATAATTTTGTGTAGGATTCCATACTTGATCACTTCCCGTAATATATATATCATATTGAGGAGGATTATTATATAATTCATCAATGCCTCTAAATGGGCAAGATAATTTAATCTGCGCATTAAAATCATCAAATTTCCGCAAAGCAGAGGCATTAAACAAATCAACAGCAGTCTTTGTGTTCACACTCACTTTGCTCCCTCCATTTTTAACAATAGCAAACAATGTCTTTATTTTCCTCTTCAGAAACTGTTTGAATGTTTCTTCACGATATAAATAAGTATGGAAACGTTTACTTACCACGTAATCATCATGAAAAGGTCGGTGCAAATCAATAATTTCCACTGTATATCCCAACAATTCCAAATATTTATAGAGAGCAAACGACTGCAAGCATGCCCCATAATTGCATGAATGATGTATTGTAATGATTCCTATTTTCATTATTTTATATAATCAAGCCTTATCAAATTCATTATTTTACGAATCAATCGTTGGGGTGTTTCTTTAATGCGTTGCCTATTTTCCCGATAACGGTTCATATTGATCACCCGTCCCATGGCACGCTCAAAATCGCCTTGATAGTTTGAAATATATTTCTCAAAATCATATCGACTAGCAGTCTTTGGAGATGGACGACGTAGTTGCGCATCTCCATTCACTGATTCCGATATAGGACGTTCTTCTGCAAAGATGATTCCTTTTGTTATCAATGAGTCGACCAGTTGTTGTCCTTTGTTGGTATGAATGAGAATAGTAGAAACCTTTTTCTCTGAATAGGAACATGGCTTCTCTTTCCCTAATCCATGATAGTCTCCTAATGTAATGTCAGAAACCCGCTCCGGACAAGCAAATCTACAGTGATAACAGTTCTCACGATACGAAATAGCTCTGTGAAAACCAATATTATAAGAATCCCCATCTATCGATCTTTTGGCATAAATGATTTCATCACGATTATTATATAGCGTAAAGAAATAATTCTCCGTTCCTTTTTCCGGGCTTCGGAAAGACATTCGGTTGGCTTTTTCACCTATCATCTTTTCTAAAGATTGAATATGCTGTTGCAGGTAGAGCGTAGGCGTACTCCCATGACATACAATATCAATTAGGAAGAGAGAAGTATGCTCTCCAAACAGACTGCGCACAGCAGCTATCTGACAGGGTAGTCCTACCATTACAATACTTTTTCCTACTTTCAGCAATTCTTGTATTCGAGGATACACTTCCAATGCAGAGCTGAATGTGTATTTTGAGTTTTTTAAAGGAGTTAGTTCTTGAGGAGTCTTCACCACCTTGTGCGTAACCGTCCAATCAGCATTTTGTGATGCTCCAATTGCAACCATCCCATTAATCAAAGCTTCTTGATATATAGCTATGGCAATTCCTCCTGACGCACTGGTGCTACGCTCATCTTCATCATTATTCCAAGCAGCATAGCACTTCCTAGTCTCCATTAAGAGGCTAGGAGTGATAATAGGACATACCTTTTCGCAAACATGGCAATCAACACAGGCTGAATCGTCAATGCGTGGATATGCTACACCTATCTTATCAGCTTCCATATGAATACAATGCTTGGGACAACGATAAGCACAAGCACCACAACCGGTACAGTCTTGACGTAATGCTAAAGAAGGCATATTATAAAATTACTTGAGTCCCAATATTTCATCTAAATCAACACGTTCAAACACTTCAAGCATCCCTCCGCGAGTAGCATTATATATTTTCACACCTAATCTATCAGCCTCTATTTTTGCACATTGATAATCTGATATCATACCATTGTAAATAGCATCTGGTGAATCATGTAGTTTGTCGTCATTATTATAGCTCGCCACCGATGAATGCTTATTATCTCCAAAATAGTTACAGTCTGTTCCAATGAGATAAATCTCCTTGAAGCCCATATAAAAACAAAGCTGAATGATAACATTAACCACAGTGTCACCCATATAGATACATTTTTCAACGTCGTTTGATATTCGTTTTTTTAACAGACACTTAGGTAAATGGTTTCGTTGCCATTCGGTGAGAAGTAAACTGACTGAAACAGGAAGAGGAAATGTGACATAGCCATCAATATCCCACTTTATATCCTTTTCGTTGTAAAATATAGGAGGCATTTTGTGACCAACAAGTTCTTCTTTTACTCGTTGATAAACTGTGCCATCTGCAATAGCATAATAAGCAGGATGAAAATCCGCAGAATTTATTAGTTTAAATCCTGAGTTCATTGACCAACATATTTCATTTTTCAGCTTACTTACATCTTCAATAGTAAGACTAGGACCTGTTGCAACGATAAAACAGCGCTGCCCTATATGCTTATTCTTGAACTGACGAAGTGGAGCAAACATATCTGCATGCTCTGGTACATATCTATCAAGGTATTCCCTAATTTCACTTCGTTGATGAAATATTGAACGAAATGCCCAGTAGTAGTCCTTTAATATTTGAATCATAATTATTATCTTCATCCACTGAATACTTACTATTTTCTAGATAATATATGGATCTATCTGTGAAACAGACTCATCCATATCAAGCCATGCTCTTGCACAAGCCAAGTCTAAACCGTCATCAATATCGCAACCTGTTCTTTTATTAACTAAAAATTTATATGGATTTGAACCATGAAAATAAGCCCACTCAATCATTTTTTCTCGTGGTGCTATCAAAATCCCATCTGTCACAAAATAAAGTGTAGGTAATTGCTGGCTAGGAACATGTTTCAAGCCCAATTCATAATTTATCGGTCCATTCTCATCCCAAATATACCTCTTAAAACTTTCGACACTCATAAGTGAGTCATAACCATCTTCCAATGCTCTATAATATGCTTGAATCGCTCCCTTATAATCTTTTGGAAACACTAATGGAGATGTACAAGTAGCCCATAAAATATTATCACCATCTACACTTTCAGCTATATGTCGCACTACCTCTCCAAACGTTTTAGTTTTCTCATCACAATATTCTGGAGCTCTTTTATGAATATCAGCACCTGCATTTTTTGCCATTTCCAACATTAAATCAGAATCAGAAGAAACTACTATTTTTGTAATTTCTGACACCAATTTTAATTGATTAATTTTATTTATTAACAGATTTGTTCCTGCAAACGGAGCTACATTCTTGTTTTTCAACCTCGTACTTCCTGCACGAACTGGAATAATTGCAGTAATTGTTTTCATTAAATTAAAGATTTTGTTAGTGGCTATTTATCGTATTATTCCTAAACTTTTCGAAGGATAAAAACAGAAAATAGACAGATTAATTATTAAATTTGATATATTTAAGCAATAAAAAGCAGATAATAAATGTATTTTTACTTCTTTCAGTAAGCGTCCCAAACACGGTATGTTGAGTAAATAAACCTCTCACAAATATTTTATCATTCCAGCGATCGTATCTACCGGATACTATGATATCGTAAACACCTCCCTTAACATAGTCCAAAATCAACTGTTATATTAATAAACGAGTCTAATTGGTTGCACCCTGTTTCTTGGATCTTTCTAATCACATATTTTTCCCAAAAAACAAAAAACTCAACAACTGACTCTTCATCAGAATCCACTCGCCTAACATACACAAATAGCAGATTAGGATGGCTATAAGAGCAGATATAAAGAAAAATCGAGTTATAAACATTACGAATTTTCAGAAGATTGTATCATTTTCTCCCATTTATTCATTGTACTTTCCAAACTAAACTTTTTTGCAGATTCAAGTGCATGAAGTTGCATTTGACGAAGTATGGATGGTTCACTCATTAGTTGCAACACTTTATTTTCAAATACTTTCATATCTTTATCTGGTGTAAGATAACCGTTATACCCATTTTGGATAATCTCACCAAACACTGAACATGAATTCATGACAACAGGAACTACTCCTCGCTGTAACCCTTCCGTAATAGTAAGTCCCCACCCCTCCGCACTTGAAGTGAGTAAAAGAATACTTGCCTCATTATAATATGGTTCCGATGACTGTTGACCTTCAAATCGAACATTAGGAATACGATTAGTGGACACAAAATCTTTATATCGTTGCAAATCCGGTCCTACCCCTACCATCTTAAGTGTCCATCCATTGACTTCTTTTCTTTTACAGATTGCCATCCATGCTTTCAGAATAATAGAGATGCGTTTATGATATTCTGACATGCGAGCACAGACAAGAACAACGTTTTTCTTTTTCTCAAGCATTTCCGATGTCGAGATATCCTCAAAAGTCAAAGGATTATTAATCGCAATGAGTTTACTATACTCTAAGCGCTTCATTATCTTATGTAAATACGGGAAATGCGTTGGAGACAAAGTTACAAACCAGTCCGAGTGATTATAAATGTAATTATATGTTTCCCCTTCTCTTTTGTTCTGTTTATATTCATAATATTTATTTAAGACAGTAGCTTTTAATATGCTCAAGATATCTTTTATATTTTTATCATTTTTGCCTTTGAGTAAATACAAAAGCGATGGATTTTTAGGATCAAAATGCAAACAGGATATGATCTGTCCTCTTTCCCTATGCCACTGCTCACCACCTTTTTTAAGAAATACATCCAATAACCATTTATCATACGCTATCTGATTGATTACAATATCAACCTGATGTTTGCAAAGGAATGAATAGAGGTCTGTTATAAATTCAGAATCGTATGTAATACTGCCCGTCCGTTCATTAAATACAAGAATACCAAGACATTGATGTCCATGCAATGTAAGCCCCTTTGAGACTAAAGAGGTGATTCGTTCTGTACCACCAGCCTCCGAAATTAATGGAAGATTGTATATCCAAAGAACATTCATGTCCGTTTTAAATCTTCAAATTTTTCATTAACAAACTATTCCCCTTATGCATCAACACTGCCAAAACTACAGTTAGCAACATCACCCCTAACCAATAAACCGGAAACGAACTAGTCACATCTCGCAAAGCGAGCATCGAACAATTTTGCATAAGATAAATCTCATAATAACTATTAGTCAATGCAGACGGAAAAGTAATATGAATTTCTACGCCTTTCATCGCAATGATGATAAGAATGACAAAAACAATATTCTATATACTGGAAGAGTCACAATATATGCTGTTATGAGAGGAAATATCACTCGTCCAAGACGGTGTGACAGAAAACCTTTAAAATAAGCGGCTCCTTTTCTTTCATAACTGCACATTAGCCCATATCCTGATAAGAAAAAGAAAAGAGAAACACATAACGGCCCTATATTCATCTCTTGTGCCCAACTATGTGGACCACCCCCAAACACAAACAAATGTCCATTTACTACGAATAATGCCGTAACAAACTTTACAATATCAGTGAATTTTTGTTTCTCACTAAGACTTTTGCTAGCATTTTTGCAGATAGCTACCGCACAAATAATAAATAGGAATAGAGTAATAATCATATAAATGCAAGTACTCTCAATTTACTTTATGTTCTCCATAACCGTAACCATAGCCATAACGTTTACCATAGCCGTAGTATTTACCATACTTTCCATACCCATAATAATAGCCATACTTTTTCTTTTGAAGATCCAGACCATTAATGACCGTACAAAGATTTGGTAGTTTTTTATTGTTGGCCAATTCATTAATTAATGTATATTCAGCTTTTCGAGTATAATCAGCACGGCAGACATAGACTGATAAATCCGCCACACGACCTATGAGTAAAGTATCTGTAACCATACCTATCGGGGCCGTATCCAATATTATATAATCAAAGTTCGTCTTTAATATTTCTATCGCCTTTTCCAAACCGTCACGGGCTAGTAGTTCCGTTGGATTAGGCGGTACTGTTCCACCGGGAAGAATATACAAGTTCTTACTCAAATCCGAAGGCTGAATGATCTCCATCAAATCCTTTTCGGAGTCGGACAGGTATTGAGTGATTCCTCTCTCCTTTCTCGGGAGGTTAAATACTTTGTTCAAACCAGGTTTACGGATGTCGAGACCTACAATGACAACCTTTTTCCCTAGTAAAGACAAACTGACGGCAAGGTTGGAAGAGACGAACGATTTCCCTTCGCCACTGACTGTTGATGTCACCAATATCACTTTCTGACCATGAGAAAGCATAAACTGGAGGTTTGTACGTACATTACGGAAAGTCTCACTCATCAAAGTATTCTGATTCTCAAACACAGCAATAGAACCTTGCTTCTCGTCTGCCACTGGAATATCCCCTACAATAGGAACACGAGTCAGTTTCTCCACATCAGCACGTCCTTCAATTTTAAATCTAGTCAAACTAACCAAGAAAATAATACCGACAGGTAAACCTACTCCCAGTACCAGAGCAATCATATAAATCATTTTAGGTTTCGGAGATACCGGACCACCTTCAGCTACCGGCTCATCTATAATCTTAGCATTGTTGGCTGTAGCGGCCAAAGTGATGGCGTTTTCTTCACGCTTCTGCAAAAGCATCAAATAAAGTCCTGCTTTGATTTCTTGCTGCCGTGCAATACTTACATATTGACGTTCCTGCCCCGGAGCATCACTGATACGACGAGAAAAGCGGCTCGCTTCGCGATCCAAATCAGCCTTCACAATAAGTAAACCTTGCAAAGTACCATTAATAGCAGCCTGAACATTCGCTTTCATGGCGCGAATACTCGTATCTAGATTTACTATCATTGGATTACTCTCTGTAGAAGTACGAAGTAAACGTTTACGTTCAAAAATTAATTCATTATAACGTTCTATCTGAGTAGTCAATCCATCATCAGATAAACCAATATTACCAGGTAAAACTTCATACTCATTTGACGGATTATTGATATATTTAGCAAGATCACGAACCAAATTAATCTGAGTACCATTTTCCACACGTTTCCTTTCATATTCAGCATTTCCCGATACTGCCAATTGAGCATCACTACTAATATCCGTTAGACCTGCATTTCTTTTAAAGACTTCCAATTTGTTCTCCGTACTTCCTAATTCTTCATCAATAATTTTAATACGTTCATTGATAAATTCCCTTGTCTTTTCGGCAATTTCATTTTTGGCGTTATTTGTATTCCGATTATACATTTCCATCAACTTATTAATAAAGTCCTGTCCTCGCTGTATATTCGTATTCATCAATGAAACAACTGCTACAGAAGTCGTTTTTGAAGTAGGTACTATTTCCAATGCCCACTGATATCCTTTTGCCACTCCAAATGGCTGGCTAACCACAGCACTGATATTTCGCACCACACTCTGTCCTTCTATCTTTCCATTCGATAAAGAATCTTTCAATGCAAACCCAAATGTACCCACATCTGTAGGCAACACCGCTGGGAGTCTATCAAAATGTTTAATATATTCACTCAACCCTACCTTCAAATTTATATCCAAACCTCCTTCTGGAGCAAGTTTCATATTAATCAAAGCTGTCCCCGGCAGTTCATCAGCTTCTTGGGCCGTCAGGTTTACGATTACTGGAGAAGTTTTATACAGTTCTTTTTTAGGAAATTCATCCTCATCATAATAAGTTATATAAAGCTCTAAATTATTGACAACTTCTTTTAATATCGTTTTTGAACGTAAAACTTCGATCTCATTATCAATACTTTGAGCAGAAGTAATCACTCCACCCAATCCCATACTTTCCAAATCAGCAGCATTTCCACCACCATTCTTTTTATCATCTTTTATCATGATAGAAGCGGAAACCTGATAAACAGGAGTTTGAAAATGTAAATATACCCAAGCTCCAATTAAACAAGCCAAAACGGAAGCAACAAACCAAGGCCAATGAATTATATACTTAAAGAGAAGTTCCTGATAATTAACTTTCTCTTCGTCCAGTTCACTCATATTATTGTCATACGAATTTTCTTTCA
>OGRQ01000907.1_pt1 | contig 31814 bp, 27 predicted proteins | sample 1553521 | NCBI WGS metagenome assembly OGRQ01 (sample SAMEA2580088, study PRJEB22360) | human gut metagenome | biome: human gut; feature: human-associated habitat; material: faeces | place: Denmark | collected 2008/2010
GGCAGACTCGGGACTTTCACCCTATAGAGAATGCTCATGCCGAGCACACCAAAAAGACCGCCGAAGCGGTCCGTGAAAAAAGTCGAAATTAATCGTTGACTTTCTGTCTTAAAACGCCTTCGCTGTAGAGGCGAGCCATTTCAGGAAGCGGCAGCGGCTTGATCTTGGAAGCCTGACCTTCGCAGCCGAAAGCAATGTAGCGAGACTTGCACATTTCGACGGAAGCGGCGCGGGCGGCCTTCAGGTAAGCACGCGGATCGAATGCTTCGGGATTTTCAACAAAGTACTTGCGGATGGCTGCTGTCATAGCCAAACGAATATCAGTATCGATGTTGACCTTGCGAACGCCGTACTTAATGGCTTCAACGATTTCTTCAACCGGAACGCCGTAGGTTGTGCGGAACTGGCCGCCGTACTTACGGATTTCTTCCAGATATTCCTGAGGAACAGAAGAAGAACCGTGCATCACGAGGTGTGTATTCGGGATACGAGCATGAATTTCTCTCACGCGCTGAATCGAAAGGATGTCTCCTGTCGGCTTGCGAGTGAATTTGTAGGCACCGTGGCTGGTGCCGATGGCGATCGCTAAAGCGTCAACCTGAGTTTCTTCGACGAACTGAGCAGCTTGATCCGGGTCGGTCAGAAGCTGATCACGTGTCATTTCAGCGTCGGTACCGTGGCCGTCTTCTTTGTCGCCCTTCATGGTTTCCAAAGAGCCGAGGCATCCGAGTTCACCTTCAACGGAGACACCGACCTTATGAGCCATGTTGACGACTTCTTTGGTGACGTTGACGTTGTAGTCAAATGTAGAAATCGTCTTGCCGTCGCTCATCAGAGAGCCGTCCATCATCACGGAAGAGAAGCCGAGATTGATGGCGCCTTGGCAAACGGCCGGGCTCTGGCCGTGGTCTTGATGCATACAGACCGGAATATGCGGATAGGATTCAATAGCGGCCTTAATCAGGTGCTCAAGGAAAATTTCACCGGCATACTTGCGAGCGCCGGCAGAAGCTTGCATGATGACGGGCGCGTTGACCTCGTCCGCAGCCTGCATGATGGCCTGAACCTGTTCAAGATTATTAACGTTGAAAGCCGGAATACCGTAGTTATTTTCTGCTGCGTGATCAAGGAGTTGACGCAACGACACGAGAGCCATGTTTTGATCTCCGAATATTAATCCAAAGGGATTCTTGACCGAATCCGTAATCTGTTAATTCTAACCAAATACGATCGGCCGCTTCAATAACAAAGCTGAGCTGTAGCAATATTTTGCGTTTCACATCTCGTTAGTCTGAAAGCTCTTCCATCACTTTCAAGCAAGACAGCAATTCATCGCGAGTATGCACTCCGAATTTTTTGTAAAGATTCAGCCGATGACCTTGAACCGTTCGTTCCGAAAGTCCCAACCGGTCCCCGATTTGTTTGCTCGTCAGTTCCTGGACCAAGAGTCGGACAATGCCTTTTTCTCTTTCACTCATTTCATGAAAGATGGCGGCGATTTTCTGAGGACTTTGTCCGCTGTTCTTCACATTCCATCGATTCCAACAGTTTTCGAGGACCGCATCAAGCTTTTCGGCTTCAATTGGCTTTTCCAGAAAATCAAAGGCGCCGCGTTTCAAGGTACGAACAGCGGTTTCTACGTCTGCGTACCCTGTGATAATGACAACCGGAAGCTGAACACCGTCCGAAAAAAGTTTTTGCTGCAGCGCCAGCCCAGACATGCCGGGCATACGGATGTCCAGCAGAATGCATCCGGGTATGAGCATATTGTCTTTCTCAAGGAATTCTTCTGCAGAAAGGTAATCCACGGAACTCCATCCGAGACATTTCAAAAGAAACGTCAGGCCTGCTCTGACACCGACGTCGTCGTCGACGATTCGAATGAGAAATCTCTTTTTAATACCGGCATCGATGGTCATATTTTTCTCTTCAGACGTACAGTTACTTTCAAGCCGCCTTGATCACGCGGAGCATATTGGATGGCGCCGTTCATCGCCTCCAGTATGGATCTGACGACAACCAGACCTAAGCCCAATCCTTCGGACTTTTCGCTCTTAAAGGTTTGCGTACCGAGCTTCGCGACATCTTCCGCAGAGAGTTTCCTGCCGCTGTTTTCTACCGTCAGAATTGCCGAGTCTTCATCCGTCTTCAATACGACCCAAACCTCAGGACATTCCACTTTTTGGCTCTCTTCCATTGCATTTTTCAGAAGATTCCAGAAAAGAATTTCCGTCTCCACAGGATCGCCTTCAACATCAACGTCAGGCGCGCACCTAACATCTACGACGACGGTGTTGTTAAATTTCACCTTCAGCGTTTGCGTGATTTCTGGAACGATGCTTGTTAAATCCACTCGGGCTTCTCTTGTCACAGTCTTTTTAGAGTAGTCGCGTACTTTGTTGACGATCTGAGAAGCGCGTTTTAGTTCGTGCTCCATCTGTCCGAGGCTAAAGTCAAGCATTTCTTCGTCCGGAACTCTCTTTTGTTTACGCAGTGCCTTCAGCCCGTCTACAAAATATTTGCATGCCGCCAAAGGCTGATTCATCTCATGCGCGAACATCGAAGAGAGCTGTCCCACAAGGTTGATCTTTTGCTGGGCCTCTATTTTTTCTGCAAGCTCTCTGGATTTTTCCAAAGTTCTTCTTCTGCTCTCTTCAGCCGCCAAGAGTCTTGTGGTCGCACGATCAACGAGCTTCTGGGCGCGCCAACTATGGACTACAAGTCCTACGATTCCGAGAATGACAATAAGAAACGCCGGCCAAAACTCAGTCAGCACCCGTTTTACCGACCACTCTCGAAGATATTGATAAGGTCCAACTTTAAGCGATCTGTACAGATCGTCTACCGGTTTAAAGTCGGTCGCAATCGACCATGCCTGCCCGTCTTTCTCCGGCTTCATAGACAACAACGCGAGTGTCATCTCTCTAGCCAATTCAGGATCTACTTTGTACGTGGCTGCGAACGTGTTGTTCGGATAGGCCCGCGTGGAATGCAGACATTTGATTGGGCCCGGTTTTGCACCGATGACCTTGAGTTTATCCATCACCGAGATGTTCTGAAGTTCGTATTCTTCCAGCCAACACGCTCTGACAAAACCCACGTCGCCTGAGCCTGCAATGATGTCGTTGATAATTGCAGAGGCTTTTTCTCCAGCAAAAATAACTTTTTTGAAGAATTTTTCGTGGTTAAAACCGCGGTTCTCAAGTTCTGCCATACCCGTTCGATAGCCGTGAAAAGCCGTCTCGTAGTTGGCTACCAGGACTTTACCTTTCATGTCTTCAAACTTACTAATATCTTTTCGGTCCCGGCGCGTAAAAAAGACGCCTGCAGTCCCGAAGTTTGGCTTAGTTTTGGCCGCAGTCACAATCGTGGCTAGGTCTCGGGCCCCGAATGGTTGCATCCGATAAAAGAATCCGGAGCTTGCAAAAAAGAAGTCGATCTTGCCCTGCTCTACAGCTTTCTCCAGTTCAGGTGACTGATAAACCTTAGCAACGACTTTTCGAGGGGCAAAAAATGCTTGGAGATGTTTGAGCGTCGGACCGAAGTCCATGTCAGTGCTCAGAGGCGGGGAAAAATGAATAAGTCCGATCGTTATCGGCGGCTCTGCATTTGCGGCCGCCGATACGGAAATGAAGATTGAAAAAACAAAGGCAAATAACGATCGGAACATGCTGTTGATTTAGTTTTTGTCACCGTGGCAAGAGGAGCACTTCTTCAATTGATAATTATGGTGACAGGCGTAACAAGGTTCAAGAGATGCACTGGTATCCTTGTATCCCGGTTTCGGGGGTATCGAATGCTGAGCATGACAGTCAATGCATTCCGTTGCTGCTTTTTCCGGACCTCCGGCATGTGGAATCCATACGTGAGGATTTACGGGACCGCTATCAGACTGAGCCTGAACATTTTTCTTAATCAATTCGTCAAATGTCGGTCCGTGACAGGCCAGGCATTGCTCTTTTTTCATTGCTTCGGGTGCATTCTGAGCAAATACGGCACCGGCTAGAAAAAAAGAAAGCAAAGCGGGCAAGATAACTTTTATTGTCTTCATTTTTTATCAGCCGACGGTTTCCCGCCGGCTTCTTTCTGTTGTCAGTTAGTTGGCTGCTGCATGTTCGCCGGCCCAGCGTCCCGGCATGATGGCACGAGGCATACCATTGCCGACGTACAGACCTCCGGCTGTTTCACCTGCGGCATATAAACCCTTGATCGGTTTCATATCTTGACCAAGAACTTGAGCGTTGTCGTTAATGGCCAGGCCACCCGTGAGATTGTGGACACAGAGGACTAAGCGTACCGCGTGGAAAGGACCCTGTTCGATCTTCTTAGTCAAGCTTTCAGCGGGTTTATCAAAGTCATCGTCTTTCTTAGCGTCTACGAAGCCGTTATAACGAGCCACCGTCTGCTCTAAGTTCGGCTGATTCGTTAACTTAGCCAATTCGGCAATCGTCGGAGCTGTAAAGGCGTAACCCTCTTCACAACTAGGAGCCTTCGTGTCCCAATGGTATTTCTTAGCGGTTGCGTCATCGAACACCGTCCACAGGAACTGCTCAGGCTGTGCAAGCGCTGCGTCGTAGAAGGTGTAGCCGCCCAAGTTAGCCTTGTCGAGTTCCTTCACAAAGCGGTCGCCGGATTTATTCGTAAAGATCACTTCAGCCCAGCGCGGACCGGAAATTCCGAGGCCCGGAGCACCGTACTTGCTGCCTTTCGGGAAGCCATAGTGTGCAGTACCGAATTTGCGGCGAAGATGAGGTGTATCTTCACAGCGGTCGCCGACATACATTCCGCCTGCTCTCATACCTGCGAGAATTGCACTGCCGTCCGGGGCAACGAACGGGTAACCCGTGGAAATCATGTTTTCCGTGAAGCGAGGATCGGTCAGGCGTCTGAGTTCGGGATTTGCTTTCCAACTACCGCCGGCAAGGACTACGCCCTTGTTGGCCTTAACATTCATAATCGAACCGTCGGGCTTTTGTACCTTAGCTCCGACGACGGCACCTTGGTCATTTACATAGACGTCTACGACTTTGTGTTCCAAGAAAATCTGACCGCCTTTACCTGTGAAATATTCGTAGTAAGGCATCATGATGCCTCGTCCGGTCATGAATCCGCCTGTCGGCTGCGGTTTGCGTCCGCCTTCTCCGGAGTCTTTCCACCAAATGTGATGGTAAGACTCGTGATGCTGAGAGTCGTACTTACCGGGCCGTGTAAATGTCGGAAGGAATTTAACGCCGTGTTCTTCCAACCAAACCTGAGTTCCAGGGCACCATTCAGAATACTTCTTGACGAGTTCCGGTGTGTTCTTTCGATATTCGTGATGTGCCGGATTTGTCAGCTTTTTGTAGAGCTTCTCGGGTGAGTCCTCTACGCCGTGCTCTTTCTGTGTTCTTGTTCCGCCGCCTAACGCGATAATGCCGCCGTTAATGATGGCGCAGCCGCCGTAGTTCTTGCCTTTTTCCATCACGAGGACCTTGGCGCCTTTATCAAGAGCTGAAATAGCGGCGGACATACCCGCAATACCGGATCCTGCGACTAAGACATCGGTTTCTGCATCCCATTTTGCGGGAAGTTGGGTTGTAGCGACATCGGCTGCCGATGCGCCTTTAGAAATGAATGCACCTGCAGCGGCTGCAGTGGAAGCTGCTAAAAAGGAACGACGTGTTGTCATGTTTTTTCTCCTTGAGTTGTTTTTGAACTTCAAGGAAATTGTCGTTCCGGCACCTACTCGAGTAACTTGATATCAATCAAGAAAAGTTAAGATTCATCTAAGGAGAATCACTAACCTAGCCTTGATTTGTGACCGAAACCTTTCAGAATTCCGTTGCCGATGGCACAAGCCAGCTTGCGCTGGAAGGCTCTTGTACGAAGTTTCTTTTCTTCTTCGGGATGAGACAGGAAGGCGGTCTCCACAAGCACCGACGGAATATCCGGCGCCTTTAAGACCGCGAAGTTTGCCTGTTCGACCTTTCCACGGTGCAGCTGATTGATTCTGGAGAGCTCATTCAGAATTCGGGCTCCATAAACCATACTGTCCGAAACCTGAGATGTCATAGACATATCCATCAGGATGCGGGCAATCTGCTTGTCTTTATTGCTCAAGTTAACACCGCCGATCAAGTCGGCATCGTTTTGCTTGCGGGCGAGCCAGCGGTTTGCCGTAGAAACCTGACCTCTGGTATTCAGGACGTAAAGGGACGATCCTCTTGCGGTCGGCTTGACCCAAGCGTCAGCGTGAATTGAAACAAAGAAGTCTGCTTTTGCCGCACGCGCCTTCTGAACTCTTCGTTGAAGCGGAACGAAATAGTCTCCGTCTCTGGTGAGGAGCGCTTTAACGCCTTCAATCTCGTTGAGTTCCTGGCGCAGGATACGGGCGACAGCCAGCACCACGTCTTTTTCTCTTGTTCGATGTCTTCTTCCGATAGCGCCCGGATCCTCTCCGCCGTGTCCCGGGTCAATCATGATGACCAAGGTTCTGACTCTAGGGGAGCGGGCTGGTTTCGTCTTCGAAGGCTTTGTCTGGGCCAGCTGAGTTTCCGGTTTCTTTTGAGCGGGCTTCTTCTGCGCAGGCTTTGAAGATCCTTTCGGTTCTTCATCCGGGCGCATCGGAGCAAGCGAGCCGTCGGCAATGCCGGCCAAAATCTGGCCCAGCTGATCGACTTCTCCCGAATCCGCCCTGTTCTCCTCCATTCGCTTCTGACCCTCGGCCACTTGCGCCAACAAGCTCTTGATCGCGTCAGGCTCGGATTCTTCCTTTTGAATGATGGCCATCAAAGGATCTTTTTGAGTTGCCGGGTAGATGTCAAAAACCAAGCGATATCGGTATTGTCCGGCCGGTTTCAGAGAAAAAACCTGAGGATCAACATCCGTCTTGAAATCAATCGAGATACGAACCACGTTCGGTCTGTTCTGACCGACTCGAATTCTGGAAATGTAAGGGTCGTTGGGCTTAACTTTTTGAATGATCTGTTTGAGCTTATCGGTCAGAAGCAAACCGTCAATATCTACGGCCAATCTAACCGGATCAGAATTACGCAAAACAAAGTATTTGAACTTCATGGGCGCATCATGCTCGATCGTGATGCGGGTGTATTCCTCCGCAGGCCAGACGCGAACGTCGACTACTTGAGCTCCGTACGCCGGAGACCAGGGAACAAAAGAGAGCAAAAGAGCGCCGCCCGCTCCTTCCAGAAACGACCTGCGAGTGTTCATTATTTTTTAAGGACTTCTAAAACTTGATTGCCGAGAGCAGAATCTGCGGAAATATCACAGACGCGGCCGTCTCCCTCATTCTTAAGCGTAATGGTCAGATCCGGCTGAGGAACAAAAGGCTCTGCCTTGGATGTCCACTCGGACGCCACGACTCTGCCGGGTCCGTAGTTCTCACGGAAACCGGCTTCCTCAAACTCAACAGGGTCTTCAAAACGGTAGAAGTCAAAATGATTGACCGTAAAGCCGTCGACTTTATAGGTCTCCAATAAAGAGAAGGTAGGACTTTTTACTCGGCCCTCGAATCCGAGGGCGCGCAGTGCGGAACGCATCAGGTAGGTTTTACCAGCGCCTAAATCTCCGACTAACTTGATATTGAGTCCTTTTTCCAGGATTTCGGATTTAACGGAGTCCAAGGCTCGAGCCAGCCGAGCGCCCAGTTCTGACGTTGCTTCTTCGTCAGCGAGATGAAACTCTAAGGAATGTGCGTCTGTGTTCATTCATTTCTCGATAAGTCTTCTAAAGATACCACAGCATCGAGGATTTTGAATCAGGCAAGATAGCCATCTCAGGTCAACTTTGCTTAAGTCCAATTTTGTCCGAGAAATCCTCAAAAATCATGAAGATTTCTGTCTCTCATTACTCCAAAAAAGAAATTTGATTTCCTCAGTATCATTCGAATCTGAAGCGGAAGCGTTAAGAAGGAAGATGAAGAACAACTCGATCACGATTAAGCAGCAAGAAGCTCATGATCTGCCGGCGATATGCCGGTTGATTGAGGAGGCTTTTGCCTCTGTGCAAGAAAGCAATCATCGAGAACAATTCTTAGTCACACAACTGCTTTCTTCTCCGGGTTTCATTCCTGAGTTATCTTTAACTGCGTGGATACAAAACGAACTCGTCGGCTACATTTTGCTGACTGAGATTGAAATTCTGTCAGATTCGACTTCCATGCCATCTTTGAGTCTGGCTCCACTGGCTGTTCGTCCGAAGTTTCAGAAGCAAGGCATCGGTGCCGCTCTGATAAAAGAAGCTCATAAACGCGCTTGTCAGCTGAATTACGAAACCATACTGGTGTTAGGACACAAAGATTACTATCCGAGGTTCGGCTACAAAAAGGCTGAAAATTTCGGCATTACTTTTCCTTTTGAGGTTCAGCCTGAGTTCTGTATGGTAAAGGAGTTAACGCCGGGCGCAGCCTCACGAGCTGCGGGACAAGTTAAGTATCCGAAAGCTTTTTTTGAATACTAAAACTTCAGACACTCAGTCGTTTTTTTCATCGTTAATTTTTTCAAAAATTCTGACGTGTCTTGATTAATGGCGACTTTAGGAGAGCAGGTCCAGACCCCGATTCCCGACCTTCTTTTAGCCACCCTCCCTCCGCCAAAGAATTGCACAAAAAAATCTTTTTCTATATAATCGCATCTTCTGTGTGCCGGTATAGCTCAGTTGGTAGAGCAGCGCATTCGTAATGCGAAGGTCGGAGGTTCGACTCCTCTTACCGGCACCACAGAGAAAATGCCTAGGTGGTGAAATGGTAGACACAGGGGACTCAAAATCCCCCGCCTAATAAGCGTGAGAGTTCGAATCTCTCCCTAGGCACCAAGGATTTCGAGGGGCCGAACTGAAATGCTCGGTTTTTCCTTTTAGGTTGAGTTGATATCCGATTCTGGCTCCAGTTACTCATTCCACCGAAAAGCAATTCAACCGTAAGATAAAAGTATTTTGAATTTATGCAGTTGAAAGGTCATCAGCCACTTTATCTGAAAGAACTTGTTGTCAGACGGCTTTTCATATAGTCGTAGTCGATGACGAAGAACGTGGTTAGTCTGCTATCTACGATGCAAAACGTACTCCCGTTTTCAACACCAGAACAGCAAGACGGGGGCATTGAGCCCCCGCCAGTTCTATCGTCTCGGTTTTTTCGTTTTCTTAACTTGCCGTAGTAGAGTCGAACAACTCTCTAACGGCACAGTACAACCTCATCTTCTTCCTCAGCGACGCAGCCTCCTCGTATATGGAAGGAGGTGTCTGACCCGCAACCTCCATGATGTCTCTGACTACACTGTTAAATCCGCTGGTGCCGTAAAACTCTATCCCTTTTGCTGGGTTGATCAGAGCAATAAGCGCGTTGTTTAAACCATCGATGATTTGCTCAGTAGTCGCCTTTTTATTTTCTTTTTTAAGCTTGTATTCCAAGAATCGGTGCAGACATAGCGCCAGAAAGCAAATTAAGAAATGTCCTCTGACGTGGTCCTCCAGTCGAACATACACAGGGCGAGCGCTGAAGCTGCTCTTTAAATGCCTGAAGCTGTCTTCAATCTTCCAAAGATTTTTGTAGATCTTTACGACCTCTAGTGCCGGGGCTGTCAGTGAGGTTTCAACAACATGGATGCCGTCGAACTTAGACTGCTCTGCAATTAGGGTGTCGTCAATTCTGGCTGTCTCGGCATTTATATCTACGAGGACGTAGCTTCTGCCACCTCGCTTAAAACCGGCTTTAATGTCGGCCGGATTAGCGACAAGTTCCCGAGCCTTTTTGACCAGCCGTTCTCTGTCTTTCTTGTCCTTCCTGGCCCGAGAGGCCGTCCAGGTAATAATGTATCGGCGATTAAGTTTGCTTTTTACGGTCTTTCCTGAGGGTGTTTTTTCGTGATTAAGCTTGACTTCGAGCTCTTTTTCTTTCTGCCCATCAGGTTTTTCAAAGACATACTGCGGCGTGTCGTACTTAATCGGACCGTCGGTTTGGATTTCTTTGTACCAGCCGTAATCTATGATTTCTCCATCCTCGTTCACTTTCTTCATTGGAATTCTTCCTTCCTCAGAAAGCACCTGAGCCTTGATGTCGTCGCTTGCCCCTCTGATTTTGGAGGATAAAACGTAGTTATCGCCCAGCTTTACCAAAGAGTCGATATTGCTCTTGCTGTTGAGGCCCCGGTCGGCAACGACAGTGAAGCTTTTGATGTTAAATTTTTTCTTTAACTCATCAACGAAGGGCACCATTGTCGCGCCCTCAGCCTGATTGCCTTTATACAACCCGTAGTCCAAAGGAAGTCCGTCTTTGTCTGTTGCCAAGGCCATCACGACCTGGACTTCATTAAATTTTTTGTCCTTTGAGAATCCGAAGTCTCTGAGACTGTCTGCGTCCGTGCTCTCAAAGGCATAAGTTGTGATGTCATAGAGACACACAAAGGTATTACGCTCAGGGATTTCTTTGCCGATTTGCCTGTTCCAATAACGAATAATGTCCGTCTTGTGCTCGCTCAAAACGTCCAGTGATTTATAGACATGATCAAGATTGTCTAAGTCGATTCCGAGATAGTGACGGGGTCCCACAAGACAGGAACGGCGTTTGGAGGCGGGATTGAGAATTCTGAGCAGAACTAAGTCCTTTGTAATCTTTGCCAAATCGTACTGAAATTCGGAGCATTTCTTGATGTAGTCAAACTTTGCATCAAACCTGAGCTGGTCGTACAGACGCTGAAGGATGAGGCATCCGGCGATGCGGGATTCAAAAACGGCTTGTCCATCTAGGCTTTGCTGTTCCAGAAGTTCTGATAAATCGGCACTAAGAGTTTTTAAAGACGAAGGGGAGGAAACCAATTGTCTGCCCTTGCAGTTTCGGTTCATTTCATCGACTTCCTGCCGGATCTTCTCCAATGCGAGAGGGTCCTGAGCCAATAAGTCCTTCTTTTTGCCAAATCGTTTAACGATCTCACGAACAGGGTGACGGATCCCGGGCTTCCGAACAGAACACTCAATGTAGACGCTGGGATTTTCCAGCTTTGAACTAAACCCAAGTCTGTAGTGCATAGCGCCTCCTAGGCTAATCTCAGACTTATTATACTACAAATAATACTTAAGATTATAAAATATTTTTAGCGAAAAAAGAGAGCCCACGGGGGCTCGCAAAGAATTTATGCTTGTTTAGGTATCAAAAACGGGAAAACGTACTGTCGCTCACAAATAAAGAATCGGTCGTGGTCTGTCTGCTAAGAAAATCAAGCTAATATCTGTTTTGTGGTTGACTTTGATGACCCGTTTAATAAGTATCTGAAGAATCACGCCCAACAAAGAAAAGCGATTATTCAGCATACAGACGGCTTCAAAGAACACATCGTTGAAGATTTTGACTATTCGCTTCTAAAGTAACTCAATAGCAAAGTTTTCAGTTTAACACTTTGAACTTAGGCAACAGTTTCGACATCTTAAGGCGCGCCAACAAAATATCTCTTATCCTAAAGTCTCTACACCCAAGGAGAAAGAGATGGATCGAGTTTATCGCTTCAATTGGAGAGTCGATGATTTTTCGATTAGTGCGTTTGAAGACGCTCTGAAGAATTTTCACGCTAAAGATGGATTTATGTACTGGCGTATAAGCGGCAAAAAGCTTGAAGAAAAACCCCTCTGCATTTTATGGGGATCAGCATCTAAAAATCCCGTTAATCAACAAGGAATTGTGGGAATCGGGAAAGTCATCAGTGAACGTCCTGAATACTTCTCTTCCATAGCACCAAACTATCTGCGTTCTCTGTCAAAATACAAAAATAGATATTATGTTCGCGTTCACTTTGACACAATATCCCTTTATAAACCTCTTTATTCCGCTAATTATCTCAGAGTTAAATTTAAGTGTTTAAACAATTTCAGTGGATGCGGCGGCTCTTCAGGTTATATTTCTCCAATAATCAATGAAGAAGTCTACAAATTAATCACCAACAAGATTCTAAGTTTATGAAAAACATTTTTAGTTTCGCCACAAGAAATGAACTCGAAAAGAAAACTCTTTCCGCCTATTCTGAATTAGGTTTCGTTGAAAAAACAACGAGGGCGTTAGAACAATCTATGACAGCTCATAATTTTAATTATCTGTTTCGTACTAAATTTTCTGGCTACTGTCCTCCGCCATCTAATACCTTCAAATTTAAATTCAAAATTTTTGTATTTAAAACTAATTTTGAATCATTGTTTATTAAATACAAAGAGCCTCTAACTTTAAAGTACGAACAGTTAATTTTTAAAGATGATTACGGTGATTGGGATGAAAGTTTGATTCTTAAGGAATATCAAACCTTTTTATCGAAAAAATATGAAGAGCTACTTTCAGTTAGACAATGCACGGCATTTTACAAAGAAAAAGAAGATCGCACATCCTCCGTCAAGAGTATAGAAACAATATTTCTTCAGAATGAGGATAAATTTAATAAAGTCTGCTTAAGCGGAATCAGTTTGAAAGACTTATCCAAATGTTTAGAAGTTCTCTCTCAAAGACTACTGAGTAAAGTAAAACGGTATCGTTTCTCAGAAAGTTATAAAAAGTCTCATCAATCAGACGTTTCTTTTGAAAACCTATCCCCTTATGACTATGAAAAACAAGTCGCCAAATCACTTTCTGAAATGGGCTGGGATACGAAAGTTACTAAAGCAAGCGGAGATCAAGGATGCGATGTACTTGCAGTTAAAGAAAAAACAAGAGTTGCCCTGCAATGTAAATATTGGTCAAAGCCAATAGGAAACAAAGCAGTTCAAGAAATAAATGCCGCAAAGTCCTTCTATAACGCTCGATATGCCGCAGTAGTATCTAATCAGAGCTATACTCCAGCGGCAAAATTGCTTGCAACAAAGTTACAGGTTGCGCTTCTTCATCACTCCCAATTGAATAAGTTAATGGAAGAGTGTGATTTACTAAATAGGGGATAAGGACGAACATCCGACCTCCGTGTCCCTATGGGATAAGGACGAGTTTGGGAAAGCTCAGGAAAATTAGGGGTGGGTAAGAAGCATACACTTTCATTTCAAACTTTGTTTCAGAATATTTTTCTATTTAAATCGGCGCCTTTTTCGATAAAACATAGGTAGAGCCTGATTGCGTCCCAAGCAATTGGCTTTCCCGGGCTGGCACCCCGCTAACCAACCGTCGCGTTTTCTCGCCCCATGCTGCTTCATTAGGGCAAATGATTAGAGTAGACCGAAACTACCCACCCTTAGCTCACCTATAACAAGGACCAATTCGCGCAAAAGAATCAGCTGAACTTCTATCCGAAAAATGAGCCAGCTCTTGCAACTTGCCAGAAATATTCCTTGTTTTCACTTAGGCGAAAACTGCTCCTTCCTCCAGCCTCTGAGGCTGTTCTAAAATGACTGCCATCAAATAAACAATCTCTGGGAGCAATCGTGAATCTCAAAACCGTTCAAACCCCGGCCCTTCTCCTTGACCTAGACAAGTTCACTCGGAACTGCAATTGGATGAAGGAAAAAGCAGAACGTCTGAATGTAGCGCTCCGTCCTCACCTCAAAACCGGTAAATGCATTGAGTTTGCAAGAACTCAAATGACTTCCCCATCGGGACCTGCAACCGTTTCAACTTTATTGGAAGCGGAGTATTTCTTTAATCTCGGCGTGATCGATCTCATTTATGCCGTCGGCATCTCGCCGGGAAAATTCGAACGCGCCGTGAACTTAAGAGAAGCAGGCTGCGACTTGAAAGTTATCCTTGACAATAAAGAGGCCGCAGAACAATTCAGCGCTTATTGCGAAGAAAGAAAGATCCCTTGCCCTGTCCTGATTGAAATCGACGTCGACGGACACAGATCCGGCGTTAAGCCCGACTCTGACGATCTGATCGAGATTGCAAAAATTCTTCAAGGCAAAGCTTATTTTGCAGGCGTTCTTACGCACGCAGGCGATTCCTATAAATGTGTAGGACAGGCCGCTTGCCTCAAGGCTCAGGAAAACGAAAGAGATTCTCTTGTCCATTGTGCCAATCGCCTCCGTAAAGCCGGATTTGAACCGAAGATTATCTCTGCAGGTTCCACACCCACAGCCGTCTTTGCTGAATCTTGGGAAGGCGTTACTGAAGTCCGTTGCGGCGTTTACTGCCTCTTTGACCTCGTGATGGCAGGACTGAAAGTTTGTACGATTGATCAAATCGCTTTGTCGCTGCTAGTTGAAGTTACAGGACATCAAAAAGAAAAAGGCTGGGTCATCACCGACGGCGGCTGGATGGCTCTTTCCCGCGACCGCGGCACCGCTGCCCAGGCTGTCGATCAGGGATACGGTTTGGTTTGCGACATCGACGGCAACCCGATTGATGATCTTATCGTCGCTTCCGCTAACCAAGAACACGGAATCATTACGCACCGTGACGGCCGCTTAGTTGATCCGAAAGATTTCCCGATCGGAACTCGTCTCAGAATTCTTCCGAATCATGCTTGCGCCATGGCGGCTCAGCATCCTCAGTACTTCGTTGTCCGCAAAGGCAAGATTGTAGATATTTGGAACCGCATCTACGGCTGGCAGCCGAAAGGAGTTTCATTATGAGAGAGGTCATTCTCTCCTCTTTGCCGCCTCCCAACGGCCATTATTCGCATGCCGTTATCTTTAACGGCGCCGCTTATGTTTCCGGCGTTCTCCCGATGCGCGTGAAACCGGGCGCCAGCGTCAAGGAACAATTTGACGCCGTATTCGACGTCATTGAAGCAATCCTTAAAGAATGCGAAAGTTCTTTAGATAAAGTTGTGAACTGCCGCATTTACATTGCCGATCTTAATGATTGGCCCGAAATCAATCGTCTTTACAGCGAGCGATTCAAATCTGCTCGACCGGCTCGAGTCGTTGTTCCTGTCAAAGAGCTGCATTTCGGCTACCGACTTGAAGTGGAATTAATGGCTGCTGTCTGATAATTTCACTAAAGCTTCGGCCTGCTCTGAATCTTCTTTCCCGATTTAGAGCAGGCCTTTTATTTTTTATCGTGAGTTTGCATAAAGTAAATCCCAATCATCAAGAAAATACTATGCAGCTTAATAAACATATCGCAGCGCTTTGCATCGGAACCTTTTGTCTCGGCGTCGCTGAACTCGGAATCGTACCGGTTTTAACGGCAATCGCTAATGATTTCCACGTCACGATCCCTCAAGCCGGCCTTTACATCTCTGCTTATGCAGCAGGCGTCTGCGCAGGTATCGTCGGTCTCTTAGCATTCGGGCGCAACGCCAATCTCAAAACCACACTTCTAATTGCAGCCTGTCTGATCTTTTGCGGAAATTTAGGTGCTTCTCTTGCTCAGAACGACATCATGATGCTGGCGGCTCGCTTTGTGTCGGGCTCTCCTCATGGAATTTTCTTTGCTTTAAGTGCTGTCGTATGTGAACGCCTGGCCGATCCGGGCAAAGCCTCCCGTGACGTTACTTTAATGGTCTTAGGTCAAACCTCTGCCAACTTAGTCGGCGTCCCGCTCGGTTCTTTAATCGGTTTTGCTTTGAGCTGGAGATTGATATTCGGGTTTATTGCTGTCTTAGCATTACTTTTAATCTTAGCTTTAACTCGCTGGCTTCCCTCAATGCCTGTTGTTAAGAAGCCCCTCAGCAACGAGCTTTCAACGCTCAAAAGCTGGCATCCCTGGTTCATTCTTTCCGGAGTTGCTATCGGAAGCGCGGGCTTCTATGCCTACTACTCCTACGTTGACCCGATCATGGCAACGGTTGCTCACATGCCGGCTGCGTCCATGACCTTGATCATGTTCTTAGCAGGAGCTGCCATGTTTATCGGAAACATCGTTTCGGCTCCGCTGACAAAATATTATTCAGATGTTGCATTGGTCTGCGTCGGCCAAACGCTGATTGCCATCGCCGTCTTAGGCGCTCTCTTCTACTCCGACGTTGCTTGGATTGCACTAACTTCCATGGCGCTTGCCGCTTTCGGCTATTTCTTCATTGCCGGCCCAATGCAAGCACTGATTATTGCCGGAGCGGGAGACGCTAAGGTAATTCTTGCGGCCTTAGGGCAGATCGCCTACAACGGCGCTAATGCGATCGGTGCTTTCCTTGGCGGCGAAGCAATCAGGCATTACGGATTTGCAAATTTCAGCGCCCTTCCAGGAAGCGTTCTGAGCTTTATTTCCGCCATTGTCTTTATCAGCTTATTGCTTCGATATCCACGCCACTAAGCAAAAAATCCGGCTGTCGCCGGATTTTTTGTCGAGGAAAACAGTTGAAATTAGAAGCGATAGGTGACGGCAGCGCCGGCCATCCATGCATTCATCTTTTCAAACTTGCCAACTTTTACATTGCTTTTATCACTTTCGTATAAGTTGCGATGTCCGATACCGCGAATATGACCGTAGGCCATATCAACCTGCCACTTAGGAGTGGGTTTCCAGGACAAACCGCAGGTCAGCCAAAGTCGCTTCGTATCCGGAATCAACGCTGTTCTTAAATTTTGCTGTTTGATGGGGTCTGTCTCAAGTGCAACACCGCCACGAATCGTCCATTGATCGGTTACGTCTAAGTCAGCGCCCAAAGAAAATAACCAGGCCGCTTTCCAATTGTTTTCGATGTTGACATTTCCTAACTTACTTTGAATCGCTCCAATAGCACCTTGGGCGAGAGCTGGAGGAAAACTTTGAGCCAAATCCATAGCCCCTTGTGTCGCATGAAGATTACTTAAATTATCCATGCTGAAACGCATGTTCTCGAATTTTTTCCAGTTAGCCCAGCGAGCCAAACCAGAAAGTCTTAACTTTTGGATAGGTTTCCATGTTGCCGAAATATAAACCGTCTCCGGAGTTTGTAATCGCCCCTTTCCGTCCCCTTCACCATTCATTACAGCATTGCCGCGAATGTAATAGTCGCCACGAGCTGTTACGTGAGCAGAAGAGCGGTAAGAAACGCCAAAACGCAGGTCTTCTGTAGGCGACACCATTAAACCAAGATTGTAGGTGAACATCCAGTCAGAACCCTTATACTCGAACTGGCCCCCGAGCGGAATATCTAAAGAGCCTCCTCCTAACGCCGCTGGGAGTGCTTGAGTTTGCTTTGCTGGAAGACCACTTTTTATCTTGGAATGCGTCCAAAGAGCTGAAACACCGCCACCGATGCTAATGTAATCGTTTACCTTCCATGCGATATTGGGATTGATGTCAACCGTCGTCACGGAGCCGCTGATCCCGCGCTGGTTCTCGGACCAATCGCTGCCATAGCGAATTCTCATGCCATAAGGAGAAGTAATCGCTAAACCCAACCATAAGGAATCATTCACTTGATAAGAAAGGAACGCAGCCGGGATGCTCGCAGGCTTGTCGCGGCCGTTTTCTCTTGCTCCGTTAAGTCCTTTGTAATCAATATCCAAAGAAACATAAGTGCCTGCCACAGTAGTCTGAAGACCATGCAAAAGTGTCATACCGGCAGGGTTGAAGTGAATCGCAGAGACGTCATCACCGACAATACCGGCACCGGCGTGTGCACGACCCATACCCGCCACGCTCTGTTCAGTCAGCTGGAAGCCGGCAGCAGACGCAGTAGATGCACACATAATGGCAGAAGAACAGAGGGCAGCTGCAATCGTCAGCTTCCCAAAGGTTGAGTTCTTAGTTGTCATAACGATATTTATTAAAACTAAATAAAAGCAAAAAGGAGAATGGCGTCATTTTGAAGAGGAACCATATATAAAAACGACTGATTTTTTTAGTACTTTCCCTAAGGTATGAACCTTATGTGCAAGATTTCTTTCACATAGTGAGAGAAACCTTAAGTTTTGGGCGGTCATAGCCCCAAACCCTTACAAAACCACGCTCAGAATAAGAAATAACGCAGTTTTTTGATTAATTTTTAAACTATTTTTACCTAAATAAAGGTACAATCTTTTCCGAAGACACGTCGCCGTCTATCTCTACGAAAGTTTTTATTAACGTTTCGATTTCCCGTTCGTCTTTCCTTTTTATTTAATCGAAAGCCGTTTTCCTAGTGCTTATGGATAGAAAACTTCCCAATGACGGCAATACTTAAGAAACGCTGTTTATGGAACAAAAAAGAACACGTCGAACTTTTGATCCTTCATTTAAACATCATGCAGCTCTGCGAGTTGTAGAAGGCAAAGAAAAGGCGGCTGCCGTAGCTGCTGACTTAGGCATCAATATTGTTAGCCTATACAATTGGGTAAAAGATTACGAAAAGACAAAAGCAACTGCGATCGCAAACGCTACGTCCCAAGCTGCACAAGCAGCTGAGTCTGCTCCTACAACACAAACCCCTGTAGAAACTCCTTCTCCTATTGAAACTCCGGCTGATGAAGCCCCGAGAAGACCGAAACTCCAATTAAAGAAACGCCCACAGGAAACAACCGAAGCACCTGCTCCGACAACTGTCTCTCCTGCAGCAGCCGAATCGACACCCGCGCCGGCACCGGCTTTCAATAACGAGCCACGTGTATTTAGCCCGACCCCAGAACCAGCCGCGCAGGATATCCATCTGACTCCGGAAGTAAAAGAGCCGGCTTTTGAAACGACCGCTTCTTATTCCGGGCCTTCTTCTGATAACAACGCTCGACGCGAAAACTTTCAGCAACGCGACAAAGGAAACCGCAGAAACTCTCTCTTCCAGAGAACGATGCGCGGCCGAAATGCCAGTAAGAACGAAAAGGCCTTGCACGACTCGTTTATTCAGAGCGCTGTGAACAACGCGGTGGCTTCAGCTCAGGCCAAAAAAGCACAGGAAAACAGACCTCAGCCGCCCAAACACAACCCGAATATTTATCAGGTTCCCGTCTACGACACGGAAAGCGAACTTCGGATGGATACGGCCTCTGAAGGCCAAGAACATGAAGAACCCAAATGGCCGATTCCATCCGCTTCTCAAGGTCGTTCTTGGAAAGTAATGCATGCTTTGGATCAGCGTCCGAATTACAAGGAAGAAAGCGCTAAGTTTGGCTATGTTGATGAGTTCGATCTGCCTGCAGAAAACCTTCCTGAAGTTTGGGCAATCCTCGATCTGATGCAGAAAAATGCAGACAAGCATGCTTTCGAGGAAATGGTTCATTCCAAAGATTTGAATGTTCCGCCCGAAGTTCTCGCCGATCCGCGCACCATGGTTGTTTCCGGACCGAATGTCCCGAACAAGCCCTGGCTTCGCAAACCCCGTTTAAATCCGATCGCCGAGGATTTCTTCCAAACAACTCCGGATTATTCCAAGAGCGTTTACGAAACCTACGGCGGCATCACGCTTCGCCTCGCTAAGAACAGCACCGGTTCTCCGATTCTCCTCGTTGAACCCTCTCCGAACGGCGGCAAAGACGTCACAATCGACTTCTCCAAATTTGACCGCTTCGTAGACGACTTCTACGGCGACTTTGTGCGCGACTGCAAGACCGTCATGATGAAACAGAATCCTAAGGAATATCCGAGCTTAAATGCGTTCATCCGCATTCCTGACGAACCCATGTGGAATCCGAAGCTTTGGGCAGGCGTTCGTACTTTCAATTGGAGAGACGGAGAATCTCTCTCTGAAGCCTGGATCCGTTACGCATACGATCAAAGAAGAAACAGCCGTCATCAGAAATATTTCTATCGCACGGACCGCGAATAATTCTTCTTGAATCTTCAACAAAAAACCCGCTGCTGCAGCGGGTTTTTTGTTGTCTATTGGATCGGCGTTTTCTTTACCGAAATAATGCCGGCCTTCTCTCGCCAGGCTTCGATCCATCCGGTGAGCAAAACTGTATCGGCAACTTCTACTGTTAATTTAAACGTGCCGTCTCTTCTCTCTTCCAGCTTCTGCATCCGATTAAACGGTGTCTCTCTGAGAATCAAAGCGGTCTGACGGTTTTTAAATACCATCTCCAGCAATACCTTTTGTGCATTGCCGTAATTGAACGGACTTCTGTCGACGTACTGCTGCAAGTCGAAACCCTTCGGCTCTTCTGCAATGAAGGTGGTCAGCTCAACCTTTTTAATACGGTGCAGAGCAAGGTTTCTAATCTGCGTCGTGTCTTCATAACAGCAGACTAAATACAGCCGGACATCTTGCTGCACGAGGCCCAGCGGAGATACACGCAGCTGAACCTCTTCTTCGTTCTCGCTTTTGAAATAAACAATATCGAGTTTGACCTGCTTAAATAAGCCCTCGGAAACTTTATTAAATATCAAGGGACGAATCATCGGCGGACAAAGCGGCAGACTTCCGCTCACGAAGCGAACCTTGCTGAGCCAACGTTTTTCGGGTGACGATCCCGAAGCCGTATGCATATAGTTCTCCGCCGCATCAAAAAGATAGGACAGCGAATTTGTGAGGTCCGGCGGCATCTGATAGCGCAAGTGCTCTCGAGCAAGCAAAAGCAGGAGCGCGCCGTCAGCACCAAGCCCTACGCGATCCAAGTCATTGGAATTTAATAGACGCCGATAGCCGAAAGGTTTGGACTTATCGTCGCACTGTACGCCCATATCGCTTTCAGACAGAGCCTTCAAGTAGCGCTGAAGTGTTCTGCGGCTCAATTCGTAACCTGCCGCCGTGAGCTGCTGGTGCAGATCCGTCGTGGAAATTTTTCGGTTCAGAGGGATTCTCTTCAGAACCTCTAGGAGCATCTTTGCTTCCTGAAGCGATGAAGTGTCTCGAGTCATGTCTCTCTACTCCAAAAAAGCTCCCGAGTATCGAACCGCGGGAGCTTTGTGGTTAACGCATCAGAAGATTATTTCTTCATGAGATTTAATTTCTTCGCAATCTCTTCCTGGCTGTCGTACACCGTCTCATCCTTCTTAGGCTGCAGCTTGGTGTAAGAACCGTCGGAGTTCATAACCCAGGCGTGAATGTTGTCCTTCAGCTGAGGAATCACGATCTGATCCATGACGTTATTGCGCAGGTTTTCCTGCAGGAGCGGCGTCAGCACTTCGATACGACCGTTCAGGTTACGCGTCATCAAGTCGGCACTGCCGAAGTACATCTCTTCATCCCCGTTATTGTGGAAATAGTAGATGCGGGCATGCTCCAAGAGACGTCCGACAATCGAGCGAACCGTGATCGTATCGGAAACGCCGGGCAAACCGGGACGCAGACTGCAGATACCGCGAACGATACATTCGATCTTCACACCGGCGCGGCTGGCTTCATAAAGAACCTTGACCATTTCATAGTCAACCAGCTGGTTGCACTTGATGATGATATGGCCGTTGCCGTGCTTCTTGTGCTGTTCGATTTCGCGGCGGATCAGCTTGGTAATGCCGGGGCGCAAGGTGTGCGGAGAAACCAGCAGCTTGCGATAGTGGTTGACTACGCCGTAGCCGGTCATCACATTAAACAGATCCTGGACGTCATCGTTGATATCCTTATTGGCCGTGAAGAGCCCCAAGTCGGTATAGATCTTGGCCGAAGCAGCGTTGTAGTTACCGGAACCGATGTGCGTGTAGCGCTCAAGTTTGCCTTTTTCTCGGCGAACAACGAAGCAGAGCTTGGCATGAATTTTGAGGCCGGCAAAACCGTACACAACGTTCACACCGTTGCGTTCCATTTCTTCAGCCCAGTTAATGTTCTGCTCTTCGTCGAACCGAGCCTTCAGCTCAACGACGGCGGTCACCTGTTTGCCGCGGCGACGAGCTTCAAGAAGAGCCTTAGCAACAGGAGAATCGCTGCCGCAGCGGTAAAGCGTCTGCTTAATAGCGACAACGTTCGGATCCAAAGCTGCCTGCTTCAAGAATTCCAACACGCAGTTAAACGAGTCATACGGGTGGTAGACAAGGATGTCGCGCTTGCGGATCTCGTCAAAGCAATTGCGGCCCTGTTCAAAAGCCTTCGGTGTCTTCGGATGATCGGACGGATACTTCAGAGACGGGCGGTCAATCTTCATCATGCGGCCGAATTCGGAGAAGGCCAGAGGAACACGACAGCGGTAGAACTGGTTCGGATGAAGATCTAAGTGTTCATACAGGAAGTCCTGCAGACGCTGCGGCATGCCCTTTTCAATCTCGACACGGACGATTGAACCGAAACGACGCTGTTCGACATAGTCACGAACGGCAGAGAGCAGATCGTCAGCTTCGTCTTCTTCGATCTCACCGTCCGTATTACGGGTAATACGGAAAAGACCCTGAGACTTAACCTTATATCCCGGGAAGAGCGTATTCAAACGGTTGCCGATCAGATCTTCAGTCAGAACAATCACACCTTCAGTGGTGGCGTAGGACAGATCCGGTGTAACGGTGTTGTCTTTATTGGAAACGAACAGGAAACGAGGAACGTTATTCGGGCACTTCAAACGAGCAAAACGGTTCTTAACCGAAATACCGCTTTCAATTGCTTCGAGCTCCATCACGAAATTCAGGCTGGTGTTGGAGATCATCGGGAACGGACGACCTTTGTCCACCGCCTGAGGCGTCAGAACCGGGAAAATATCTTCGTCGAAATAGCGGTTCATTTCCTTCTTCTGTGCTGCGTTCAGCGCAGAGTACTTAGAGAAACGAATGCCTTTATTCTCGAGCTCGGGTTTGAGCGTATCAATCCAGAGGTTTTCAGCTTCTTCGAGAATCTCGGTAACTTTACGACGGATTTCGGAAAGCTGACGAGCGGGCGGCATCTTATCCGGACCGGTCGGTTCGGCTCCGCTTCTGGCCTGTCTCTGAACGTTCATCACGCGAACCATGAAGAATTCGTCGAGATTGTTGTAGAAGATGGACAAGAAGAGAACACGGTTGAGCAGCGGGATCTCGGGATCCATTGCTGTTTCAAGGACTTTACGGTCGAACTCAATCCAACTGATGTCGCGGTTAATGTACAGAGAAGGATCGTCTAAAGAAACCTCCTTCAGAGAAGTCTCTTTTGCTGCAGCGGCAGGGGCAGCAGCTTTAACTGCGGTGCGGCGTACAGCCGGTCTGCGGATCGTCGGAGCCTTAACGGTGCGAGGTTTTGCCGGTGCTTTAGCAGCGGGTTTTGCTTCTGCCGGAGCAGCCGCCTTGGTCGGTTCTGCTGCAGCAGGTTTTGCGGTTGATGTTGCGTTCGTTGTCTTGTTGTCGTCAGCCATGGAATCGTTCCTGATTATGTGATTTTCTGTGAAGAACTTTTAATTTCCTCAAACAGTTAATTTTGGTTTGGGGGGCAATTTTTGTCAATTCTCGTTTCTTGGGATACGGGGCTCAAAACCGGCTTTTTTCAGCCTCTTTTCCCACAGATAAAGTACGCCAAGACCGAGTGCGACCCACCCTGCCGCCATCAGCGTGTCCCAAATCCTCCAAATAAGGATGGAATAGTCTCCTCCGTATGCACGCATCAGCCAGTCCAATACAAAAAGGATGTAGCAAGTGACAAAGAAAGTCATGCAGGTATAGTTCCCGCCGACAAATACCGGAATACCCGCGGAAGACGCCACGATCAGCGCACCAAGCACAAACTTATCGTCAATATACGGAAAGATAAGGATGACTAAGAAGTAAGCGAGCAGTGTTCCGAGAATTCTTTGGACCACTCGTTTATAGCCCGCAGCCACGTTGGAATTTAATAAATAAAGCGCCGTGATTCCGACCCATCCAGGTTCGGAAAAATCAAATAGGAATGAACAGCCCAAAGCACATATCAAGGTAGCAGTGGAAATGAGCGCATACGCATAAGAGTTGCGGTTGCCGCCTTCCACGAGCTTGAGCTGTGCCATCGGGCGGAGCGAGAGCTTCTCGTAGCGCCAAACGAAGTGATCGAGCACGATTGCCGCCATCGCAAGGCTGAAACCGATGAAGTAGCCGACGAAGGCCATCAAGTCCGGTGTGAAATCGAATATCGAAATCAGAAGAAAAACCAGAACATATTTTCCCCATAGCCACCAGAATTTCTCGGCAAAGGTCATCAGGCTTTGACCGAAACACACCAGTCCGATGACGAGCCATTTGCCGTACTCCATATTCTTGAGCACGACACCGAGAAGTGCAGCGCACATAACGCCGATGAAGGTAATGGCAACACCGCCGAGACGCGAAATCAAGTCGCTTTCGGTATCACTCAGCAGAGCCATAAAAGCCCCCAAGGCGGCAAAACCGCCTAATTGGGGGCTATGGAAAAGACCAGACAACAGGAGCGCTGCCGAAATCGTGATCACAAACCTGAATGCTGCGGTCAACCGCGATTTCGTTCCGATCTCTTGACGGAGCCCGGCGCCTGTCATTAAAAATCTCCGCAAAAAGGCCGTTTACAACGGACCCTTCTGCTTTCTAAAGTATTAACCTCCGGTAACCGGCGGGAAGAAGGCCACTTCGTCGCCGTCCTTCAAGACTGTCGATTCTTTGGCCATTTCTTGGTTCACGGCAAAGCGCAGACGAGGCATTTCTTCAAAAGCAGCCTTAAGCGCTGCGTCGTTCTCAGACAGATAGTTAATCAGATCTTCCACGGTTTTTACATCTTCAGGCACTTCAACCGTATCTTCGCCTTTCAGCAGACGTTCTTTCAAAGAAGCAAAATAAAGAACTTTAACTTTCATTGTTTATCTTCCCTGTGAGCAGCACGGACATTCATCATCGCGTCTGTATTTCATTTGACACCATGTCATCGTGCGGGCATCCACCATTAACAGACGACCTGTTAAAGGCTCGCCGAACTTCCCGATAATTTTAAGAGCCTCGGCGGCCTGCATACACCCAAGCATGCCCACTAGGGGTGCAAAAACGCCTTTGGTGGAAGCCTTCTCGTCTTTGCCTTCATGGTTCGGAAAAAGACAGGCATAACAAGCCGACTCAGGATCTCTAAAGTCGAAGACCGTGATTTGACCGTCGAAAGCCACGACTCCGGCCGTAACGAGCGGTTTTTTGAAACGTCGGCAAACGTCATTGAAGATGTAGCGAGACTCGGTATTGTCGGTACAGTCCAAAGCGACATCGCATTCGGAAACAAGCTTCTCCAATTCTTCGAGAGTCGGTCTGTGATCTACCGGAACGATTTCAACCTCGGGGTTTATGGCTTCCAGAGAGACTTTTGCGCTTTCGGCTTTATTCATACCTAAGCGCTCCACATTGTGAATGACCTGGCGCTGCAGATTGGTTAAATCCACCGTATCGGAATCCACAATCGTGATTTTTTTTACACCTGAGGAAGCCAGATACAGAGAGGCTGGTGACCCTAGTCCGCCGGCGCCGATGATTAGCACACGGCCTTGCGAGATTCTTTTTTGGCCTTCGACTCCGACCTCTTTCAAGAGTTCGTGACGAGAGTATCGGTTTTCTTGCACGATGCTCATCCTTTCAAAACAAAAATTCGTTCTCAAGATTCTAAGTATCCGAGAGCAAATTTAGTTAGTCCCTGTGCTCAAATTTATTCGTCCACGATAGATCAGAAGTTTTCAGGAACTATAACCACAACATCGGAGGCGAACATGAATATTCGAACACTCGGCGTCATTTGCGGCGTTTTGTCCGGTTTCTTTTGGGGAACTATGGACATCGCTGCTCAATACCTATTGCACACGGTCCGCATGGCGCCCGCGCAATTCATTTCTTTAACGATGGTCGTTACGACGGTTGCGCTTTTCGGTATTTCTCTTGCCACAAGACCGAAAGAAACCTTTCTTGCAGCAGCTGACAAACAAAACGTCTTTCAGTTCTTCCTATTTGGCGTTTTGGTCCTTCTCACGCAGGTCAGCTTCTATGTTTGTGTGAAGTACTCCAACGCAGAAACGGCAGCAGTTATCGCCGCTACGCGGCCTTTCTGTATCATGGGGCTCCTGCTGTTTGCGGCCGTGATGCCGACTGCTTCGCAGATCTTTTGCTGTGCTTTAGCGCTTATCGGCGTTTGTCTGATGATGACCAAAGGAAACTTCTCGACGCTGTCCTTCGGATGGCTGACGCTTTTGGTCGGCTTCGGCGCGCCGCTCTTTAGTGCGGCCTACACGATCCAGAGCCGCACTATTGTTCGGAAGGTCGGACCGCTCATCGCCATGACTTGGGCCATGCTGTTCACCACGATTCTCTGCAACCTCTACTATCCGTTTTGGAAAGTCAGCCTTGAATGGAACTTTCTGACTATCTTGAGCGTGCTATGGGTTGCGATCATGGGTCATATCGTTGCTTACACGCTTTACATCGTGAGCGCCTCCAAGATTCTTCCGACCATCACCGGTGTGCTTGAAACCGTTGAACCGTTAACGGCCATCGTGCTCTCATACTTTTTCTTCTCGCAAAAGATGAATGGTTTCATGCTCGCAGGTGCGGCGATGGTCCTTATCGCTGTCGTTCTTCTCGGCTTCAGCAGGCCTAAAGACAAAGCCAATTGAGGACTCAGGCAAACCCATGCTCCGATTTCTATAATCTGCAAACGCTTTAATTGATTTTTCTTTTTGCCAAATGCAGACACTAAGCCAGTTCTTTTCTCAGATTCCGGTTCTGTACAAAACAGCTGCCTTGCTTCTTCTCTCAAACTGTTTCATGACTTTTGCGTGGTACGCACATCTTAAAAATCTCGGAAATTCTCCGCTGTGGGTTGCGATTATTTCCAGCTGGCTTATCGCCTTCTTCGAATACTGCATCATGGTTCCGGCTAACCGCATCGGCTTCTCCGGCCTTTCCTTAGGCCAGCTCAAAATCCTTCAGGAAGTCATCTCATTGAGCATTTTTGTTCCGTTTGCCTTCCTGTACATGAAGCAGCCTCTGAAACTGGACTATCTGTGGGCTTCTTTGTGCATGCTCGGCGCCGCCTACTTCATGTTCCGCGACAAGCTTTAATCCACTGCCGGCAACACAACCGATTCCAACGGGATACTGAAATACCGATACCAAAACATCCAGCTGTCGACCGTGTGCTTCTTGAAATTCTCAACAATGAGATCCGCCATTTCAGAAACTAACGGCGAATGATCCGAATCTCTTCTACAGACGCATATCTCCCAAGGACGGCGGTGCCAGCCGAGAAGCACCGGAACAATATCGCCTCGCATTAGCTCATCAGCGACAAAAGAAGGTACCAAATCTACCGATATGCCTTCTCCTGCAATCAAGTGCGTGCGGCAGGAATAAGCGTCCTCAAAATGCACTTTTTCATCGGATTCAATCTCAAAGACAGCGTCTCGATTTTCTAAGCGCCGACTAAACGAGCGATTGGAGGAGTTTCTCAACAGAAGGGTATGGTTTCGAAGTTCTTGGACGCTCTGCGGAGTTCCATTCCGGCGAAGGTAGCTGCGAGACGCCATGAGAAACGTAACGTTGTGTCCCGCTGGGATCCATGTGATGCCTTCTTTTGTAGGCCGATATCCGAAGTAAGCCACATCCGCCGCGCCGTTTAATAAACCATCCTCCCCGGCATCAATCAGCACTTCAACCCGCAGCCCCGAATGCTTGCGTTCGAAATTTGAAAACACATTCAAGTAAGCACTGCGATCGATATTCGCCGGCAAGCTCACTTTCAAAATCCGCTTCGGCTTAATCGTGTCTTGGTGCTTGATGGACTCGGCGGTTTTCAGCAGACGCTGATATTGGCGCGCTATGCGGTCGGCTTCGGAAAACAGTTCCAGCGATTTCGTGACGATCTGCGCCGGTTTTCTTTTTCGATCGAGGATCTCGACTCCCAATTCTTTCTCTAACGAAGAGACCAAACGAGATGCCGCAGGAAGGTCCATATCTAAACGTTCTGCGGCTTGAGCCAGGCTTTTCGTTCTGCCTAATTCCGAGAGGAGGTTCCAGGTTTCGATTTTGAGGGAAGGTCGCATCGGTGCAACTTGTGAAATTCACAACTTAATCGGTACGCTCGCCATTATCCGCTTATTCTCAAGTCTTGAACGAGGACTTGGTTATGCAGAAGAAAACCGAAGGAATTTGTTTTGCGATCAGTGCAGGCATTTGCTGGGGTTCAATGGGTGTCGCAGCACAAGTGCTGATGGAATATTCCGGCTTTGCCGTCGGCGATTTAGTCGCAGGGCGCCTTCTGGGTGCCGGGGCGCTCCTGCTGATGTTCGAACACTTCTTTATGCGCCGCTCGCTTCTGAAGTATTTCTCCCAACCCGGCGTAGCAAAAGACATCCTTCTTTATGGCGTGCTCGTACTGCTCACGCAGCTGACGTTTTTCCTGGCGATTCAGTGCAGCAATGCAGGCACCGCCGCCATCCTCGCGGCCACTATTCCGGTATTTACGACGATCTGGGACATTTTTGTAAAGCATCGCGCACCTCAGATTCGTGAAATGGCGTGCACGGCGCTGGCAATCATAGCGGTTGTATTGATTACCACCAAAGGAGATTTTGACTCCGTTTCACTCTCTCTAACGGGTGTCCTTTGGGGTCTTGCTTCCTCGGTTGCCGGCGCCGCCAGCAACATCCAGCCGAATGCCGTTCTTAAGAAAATCCCCGTTACCATTGTGGTCGGCGGCGGCATGACGGTCGGCGGCATTGTGATGAGTATCTTCTTTCCGCCGTGGGCAATTGAAGAAGCCAATTGGACGACGCTGTCGGCGCTTTTCTACGCCTATATCGTTGTTGTCGGAACTTTGGTTTCATTCCTGCTCTATGTATCGAGCCTCAAGATGATCTCAGCGACCTCGGCCAGCCTCTTGAGCTGCTTTGAGCCGATCACGGCTGTTGTCCTCTCCGTCGCTCTGCTCGGTGCTCCGCTCACTCCCGCTGAAGGTGTCGGAGGCGTGCTGGTGTTTGCAGCGGTTTGGCTTCTCGCTTCACGTAAGGAAGCTCAGGCGTAAAAATAGCTCGGAATCATTTCGAGAACGAGCTATTTGGAAAATTACGGATGAACTATTTCTGTTCTTCTGAGGCCGGAAGAACGCGCTTCAAGAAAGTACGAGTTCTTTCTTCCTTCGGATGCAGAAGAACATCTTCCGGCTTGCCTTGTTCGACGATCACGCCGCCGTCCATAAAGATCACGCGATCGGCCACTTCACGGGCAAAGCCCATTTCGTGCGTAACCACAACCATCGTCATACCGGATTTCGCCAGATCGGTCATCACCTTCAGCACTTCGCCCACGAGTTCCGGGTCAAGCGCAGATGTCGGTTCGTCAAACAGCAGAGCCTTCGGCCCCATTGCCAAACCTCGAGCAATCGCAACACGCTGCTGCTGACCGCCGGAAAGGCTTGCGGGATAAGCGTTGGCTTTTTCAGCCAAACCGACGCGCTTGAGCATTTCCATGGCCTTCTTCTCGGCCTCGGCTTTGTTGACGCCGGAGACGAGTTTCGGTGCCAAGGCGACGTTCTCAAGAACGGTCTTGTGCGGCCAGAGATTAAAGCGCTGGAACACCATTCCGAGATGTTCACGAACTTTATTGATATCGGTCTTCGGAGAAGTGATGTCAACATCATTCACATAAATCTTGCCGCTGGTGGTTTCTTCCAATGCATTGATGCAGCGAAGCATTGTGGACTTGCCGGAGCCGGACGGCCCTAACACCACGACTTTTTCTCCGGGCATCACTTCGAGGTCAATACCGCGAAGGACTTGGTTATCTCCGAAATACTTGTGCAGATTTTCGATACGGATAACCGGTTTCTGTTCGGTCTTGTTGTCGCTCATCTGTTGTCGTCTCCTTTACCCAAGCGTTGTTCCATCTTCTTCACGAGGTAAGCCAGACCCAAAGTCATGACCCAGTACATCAAAGAAATCGTGATGTACGGTTCCCAGTAGCGGGCTGTTGCACCGGCAACGGTACGTGCGGCGTAAGCCAGTTCAGCCAAACCGATGGCAGAAACCAGAGAAGAGTCTTTCAAAATGGCAATCGCGTTGTTGCCCAACGGCGGAAGCATACGGCGGAAAGCCTGCGGCAGGATGATGTGGAACATGGCCTGCCAGTAAGTCATACCGACGGAGCGGGCAGCTTCCATCTGCCCTTTATCCAAAGACTGGATACCGGCACGGAAAACCTCGGAAAGGTAAGCACCGGCATTCAATGTAATGGCTACGATACCGGCGAGCATCGCACCGTATGTGGAACGAATCTCACGGGCAAGGTCACCGGAAATTAAAAGGCCTTCGGTCGGATGAATAAAGAACGGAAGGATCGCGAACTGCATCAGCAGAATCTGAACGAAAAGAGGCGTTCCACGGAAGAAGCTCACGTAAACCGTCACCGGCCAGCGAACACAATATTTAAGAATCTGCTTCCAAGGGGAATGTCTTGCATCAGCCAGTCGGGCCATGCCTAAAGCCATACCCAAAATCACACCCAAGGTGACACAGATCACCGTAATTTGGATGGTCATCTTGGCGCCTTCTAAGAAGAGAGGCCAATATTCTGTAATTACTTCGTACCGAAATCCGCCCACGTTCGCTCCTTGGTATTAAAAAATTCCCGAGATTTTATTTAAAAATTACCCGACCATGTAGATCGGGCAATTTCATTGGTTAGTTCCTGTTACTGAGGAAGTTTCGGTGCATCAGTACCGAACCATTTGCGATAAATCTTGTTGTATTCACCGCTGGCGATCACTTTTTCGAGACCGGCGTTGATCTTATCGATCAGCTTCTGGTTACCTTTCTTAACAGCAATGCCGAAGTACTGTTCTTCGAAAGCAGGGTCACGAGTCATGTTGAAGTGCTTGTCGGGGTTGTTGCGGGCATAGAAAGCCAAAACACCGATATCACCAATTGCGGCGACCACACCGCCCTGATTTAGTTCTTCGAGAGCAAGCGGAGTGTTGTCAAAACGACGAATTCTTGTAGAAGCTTTGCCGAATGCCTTAGAGGCAGCAACGTCACCGGCAGAACCGCTCACAACAGCCACACTGCCTTTAGAGAGATCGGAAAGCTTGTTGATCTTGACGGACTTGTCGGTCAGGATCAGCTGATGAGCCAGGAAGTAGGGTTTGGAGAAATCAACAACCTGCTTGCGTTTGTCGGTAATCGTGATACCGGACATGATGATGTCGCGGTCGCCTTTATCGACAGTGGCAAAGATGCCTTCCCACGGTGTGTTGATGAACTTAACGTCAAAACCTTCAGCCTTGGCGATAGCACGCATCAAATCAACGTCGAAGCCGACGAGCTCTTTCTGCGGTGTTTCATATTCGAAAGGACGATAAGTCGCGCCTGTTCCAACGACATACTCTTCAGCACTAATTCCGGCGGAAGCAGTCAATGCGATTGCAGCGCACGCTGTCCAAAGCAGCTTTTTCATCAACATTTAATAGACTCCAATAGAAGAATTCGTCACCGCGTACACGTCGCGGCCATTCTGATCATCATGCCACAGTCGAACCCACATTGGGCGGCTTTTAAGCAGGAATCCTGTGAACCCCTAGGTAAATCCATTAGTTAACAATCAATTTCGTCTGTGAATTGTGAAATCAGGTTGTCTTCGGCTTTTGAAAGTTTAATTGCAGCCTGTGTTCGAAGCTCGATATTCCGAAAGCGTCATTTCGTGACGTTTTTTAAATGCAGTTGAGAAGTGCGCGGGCGTTTTAAAGCCAACAGAATATGAAATTTGCTTTATGGAGAGTTTATTTTCTTTCAATAAGTTTTCGGCCAGATCTAGACGTCTGGTCATTAGCCATTTAGCGGGAGACAACTCTGTGATTTTTAAAAAATCCCGCTTAAAAGTTGCTAGACTTCGGCCCGAGTAAGAGGCAAACTCACTTAAAGAAAGATTTTCTGTAAAGTGATCCTCCATGAACTCCTTTAAATCTACATTCCAATCTCGATAAAAATCAAAAAGCGTCGGGAAAAAGCGAATATTGGTCTGAAGCAAATCAAGAATTAATTCCTCTACCTTTAATTCTGTCATCTCCTGGCCAGGGTCTTGGCCTTCTTCAACGAACAGAATGATGGAAGACAATAATCCTTGCAGGCACAGTGTCCTGTTCAATCTCGTCAACTACCTCGGCCTAAAGGCCGAGGCTTGAAAAAGCCTCTAGTTGACTAGCCTCAGGCCGTCGTTTGGCGGACTACGT
>OGRQ01000926.1_pt1 | contig 31443 bp, 26 predicted proteins | sample 1553521 | NCBI WGS metagenome assembly OGRQ01 (sample SAMEA2580088, study PRJEB22360) | human gut metagenome | biome: human gut; feature: human-associated habitat; material: faeces | place: Denmark | collected 2008/2010
TCGGCAGCCGGTACCCTTCGGGACAGGGGTCATGCACGCTTTTCGCACTCGCCCAACCGTAAGTGTCCACAGGCGCGGGATCGCCCCAAAGGGCATTGTCGTAATAGGTATAAAGTTTGGCGTACCACCCCGTATAGACATACGTCGTCGGGTGCCGGGTCATATAGGTCAGATCGTATGTTTTGGCTTCGGATTCGTTCGTGGTGTAGATTGTCGGCCAATGGTTTATGAACCGATCCTTACGTCCTGCGGCGTTGTAGACCTCGTTCGACGTAAAGGGATCTTTGCGCCCCCATGTGTAGACCAGTCCGTAGCGGGTTTTCAAATCCGTACCGATGGCTCCCAGATTCCGATCCATGACAAGGAACTGTTCGCCCGCTCGGTTCGTATACCGGTCGTCCTGCGGCCGATCGCCGGGCAGGCACCATATATGCCAGCTCCAGAGAATCGTCCCGCCGGCATCGTACACCGCGACGAGCGCATTGCCCCGCTGACCGTTCGTGTGCACCGTAAGACGGTTGTCCGCAAGCGTGAATCCTGTAATGATCTTGTTGTCCTGCCACAGCAGCCCGGCGGATGCCGGAGCGTATTCATCGCCCGCCTCGATTCCCAGATAGGCGTAATTGCGGCTGCGGGACGTGCGATACGGGGTAACATCGAACGTAACCTGATCGCCGGTGCAGATATGGCAGTTCGCCGTTCCGTAATACAGGCCGTCGTAGACGAGAACCCGGTTGTCGATCTCATCTTCGCCCCTGATAACAAGCTCCAGATTATGCCACGTGTTTCGGCGGACATTGAAATCCGACGTGTTATTTTCACCCGGATAAACGATGTATTCGACAAGGGCTTTGTCCGTGCTCCGTTCCGCGAGAATCCGCAGGTAGGTGGCACAGGCCGGAGCATTTTCAGGGCACTTGTCCTTCTGGTCGGTGATCGTGTCTACCGAGCCCTGCAAGTTCTCGAAAAGATACGCTGTACCCGCGGTTCTCCGTTCATTGCCGACAGGCATCGCCTCGCCGTCATAGTAGTTCGCCTCGACCGTCGAGGAAATACTGCCCGAATCGAAGGGACGTATCGTCCGCGGCAGATTGCAGAACTGCACCGAGCGAAGACTGAGCGACGGTGCGACGGCGTCGGCGACCTCGATGGTATAGGCGATCTTCGCCGCACTGCGCGTTACGCGAAGCGATGAGGGGGTACACAGGCCAGCGCCATCGACGGCCAATGTTCCCCGATTCGTCATCGGAATAGCGTTTGAAGACTCCATCACGTCCACTGCCGTTTCGTAAAACTGGATTTCGAACGCATTTTTATCCCCCAGATCCTGCCCGGCGTTCGCAATCGCATAGCTCCGATAATTGCCGGGAAGGACGTTGAACACCAGCGGCGAGGAAACGGAGGGGAAATAAAAATGATATTCTGTATCTCCGTACAGGTATAAATTTACATCCCGAATGCAATTTTCGTCCATTGCGCGGGTGGCGGCCTGCTGCTCGGTCGTCAGATGCAGTTCGACCCTGACGGGCGATTGTTTTTCGGGTGCCCGAGCCGGTATCTCTACCGCTTCGGTGCAGGCTGCGAGCATCGAAAGCATGCCCGGGAGCCAAATCAACAGTTTTTTCATCGTGACAGCGGTTAAAATTCGGGGGTTGCGATTTCCTTATCCCAGCCGGGAATGTCGATCGTATCGGCTTCGATCACCGGGCAGCGGATAATTTCCACCTCTTCATGTTCGTAGACATGGCAGCCCGTAAAGAGCGATGCGATAAGCGCGACCGCCGTTGCTGCAAGAAAGCCGTACGCGACGGCATATTTGATTTTCAGTCTGTTCATAAGTTCGATTGTTAAGTTCGTTTTTTTCGGTATTCCTCATAACCCACGGAGTAGAACAGCGGTTTGCGGTTACACCAGTAGGCCAGCCGCCATTGCTCCCGCAAGGGTTTCCCCTCATGTTCGAAATCCCGGTACGGCTGCGCGAAAGGCTGACACCCCAACGCTTTCAGCTCCCGGATACGTCCGAGCGCATCTTCGGAGTCATCCCTTATCAGCACATAGAAGAAGAGCTTCCGGGCCGGAACGCCGTGCTTACGGAGGAGTTCTATGGCTTTATGAACGTCATCCTGCATGGCACGGCTATCGTAGGCCATGCGCAGAAAACGTATCCATTTGACCCGTGCGAGCAATGCGGCAATCCCCGGCGTGCGGGAGATACGCCGGGCATCGAGCCCTTGGTTGAAATCTACCCGGATGCCCATGCGGACGATCTTCTCGATCTGCATAAGTCCCCACTCCGAAGCCAAGACATTGTTGTCGAGTAGCACGGCACGCTTACGCCCGTCGAGGAATTCTTCGATGTCAGCGTGTGCCCGGACTTCACCTTCCTTATGGGGCACGACGCACCACGAACAGCGGTTCACGCATCCGCGCGTCAGAAACCCATAGGCTTCCTTGACCCCATAAAGCGAGTAATCCGGGCATATATGTTCGATCTCTTCGGGAAGAATCGTCGCATAGTCCCTGTAACCCGTCCCGGCACGCACGACCTCGCAGTCGTAGCGATCCGTACAATCGCGCGAAAAGGTAAAGACCTTCGACATATAGACCTTGTCATAACGCCTCGCCGCGGGATCGGCGAACTCCACCGTATCGCCCCGGCGCTTGTGCCATGCCGAGAGTTTCATCAGCGCTATGTTCGGGAAGTTATGCCCGTCCACATCCACCAGTCCGATCCGCATGACTATTGTTTTAAGAGTTCAGCAATCTCCGGATCGAGATTACCCCGATACTCCATGCGCTCGTCCAATCGACAGGCTTCGAGAAAGTGACGGCGCCCCTCCGCCTTGCGTCCCAGCCGCGAACAGGCTATGGCCCGCAGATACTCCGTCACGGCATCTTTGGGCATCGTGGCAAGCAGCTCCATCGCCTGCTCGTTATGATCCAGCGACAGATGCGCCACGACGGTATTACGGTCGTTGTAGTCGTTGAGAATGTACAAGGCTTTGGCGTATTTGCGTTTTTGCAACAGCTCCACACCACGGGTATAGGTGGTATCCAACTCCGTGGTGTGAATCGTATCCTTTACCATCCCTTTGCGCCGCAGGTTGTAGCGGAAATTCACGGCCCGCAGCTGCGGGTAGATCACCGAGCGGATATAGGCATAGTCTTTCGGGAACCGCTGCCGGATGGCTTGCTCCCGCCGGTCGGGATTCTTTTCCTCGGCGATCAGCTCCAGAATAGCGTCACGGTTTCCGATCTCCCGGTCTGTTCGGATGCGGTTCGTCAGTTCCGTCCAGTCCTCGGCCACCCACCGCACAGTCAGCATTGTGTCGATGCTTCTGCCGTATCGGCGGACGAGGTAGCGTTTGAGCGCCGCGGCCCTTCCTTGCGAAAGACGGTCGTTGAAAGCGTAGGCTCCTTCCGGAGACGATGCCGCCGTCAGCGTGATGGTATCGACGTAAAACTCCTGCTGTTCGACGATCTGCCGCATCAGGCCGGTGATCTTATCCAACTGCCGCCGGTTGTCGCCCAGCGTATCGACCACACGGGTATCGCCCACGAAGAACTGAATGTAGTTGCGGTCTTCGACGGTCACGAACTTGTCAATGACCTTGATGCGATACCTCGGTACGGTATCTACAAAGGATAGCATCGAGGATACGACGTAGCTCAGCGTATCGGACGGCGGCAGACGGTAGGCGCTGTCGTCCACGGCCAACACCTGCCCCTGAAGCGTTACGAGCATCTTCTTCGAGGTCTCATCGGTCTTCACCTCCTGCGAGTAATAGTACGTGACGGTGCTCCGGCCTTCGATCAGCGAGTCGAGTCGGGCGTCTTCCGGATAGGGAAACTTCACGAAGCGGTTGAAGGCCGCCTCGCACCCCACGGTATCGGGACGGAATCGTTCGACGTAGGTCTCGTACTGCCAGTAGTCGCGCTGTTGCAGCAGCGAGAAGCGGCCGCCGCGGATCACCAGATCTTCGAGCGGCACGGATTCGTCGGGTTTGTGAAGTATCGGTGTGATTACGACGCTGCGGCTGCGGCCCAACAACTGCTTGGGCAGCGTTACGATGAAATCCATTACGACACGCCCGTTGCGTTCGGGAATCGACCGCATGCGTGAGGTGACCGTCACCTGCTCGATCTGAAGCGCCATCACGCGCTCACCGTCGGCAAGCGTATCCACGGGTACAAGAAAGAGTGTGTTGCTGTCACGCTGGAGTTTTACGACCTGCGGGCGGGAGTCCTGCTGCCGCTCCTGCCGCTCGACGCGGGTAAGCTGCGCCAGACGGGCCGTCGCCTGCTGCCGCTGAAGCCGTCCGGCTACCGAGCAGCCGAACAGGCTTCCGAGCGCTGCCGACAGCAGACCTATCTGCAATATCTTATTGCATATCTTCATGGCTAAAAGATATAAGAGAATGAGACTTCCAGTTTTGTCGGCGCCAGCGTCCAGCGTCGGTAACGGTAGATGTATTCATCCTCCCAGTCAGAGACGGTCGGGTCGCGGCGTGTGTCCTTCGTGCGGTAAAGCCCGACTCCTGCCTCTACGGCGATATTCCAGCGTTTCGAGAGCATCCACGCATACCCGTAGCTGACACCGAGGCCATAGGCATTGCCCTTATAGCGTTTTGTGCGGCTTCCAAGGTCATAACCGGCATAGGTAAGATGCTGACCGATAAAATGCCCGACGAAGGATTCGTAGAACCAGTAGCGGGAGCCGAGCTGCACGGCATGGAAGTTCATCGAAAGGGATGCGGTATTTACCGGATTCCAGTAGCCGGACAGCTCCAGCGACCAGTTGTCCGTCAGGGCCGTTTCGACCCCGACGTTCAGCGTCCCGCTGCATGCCGCAAGAGCGTTGGCCCTTACGGCGAAGATCTGCGCCGAAGCCCTGCGGGGCAGCCCCCACAAGGCCGCCGACAGCAGCACGAACAGTATGACTCGTTGTTTGTTCATTGTTGAAAGTTAATTCGGTTTTATTCCCGGATGCAGCGCACCGGATTGGCGGCATAGCGGTAAAAATCCGTTGTGTTGACGAATGGCGGGTAGTTGCTCGTATCGAATAGGATCGAGGTGCAGGCTACGTCATGGAACACGCCGGTCGAGTCTCCCCAATGAAGATAATACGGAGCGTTCGTGTAGAGCCTTCCGAGCGACCCGTTGCGGTCGTAACGTCCTTCGTAGAATGTTCCGCCCAAGGGTATTTTCGCCGTCTGCGTGCCGTTACAGCGGATTGTAACGTAATAAGGTGCCGATACGCCTATCCGCTCTATTCCCGCAAAATCCTCGGCACCGGGCACTTTCCATCCCGGAGGGCATGGATCGTAAATGGATTTATGGCTGGTGCGGCTGATATTGTTCTTCCCGGTCGTGACGTTGCCCCAGAGGTTCGGGTGGTGGACATAGAGCCAGTCGGCGACCGACGTCCACTCTTCCCAATCCGCGTAAAATACCCCGTCCATATAGGTCGTTGGATGCGCTGTGGCCCATTCGAGGGTCATCACGTCGTAAGGCGATTCAGTTCCGGAGGTTCGGGGATTGCTTTCAGCATACTCGAATCCCGGAGCATAGACGGTCGGAGCCTGCGTGTAGGCGTCCGTGGCCAGCGCCGGATACGGAAACGGATCTTTGCGGCCCCACTGGTAATAGAGTCCTTTGGCAGCGGCCTGCGTGCAGTCTGTAGCCAGGGCCCCGAGGTTGCGATCCATAAAGACGGCTCCCGAAGCGTAGGTCTGGGCCGTGGCCTCGATCTCGTAATCCACCGACCAAATGTGCCACGACCATATGCATACCCCGCGGCTGTCGAGAAGACCGATCACGGCATTACCGCAGGTCATGCCGGTTCGGAATACGATACGTCCGTCGCCGGTCAGCTCCGCACTTTCGACGATCGCTCCGCGGGTCGTGCCCGTTTCCCAAAGCACCCGTGCTTCCGCACCCCGCAGGGGCTCCGGGCGGATATTCGTCGTTGCACGGCCGTTGCCCATCGTCGTAGCGTCGAACGAATAGGAGGTATTCAATTCCGGCGCGATATAGCAGTTGGCCGTGCCCCCGTCGTCGAGCGGCCGGGTATTGACCGTGAATTTCGGGAAGATCGCGGCTTCGGGCGAGGTCGGAATGTAGGCATACGAAGCCGAGGTCGAAAGCCGTGTCTTGTAGTCGGCTGCCGAATACCATCCCTCGAAGCGGTATCCGGCTTCGGGTACGGCAGTCAGCGTGCATCCCTTTTCATGGCACAGGACGACCCGGTCGTGCGTCAGGGAAGAAGTTTCAGCGTCATACAACGCTCCGGCGACGGTTACCGTACCGTTTCCGTTTTCAGCCGTCGCGGGGTGAATATATACGTCGAGGCGGTTGGCGAAGCGGTGTCCGATGTCGAACGACTGTGCAAATCCCGCATCATCCTCGACCGTGACGGTATAGACCACCTGCGAATTGACCGTCGTATAGATTCCCGGAGCGTAGTTCACGCCGAAGACATTGGGGCCGGGCTGTTCCGGAAGCGTAAGGTCGCGGCCTTCGCCTACGGGAGAGCCGTTCAGACAGAATGCTCCGGCGTTGCCCTGCGCGACACCGATACGTCCCCGAAGCGTCAGGGGTGCGGGACTCCCGTCGATCTCCACAGCGAGCATCTGAAACGGATTGTAGGTGCAATATCCGCCGACCGAGTTTTCTTCGTAGGTGTCATGCACATTGACGGCATAGCTGCTAATGCGGGTATCGACCTCGCTGTCGCCCAAGATCGAGATATTGAGCCTGTAATGCGTGTTGGCCCGGACATTGAAATCCGAGGTGTTGTTTCCTCCGAGGTAAATATAATAAGCTAATATTTTCGACCCGCGCACGGCGCGGATCAGCAGATACGAGGCATTCGCAGGGGCATTTTCCGGGTTCTTCTGCCGTTGGTCGGTAATGGCCGCCACCATGCCCTGCATATTGGGTAACAGATAGCAGTCGCCCGCAGCCTGCTGTCCGGAAAGTTCCACCTCCGGACAATCCGTATAGTCGTCGGGATCATCCGACGGTGCGGCCGCCATATCGAACACGGATACAAAACGCGGTACCGAGAACAGTTGCACGGAGCGCAGTTCGATGTCGGCAACGGCCGGAGTAACGGTAATGTGATAGGAGATTTTCGACACGCAGCGTTGTACTTCGACGGCAGGCAGCGTCAGCATCCCGTCTGCCGAGGGAATTATCGTTATATCGCCCTCATAGGCCATAGGCAATACATCGTACTTGTCGGCGTGTGTAACGGTAAAATCCTTCCACAGCAGATTGTCGCCCAGATCGCGGCCCAGATTGGCGGCAATGCAGATCCGGTAGTCGCCCGGTAGGCATTCGAAACGCAGCGTCGCAGAGGTCTGGTAACGGTGCAGGACAACATTGCTGTTATCGTCGTAAAGGTAGAGGTTCAGGTCGCGGATGGCCGTTTCATCCGCAGAGCGAGTTACGGAGGACATCCTTTCGGGCCGTACCGTCAGGCTGACGAAGACACCGCGGGGATTTGTACATTCTGTCCTGTCCTCGGCGATGCAGCCCCACAGCAACAGGATGGCAGCGAGTATCAACAGATATTTTTTCATAGTCGGAAAAATCTGAAAAAGGGATTGAAAACAGCTCCCGCCCGCGAGGGACGGGAGCTGCCAAAACAAGAGGGCTATGCCCCCAGCTCGACGTTCTGCGTCACGGGCGTCTCCCAATCGGCGACGGTGACCGATACGGCGCACTCCTGACCTACGAGACCCGTGATATTGGCCGCGACACGGTAGTAGCCGTTTCGGAGAATCTCGCCCGCGGCCTTACCCGTCAACTCGACCGAATAGGTCACCTCCGAGCGGTCGTCCGTAGTCGAGGTGCTGCCGTCCGAATCGTATGTGGCGTTAATTTCCAGCAGAACGCGGCTGCCCGCGGGCAAAGCTCCATTCTCGAAACAGTAGAACAGCGCATTGCATTTTCCCGAAGCCGTGGCGGGAGTCTGCGTGTGGCTGAAGGTCATGGCCCCGGGTGTCGGCGTTCCGGCCACGACGAGCGACTGTGAGGCGGCTTTGGAGAGTTTTACCGAGTTGATGGTAAGCGTTCCTGCATATTTGTCGGCGAACGACGGGTCGATGGTCGTCTGAAGGGCTACTTTAGCGACAGTGCGTTTGAGCGTGATGCCGACATTGGTCGTGGAGTTCACGGCCCCGACGGTCTGCGATTTCATGCCCGACATCACGAAGCCGCCCGAACGTTTGGCTGCGGTGGACACCTCGGCAAAGGTGCCGTTATAGTCGGCGGCCGACTTCTCCACAAGGGCCGTAAGGGCTGCGCGGGTCTTGGCCGACGAGGCGTCGTAGTTCGCTATGGCATAGAATGAGCAGGGGGTGCTGGCAAGAGATTTAGGTAGGGAGAATGTCGCCGATTTCGCGGCCAGCTCGCTGGATGTTAAATCCCGGCGAATAACGAAGTTGTCGGCATTATCGAAGACGAAAATCGACAGTGACGACAACGAAGACTCTCATGCCTCGGCCGAGGCTGTCGAATCGAAGAAGGAGCGGGTGTCGGCGGCATCATCGGTAAGCGTAAGTGCGATACGTGCCCCATCGGTGAAAGAATTGGGGGAAGGTACGACTTCGGTCTCCTTGTTGCAGGAAACGGATGCGGCAGCGAAGACTGCAACGGCTAAAAGGATGTTTTTCATGTTATTTGGATTTTGAATGCAGCGATGCACTATGCGTCGCTTTCTGCTGCAAATGTATAATACAAAATCACTGAAAAGTACACTTTTCCGGATGCCTCTCGGGAAAAATCAAAAAGTTTTTTGTAAAGTATGAAAATATAATCAACTGAAAAATAACCTGTTGAAATTTTGCAAACGGAGAAAAACTTTCTGATTTTCTCGTCCTTGACAGGTCTCCGCTCTCTCTATCGCAGGTGTCTTTCGACGACTTGCTCATAGGCTTTTTTCAATTTATCCAGAAAAGGTGTGACCGCCGTGCTGCGGTCAAGCATCCTGGTTTTCTTGACATAGACATCGTTGATCGTGATATGGAATGTAGAAGACAAGGCACGGACGATCTCGATGAAACGCGCCTTGCGGTTGCCGTACATGATAATCCCGTTTTTATGAAGGGCAACGGCAAGCTCCAGCAGCTCTTGCTGCGTCCCTGTCCACAGCAACTCGCCGTCCTGATAGGATAAAGGGAACGAATAGTCTTGGTTCGAGCTATATTTCGTACTATTGCTGACGATATTGATTTCGCAATCCAGAATATACATGATTTTATAGATGAACGTCGTCCTTAAAACATTGTTCGAATATCGATTAAACGATGGATGGGACAATACGTCGAATTCAACCCGGCTGTAATACAGTATTCTCAAAATATCATCCCGGTTATCGAAATTAGCAACCATCTCGGTCATCGTCTCGATAAACTCTTCGTATGCATGGGCTAATTCCGACGGATTCGATTCATTTTGAGTTAGCAACGCGTATATACGGGTATGAATAAGCGTTTTCATAAGACAGATCTCCGTATTGCAGAATCATGTGTATTTTTCGTATTCACAAAGTATCTGTTGGATAATTTTTCGTATCTTTGCAAAACAGCAAATAGCTGTCGAATCCTGTCATCGACACCTGAAAATGCTACCAAGACAAGATGGACGGGATGATAGGAGAATCGTGTAAAAACAGCACGGGCTCTCCTATCTGTTCATCGGGTTGTAGCATTCCTCAGGTGTCAATAGGTTGAGTCCGTGCTTATTTTATACTATCTCAACTTATTATTGTGCCAACTAAATATAATTTGAATACGAATTCATCAATTCGTGCGTTATTAAATAAATACTATCACAAACCGGCCACGGAGAGTTTTTAGATTGAGAAAGGTCACTTACGGGTATATATCGACTCGAATCGGTCAATGTATTTGCGGTAGTTTTTGTTTCCCCATTCGTCTTTTGGATGGGGGAACGTTTTCATATCCCTTCATCAGTTAAAACAACCCGCACACCTGTTTGCGGATGTGCGGGTCTGGAATCGGTCACTTTCGGGTATATAACCAATCCGAATCGGTCAATGCAAACACATCGCTATCATGTTATTCCACTTCGTCCATGGTGATTTCATACCCCGACGATACGAAAGTCCAGTCCTGCGGACGGTTGCCGTTCTCGCAGGTGACGTTGGTCTCGCCCCAGGCACCGTCGGCGATCGCCTTGAACAGCGGCAGCGGATCGGCTTGGCTTCTCGTACGCAGGTTGAAATGCATGATCGAACCGTAACCGGCTTCGGCCAAATCATAGGCTCTATCCCCATAATAAGATACATTGCCAGCAATGGAACCCAGATTGATCGACAGCGGAGCGAAACGATCCTTGGTCACACCGGAAATTCCGATATAGGTATTGTAACCGAAATTGGCATAGGCATGATTGATCTGGGCGCCGGCCGTCGCATCGATCTGCGAAGAATCTACATTATTGTACTGGAATACGGTGATGAGTTTGCCGGCGGGCATCAGATTGCGCAGCTTGGTGATGATGCTGCCGAACGAACCGTTGATGAGCGAGGACGAGTAGTTGGAGTATTCGTCGTCGAACCCGATTCCGTCCAAACCATATTTCTCAACGGCATGGGCCAGTATCTTGGCGAACTGTGTGGTCTGGGTATCGTTCATGTTGGCGACACCGATGCCCTGCCAGTCGCCCAGCACGGTCAGCACCACCTTGATGCCTTTGGCCTGCAACCCCTGGACATACGTCGCGGCGCCGCCGTTTTCGAGCAGGTTGGTCATCTTGTCGTTCAGGTAGAGCGTAGGCTCGACAACGCCGTTCACCGTCCGCTTGTGGATGTTCGATGCGAAGAACTCCACGATGTCGGCATAGGGCTTGCCATTAGGAAGTTTGTAATCCCCGGCGTTGAGCGGGTTCACGTCGTTGGTCTCGACATAGATCGTGACCGTCGGGGTCTTGTCCCCGTAAGCACGTGTCTTGACGACGGGCTCCTGAGCCTTGTCCATCGTCGGTTCCTCTGCCTGCTGGCAGGAGAACATCATACCGACGCCCATCACGAGGGCTGCCATCAGTTTCAAAGTCTTTTTCATAACGCAAAAATTAAGGTTGATAAATTAGTAGTTTGTTGCTCCGGTTAAAGAGCCGTGAGAGAGTGATTAGGGAAGTTCGATATGTCGCATCGACCGATTTTATTGCCAATCCTTTTTCCATTTGCCGTATCCAGATATAAGCTCGCCCGATGGGCCGGGTTGTAAGTCCATTCTATACTTGTCCAAAGTATAACTATATCCGCTTCTGCTTCCGAGAAGATATCTATTTTCCGAGTCCATAACCGTACAACAATCCGCAAACATTATATCCCAATAGGCTTCGTAATTGTCCTGCAGATTGGTATGCAAGTCGTCGAAGACAATAATATTGTTGGGTTTGTAATTCGGCACCCAGTCGAGCATATCCGTGTAAAGTATTTGCTCTATGGCTGTACTTATCTCCATGGCTGAGGTCGAATATATCGGGAAATTGATACATCCGTACCGCTCCTTGGGCAGGTTGGCAATCGGCTTCTGCGTATAGTCGGATACATACGCCAGTTCGGGATGCCACGGATCGAGCAGCTGCGGGACTTCGCTCTCGCGGTTGTAGCCCGACCAGGCATAGTCGATATAGTCCCCGACGGCGATGCCGCCTGTCGCCTGTGTATCCCAGAAAGTAGAGGTCGGCTCCTCGTAAACCGTAACTGTCAGCAGTTTCTCCCCGCCGAGCGCCTCGCGCAACGCTTTGATGAGTTTCGGGTAAGAGGCGGTGTTCATGGCCGGCATCCCCTCCTTGCCGTATTCGGAGCCGCGATCCCACAGGTTGATGCCGTCGATACCGAACTCTTCGACCACGGTTTTCACCTGCGCTACGAAATCGACGATCTGTCCGTCGGTCAGGTTGCAGAATCCGAGCCCTTTCCCGCTGCCTTCGATCGAGATGCAGACCTTGCTGCCATGCTCCTGTAGCGGACGGATGTATTTCACGGCATGGTCGAGGACATAGCGCATGTCGTTTCCGAGGTTCAGCAGCGCACGGCCGGTAGCCGCATCGTAATCGAGCATCACGGTGCGCAGGTTGATGATGTTGCCTACGGCATCGTACCAGGCCACGGTCGTTCCGCGGGCCAGTTTCTTCCGCATGATGTAGTCCTGCGCCAACAGCGGCTGAAAATCGTTCGTGTTGATGTAGAACACGAAGAACAGGTCATGGCCGTCGTGCAGCGCATACTCGTCCGTATAGGGCTGGCGAACCGAGACGTTGTAGTAAAGCGTCTTGTTCGCGTCCGGAGCATCCTGCCCGGCGACCGTAAGCGGCAAGACGTATTCTCCGGCAGCGAGCCCTGTCGCCGAGAACTTGATACGTTTCAGCGCCGAACGCTGCGCCTCGGGCGAGAGGTCGAGGGCTTTGCCGTCAGGAAATTCGTAATTCGCTTCCGGAAGCAGGGTTCGTTCGACCTCTTCGGCAGCGTTGTAATCGTCGAGCAGGGTTGCGTCGATCCATGCGTCGAGCGAAAGACCATCGGAGGCCGGTTTTGTCTGTTGGAAATAGAAATTCCTCATCACGAACCCGCCGCTGCCTTCGGTCAGCAGCACGTCTATCGTCTTTTCCGAAGAATTACCGCTGCGCAACATCCCGGACACGGTTTCCAACGGTTCCTTGTCGGGAAGTTTCCCGCCCTGCTGCTCTACGGTGTCGGCGTCGCAGGCCATAAGGCCTGCGAGTGCCGCCGTACAGAGAAGCGTCGCAATTCCCGTTTGCAAACTAAAAATCGTCTTCATAATCACTCGTTGTTTTCGTTAAGTTTCGGAATCTCGATGCCCTGCGGCCAGATAATATCGTACTTGGCTACGCCGTCATTGCGGTACATCGAATAGTCCTTGACCGTATTGCCCGAGGCATCGTTGCACTTCCAATAGCCAAGAAGCGTCGGATCGTCCTGCGGGTTTTGAATTTCGTACATATTGTCCCAGATCTGTTCGGGCGTACGGGCCACCGACCAGACACGTGCTTCGGCGATCTTGCCGTTCAGAGGACGGTAATCGTCGTAGGAGCGGCCGAGGAAGAACTGGTAAGCCTCGCCCAGCTTGTTGTAACCCGTGTCGTCGGTCTCGTACTGCGGTTTTTCGTTGTCGGGAGCCGTATTCCACAGGTCGTAGAGCGCCCGCATGGCCAGATTGATCTGGTTCTTCTTGCTCTGCGCCGAGATGCCGACATCGGTCGCTTCGCTCTGAATCTGGCCATCGACATAGATGCGTGCGGTACGCGCCGCTTGGTCATATGTGCAGGCGACATGGTACCAGCGCCCCTTTTCGAGGTTCTTCGTCGCATCGCGTCCGGGAATCTTCCCGAAGGACGAGCCGGCACCCGATCCGTCGAACTGCAACTGCTGACGCTCGAAATTCGTGTCGCCGATACGCAGCAGCAGATACTGCTCGACACCCATGATGGACGAGATGTTGACGGGGCTGCCCGTAGCGTTGCTCGTCGCAAAATCGTCGAGGTAGATAAGGGCCTCGTAGGTCACAGCCGTCAGACCGTTCCAAGCCTTGCTGCTTTCCGAATACTTGTCGAGGGTCGGGAACTCGATCCAGTTGTCGGTGAGCTGCGCTGCGACGGTGATGGCCGAGGATCGTTTCACGACATAATAGGCGACGTCGGAACCGTGAAGCACGTCCATCGAGGCATGGCCGATGCGCACGGGGACGAGATAGGTTTCGTCGATAGGAAGCGCTCCCGTCTGTTCCTCGCCTTGGCCCATCAGCTCCTTGAATTGCAGGGTCACGACATCCGAGGTTGTTTTTCCCGCGGCGATCGTGACACTCTCGGCCGACAGCTTATAGTATTTGGCATCGAGCATCGGCCACTGCGTACCGTAGCGGGCGTTGTACGTCCCGACGAGCGACGGGTCGACCGTGAGCGTCACCGCCACATCCTGTCCCGCAGGATAGGTCAGCTCCGCCTGCAAGGCGCAGTCGTAAGTCGGTTTATTGTTGCCGAAGGTCGTAAGCTGCACCTCGTTCGTTTCCGCGACGTCGAGATAAACGGCGTTTCCGAACTTGTGGTCGTCGGCCTCATAATTATCGCAGGCCGCGAAAAACACGAGCCCCGCGACGGCTGCAATCAGATATTTTCCGTATTTTTTCATGGCGTTCACTATTTAGCGGGATTTAACGTCTGGATCGCCCCACGGATCGTCTGGTAGTTCATCTCCGCATGATAGTAATCTTCGGAAATGTTGTAAGCTGCCAGACCGCCCAGCGGGCCGAATTCGATGACGCGGCGCGACATCTCATCGACGGCCGCGAACTCCGTGCGATCCTCATCCAGCAGGGGTGCGCTGATCTCGGCCGCCAGCAGCAGCTTCTCCGGCGCGATACCGGCATACCCCGTGGCATTCAGCACCTGGAGCTTCACCTCCTGCACATTTTCGAGTTTCTCCGTATCGAGGGCGATAAAATCGACCTTGGGACGGTCGGCGGCAGCCAGCGACAGCGGGTTGCCCTCGAAGACGAGGAGCTGGCCCTCGGATTTCGCCGCAGCGAATTTCTCGACGATGCGGGCTGTGGCATCCGTCGCCAGCGGGTCGGTCGTAAACGAGTAGCCGTCCATGCCGTTGGCGGCGACGGCGGCGACAACCCGATCCAGATAGGCATCGAGCGCCTGCATATCGGCGAACTCTTCCGCGCGTGCGGCATAATCGACCTGATAAAGTACTTTCGTCCCCTTCTCGCGCATGACGTCCATATCCTCGGCGTCGAACTTCGAGAAGTTATCGGCGTTGGTCAGCGTCACGATGTCCAGCGAATCCGGGAGGCAGCGCATGAAATCCTGCTCACTCGATGCTTTCTCGGGCGAGTTGTGCAGACGGGCATAAACAATGAAATGTTCTGACTGTTTATAGGCCCTCAGCGCCGCGGTGTATTCGGCCCATAGTGCCGGATCCTGCTCCCAGGGCTTTTCCACCTTGCTGTCCACCGTTTCCATCTCCGTCCAGTCGTTGCAGGCCGCAAACGTTGCGACGGCAGCGCAAAAAGCGAGGAAACGTATCATTCGGTTTGGTTTCATATTCATAGCGATTACTTGTTATACGGTTTGCAATCCCACCATACGCGGGTTCCCATGACGTCGCCCGAACGGTCGCCGTTCTGTTGCTCTGCACCGAGCGTTTGAATGGCCGCCTGAAGGTTGGCGTTGTTCTGCTGGTACTCCTCGACAGGGTAAGGCAGACGGCGTGCGCCCTGTTCCACATTGACGGAACCTCCCGATTTGTCGGTAGGTACAGGCAGCAGTTTCGGATACCCCGTACGGCGGTGTTCCGACCATGCTTCGACTCCCAACGGGAAGATAGCGATCCACTTCTGCACGATGATGCGTTCGAGGTTGCGCTCCTGAACGGCCTCCGTATCGCTGCCGTCCATCGCCGTTTCCCACGGAACGGTGATTTCGCTCCGGGCAGATGCGCTGTAGTTGCCCAGCGGATCGGTATAGGGTGCAGGCTTCTTCGTGGCGTCGACCAAATAGGCGTCGGCCCCCGATGCTCCCCGCTCCTCGAACGAAAGTCGGACAGCCTGCTCATAGAGCGTCTTCGCCGTCTCGGCCGATCCCCAGCGCAGTTCGTACTCTGCATGCAGGAAGGTCGCTTCCGCGGCATTGAACCATAAATAGGGCGTATCGCTCGCAACGATCATATTCGAATACTTCGACATGGCCGTCGATTTTCCCGCCACGTCGATGCCGATGCGGATACCCACGTAGTCGTCTACGTCGTTGGGCAGGAACATCTTTTCCAGACGCGGGTCGTCGTAACCGTCCAGATAGCTGATGATGTCGGCCCCGACACGGTGGTCGCCCCAATCGTTATAGATCAGCGTCATGCGGTTTTCGGCTGCGTGCATAGCCGCATTATCGGCATTGACCGTAATGATACCTCCGGCAATCGCCTCCGCGGCTTTTGCCCGGGCAATGTCAGGCTTCACATAGGAGAGGCGCATCGCCATACGCAGCTTGAGCGAATTGGCGTATTTGAGCCATTGAGCGATATTGCCGTAATAAACACCGTCGTAACGGCTCCATGCCTCGGCAGGAAGCGTCGTATTGCGGCCCAGTATCTCGATGGCCTCGTCCAGCTCCTCGAACATCTTCGTATAGACCGCCTCCTGCGAGTCATACTCCACATAGATCGACTCGTTGCTTTCCAGCTTCGTGTAAGGGATCGGGCCGTAGGAATCGGTCACACGGTGCATGATGGCCACACGCAACAGGCGGGCAAAAGCGATGGCCACTTCGTCTTCCGTGCCGTTGATGATGCCCTTATAAGGGGTATAGGTCTCGGTGATGACGTTGGCGAAAGGCCATTTGCGCCAGTCGGCAGACGGATTATACGTCTCGAACTTGGTCTGCCACGTATCGACCGTAGCACCGATGTAACCGCCGAACGGCCCGCCCGAAAGCGATTCGTTGAACTGATACATATGCTCCTGCACCGGAATCACAAGACTTTGAAGAGCTTTGAACTTCGTTCCGGTCTTATAATTCAGGGCATCCATCTGGTCGTCCGTAACCTGATTGGGATTGCGGTTGATGTCTTCGAAATCGCCGGTGCAGGCTGCCAATCCGAACAGCGCCAGTGAAAGCAGCACCGACTGCCATCTGTTATTCATCTTTTTCATGGTTGCTGCGCTTTAGAATTGGAATTTGACATTGAAACCGAGGTTGCGCATCGAGGGCATCATGAAGTAGTCGATACCCTGATAGTTCAGCCCCGTTGAAGCGACGGCTTCGGGGTCGAACGGCGCTTTGCAGTAAATCATCCACAGATTGCGCCCTACGAACGACACGGTAAGCCCCAGCTTATTGCGGAACCACTTGCGCGGGAAAGTGTAACCCAGCGACAACTCCTGCAAGCGGACATTCGTCGCCGAATAGAGATAATACTGCGGCAAACCCGACTGCGAGCCGATCGCCTGATACCATTTCTGGGCATCGACCATCTCACGGCCGTTGATCAAAACACCGCCCGCATCGCGCGCCGCGGCCGAAGCCTCCGAGACGCCGTACAGGTCGAGGTTGGCCTGCGTCGCCGAATAGCAGACACCGCCCAGACGGGCCGTAAACAGCACGCCGAGGTTAATACCCTTATAGCTGAAGTCATTGCGCCATGCGAGGTTGTGGTTCGGGAAAACCGATCCGAGATAGATGTCCTCGCCTTCGTCGGTCATCAGCAGGTTGCCGTTCTTGTCCACCTCGACATAACCGTTGTCGTTGAAGCGAAGGTTGGACGTCGTGTAAAGGTCGCCCAGCGTACCGCCTTCCTTGAGGATGTACTTCGCCTTACCCAGCCCCTTGATGTCCAACTTGGTAAGATTCAACGCTTCGCCCGTAACCGGGTTCACGGCATTGGCTGCCAGTTCGATGATCTCGTTCTTGTTCCATGAGTAGGTGAAGTTCGTCGTCCAGCGGAAATTCCGCCACTGATTGTCATACCCGAGCGACAGCTCGACACCTGTATTGCGAACGTGTCCGGTTTGCAGGTAGATGGTCGTATAGGACGACGAGGGCGGAAGTGACGGGTCGAAGGTCTGGTTTTTCGTGTCGGCCTGATACCACGAAGCCGAAAGGTTGATATGCTGCCACAGACGGGCATCCAGACCGACCTCATAGGTAATGGTACGCTCCGGCTTCAGGTCGCCGATCGGATAGTGCGTCTTGTCCTTCCACACTTTGTTCGTAGCGTCGTATTCGTAGGTCGGAACCGTCAGGTGACGCGGGAAAGGCATACCTACCGAGGCGATCGAACCGCGGATCTTCAGATAGCTGAACGTCTTGCCCAGATCCCATGTCGAAGAAGGCACCCAAGACAGGCCTACTGACGGATAGAAGAACGACGACTCGGGCGAATTGGCCAGTTGCGAAGCCCAGTCGTTACGCCCCGTCACCGTGAGGTAAAGCATCTGTTTCCAACCTACTTCGACCGAGGCGAAAATCGACTGCGTCTGGTCGTGCCAGCCGACCTTTTCGGCACGTTTTTTCGTGTCATCCAGATCGAAAACATTGAATATGTTGGGAAGTCCGTTCTCCTGAATCGGCCCACGGTATGACAACTCATCGGTCTTGATATTGTTGATCGAGGCGCCGATATTCGCGTTCAGAGACCAATCCTCGCCGAAAGTCTTGTTAATGTTTACCATCAGATCGGCGTAGGTCTGCGTGTCGTAAGCACGGGCTTCGGTATAGTGGCCGTTTTTGCCGCCTTCCGTAATCGTGGTGTTCGACGAGGCATAGAGTTTTTGCGTGTAGAGCGAATTCGAATTATCAATGCGGACACGTCCGGCAACATTAAGCCACGGAAGAATGTCGTAGCTGGCCGAGAACGACAGCATATAACGCTTCTTGTCCGTATTGCGCAGGTTGCGGTAGTTGATCCAATAGGGATTCTGCATGCGCAAATCACCGCCTTCCATATCCGCACTCCAGAATTGCTCCATGAGTTTCGTCCCTTCGTTGTAACGCTCGAAGCGACGGTAAAGGTCGAAATTCTCACCCCGCGGGAACAGGTAGGCCGGAACCAGCGGGTTCGAATAGACTCCCTGATTGGTCATGTTCTGGTCTTTCTGATAGATGTAGCTGGCGCTCGCATCGAGCTTGAGCCGGTCTTTCAGAAAGTACGAAGTATTGCGGAACGTGAAGTTGTAACGGTCGTATTCGTTATTGGGGATAATGCCGTCCGAATTGACCGAAGCAGCCGAAAAATAGGTCTGGTTCTTGTCCGTACCGCCAGAAACCGTAACAGCATTCGTATAAACGTGTCCCGTCTCGAAATAATCGTCCGGAGTATAACCGTAACGGGCTTCAGGGCGTAATTTCTCGCCCCAACTGTAAATGCTCGAGCCGCTGCGCTGGCCGTTCAAACCCGTACCGTAGCGATTCTGAAATTCCGGCTGGATGAAAGGTGCGAGAAATTCGATATTACTCGAAAACGTAGCTTTCAGAGTCCCGGCTTGGCCTTTTTTCGTCGTAATCATCACAGCGCCGTTCGCGGCTTCCGAACCGTAGAGCGCGGCCGCGGCAGCACCCGTCAGCACCGACATCGACTCAATATCCTCGGGGTTGAGGTCTGCGATGGATTCCGTAGCACCGCGCGAATCGAACTCCGTACCGCCACCACCACCGAAGTTGTACATCGGAATGCCGTCGATAACGTAAAGGGCGTTCGAAGACTGCGAAATGGACTTGTTGCCGCGCAGTACGACCTTCGAGGCACCGCCGACACCTGACGATGAGGCGTTGATCGTGACACCGGCCACTTTACCCGTCAACGAGTTGATGAAGTTGGCATCCTTGACGGTTGTGATGTCTTCGGCCTTGATCTGCTGAACATTGTAGGCTACGGCCTTTTCCGAACGCTTAATACCAAGAGCAGTGACCACGACCTGCTCGATCTCGGACGCAGCCTCTTCGAGCGTGATTTCGAAAGAAGTTCGGCTGCCCACGACAATAGACACAGGAGTATAACCGATAAAACTGATTTCCAGCTGTCTGTCTGCTGCGGGGGGGGGTACCTGAAGCGCAAACGCACCATCGGCGTCGGAGCTGACGCCTATTGTAGTTCCTTGAACAAGGATACTGGCTCCGACGATCGGATTACCTTTTGCATCCCTGATTTTTCCGGTCACGGAAACCGGATTCCCCGCATCGTTCTTTTTGGTCAGGATAATGTAGGATTCATCGATCCGGTAAGCGATTTCCGTGCCGGCGAACAGTTGTGCCAACACATCCTGGATCGTTTTTTGGACAGCGTTGATACTGACCTTGTTTTTGGTATCGACGCCTTTGTTGATAAACAAGTAACGGGTTTGATTTTCAATCTCTTTTATAACCTGCGAAATAGGGACGTTTTCCATCTTAATGGAAATTCGGGCATTCTGTGCAGATGCAGCGAATACGTTCCCAAGCAAAGAGATTGTGAGTACGAACCCAAACAGTCTTCGAAACTTGTTGAAGAATACTGTTTTATTCATATCTTTGCGAAGTTTTAGATAATAGGTTAATTAGTGTCTCAAAAAAGCTCGATTCAATCTATTATCCGGCCTGCGGATCTCTACCTCCGCAGGCTTTTTCATTGAACAAGCTATGAACGATGTTGGTTACGTTTTCATAGGCAATCATTTTAGGCGTTAAACAATCAGGCTTTCACATCAATAGATCGTCACTACGTTTGTTTCCGAATTTTTCTTGTAAGAAAAGTCCGCGGTATACTGCAAAATGTGAAGGGCTTTGTCAATGCCGTCGTTCACACGAATTTTACCACTGACGTTTCTGATGTTCGGAAGTTTCTCAAGGGAGATGTCGATCTTCACGTCGAACGCCCGCTCGAATTTCTCCATCAGTTCATCGAAAGGCAGACCCGAAATGTTGATAAGACCTTCCGTCCAGCACAATATTTCCGGATCGGTTATCGGTTCGATGAAAAGATGACCGTTCGAGAGATTAGCAATATCGTTAGGTTTCAGTATAATGTCTTTTTGCGTGGGATCGAGCCGGTTTGTAATTTGCACCCGACCTTGGAGCAATGCAGTCGAAAAGCGTTGGTGGCGCTCATCGGCCACAACGTTGAATTTCGTACCCAACACCCGAATATCGGATGCGAAAGTTTCTACAACGAACGGACACCTCTCGTCGTGTTCGACATCGAATACCGCCTCGCCGGAAAGCTTTACTCTGCGGAGATTCTTTTTGAATACGGATGGATATTCGATCTTTGCTCCGGAATTGAGCTGAACGCTCGAACCGTCTGGAAGCGTGAACTTCAAGCGTTGGCCGTAAGGAACCTGCAACGTGTTGATTTGCTCGGCAAGCATATCGTAGGTGCGTTCCTTGCTGATATATCCCCCGACGAACAGCCCGATGGCGAGCATGGCGGCAGCCTGTACGGTAATACGGACTACCTTTCTCCAGTGCACGGCGATCCAACTTGCTGGACGGATCTCTTCGCCGTACAACTCCATCATGTCGATCTGCATGTGCACCTCATCCGCGCAACGCTGGAAGTCCTCCGGATTTTCGGAATGCCACCGTGCCACCTGTTCCAGCTCATCTGGGGTTGCTTCGCCGCGCAGGGCTTTGTATATTACCTCTTGATCCATTATCTTGTAATTAAATTATATGCCGGCTTCATTGTTTTCTCTTTTTAAACGCATGAGCGAACCGAGTTTACAGCCTTTTTTATAAATAAATATATTTAATAATAATGTAAAATTATTTATTTAGTCAATGCGCTGACAATGAGTGTGTTGATTGCCTACGTTTGCTTCCAGGAGCCTTATTTTGTTTCAAAAATATTTTCATTTCTTTTTTGCAGGCGCTTTCAAAACATCGGAAACGAAAAACCGGGGATGAATTCTCGACTTGCATTTTCGGGAATAATTGCTATCTTTGGAAACAGTATCGAAAGATTGCGATGGGGAAGCCGACGAAAATATTGACAGCTGAAGAGTTCGACAGGCTGTTCAACGACAAGGAGCGTTTTATCCGAATCGCATACTCCTATATAAATGATATGGAGATGGCAACGGATATTACGACCGATGGCTTCATGTATTTGTGGGAACACCGGGATCACCTTGAATTCGACGTGAATATCAAAGGTTATATTTACAATTACGTCAGGACTCGCTGTATTTCATACCTGCGTAAGCGGAAATCCATGCTCAAAGCCCAAAGCGAACTTTATAGAAAAGAACAATGGCGGATCGAATCGAGTATCAATACATTATCTAACGAAGAACAGATCGGCAAACTGTTCCAATCCGAGATAATCGAGATTTACCGGCGCGAACTGGCCAAAATGCCGTCTCTTACTCGTAATGTATTTTTGGCAAGCCGTCTGGAAGATATGACTTACCATCAAATTGCGGAAAAATTCAACCTGACCGTCCGGCAGGTTACTTCGGAGATTCAGCGGGCAAATTTCTTGCTTCGGACACCGCTAAAAGATTATCTGGTGAATGTTATAATTATGCTGCTATATCTACAATAAATGAAAAGGAATGGAAGCCATCGGCTTGTAATGAATGTCAAGAGATTTTAAGACGATCATCTCAGCCGATGTGTATTCTCCCTTGTAAATACGCGCTTCCATTAGTCCGAATACGGGTAGAGCCGGTTCGGACTTATTGTCGGAGACAATTTCCGGATATGAAAACGGATGCAGAGACATACGATGGATAGTGACGCAACTTCACACAGATTCCATGAAGAATTCAATCGTATATCGGCCGCATCCGTGTTATTAATTCGAGTCGGGATTCAGCCACGGAACGGTTTGTCGGCTGATTTTCGGTATGTTTTTATGTGTTCGGTGGTGCGATAGTTGAAACCAGGGCAGGGTGCAACGGGCGCGGCCGCCCCGTAAAAAACTATCTTTCTCTGCCAGCAGACAGAAAAACCGATAGTAAATCAGCGAATCGGTATCATATTTATAATTTCGATAGTATTAGGGCTCAAAACAAACGCTGCTGCAAAGATATACCGATTCCGCCTGCCGGCGGTCGCTCGGCGGGTGCAATCCGTATGATGTAATGTATTCGGCAAATGGCGGCGCATGACGGTTTCGGGTTAGTGGATGATGCGCCCGCAGAAAATAAAAAGGGGGCGCGGTGTCAGCCCCTACTTGTCGGTCTTGGAGTTACCTTCAGATGGAAGCTGTCCTGCGCCCCAGTCAAGCCCTGCTTGCAAATAACAAACAGGACATAACCGGAGCTGACAACCATTATACCATCTGATTAAACATCCTCCGAAGAGGTCTCCAAGTTTACAAGTAGGTATAAAGAGTTGTTTACCCTTTATGATTATGTCCGTCGGCTATGCCGAACTATTCAATCGCAAATGTAGCATAATTTCTGTATTTAGAAATCCACGTATGCAAATATAATCAAATTTTTCGAATACACGTGAAATCACGTGTATAAAATTTTAGACATCACCTTTCCTTTGCAAAAAATGCGAACAAAGGTTCCCAAATATAGAGATACTACTTTTCAACGGCTCTTGATAGAACGTATGCAACAATTACGTTCGGATCATGGGTATTCTCAAGAAGAAGTTATTGAGTTTACACATTTAGATATTTCTCGGTATGAATCAGGAACCTCCATTCCAAACACACAATCTATACTGAAACTCTGTAAATTATATAACATCACAATCGCTGAATTCTTCGCACCGATAAATTATCCTGCGAAAAAAGAATAGAAAAGACGAAACGGAGCGGTTTCGTCTTTCTTTTTGCAAAAAAGCGACTATATTTGTGTTGAAGGAAAGAACTTGCCCAAACTTATTGATGGAAGAACTCACTACGATCCAGAGCAAAATCTACGAAATCCGCGGCCAGCGCGTGATGCTCGACTTCGACCTTGCGGCGCTCTACCAAGTTACGACCAGTGCATTGAATCAGGCCGTAAAACGTAACATCGAACGATTCCCGGAAGAGTTCATGTTCCGCATTTCCGAATTTGAATGGAAAAATATGTCATCACAATTTGTGACGACATCCAGAGTGAAGCGGCCGAAGACATCCCTACCTTATGCTTTTACCGAACAGGGAGTTGCGATGCTTTCTGCGGTATTGCGCAGTGGAATGGCAATACAAGTAAGTATCTCTATTATGAAAGCATTTGTCGCCATGCGCAATTATATTACGACAGCTACAACCGTTACTTCGGAATTGGCTGAAATCCGGGCAAAGCTGGCTCTGCTGGAGCGGGCGGACGAGGACAATGCCGAGGCGGTGAACGACCTTTCGGAAGACATGCGCAAGGAGCTGGACAACATCTACGAGGCCATCGCGGCCCTGTCGGTCAAAGTGCCCGAGGCCCGCAAACAGCCCCGGCCCATCGGGTTCAAACTCCCGAAGGAAGAGAAATAACCGTTCATTTTGACCCGAACCGATGGAAGAACTCGCTACGATCCAAAGCAAAATCTACGAAATCCGCGGCCAGCGCGTGATGCTCGACCGGGATTTGGCCGAGCTTTACGGCGTTACGACCGGCAACCTGAATAAAGCTGTAAAGCGAAATATCGAACGTTTTCCGGAACGGTTCATGTTTCAACTGACAGAACAGGAATTTTTGATATTCCAAAATGGAACATCAAGTTGGGGCGGCACACGAAAACGTCCTTATGCTTTTACCGAACAAGGGGTCTCCATGCTTTCTGCCGTGCTACGCAGCCCGACAGCCATACAAGTCAGTATTCGGATTATGGATGCTTTCGTCGCCATGCGCAACTACATTATGACAACCTCGACTATGACGGCCGAGCTGTCCGAAATCCGTGCGAAACTGACCCTGTTGGAACGGGCGGACGAGGACAACGCCGAAGCGGTGAACGACCTTTCGGAAGACATGCGCAAGGAGCTGGACAACATCTACGAGGCCATCGCAGCCCTGTCGATCAAAGTTCCAGAGGCCCGCAAACAGCCCCGGCCCATCGGTTTTAAGCAATCAAAGTAAAAAGAGCCATGACCCAAAAGCAAGCGATACAACTTTTTGAAGAGCGTAAGGTACGCACCGTCTGGGACGACGAAGCGGGCAAGTGGTACGTTTCGATTGTCGATGTTATCGCAGTTTTGACCGAAAGTAAAGATGCCGCAGCCTACTGGCGCAAACTCAAACAACGGCTGAAAGCTGAAGGGAATGAAACCGTGACAAATTGTCACGGTTTGAAAATGACCGCTCCGGATGGCAAGATGCGCCTAACCGATGTGGCTGACGTAGAGCAGCTTTTCCGACTGGTGCAGTCGATTCCCTCGCCGAAGGCCGAGCCGTTCAAGTTGTGGCTCTCTTCGCTTGCCCGCGAACGGCTGGAGGAGATCGACGACCCGGAACAAGGCATCGACCGGATGCTGGAATACTACCATCGCAAAGGCTATTCCGAGAACTGGATCAACCAGCGGCTAAAATCCATCGAGGTACGCAAGGAACTGACCGACGAATGGGAACGCCGCGGCATCAAAAAGGGACAGGAATACGCCACGCTGACCGATATTATTACGCTGGGCTGGTCGGGTATGACCACGCGCCAGTACAAGCAGTACAAGGGACTGAAAACCGAAAGCCTGCGCGACAACATGACCAATCTGGAGCTGGTGCTCAACATGCTTGCCGAAGCGACGACCACCGAAATTTCGAAAGAGCGAAAACCGCGGACGACCGCAGCGAACCGTGCCGTGGCGGCACAGGGCGGACGTATCGCCGGGAATACCCGCCGCGAGATCGAAGCCCAGACCGGAAAAAGAATCGTATCGCCGCTCACGGCAAAACAGGCATTGGCCGAAAAAACAGCCGAAGGGATCGAACACCCGGAGGCGGATACGACAGAATGATCCGACGGTTCGCAATCGGTTTGAGGCCGCAATTTGTGACCTCGAATTCGAAATCACAAAATGGGATATCCAATTAGAATAAATATATGCCATTGGGAACGGTCGAACGCTGAAAATCCCGATACAGAATCGGTTGTTTCCAAAATGGAAATAACCGCCGCCTACGGCAAAGGATTTACGGCTCGCAGTATTTTGAAATTATTGGCTACCGATAGCAAGATACAATCCGGCCAAAGACAGATAAGCAGATATGTTAAAAGACATATCTGTTTTTTATATCCGGGTTGAAAATTCCTCGTATGTCTTTGTGCTGTTTCCGAGACTACCTACTCCCCGTTTAGCACGTTATGCACCGCATTTGCCTTGCTTCCGTTTCCGTGGGCGAAGCTATGGCAGGGGGTCGGAAAACAACCAAGATCGGGGCCCTTCGGGTTCAGACAAAAAAATCAGCCGCAATGTACAAGTTGCGGCTGATTTTTTTGTCCTGAAATCTTGTTTGTATTCCGCCCCTCTGAAATATAGCCCACAGAAACGGAAGCAAGGCAAACGCGGCCCATACGGCATAAAAAAAAGGTCGTAGTTATGAAACAGCACAAAGACATACGGGAAATTTTGAAACGGAGCGGCACCGCTCCCACCGGCATCTGCGGGTTTTGGAGGTCTGCGGCAAGTTTCGCGGCTGTGCTTTTCGGCGCGTTTGCGGCGTTCAAATTTCTCGCGGGTATCTATCTCGGCGCGGGCGGTTTTTGGGGCTTCTGCCTCTCGTTATGGCTCTTGCGGCGGTGTCGGGACATCGTGCGTCTCGTCCTTTCCCCTGGGGTCGTCCTCGTGCGGTTTCTTCTGCGGCTGTTTTATTAACATTCAATACCTTACAACTATGGGAAAAGTCACATTGTTATTCGCAGGAAAGAGTTACGACACCGACGTACAGAACGTGCGGGAGAATCAGATCGTCATTTTCGACGGCCCTTACAACATGCGCCAGCGCATGGTCGTGGCCGGAATCGAACACACACAATCCGGTTACAATTACCGATTGATCGACCCCGAAACCGCCGAGGAGCACACTGCCGATCTGATCCGCCCCTTGCGGGACAAATTCGGTATCGGGCACTATTACGACGACGAGCACCCCGAATTTATAGATGCCGCCGAGGTCGCGGCGCTCCGCACTCGTGCCGACGCCTTCAAAGCCGAGCAGGAAGCCGCCCGACGTGCGGCGGCGGAAGACGCGGAACGGTTACGCACCATCGGCGCGGAGCGTCTGCGGCAGATCGTTCCCGACGATGCCGTGGCCGTCATCATCGGCGAACAGCATGAAAGCGAATGCGACCCCTATACGGACTATTTCGGCTCGCGCATCGTGCGCACGGTTATTCTCGGATTCTCTACCCACACGCGCGATCTGTTCCCCGAAATGCGCAAGACCGCGGCACGGTTCGAGGGCACGGCACATCTGGCCGAGCGTAATGCCGAGTACGAACACCGCGAAAAGTACAGCATGGGGCACGGCTATTACCTTGGTACGCACCGCTATTCGGGCTGGCAGGTCAGCAAGGAATCGTGCCGCGACAAAGAGGGAATTATCAAGCGTTTCGCCGTCGTGGCCGGAAATCCCGACAATGTATGCATCGAGAACCCTGCACCCGTGCAGACCGCCGCCCCCGAAACCGTGGCCGACGCACGTGTCGAGATCGTGGAATACTCCGCGAAGTCGATCGCCGTATTCGGCGATACGAAACCCCTGCGTGACACGCTCCGCGATCTGAACGGGCTGTTTCGCGCCTACCTTACGCACGACGGCACCCGGTGCGCCGGGTGGATTTTCTCCAAACGCCGAGAACAAGAGGTGCGCAGCGCATTGGCCGCCTATCTCAAATAACATTCAATCCGGGGCGGGCATCCGCCCGCCCCACAACACCCGAAACCATGAACGAACAGATAACAGCTATCGCCGCGCTCCTGCTGGAGATCAACGGCAAAGAAAAATACACCGCCTTTTTCGATTTCAGCGGCCATGTACGCACTTTCAGCATCCGGATTTATTCCGGCAAATGGTCGCAGGGGAAAGACCCTCTTTTCAACCTCTCGTTACAAAACAAGGACGGACAGCAATGGCGGAATTGGGACAACGCGCATGCCATGTCCGGCGATTCGATCCTCTCATTCTTAACGACTTTATTATGAAATCATACGAAGAAATCATACAGCGCACGGCGGATTTCGACTACATGATACGCACCCGGTTGCCGGAAAAATACATGCCGGAGGTGTTCGGCGTCACGGCCGGGGAAGACCCCGATCTGCGGCAACTCCTTCACAACGCATCGCGCAACGGCATAGGCATTACCTACCTGCTGTTCAAAATACCGTACGACCGCCACAAGCAACTGATCAAATACCTTTCAAGATCATGAGAACGGAAACCGTAACCTACCAAATTTTCTCGCTGGGCGAACTTTCGCCCGAAGCACGGGCACGGGCATATCGCAAGTGGCTCAACGATGAACCGGAATACGGATGGAATGCGGAGAACAAACAAACGCTGAATGCCTTCTGTGATCTACTCGGCATACGGTGCAATAAATGGGAATACGACGGTTATTCCTACTCTTTCAGCTGGTATTCGCCTTACGAAGATACTATTGAAAATCTGCATGGAGCACGGCTCGCCGCCTATCTACACAACAATTTCGGATCGCATCTGTTCGTCCCGAAAATCTACTACAAAGGGAGAAGACGCCGCCGAAGCCGCCTATTCTGTACGACGGAATGTCCGCTGACAGGGTATTATATGGACAATATGATCCTCGATCCGATATACTGCTTCTTCACGCATCCGGACGATACGACTTTCTACGATCTGATCGAATGTTGTCTGGACACCTTTTTCCGGGCATGCCGCGACGATGCCCGGTATTGCCGCAGCGAGGAGTATTTCGCAGAACTGGCTGAAAGTAACGCATGGGAATACCTTGCCAGCGGTACAGCATATCATCTGATCAATTAATTCCACAATAACATATCAATTCTAATGAACCATCACACCATGAAAACGAACGAAACCGACACCACGACCGCAACCGCCACCCAGAGCACGAAATCGACCGTTTTGCTCTCCATTGACAGAATCCGCCCCAACCCCCACAATCCGCGGCGGAGTTACGATGAAAACGCCCTCGCGGAACTGGCCGCCTCCATTGCTACACACGGCCTTATTCAGCCCATCCGGGTGCGAGCCGCAGAACAGGACGGCTACATCATTGTCTGCGGCGAACGCCGCTACCGTGCCGTGCAACTGCTCGGCCAGACCGAAATCGAAGCCATCGTCGATACCGCCCCCGCGGACGAACGGGCGATCTTCGACCTCGCGCTCTCGGAGAACATCCAGCGCGAGGAGATGCCGCCGCTCGACGAGGCCGAAGCCTACAAAGCCGCCATGCAGACCCTCGGCGGGGATGCCGCCGCCGTGGCCGCACGCTTCGGCAAGAGCGAGCAGTATATCTACTACCGGATGAAACTCAACGAACTGATCCCCGACGTAAAAAAACTCCTGCGCGAAAACTCCATTACGCTGGGCCTCGCCATGGAGCTGGCACGGTACGGGAAAGACCTGCAAAAGACGATCTGCAAAGACCGCCTCAAAGACGAGGAGGGGTGGCGGAAATACTCCGTAAAGGAGTTCAAGCGGATGGTGGACGCCCATTATACGAACGATCTGGCCCGGTATCGCTTCGACCAGACGGCGTGCGCCAAATGCAAGCACAACACCAATCTATACGATATGTTCGCCACGGGAAGCGGACGGTGTACGAACCGGGAATGTCTCGAAGCCAAGAACCGCGAGTTCATCGAGCGAAAAAGCGGGGAACTGCTCGCGCAAAACCCGAAATTCATCCTTTGCAAAGACCGTTACGGATGCGACGACCATGATAAGGCCGTAGAGCATATGACCGAAAACGGGGTCGAATGCAAGGCGTTCGAATACGGGCAGGTGCAGGAAATGCCCGCTATACCCGCGGAACCATGTCCGGCGGATTATGCCACCGATGCCGACTATACCGCGGCAATGCAGATCTATGAACAGCAGAAAAAGGCCGCCGAGGAAAAGACCGCCGACCTGCTGGCCAAGCACGACGCCGGGGCGATCCGGATTTTCGTCAAAACCTCGCGCGACAACGCCCGGCTGGTCTATGTGAACCAAGTCACCAAAGGCAGGGAATCGACCGGGGAACTGATTGCCCGCCTTGAGGAGAAGAAAATCCGCAACACGGAACTCGCACACGAAAAAACCGTCGAAGCCGTCCGGCAGATCATCCGCGACGAGGAGATCGCCCCGACGCCGTTTACCCAGCTGGAAGACAACATTCTCTATTACATCATGCTCGGAAGCCTGCGGCGCGAGCACCTCGCCGCCGTGGGATTTCCCGAAGCGTATTATTTGACATCCGAACAGAAAATCGCTGTCGTCAACGCGCTGACCGACGAACAACGCGATCTCATCACCCGCGATTTTCTTGTAAAAAGCCTTACATCCGACATCGGTTTCGACAAAACGGGGAAGCAACTGCTGATGGAATTTGCAGCCTTGCACCACAAAGAGAAATACGAGGTTGTGAAAGCGCAGTTCGACGAGGAATACACGAAGCGCAACGACCGTCTCGACGAGCGTATTGCCGTGGCCGAAGCGCAGGAGAGAGCCAAGACCAAAGCCGCCAAGAAAGAGGGCAAAACGGGTAAGAATTCCAAGAAAATGACAAAGAAAGCCGCCTAAAGTCTGATCGGGGACGGCCTGCGGGCCGTCCCCATAAAACCGAATGAATCATGCTGAAAGAATTTATCGACGATCTTCGCCGGCATGGAATCGCCATTTTCGATCTGATCCATGTAGGTGCAGGGAATCACATTTTTTTCGCACGCCGAAACGGCCATATTTGGGGTATCCGGATTTCCCGGGAGCGAGCAGCACGCTGCTATACCGTACATATCTTCTCCGAAGAATCGGACATAAGGGGCACTTGTTCCTGCCCGCCGGGATTGTTGCAGACAACTATCGAACTGCGATTCAACGACCTTGCGACACCATAAATAAGTTTCGGTTTCCGTCTGCGGCATGACTGCCGCAGACGCGAACGGGCGGACGCCCGCGGCTCCCGCCATACCGCCACCCCGAATTGTGTCAAAACATCATCTGACGAACCTATGAAAACCTATATACGTATCGCTCCCAACGTGGAATATTTCACCGATTACGACCGTTTCCGCGAGGCGCAAATCTGCTGCGCCGTCGCCGAAGACGGCACAAGCCTGTTCAGCCGCATCGAGAACCGCCGCTTCATGCACACGGTGCGGCACGATCTTTCCGAACGGGTTATTGAGCTGCTATGCCGGCAGATACATCGTGAAATATGCACATTGCACTATGGCGGACAAGTCGTGGAATGACCTGCCTGCCACACCAGAGAATTGTAAGTTGTAAAATATTAAAAGTGCCCGGTTTTACCGGGCACTTTTAATTGGGTTCAACCCCGGATCAATATCTGTGTTTCGGATACTCCGGAAAGAGGATCAACCAACATAGTCCGATGGCGACCAGTACCGACAATATTCCCATTGTCAGGCAAAGAGCCGTTAGAAAGTGTACGAACATCGAATCTTATTTTTCCCGTTACAGCAGTTTTGCTTCTAACAACTCTTTGGCTGGTATTTCCACCGTCTGATGCCGGGCTCCGTTCTTCTCGATGATTTCCAGTAAAAGCACCTTGTCATCGGAGATCGTCAGTTTGGGCAGTGCGAATACCGTCCGCTGACGCTGGTGTCCCCTCACGACTGCCGGATCGTTGCATACGCGCAGGATTTCGAGCGTCGACTGCTGTTGTGCCGTACGCTTGGTGAGTTTGCGATCCGCTACAATGAAATGTCGTGCATCTACCTCGAATGAGATATTCGTGTCGTTCGAGATACAGGAGTGAATGTATATCACGTCATTGAACACGTAAATCCCCAACACTTCGACTTCAATG
>OGRQ01000981.1_pt1 | contig 29750 bp, 14 predicted proteins | sample 1553521 | NCBI WGS metagenome assembly OGRQ01 (sample SAMEA2580088, study PRJEB22360) | human gut metagenome | biome: human gut; feature: human-associated habitat; material: faeces | place: Denmark | collected 2008/2010
CGCCGTCAATAACAACGGCGTCGGCGTTTGCGGCGTGGCTGGCGGCACGGGGCGCAACGACGGGGTGAAACTCATGTCGTGCCAGATATTCTCGGGCAACGACGCCACCTCGGGGGCTATCACCACTTCCGCCGAAGCCATCAAGTATGCCGCTGACAACGGAGCTGTGATCATCCAGTGTTCGTTCGGAAGCAAGGCCGGAACCTATACTTCGGACAGCGCCTATGAACGCGGCTCGGGCGTGCAGTACAATGCCATCAAGTATTTCATCGAATCTCAGAACTGCGATGCCGTCGACGGCGGCGTGGTCATCTTTGCCGCCGGCAACGATGCTACTGCCATGTCGGGCTACCCGGGGGCTTACCACGATTATATCTCCGTGACCTCCTTCTCGCCCGATTACCTGCCGGCCTATTACACCAATTACGGCCCGGGCTGCAATATCTCGGCTCCCGGCGGCGACTATAAGATCAGTGCCGATGCGGCCAAGACCTACGCCGAAGTCCTGTCGACGGTTCCTTCCGAGTTGTCGGAATACAACGGTGCCGATTACGGCTTCATGCAGGGTACGTCGATGGCCTGCCCGCACGTTTCGGGCGTCGCGGCGCTCGGGCTCTCCTATGCGCTGGAAAAGGGAAAGAAATTCACGCTCGACGAATTCAAGACCATGATCCTCACCTCGGTGAATGATATGGAAACCTATCTCGATGGTTCGAAAACCGGCCTTGTACTGGCCGACTACCGCAAGAAGATGGGTACCGGGTCGATCGACGCGTACCAGCTGCTCATGCAGGTCGAAGGGACACCCTGCCTGCGGGCCAAGGTCGGCACCAAGCAGCTCGTGGCCCTGACCAAATATTTCGGCGGCTCGGCTTCGAACCTGACCTATCTGCGGGTCGAGATGACGCGGGAGAATATGGATAAGCTCGGCATCACCGAGGCTCCTTCGATCTCCTACGGCAAACTGATGATCCACTGCACCAAACCCGGTGTCGCCAAGATCTCCGTCACGGCTATTGCCGGCGGCGGGAGTGTGGGCGGCGGCAGTTCGATGGGCGGTCAGGAGATCACCAAGGAATTCGCCGTCATCGCCCGCGCGACGGAAAATGCGAACGGAGGTTGGTTATAATAAACGATAAGATCATGAGAAAAACTCTTTATACCTTATTCGCCGTGCTCGGTTTGTGCATGTTCGCCGGCTGCGGCTCTTCGTCGAAAGGCGACGACGCTTCGCCGCTGGCCAAGCAGCTCGTGGGCGAATGGCACCTCGTTTCGTGGAACGGGGCAGCCCCCGGCGTATTCGATGCTTACGTGTCGTTCGCTTCGGATAAGACCTTCGAAATCTACCAGCAGATCGAGCAGGTCGGATACCAGAAATACACGGGTTCCTACCTGATCGGCAACAAGATGCTTTCGGGTAAATACAGCGACAATACGCCCTGGGGCAGCTCTTACGAAGTGTCGTTCGATGAGTCGGGCAATACGCTCACGCTGGTGAGCGATCCTTCGGTGGGCGAAGTGAGCGTCTATACGCGCGCTTCGATACCCGTGTCGGTCAAGGGCGGAGCCACGGTCATGAAGGCCTCTTCCCGCGCCGCCGGCCCGCTGCTGTTCTGACGACCCGGTTTTTCTGTAAAACTTTCTGGAAATGCCTTCTGCAATTCGCAGAAGGCATTTCCCATGTTGCGGACTTGTGCGGGTTTTACTTGAAAATAGGCACCGAAACATCGCTTGTTTTGCCCTGGGAGAAACAGAAACCCTTGATTCCAAACGGAATCAAGGGTTTCTGTTTCTTTTGTGGTACCACCAGGAATCGAACCGGGGACACAAGGATTTTCAGTCCTTTGCTCTACCAACTGAGCTATGGCACCATCCCGATATCGGGGTCAGGAATACTCCTTTCCGTATTATCGTGGTGCAAAGGTAAAAATTCTTTTTCAAATCTGCAAATGCCCGCTGCATTTTTTCTGCTTTTTTCAGTTGCGGAAGCATCTTGCGCCCATCCCCGGCTTCACAAAAAAAGGGAGGAGCCGTCGATGCTCCTCCCTCCCCTTGATCAATAATGCAAGCGATCTTAGTTGAGCATCACTGCATTTGCATTAACGGCACGCCGTTCGAACGACGGCGCCGAAGTCAATTGCGGGACGGCCGGCTTCATATTCCGGTCCGCAACCGCTGCAAATTTCCCTGCCAGCATGGCTTTCCCCTTAACGGGAGCCGCGGCCGGAGATTTTTTCACCAGTGTAAACGGTCCGACCGGATAGTCGTCGGCAGTAAATCCGGAGTCGGCCGTCGGATTATACTTGCCCAGATAATTGGACCCATTGTAAACGAACTGGTCCATCATAACCACCTCGGCCTCCACATCGCCCGTAAGAGTGAGTTCATTGCCGATAACCTTGCCCTTTCCGTCAGACATTATGGCTCCGATCAGGCCCACATAGGAACCGCCTACCGGATAATAATATTTACCGCCTACATTCTTGTCGCGGCAAAGAGCGACATAGCGAAGGGTACCGTCTCCGGTAGTTCCGATCTCCTGATAGCTCTGGATCATAACGTAGCCGGTTTCCTTGTCGAAGGTGGCAATTGCGGGGAATCGGTCCCGATAAGCCGAAATGGCCCATCCGGTAAGCGCGAAGTTGGTATTGGCGACCTTCGTGGAGAAAGTGACGTCGAACGAGATCGGTTTGGCAGACTTCATCGAGGTCGTACTCGTCACGGTCCACGTACCGAGCCAAGCGGCATAAGCCTCATCGAGTTCGGGAGCCTTCTCCGTAGTGAATTCCTTCCTGAAAAGATCCGTCGTAGCCAGAACCACATTCTCCGTAGCGACGATGCCGAATCCGATGACCACATGATCCGTTTCCGAAGAGAGGTCCTCGAAGATTTCGCTCGCCGCGCCCTTCTTGCCGAGAGCGGAGACGACGAAATCGGCCGTATAAGTTCCGACCAAGGAGTTCATCTCGGAGATCAGCGACTTGATGATCGCCATGTCGCTCTCGCCTTCGAGATCCGCCTTTTCATAAACGTCGAAATAGTAATAATCGGTGGCGACGCTCGGCGTCACATTGACGGTCGCGCTGCTGAAGGTAATGTCCGCAGGAGTGATCGTAAGCCTGTTATTCGAGCGGACAGGCTTGGGCGAATAGATCTTGACGCTTCCGTCTTCATTCTCGAAATAATAGTCCTCCTTGAAAGTCATCTCCGAAACCGCAACGTTTCCGATCTTCAGGGGCGAATAGAATTTAAGACCCGTTTCGGTAAAGACAAAAGGAGCCTTGATGACCTCGCCCGTGGAGACCGAACCGTCGTCTCCGGGAGCCGGCGTGTAGGAGATCCTGAAAACGCGGGAAGAGAAGTTGTTGAGCGTCATCTCCCAGTCAATCGGATAGGTCACGCCGTCAACCACGCAACGGGTATAGATCAGGTCCATCTTGGCAGCCGCATCCTGATAGCTCTGCAATTTGGTCTTCCAGTTCACACCCGCCTCGATCGGATAGAGGTAGGCGTAATTGTTGGTTTTGCGGCCCTTGAGCTTCACGAAATCGGCGGAAGCCTCCATGACGATGAAGTCGGAATCGCCCTCCAGTCCCCCGTTGCTCGTACCGATGCCGAGTTCAGCGCCCGTCGTCGGCGAGGAGTAGAAATGGATGATGTCGTTATTGGTGTCGAACGCGAGTACGGGACCGCTCTCCGCAACCACCGAATAGTAGGACGATTCGGTTTTGCCCGCAGCGAAATTCTCACTGGAAGCGACGACCGTATTGTCGGTATTGAATTTCAGGAAAAGCGTGTAGCCGCCGTAAATGCGCTCGCCTTCGGGATACAACTCCATCCGCCAGCCGTTTTCTGCGCCCTGAAGTACAGTGATGGCTTCCTTGACCGCCTCTTCAATGCGTTCCGTCGCCGATTTCGAGAATTTATCCTCATCGTCCTTCAGGCAGGAATTGAAAAGCAGGGGCAGAGCCAGTAATATCAATATTTTTTTCATAAACATCCTTTTTTACTTAATTAGTGGCATCTAAATCGAGGTTCGGAAGTTCTTTCTGGCGGCGTAAAACGACTTTGCGCAATTCGTCCAGATCGATTCCCCAATCGTTCTTCATGTATTTGTCCACGATCTCGAATTTGGCTTCGAGCATCGGACGGCCCACCTCGCCGGCCGTTTCGAGCATCTCCTCCCAAGTGGCAGCCGTGTTGGTGACGTAGATGGAGCTTACCTCCACGAACTCCTCCTCGGCCGAAGTCGAAGCGTAACGGCTGATAAAACCGTCCTTAAGCGCCAAGTCCTCCGAAGGATAGACGTCCCAGCAGGCGTTGCCGACATAGCGGATGCCCGTGGCCAAACCGGTGATCTGATTGAAATCCGTCGAGAAGGGCTTCTTCTGGTTGAGGATATGAGCGAATTCGTGGTGGATCGTCTTGAAATACCACTCGTTCAGCAGGTCCACATTGGTCGGGTCCATATTGTTGACGGCATAGAGCGTAATCTTGGTTCCGCCTTCGGCCGTACCCAGCACGACCTCGCCGTTGTTGTTATAGGCGGGACTGCCGACCAGAAAAACCATCTTCGGGAAGTAGCTGGTGATGAAGTCGCGGCTTCCGGTCACCTCGTCGTAAGCCTGCAGGCAGAGGTGCTTGACCAGCTTGGCCATCTGAACCGACTTCTCGTAGTTCGCGGGAGTCAGATCGTAGATCATGTCGCTCTCCATATCCTCATAACGGTAGCGGAACTCGATGTTATAAGGCTCGATATAGTTTTTGTAAAGCCACGCGTCCAAAGGCGTCTCCGTCGTCTGCTCCGGTTTGATGACACTCGTGCCGCTCAGATCGTCTTCGGAACACGAGCTGCCCGAAAAAGCGCAGACGAATGCGAATAATCCTAATATTGTTTTTTTCATAACGTTCAACTTTTATATATAGATCAGCGAATTATCATTATCTTGGATTAGGAGTCATGTCGGCCGCGAGCACATCGGCGGGCAGCTGAACGGCACGGCGGTTGTCCCGGACCTCCAGCGTATCGTCCACGCTCTTGATTCCCAAATCGTTGCTGGTCAGGGTGCGGCGGTAAATCTCGATGCCGAAGCGCTTCACGTCGAACCAGCGCAGGCCGTAATGCAGCGTCTCGTAGCGGCGCAGCAACAGCAGCGTATGAATCATGCCTTCCTGCGTCCGGTCGATTTCGAAAGCCGGGTTGAGCGGCTTCTTCGGAGTCGGATTCTTGGGATCGTAATCCGCAACCGATGCGGCCCAGCTCGAAATATTGGCCTCGGTCAACGTCTTGTATTTACTGCATGAATTCGAAAGATAGAGATTCATGTCGTTCAGGGCCGCCGTGTATTCCTTCTGCATGATATAGGCCTCGGCGCGGGTCAGCAGGGTCTCTTCGGCCGTGAAGAGCGGATAGACGGTATGCCTGTAGCCTGTTCCCGCCACCGGGTCGAGGTACTCGATCAGATAGGGAACACGGGGCAGCAGAATTTTGTCGATTCCGCTGACAAAGCGAAGCGGTTCGCACTTCCACGTGTAGGGAGCGAAGGGAGTATTCGTGCAGTCTATGCCCTCGTTATCGGCAATCATCTGTCCGTGATTGTACTGCATTCCGACACCGTATCCGCCGAATACGCGGCCGGCATACGAATAGGCGGTGGCCATCATGAAATTGCACGTCAGATCCGCACTGACATAGTAGGTAGCCGCCGTATTCAGTGTAGCGCCGTTGTTCATCGGGTATTCCAGCAGCTCCTCATAATTGCGGAGCGAACCGGCAGGCGAATTGGTCAGCGCCACCGTAGCGTATTTTACCGCCTCGTCCCATTTCTGGTAGTAGAGGTAAAAACGGGCCGCGAACGCATTGGCCGCACGCTTGTTGAAATGGTACTTGGGCACCGAATAGATCACGTCGTTTATCAGCGGCAGTCCCTCTTCGATATCCTTCTCGATCTTGGCGTAGACCTCGGCGACGGTTCCGCGCTCGTATTTGGGATCGAGTTCCGTCTCGGCCTTCTCCATATAGGGAATACCGAGATCGTCGGGATGCGCAGGATCGTAATGCTGGCAGAAAACGTTCACCAGCACGAAGTGGGCATAGGCACGGCAGATAAGCGCTTCGCCTTTTGCGGCGCTCAGCTTGTCGGTCATCTCCATCTTGTCGATGGCCTTGAGCACCTCGTTGGCGTTGGCGATAGCCATGTAGTGGGCTTCCCACGTGTGAGCGGCGTCTTCGTTGTCGGTTTCGGTCGGATCGCTCCATTCATAGCTCTCCTGCCAGAAACGGCTCCAGCCATCGTAATTGGCGCCGTGGTTATCGGTATTGTCGGAAGCCATTTCGAGGAAAAGCCACGGCTGGCTGTCCGCATAAGCCGATACCAGCATCTTGATAGCCTTCTCTTCCGAATCGATAATCGTCCGGTTGTCAGGCTGCTCGTCGAGGAAATCGTTACAGGAGGAGAGTCCCGCAACAAGAAGTCCCGCAAGCAGGAAATATATCAATTTGTTCGTTTTCATATGCTTTAAACTAAATTATAAACCGATTTTGAGCGTTAAGGTAAACTGCTTCGGCACGGGAGTGGCCACACCACCCGAATTGAAGAATTCCGGATCCTGACCGTTGAGCTTCTTGTCGGCATAGATCAGGAAGAGGTTCGTCGCCTGAATCTTGAGCGCGAGGTTGGACATTCTCAGCTTCTTGATCCAGCGCTTCGGGAAGTCGTAGGTCAGCGAAATTTCCTTCATGCGGATGAAATCGCCTTTGGCGATTCGGGCCGTAGAATAGTTGTAGGCATTGTAGGCGTACGACAGCTTGCTGTCATTCCGCACCTGACGGCTCGACACGATAGCCGGAACATCGGTGTATCTTTCGTCTCCGGGCGTCATCCAGCGGTTGCGGAACTCGCGCGGCATGGCGTCGAGGTCGTTATAGATACTGGAGAAGACCGGATCGAGACGAACGACGTTGCCGAACGAATAGGTGATGAAGACGTTCAGACGCAGACCTTTGTACTGGAAGATGTTGCCGAAGCTTCCGACGTCCGTCGGCTCCGAGGGACCCGAATAAACCAGATTGTCGAAACGCTCGGTCTCTTGGAAGTTGATATCGGTCGAAGTCAGCACGCCTGCTTCGTTGATGAATGTCGGAACGCCGTCTTCGTTCAGCCCCCGGAAATCGTAGGAGAAAAGCGAATTCACCGGGTAGCCCTCACGCGAGAAACCGATACCGGAAACGAGGTTGAAGGCACGGGTGGAAGTATTGAACTTGGTCACCTCGTTCTTCATGTGCGAATAGATGAAATCGGTGGTCCAGCTGAAATCCTTCGTCTTGATGTTCTTCGTCGAAAGCGAGAACTCGATACCCCGCGACTTCATCGTCGCGACGTTGCCGTACTTCTGGATCTGGCCGCCGATACCCTGCGTCATCACCCGACCGATCAGGTCGAAGTTGTCGCGCTTGTACCAGTCAACGGTCAGGTTGATGCGGTTGTCCAGAAAGCCCAAATCCGCACCGATATTCAGCTCGTGCTTCTTCTCGTAGGTCAGATCGCTGTTCTCCAGATCCTTGATCGTCAGACCCGACTCGGTAACGCCGGCCGAGGGGCGCCACGGCGAATAGCTCTGGATGACGGCGAGCGCATTGGTCACCGAGGGGCGGTCGGCCGTCAGCGAATAGGAGGCCTTGAGCGACAGGTGCGAAACGGCCTTGCTGATCGAATTGAAGAAATTTTCCTCGTGGACGTTCCATGCGCCCGAAACGTTCCACGTAGGCAGCCAGCGCGAACGGGTCGTCAGGCCCAGCGCGTTGTTACCTTCGTAACGCAGCGTGCCGTTAAGCGTATAGCGGCCCTTGTAGGAGTAGGTTCCGTTGAAGAAGAAAGCGACGTTGCGGTAGTGGGTATTGCCCATTTCGTAATAGGGCGAGTTATCCTCCTTGCCTTTCTTGAAGACGAGATAGTCGTAGAACGGAATTTCACCCGAATCGTACTGCAGGCCCCAGCCACGGAACCACGTTTTCTGACGATCGCTCTGGTTGGTCTCCATACCCAGATAGGCATTGACGATATGGGTATTGTTGATCGTCGTATTATAGGTCGCGGAGAAACGGAAGTCATAGGACAGCAGCCGGTTGTCCGTACGGGTGTAGATACCGCCGGCGGGCAGGATCGATACGGGAACGGCGTAAATATCATCCGGATCCTTGTACAGCAACGGGTTGTTGTCGCGAATCGTCGTCGTACCCATGGCCCGGTAGGCGTTCGCCTGATTGGAAGCCTCGCGTACGTTATGCTCCTGCGAAGTTCCGGTATAGCGCACCGACGCCAGCGCCGAAGCCTCGAATCCCTTGAAAGCCTTCCACTTCAGTTCGCCTTGGAATTTCACATCGGCGACGTTCAGGTCGATATAGTTGTTCGCCAGTTCATGGAGAATATTGAAATCCGCATAGTTACGGACATAATACTCCTTCGGATCGAGCACGCGCGAAGTATTCAGGGCATACGAATAGGGGTTGATGTCGAAATCGCGCTTCACCTCGCCCGTTACATAGTCGGTCGTGGCGCCGAGCGTTCCGGGCGCTTTCTGCTTACGGTATGAACCGTTGGTAATCAGGTTGAGCGTAAGGGCGTCCGAGATATTATACGTCGCATTGAGATTGGCCGTATAACGGGAAATCTCGCTGGTCTTCGTCCATCCCGGATCGAAAAGGGCGCTGATCGACGCATAGTAGGCGGACTTCTCGGTACCCGACGTGATACTTACCGAATGCGAGTGCATGACCGTATTCTGGAAAAGCTCCTTGAACCAGTCCGTGTTGCGGTACTCGGCCTTGCGCAGGTAGCGGTTGCGCGTCTCCACGGTGTTTTCCAGCAGTCCGGCATTGATCAGCGAATACATCTTGCCGTAAACACCGCTCGCCGACGCGTTGGTGACACGCGAATTGCCCAGCCAGCCCTTGTTGTACAACTCCTGATAGACGGACATCTGGTCCTGAGAATTCATGATGTTGAAATCGGCGTAGGAGGGAGTCATACGATACGTGAACTCGCCCGTATAATTGATATGGCTGACGCCGGCACGTCCCTTTTTGGTCGTAATGACGATCACGCCGGCCATAGCGCGCGCACCGTAGATCGAGGTGGCCGAACCGTCCTTCAGGATATTGAAACTCTCGATATCCTCGGCGTTCAGACCCGCGATGGCGGAACCGATCAGCGTCGTGGCGTCACCCGAAGAGAGGTCCTCGGCCGAAATATCGGCGACATCCTCCATAATGACGCCGTCCACGACCCAAAGCGGCTTCGAGCTGCCGTGAATCGACGTCGCACCGCGGACGCGGATCTTGGGAGCGGTACCGAACGTACCCGATACGTTCTGCACCGAGACACCGGCCGAACGGCCTTCCAGACCGCGGCTGATATCGGCCAGACCCGATAGTTTCACATCGTCGGCAACCAACTGGTCGGATGCACCGGTGAACAGTCGTTTATCCGTTTTGGTCATACCCGTAACCACGACGGACTCGATAGTCTGCTCGTCAGGAACAAGGGTAATCTGCATGTTCGGACGGATCTTCACATCCTGCGTAACATACCCCAAATAGGAGATTTGCAGTTCCTCGGATTTCGCCGGAACATTGTTCATAACGAAAAATCCCTGCTGATCGGTGGATACACCGATGGTCGTACCTTTGACGATAACCGAAGCGCCGATCACGGCCGCTCCGTTTTCATCAACGACACTACCGCGCACTTGTTTGGCTTGGGCGAATGCCCCCGCTGCAAACACAAGTACTCCAATTAACGATAGTAGGATTTTTTTTACCATAAGCGTTAATCTATTAGTTAATTTTTTTAAAATAGAAAGCCAGCATCCTCTATTCGGGTTTGCAGATATTCCCAATGGTTTGACCTTCAGTACCGTTTTCGATTTTCGATGCCGGAAAAAGGCGCGAACGCAGGCACCTTTGCAACTATACGGTCACCTGAAAACACCAAACAACTCACTCAAGATCAACTGATTGAAAATAACCGAACAGGTAAGAACGTTACCAGAGCATAACCGCTTCGAGCTGCCTGAGGACTGAAACCGGAGCCGGAAACCGGGTGGAAAGTGCATAAAAAATGTGCGGCATCTAACGATGCCGCACATGGCGCCAGAGGGGAGCGATCCCGCCTGCGATATTCTACAAAAGCCGGATCGGAACCGTCCGGGAACTCTTCATTACGGCCGCTCCGTTTTTGACCCCGTCGGGAATCGCGGCGCGCACGTAAACGCCCGTCTCGGCGACGCCCGTGGCGCTGGTCAGCGTCAGCGTATTGCCCGACTCGTCGAAAGCGATGTCGTAAGTGCTGCCGAACGGCTTGCCGTCGCTGTATACGCCGCCGAGCATCCCGTTTCTGATCTCGTATTTTCCCGAATACTTCTGGTAGCCCACCTGCTCGATCCGCTGGTATATTTCGAACGAACGGTCCGCGCCGAAGGAGACATAGGCATCGAAATCCCGCGGAGCTTCGCCGTTCCACGTTTTGAGCTGCCATTCGCCGGCAAGCTGTTTTACCAGCGGCGACACCTTCTCCTTGTCCGACGATCCGCAGCCGGCGAACAGACACAAGCCCAGTGCGGCCAGTACGATATAGATAGTCTTTCTCATAATCTTCATGCGTTTATATTACAACCAACCTCCGTTTTCGGTCTGTACCGCGCGGGCGATGACGGCGAACTCCTTGGCGATCTCCATGCCGCCCATCGATGTCCCCGTGCCGAGACCGCTGCCTCCGGCAACCGCCCTGACCGTTATTCGGGCCACGCCCGGCTTGGTGCAGTGCAGCCTCAGTTTCCCGGACACGAAGGTCGGCTCCGCCGAAATACCGAGCTTGGTCCTGTCAGCCTGCGAGATCTCGACGCCGAGATAGGTCAGGTTCGCCGAAGCCTTGCCGAAGTACTTGTCGAGCGAAAGCTGCTGCTGTACGCCGACTTTCGCTTTCAGGCAGGGTGTGCCCTCGATCTGCATGAGCAGTTGGTAGGCGTCGATCGCTCCCGTACCCATCTGCTTGCGGTAATTGCGCAGCTGCATGGTGGTCAGGGATTGTTTGGTGCCGTCGAGGTAGGTGTCGATGTCGTTCACCGAAGTCAGAAGCATCGATTTGAATTCGGCCACCGTATATTGCTTCCCTTTGGCCAGCGCGTAGGAAAGTCCCAGCGCGGCGACGCCCGATACGTGCGGGCAGGCCATCGAGGTACCCTGCATATAGCCGTAATCCGACTGGTAAAGCTCGGACGGAAGCGTCGAAAGCACCTGCGCGGCGCTGCTTCCCGAAGGCGAGATATAGGCGTCGCCGCCCGGAGCCGCAACGTTGCAGCCCGGACCGTAGTTCGTGTAGTAGGCCGGCAGATAGTCGGGCGAGAAGGCGGTGACCGAAATGTAATCGCGGTAAGCGCCCGGATAACCGGACATGGCCTTGGCGTCGTTGCCCGCAGCGAAAATCACAAGCCCGCCGTCGAGAACGGCGTTGTTTTTCGTCGCGATGAAGTAGTCGATCGCCTGCTTTTCGATCCGCGCCCCGCTGGCGTAGGCGTTGTCGGTCGTGACCGCTCCGGCCGGGTAGCCCCACGAACACTGGAGAATCGACGCCCCGTTGTCGGCGGCGTATTTGATCGCTTCGGCGGAAACGGCGGCCGAACCGCCCTCACCGCCCGAAAATATCTGGCACGACATGAGTTTCACGCCGTCGTTCCTGCCCGTGCCTCCCGCGATGCCCGACACGCCGACGCCGTTGTTGCTGACGGCGGCCACCGTACCAGCGACGTGGGTGCCGTGGCCCGAATCGCCGTCGTATTTGCCTTTATTGTCATAATGCGATACACTCCATGTCAGATCGGAGGAGTTTGTAGCGAAGTTGTAGCCATGTACGTCGTTCTTATAGCCGTTCCCATCATTGTCGGTGTCTGCCGCACCGTTCAGTTCGGCCTTATTTACCCACATGTTGTCGGCCAGATCGGGATGGGTGTATTTGACGCCTTCATCGACGATGGCGACGATGATCGAAGGGCTGCCGCCGGTCAGTTTCCATGCCTCCGGAACATTGATGTCGGCGCCTGCGGCCGTCGTAGCCGCGAACATTTTGTCGCCGTTGTTGCTGTAGTGCCATTGGTTCGGAAGTCCGGGATCATTGAAGCCGCTGCCGGAGAAATCGGCGCGGGTCGTCCCCGTCTCGTCGATTCTGAACGGCATGGGATTGCCGACCGATGCCTTTTGCAGTTTCGTGTCGAATTGTATGCGGCTCACTTCGGCCACTCCGGCCAGCTCCCTTGCGGCTTTTTCCAGATCCGCGCCTTGGCCGAAGGTGAGTATGTACCATTTATGCAGCCCTGCGGCGCGGGTCTGTTCTTCGCTCCGGGCGTCGTAAGTGAAAAGACGTTCCAACGAAACGATCTCCAGACGGCTCAGAACGTCGTCTACGGAGGCGACTCCCGAACGGGTCGCCGCAGTGCGGGTTGCGGCAGCGGTGCTTTCGATGCTTTCGACCGCACGGTCGTTGAAATAGACCAGAAGCGTTTCGGCCGCCGCATCGGCGGAGGTGTTGACGATCTTGGCCGACGGAGTCTGCGCGGAAGTACCCCCCCCCACGTTATTATCCATATCCGGATCGGTCGTACAGCCCGCCAACAGCAGGAATGACGCAAAAATGAGTAATTTTCTGTTGTTCATAACTATGATTTTGAATAGTTGACAAAGGATAGGAGCGGCAGATCTTCCGGAGCGGATTTGCAGTGTGTATATGCCGCCGGCGTATGGTTCAAAAAAGATTCCATAAATGGTTCGTAACGGAAGATTAAGATACAAATATGCGATTTTGTGCGGATTTATGCAAATTATTATCCTATTTATTATTTTATGGAGACGAACCGTCCCAGCCTGCATTCCGCTTGAAGACCTCTCCGGCAGTCGGCTGCGCCTGCCTGCGCGCCTAAGAGTCCATTGACAAACATGAGTCCGGTGCAATACCGAACTCATGCAGATGAAACGATGGTAATCCCTCTAAAATTTGGGAGGAGTCATTCGATAATGACTCCTCCCACCCCTATTGATCAATAATGCAAGGGCTCTTATTCGAGCTTTGCAGCTTTTACATTGATGCCGATCTGAAACGACGATAAATTCATCTGCGGAATATCCGATAATTTGTGGTACCGGATTACAGTATTGACGTTCGTCAGAGCAGCGGCTTTGGCGGGGGCGCCGGCAGCCGATTTCTTAACCATCTTGAACGGTCCGACCGGATGATCTCCCGATGTAAATCCTGCTGCGGGACCATAAGATCCGTAGCTGCCTCCGGTATCTATGAAATATCCTACCGTACCTACGGTAAACTCTTCGCCGTCCGAGAACTTGCCCTTATAGCAGGAAACGGAAGCTGTTCCGTCGGAATTCATAACGCCGGTCAGAGCCGGGTAGCTGCCAGAGACGATATAGGTGCCCGATGCTGCGATTCCGCGGGCGATAAGATACGGCGTACCGTTGGGATCCGAATACGGGAGTTCTTGCCCGTTTATGATCTCGAACGAATTGTTGGTTGCTTTGAAGTCGGCAGTTCCCGCCCAAGTCAGTCGGCGGACCGAAATATCCCAGCCGGTCAGCGAATAAGAGGTGTTGGCGACCTTCTTGGCAAGCGTGATGTCGAATGTAATCGGCTGCTTGCTCTTTTCGGACGACGTACTGGTGACGGTCCATGTACCGAGCCATGCTTGGTATTCCGGCGACATCGGATCGCCCTGACCGCTCACGAAAGCGGTGCCCTTTGCCAGTTCCGTGATCGGATAGATCCAGCCGTTTACGATTTTAAGACCGAATGCGCAGGGTATGTACTCCGTGTCGGAATCTACCGTCAGCGTTTTCATCATTTTGCCGAGCGACAATTGGTTCATCGACGTGATTCCGTCCATCAGTTCGTACAGAATCTCCTCATCCGATGCACTTGCGAATGCACTCGACGGCACGACGTCGAAATAGTAGTACTCGTTTGCAACAGTCGGCGTCGTTTCTACGTCGACCGAAGTTGCCTTGATTCCCGATACGGCGAAGGTAAACTTATTGTTGGATACCGTTTCCTGAATCCGGGCGCCGCTTACCTCGTCGGTGAACATGCCGCCGCTCCAAGTCATCTCCTCGATCGACACTCCGTCGACAACCAGCGGCTCATAGAACTTGAGTCCGGTATCCTGCGTGTAGATGAAGCTTGCGGGAATCGTTCCGTTTTCAGTCACAACCGAAAAATAACGGGAGTTATAACCGGCCGCCACCTCGCGCGAAATGTCGTAGGTCTTGCCGTTGAGAACGAGTTCGTAGGACCGGAAATTGTCCATCTTGTTCACATCCGCGGAATATTTGCCGAACATCGTGTTCCATGCGGTTTCCGGCAGGGGAGTCAGCACGATGGTGTTCTGGGTCTTCTTGCCGCGCAGAACGACTTTGTCGGCCGCGTAGCTCATGATGATGAACTCGCTGTCACCTCCCATACCCGTATTGGTCGGGCCGACACCGGAGTTCGGCTCCGAATAGATATGGAAGTAGGGATTGTAAGTGTCGAAATTGATCGTGGGACCGTAATCCTGATCGTACGAGTAGAGACTCTCGGCGGTCTTGCCGGCGCCTCCCGCTTCGGAAGTTACGGTAACCGTTCCGTTCTGGAACTTCATGTAGATCGCAATGCCTCCGTACTCCTGCGTCGCACTGGGATAGTACTCCATCAGCCAGCCGTTGGCAGCTCCGGTCAGCGCCTTTTCGGTGCCCTCCTGCACCTCGCGGATTCGCTCACTGGCCGTTTTGCCGAAAGCGTCCTTGTCGTCTTTGAGGCACGAAGAGAGGACAAGCGGCAAAACCGCTAATAATATGATAAGTTTTTTCATCTCTTTTACGAATTAAATGTTATAATCGAGCGACCAAATCTCATTCTGCCGACGTAATACCACTTTTCGCAGTTCATCGATATTGATATCCCATGTGCTGAGCATGTAGGCACGCATGATATCGTTCTTCTGTTCGAGAAGCGGACGTCCGGCGCTGCCGCCTTGTGCGAGAATGGCTTCCCATTCGGCAGCCGTCGAGGTTACGTAGAGCGAGAGCTGTTCCACGAAATCCTCATCGGGAGCCTTCGACGAATAACGCGTGATAAACCCGGCCTGACGAGCCGCTGCATCCGTCCGATAGGTGTCGAAGCATGCGTCGCCGACGTAGCTCGAAGGCGTCACGGCGTTGAAGTCGGTCGAGTAGGGCCGCGTCTGGTGGAGGATGTGACCGAACTCATGGTGCATGGTCTTGAAGAATAGCTCGTTGAGCTGGGCAATATTCTTCGTGCTCAGCAGATAGTCGATGATGTTTACCTGATAAAGGGTCATCATCTTACCGCCTTCGGCCACACCGAGTACGATGTTGTTGTTTTCGTTATAGGCCGGCGAACCGATAACATGGACGATCTTCGGGAAGTTCTCGCTGATGAACTGCCTGTTGCCCGTCACTTCGTCGTAAACCTGCAGCGTCAGGTGCAGCGTCAGCTTGGCCAGTTTGATCGCCTGTCCGTAATCCGCGGGAGTCAGGTTGTAGTCCATGTCGCCCAGAACATCTTTGAAACGATATTTGAAATCGATGTTGTAGGGTTCCATATAGTTCTTGGCAAGCCATCTGTCGAAATCGTTCTCGACGGTAGGCGAGTCGAGGACAGCACTCGTCTTTTTCAGGTCGTCCTCGGAGCAGCCCGCCAAAACGAACACTCCGAACACTGCCGTCATAAGTAATATAATATTCTTTTTCATCGTATATCCTGTTTTATCGTTAGCATCTGATTATCTCGGGTTAGGAGTCAGGCCTGCGGCAACGACATCCATCGGCAGCTGCATCGCGCAGCGCGGGTCGCGGGCGTGCAGTTCGTCGGTAACGCTTCCGAGCGTGTTGTAGCTGGCCAGCTTGCGACGATAGATCGTAATGCCGTAACGTTTTACGTCGAACCAGCGCAAACCGAGGTGTACGGTCTCCACACGGCGCAGATGCAGCAGCGCATAGCACATGTTGGTCTGCGTGCCGGCTTCGAGCGGGAAAGCCGTCTCGCCGAAAGGTTTCTTCACCGTGGGGTTGGCCGGGGTATACTCCTTCGTGTTCTGCGCCCACTGGTTGACACTGGCTTCGGTGAGCGTCTGGGCGCCGGATTTCACATATTTGCTGATCCAGAGGTTCATGTCGTTCAGCGCCGGTCCGTATTCCTTCTTCATGATGTAAGCCTCGGCGCGGCAGAGCAGCGTCTCTTCGGCCGTAAATGCGGGGAAAACCGTATGCGCGAGTCCCGTCTGCATCACCGGGTCCTTGATCTCGAAGAGATAGGGCGCACGCCATGCGAAACACTTGTCGGCTTTACCGGTATTCATTGAATACGGCGCAGAGTAGAGCGTATAGCTGCTGCCCCACGGAGCCGTCGGAGCGCGGAAGGTTTCGGTCTGATCCAGCCAGTTACCGTGGGAGAACCCGGTGTAGGCATTGTAAGGACCGAACGAAATGCCGGGAGCATCGGTTATCGAGGTCTGCAGCAGCAGATTGCACTTGTGCGAGTAGTCGATATAGTCCATCGTGCGGAGCAGGGTCTGTCCGTCGGCCGACTGCAGTCCCAGCTTGCCGTTCGCTTCGAGGTCGCGCATCATCGTTTCGGGAGCGCTTCCCAGCACTACCTTCGCGGCGGCGATACACTCGTCCCACTTCTGATAGAAGAGGTAGAAACGGGCTGCAAAGGCATAGGCGGCCTTCTGGTTGAAATGGTACTTCGGCACCGAGTAGAACTCGTCGGTGATCAGCGGCAGACCCTCGATCAGGTCGGCGTCGATCTTGGAATAGACATCGGCCAGCGTACCGCGGGTGTATTTGGGGTTGAGTATTGTTTCGGCCTTCTCCATGTAGGGGATGCCAAGGTCTTCCGACGCATACTGCGGATTGTAAGCCTGACAGAACATATTGGCCAGACAGAAATGAGCGTATGCACGGCAAATGAGCGCTTCGCCCTTGGCGGCCTTCAGCTGCGGGGTGTCGGCGCCGCCCAGCTCCTTGATGGCGTCGAGCGCTTGGTTGGCAGCGGCAATCGCCATGTAATACTGACTCCATACGGCCTGAGGCGCTTCGTTGGTAACGGCCGCCGTAACGTCCTGCCAGCGGTAGTACTCTTCCTGTTCGGGTTCGAAGTTCGGTGAAACCAATGCCGTTTCATCGACATTGTCCGATGCGTATTCGCAGGTTACGGGGTAGGTATGTTCGGAATATGCCGAAACCAGCAGACTGGTGATCTTGTCGCTCGAATCGAGTTCGGTTCGGTTGTCCGGCATCTCATCCAGAAAGTCGTTACAAGCGGGAAGCGCCACGAGGGCAGCCGCGAGTACAATTAGCGTGGTTATTTTTTTCGTATTCATATTTTTCATCTTTAGCGTCTGTTATAAACCGATTTTCAGCGTCAGCGTAAATTGCTTGGGCACCGGAACCGCAACACCGCCGGTATTGAAGAATTCAGGATCCTGACCGTTGAGCTTCTTGTCGGCATAGATCAGGAAGAGGTTCGTAGCCTGAAGTTTAAGCGACATGTTCGAGAAACGGAGTTTCTTGATCCAGCGCTTCGGGAAGTCGTAGGTCAGCGAAATCTCCTTCATGCGGATGAAGTCGCCCTTGGCGATACGTGCCGTCGAATAGTTGTAGGCATTGTAAGCGCGCGAAAGGTAGTTGTCCTTCTTGACCTGACGCTTGTTGGCGATAACCGGAATATCCGTATGGTTCTCATCGCCCGGACGCATCCAGCGGTTGCGGAACTCGCGCGGCATGGAGAGCAGGTCGCTGTAGGATTCGGAGAAGACCGGATCCAGACGGATCACATTGCCGAACGAGTAGGTGATGAAGACATTGAGCTTGAAGCCATAGAGACGGAACATGTTGCCGAAGCTACCGAAATCCGTCGGATCGGCCGTACCCGAATACTTCAGATGTCCGAGGTTGTTACGCTCTTGGAAGTTGATCGAGGTGGTCGTGAGCTGGCCTTTCTCGTTGATGAACTGCGGGATACCCTCGTCGTTCAGGCCTTGGAAGTCGAACGAGAAGATCGAACGCGAAGGATAGCCTTCCATACCGAAACCGGTGCCCGATACGAGGTCGATGGCACGCTTGTACGACATCAGGTCGGTCACCTCCTCTTTCAGGTGCGAATAGATGAAGTCCGTAGACCAGCTGAAATTCTTGGTTTCGATGTTGCGGGTCGAAAGAGTCAGCTCGACACCCGAAGATTTCAGACCGGCGACGTTACCGTATTTCATCACCTGACCGCCGATACCCTGCGTGTTGATCACACCGATCAGGTCGTGGTTGTCACGCTTGTACCAGTCGGCTGCGAGGCTGATGCGGTTGTTCAGGAAGCCCATGTCGATACCGACGTTCACCTCGTTCTTCTTCTCGTAAGTCAGCTCGCTGTTCTCCAAGTCGTAAATCGTCAGACCCGACTCGGTAACACCGGCCGAAGGACGCCACGGGGTATTGCTCGTAATGACGACGCGCGAGTTGGTCACGAAGCTGGGGCCGCGGTCTGCGGTCAGCGAGTAGGAAGCCTTCAGCGACAAGTGCGACAGTGCGGGACGCAGCGCCTCGAAGAAATTCTCTTCGTGTACGTTCCATGCACCGGCGACGTTCCATGTCGGCAGCCAGCGGGCGCTGCGGGTCTTACCCATGCGGTTCGTTCCTTCGTAACGGAAGGTTCCGTTGAGGGTGTAGCGGCCGTTCCACGAATAGGTGCCGTTGAAGAAGAAAGCGACGTTGCGGTAATGGGTGTCGGCCAGACCGAAGTAGTCGGTGTTCTCCTCCTTGCCTTTCTTGAATACCTCGTAGGCGTAGAAGGGGATCAGGCCCATCGAGTACTGCATACCCCAGCCGTTGAACCAAGATTCGTGACGGTCGCTCTGGTTGACCTCCATACCTCCGTAGAGGTTGATAATGTGCTGGTTGTTGATCTCCGTATTGTACGAAGCGGCAAAACGGAAGTCGTACGACAGCATGTTGTTGTCGCGGCGCTTGTAGATACCGCCCTTGGGCAGGATCGAAATAGGCACTGCATACGCATTGTCGGGATCGGTATACAGGAACGGGTTGTTGTCACGGATCACCGTAGTAGCCATTGCACGGTAGGCGCGGGCCTGATTCGAATAGTCCGTAATGTTGTGCTCCTGCGTCGTAGCCGAATATTTGATGGCGGCCAGTGCGCTCAGTTCGAGACCCGTGACGGGTTTGTAACGCAGTTCTGCTTGGAACTTCGTATCCACGACGTTGAGATCGATGTAGTTCTTCCCAAGTTCGTCGAGAATGTTGAACGGAGCGTAGTTGCGCGTGTAGAATTCATCGGGATCGAGCGTCCGGGACGAATTCATCGCATACGAGTAGGGGTTGATGTCGAAATCGCGCTTTACCTCGCCGAATACCACGTCGGTCGTCGCGGCCAACGTACCCGGAGCCGTTTGCTTACGGTAAGAGCCGCTCGAAATGAGGTTCAGCGTCAGATTGTCGAAAATATTGTAGGTAGCGTTGAGGTTCGCCGTATAACGCTCCACCTCGCTGGCCTTGGTCCATCCCGGATCGAACATGGCGCTCATCGAAGCGTAGTACTGCGACTTCTCGGTACCGGAGCTGAGGCTGATCGAGTGCGTGTGCATCAGCGAACTCCGGAAAAGTTCCTTGAACCAGTCCGTGTTGCGGTACTCGGCCTTACGCAGGTAGCGGTTGCGCGCAGCCTCCGTATTTTCGAGTTTGCCCGTATTTACCAGCTCCCACATTTTGCCGTAAACACCGCTCGAAGAGGCGTTTGCGATAGTCGAGTTGTTGAGCCAGCCCTTAGCGGCCATTTCCTGATATACCGACATCTGATCCTGAGAATTCATGATGTTGAAATCGGCATAGCGCGGCGTCATGCGGAACGTATAGTCGCCGGTATAGCTGATGCGGCTTTCGCCTGCGCGGCCTTTCTTGGTCGTAACGACGATCACGCCGGCCATAGCGCGCGCACCGTATATGGAAGTTGCGGAACCGTCTTTCAGAATGCTGAAGCTCTCGATGTCGTCGGCGTTGAGACCTGCGATGGCGGAGCTGATCAGCGTCGTGGCGTCACCCGAAGAGAGTGCGTCGGCGTCGATGTCGATCACATCCTCCATAATGACGCCGTCCACAACCCAGAGGGGCTTCGAGCTGCCGAAGATCGACGTCGCACCGCGGACGCGGATCTTGGGAGCGGTACCGAACGTACCCGATACGTTCTGCACCGAGACACCGGCCGAACGGCCTTCCAGACCGCGGCTGATATCGGCCAGACCCGATAGTTTCACATCGTCGGCAACCAACTGGTCGGATGCACCGGTGAACAGTCGTTTATCCGTTTTGGTCATACCCGTAACCACGACGGACTCGATAGTCTGCTCGTCAGGAACAAGGGTAATCTGCATGTTCGGACGGATCTTCACATCCTGCGTAACATACCCCAAATAGGAGATTTGCAGTTCCTCGGATTTCGCCGGAACATTGTTCATAACGAAAAATCCCTGCTGATCGGTGGATACACCGATGGTCGTACCTTTGACGATAACCGAAGCGCCGATCACGGCCGCTCCGTTTTCATCAACGACACTACCGCGCACTTGTTTGGCTTGGGCGAATGCCCCCGCTGCAAACACAAGTACTCCAATTAACGATAGTAGGATTTTTTTTACCATAAGCGTTAATCTATTAGTTAATTTTTTAAAATAAAAAGTTCACTAGCAAAGATAAACGTTTGGCGATTCATATACAAATAAATTTTTAAAATAATTTACTACTATTACACATATTCTGCGGATTAACGTCCGCCACTTACAGTTTTCCCGGCAAAGTGTCGGGCTGGTTACAGATTGTAACCGCCGGTTTTCGGTCTTTTCGGTGATTTCCGGTGATTTTCCCTCCGGGAAGGGGCGCAAGGGGCGGATGACGGCGCTTAGATGAGCTTTGTGCCGGCTTCGGGTGCATCCGGAGGAAGCAAATTGCGGTAAAGGGAGTTGATTCGCTTCGACAGACGTTCCATTTCGCCGTCGAGCTGCGAGTGCGTAATGGTGGCATAAATCTGCGTAGTTCGTATGTTTCTATGTCCCAGCAGCTTGCTGATCGTCTCGATAGCTACGCCCTGCGACAGGGTGATCGTCGTGGCGAAGGTATGGCGGGCCGAATGGAATGTAATCTGTTTCATAATGCCTATTTCGGACATGATTTTGTCGAGACAGGCATTGCACCAGCCGTTGCTCGGAAGGTCGAAGATTCGCTTGGTCCGGGTCATCGGCCTGTGCTTGAGCAGAATGTTGTAAGGCACTTCGAACAGCCGGACGTTTACTTCGGAACCCGTTTTGCGGCGCGTCGTACTGATCCACAACTGTTTATTCACCTGCTGGATATTTTCCAGCGTAAGGTCCTTCATGTCGATATAAGACAAGCCGGTGAAACAGCTGAACAGAAAGGCATCCCGGATAAGTTGTAAGGTGGGAGTGTCGCCCTCGTACTGCATCAGTTTGTTGATCTCGCTCATGGAGAGGTAATTGCGCGTTACGAATTCGCTTTGTAATTTGTAATTTGCAAACAGATCCTTGTTCATATAGCCTTTGCTGCGGGCCAGCATCAGGATGTGTTTGAGGGCGATCATGTAGATCCACGTGGTATTTTTCTTATGGGCGCACTCCTGCGCTATGTAGGAATGAAAGCCCGTAAGGAATTCGCGGTTGAGTTCCTTGAACATTAAATCCTTCCGGTTGTACTTGTCCCAGACGAAATCCGCCAGATGCCGGCATACACACCTATATTTATAATATGTGGTCATGCTGCGGCTGACGCCGACCATGCGTTTGAATTCGTCGTTGTGCTGCTTGAAGAAGGCGACCACGGTCTCCTGCTTGTGATTGCCGCCGAAATACATCTCTTTGACCATCACCGGAGTAACGAAGGCCTGCTCGTAAAAGAGCTTGTTGTAGCATCTCTCGATGTGAAATCGGATATTGGCCAGCTTTTCGTTGATTTGGACGGCCATGTTGCTCCGTCCGCAGACCCGCCCCTGTGCGGTGTCCCAACTGGCGGGAGTGACCGAGAGCCGTGTGGAAAATTGCGTCCGCTGTCCGTTGATCGTGATGCGTCCCATGATCGGGGCCCAACCGTTCCGCAGAGGCGCATTCTTCTTGATGTAGAATAGAACCTTGAACGTGTTTCTCATTGTTTTTAACAACCTTTTTCATTAACCTATACAATACACAAACCGCTTTAAAGGTAATGATTAAGTAACAACCATATGACGCAGGATTGAGTCTAAATAGCTTATTTTCCCCTTGTTGTCGTATTCGGAAGGGTTACGCTGTAGTAACAGATGTGCAACCGATACAACGTCCTGTTGTGAGACAGACGTTTGGTTATCAATTAATTAGACTGCAATTGGCAGATTTGGCCGGAGACGGGCCTCGCGTATTGATTATGAACAATTTACATTATACTAACGCGGGCAGTTGACTTTTTATTTTAAAATTAATTAAAATTAACGCTTATGGTAAGAAAAATTGTACTATCGTTAATTGCCGTATTCGTGTTCTTGGCATATGCCACGGCCCAGAATAGGCAGATCTCCGGTACAGTTTCCGATGCAAACGGACATCCGGTTGCAGGCGCGACCGTCATTGTAGATGGGACCTCTCTGGGGACCACGACCAACACGGCCGGCGAGTATACGCTTTCGGCTCCGGTGAACGGCACGCTCGTGGTGACGTTTGTCGGTTTTGAGCCGCAGCAGCTGCCTATCGCCGGAAAAACCCGGATCAACGTCACGATGAAGGAGGATGCGCAAGCGATCGACGATGTGATCGTCGTGGCCTTCGGTACGGCAAAGAAAGAGGCTTTCACCGGTTCGGCTGCCGTCATAAAATCGGATGAGATTGCCAAGGTGCAGACCTCCAACGTGGCGACGGCTCTGGTCGGCCGCGTGGCCGGTGTGCAGACCTCCAGCACGTCGGGAGATCTCGGCAAGACCCCCTCGATCCGCGTCCGCGGTTTCGGTTCGATCAACGCCGGCAAGGAGCCGCTCTGGATTGTGGACGGCATGCCCTATGAAGGCGACCTGAACAACCTGAACACGAACGACATCGAGTCGATGACCGTCCTCAAGGACGCCGCTTCGAACGCTCTGTACGGCGCCCGCGGCGCCAACGGCGTGATTATGGTCACCACCAAAAAGGCGAAGTCGGGCGACGCCGTCGTGACGATCGACGCCAAGTGGGGCGTAAACTCGAAAGCGCTGGAGGAGTACGACGTGATCACCTCGCCCGCGCAGTATTACGAGACGCATTTCAAGGCGCTCTACGGCTATTATGCGCAGACCAATCCGGCGGCGAAGGCCTATGCGCTGGCCAGCAGCGGCCTGACTTCCAACGGCACGGGCGGTCTGGGATACAACGTCTATACGGTTCCCGAAGGGCAGGCGCTGATCGGCACCAACGGCAAGCTGAATCCGAACGCGACGCTGGGCCGCAAGATCATCTACAACGGACAGGAGTATTGGCTGACGCCCGACGACTGGATCGACGAGGCTTACCAGTCGGCGTTCCGTCAGGAATACAACGTGAACATCTCCGGTGCGACGGAGCGCAGCTCGTTCTACGCTTCGCTCGGTTATCTGGACAATACGGGTATTATCAAAAGTTCGGCGCTGGAGCGCTATACCGCGCGTCTGAAGGCCGATTATCAGGCCAAGAAGTGGCTGAAGGTGGGCGGCAACATGTCGTATGCGCACTTCAGCAACAGCAACGGCAACTCGAACGAAGGATCGGCTTCCTCGACGGCCAACATCTTCGCGTTCTCTGCACAGATGCCCCCGATCTACCCGGTATACATCCGCGACGGTTCGGGCCGCATCATGGTGGACGACAACGGCTATCAGATGTACGACTACGGCGACAAGGGCAATGCGGGTCTGACCCGTCCGCTGCTGCCCGGCGCCAACGGACTGCAGACCAGCTGGCTCAACAAGAAAAAGGCCGAGGGCAACGCCTTTTCGGGCAGCGGCTTCGTGGACATCTCGCTTTACAAGGGGCTGAAGCTGACGGTAAACGGCAGCACCAACATCGACGAAACCCGCACGACCTATCTCAACAACCAGTATTACGGTCAGTTCGCCGAGGCGGGCGGTACGATTTCGAAGTACCACACCCGCGACATCGCCTACAACCTTCAGCAGATTCTGAACTACAACGAGACCTTCGGCAAGCACAACGTGGGGCTGATGGTCGGTCACGAGTACTATCAGAAAAAATATTACTACCTGAGCGGCACCAAGTCGAAACTCTTCTCCTATGACAACGAGGAGCTCGGCGGAGCCGTCGTTGACGGCGCGGGCGCCCACTCCTACATCGACGACTACAACTCGGAGGGTTACTTCATGCGCGCCCAGTACGACTATGCGGGCCGCTACTTCGTGAGCGGTTCGTACCGCCGCGACGCATCGTCGCGCTTCCACCCCGACCACCGCTGGGGCAACTTCTGGTCGGTAGGCGCCGCGTGGCTCCTCAATCAGGAGAACTGGTTCGACGCTCCTTGGGTGAACATGCTGAAACTCAAGGCATCTTACGGTTCGCAGGGCAACGACAACATCGGCAATAGCACCATCGGCTACTACCTCTACACCGACACCTATTCGATCGAGAACAACAACGGCGAAATCGCCGTGCTCTTCGGGCAGAAAGGCAATCCCAACATTACGTGGGAGACCAACACCAACCTGAACATCGGTACGGAGTTCGGTTTCTGGAACAACCGCCTGAGCGGAAGCGTCGATTTCTTCAACCGCAAGACTTCGGACATGCTCTTCGCATTCTCGGTTCCTTCGTCGCTGGGTTACTCGTCCTATTACGCCAACGTGGGCGACATGGTCAACCGCGGCGTCGAGGTGGAGCTGAACGCCGACCTGATCCGCACGAAAAACGTGTTGTGGAGCTTCAACCTGAACCTGACCCATGTGAAGAATGAGGTCACCTATCTGGCTCCCGAACACAAATCCACGACCGTGGAGGGCTACAAAGGCTATATCGACGGCAGTTATTTCGTTGGCGAAGGGCTGCCGCTCTACACCTATTACCTGCGTTCCTACGCCGGCGTCGATCCCGAAACGGGCGCTTCGCTCTGGTACAAGGACGTGAAGGGCGACGACGGCAAGATCACCCGGACCAAGACTTCGGACTACACCTCCGCGACCCGCTACCTGCACGACAGCGCGATTCCTTCGGTATACGGCGGTTTCTCGACCTCGGTTTCGGCCTACGGCGTCGATTTCTCGATCTCGTTCAACTACCAGATCGGCGGCAAGGTCTACGATTCGGGTTACGCCAGCTTCATGTCGTCGCCCTACGGAACCACCGTCGGCACCAACTACCACAAGGACATCCTCAAGGCGTGGACGCCCGAAAACAAAGGCTCGGACATTCCCCGTCTGCAATACGGCGACCAGTATACGACGAGCGTCTCCGACCGTTTCCTGACCGACGCGAGCTACCTGAACATCTCGAACATCAACGTCGGCTATACGCTGCCGTCGAAGATCACCCAGAAATTCGGCGTACAGAAACTGCGCGTCTATCTGGCCTGCGACAACGTGGTCTACTGGTCGAAGCGTCAGGGACTCGACCCGCGTTATTCGTTCACGGGAGCGACCAACTTCTCCAACTACTCGCCGATCCGCACTATTTCGGGCGGTGTAACCGTACAGTTCTAATCTAACGGATAAAACAGGGATTGAAATGAAAAACATATTGAAAACAACGACACTCGCCCTTGTCTGCTCCATGGCGCTCACGGGCTGTATCAAAGAGACCTTCCCCACCGACAGCGCGACTTCCGGACAGGTCAGCGATTCGCCGACTGCGGTGGAGGCCATCGTCAATGCCATCCCCGTCAACATGACCTACCCCTATTCGGTGTACGGCAAGACGAACAACTACGGCTTCGACTTCGGCTATCCGGGCATGATGTGCGCTACGGACGCCGCCACGGGCGACGTGATATGCTCCTCCGGCGACGAAGGTTCGGGGTATGACTGGTTCACCTACTGGCAGTCGGGCATTCTGATCGGTCCGACGCAGACCGTATGCCGCTTCCCGTGGAACTGCTACTATACGTTCATCAAATCGAGCAACGACGTGGTCGGCCTGCTGGCGGGCGTGGAACTTTCCGAAGCGCAGAAAAGCTATCTGGGCTTCGCCAAAGCTTATCGCGCCCAGCTCTATCTGGATCTGGCCCGACTGTACGATCCGCTCGACAACAAGTACACCGACGTTTCGGGCGTCAAGGGGTTGACCGTCCCGATCGTGGACGAGAACACCACCGAGGATATGGCCCGCAACAATCCGCGCGTGACGCGCGAGGCGATGTTCGAATTCATCCTCAGGGACCTCGACGACGCCGAGGCGCTGCTGGCCAACTACACCTCTTCGTCGAAGACCAATCCGAGTCTGGCCGTGGTCTACGGCATCAAGGCGCGCGCTTACCTCTGGTTGGGCGGCTTCGATTCGTCGAAGTATGCCGACGCCGCGACGTATGCCCGCAAGGCCATCGACGCCTCGAAATGCACGATCATGACCGAAGCGGAGTGGCTGAACCCCAAAACGGGCTTCAACAAAGCCAACAATTCGTGGATGTGGTACCTTCCGCAGTCTACCGAAGGCATCGCCAACCTTGTGAATTTCGCGGCATGGCGTTCGAGCGAGGCTACGTGGGGGTATGGCGGCAAATACGTTTTCGAAGGCGTTACCAGCAATTTCTACAACGAAATATCCGACACCGACTGGCGCAAGCGCGCGTTCGTGGGACCCGATGCCAAATATGCCGATTACAGCGACATTACCAACCTGACGGCGGCGCAGTTCGCCAACCTCCCGGCCTATGCGAACCTGAAGTTCCATCCCGCCGAAGGCGAGACGGCGACCTATTCCGTCGGCAACGTTACCGATATTCCGATGATGCGCGTCGAGGAGATGTACCTGATCGAAGCCGAGGCTACGGCGCACGCCGACGCCTCCGCAGGTCTCCAGCTGCTCAAAACCTTCATGGCCAAGCGCGACCCGGAATTCAGCACCTCGGCCGTGTCGTCTGCCGACGTCGTGGAGGAGATTATCTGGAACAAGCGTATCGAACTATGGGGCGAAGGCGTCGTATTCTACGACTTCAAGCGTCTGAATTACAGCCTGAAAACCGGCTACGTCGGCACGAACGTACCTTCGGACTGCCGCTTCTCGACCGACGGCCGCGCACCGTGGTGGAACTTCTGTATCCCCGAAACGGAGACCCAGCAGAACACCGCGCTCGAATCGCAGAACAACCCCAATCCCGTGGGAATCATCGATCCGTGGGTGCAGTAACGTAAGTTTTCATGGATGATTTAAAACCGAAAAACATATGAAAGCAATCAAATATTTCTTATACGCGCTTATTGCGACTTTCGTGTTCGCAGGGTGTTCCGACGATCCGACCTACACCCGCGGCGAATCCGAGGCCGACGGCTGCTACGGGGTTTACTTCCCCTCGCAGGACAACGCCGCGGACCTCGAACTCGATCCGGCCGATCCGACGGTACTGACCTTCACGGCCATGCGTACCAACGACGCCGACGCCATTACGGTTCCCGTGACCGTTACGGGCAGCGAGGACGCGATCTTCTCCGCTTCGGAAATCTCGTTCGACGACGGGGCGACGGAAACGACCTTTCAGGTCTCTTTTCCCGACGCCGAAATCGGTACGACCTATTCCTGCAACATCCAGATCGAAGACAAGAAATACGCCTTCATCTACGGTGAAAAGGCTTCGGGCGTAAGCTTCTCCGTCACCCGCGTGAAATGGAACCTCGTGACCGGGCCGAAAGGCGAGACCAAGGGCAAATGGCGCGACGACATTCTCAGTTCCGCCTACGGAATTCCCAACCGTTACGGCGAAGGCGAGGTGGAGATCTACGAACGCGACGACAACCCCGGCTACTACCGCATCAGCAACGTCTACTCGGCGGAGTATCTGGCTTCGCTGCTGAACATGTCTCCGTCCGAAGTGTCGGGCAACCGTTCGGACGTCATTACCTATATCGACGCGACGAATCCGGATAAGGTCTGGCTGCCCGAACAGTCTACGGGCGTGTTCCTCAACAGCGGCGACGGTATCGTCAGCTTTGCCTCGCAGGTGCCGGAAAACGGATTCAATGGCAGCGGGTACGGCACCAACGTGAACGGAGTCATTACATTCCCGGCCAAAAGCGTACTGCTGATGTTCGGCGACGACGGCTGGTATGTCGGCAACGCCGGCGGCATGCAGCGTCTGATGCTGCCGGGAGCAGAGGAGTACGACTACTCGCTCGCCCTGACCGACAGCGAACCGGCCGACGGCAAGGTCGAGATCGCAGCCAAACTGGGCGCCGACGTCGCCAAGGTGAAATACGCCTTCTTCGAAGGAGTCTTCGGCGACGCCATCGCCAAGGCGAATTCGGCGGGCATCGACGCGGGAACGGTCGAGTCGAAGGAGATCACGGCGGACGGAACCATCGTGGCCCAATTCGAAGAGACCGGCAAATACACCGTCGTTGCCAACATTTACGATGAGGCGGGCGAGCTTCAGGGCTACGAATTCCTGTCATTCGGCTACGTCAAGGCCGGCGACGACAAACCCGTCGTGCTGAGCGTCCGTACGGAGCTTACGTGGGAGTTCGAAGCGCAGGGACACACTCCCGAAAACTCTATCCGCTCCATTATATTCGGTGAAAATATCGAATCGGGCTACATGGGACTCTTCAAGAGTGCCGACCTGACCGGTAAAAGCAGCGAGGACCTGATTGAAATAGCCAAAACGTCCGGCAAGGCAATTACGGCTGAAGAAATTGACAAGATCAACGACACGGGTCTCTCGCTGCTTCATAAAGGCTTGAACGCCGGTACGGATTACGTGCTGCTGGTGTGGGCTTACAACGGCTATTACGGCAAACTGTACAGCGTGCAACAGACTACGGCAGGCAAACCGGATCCGCTGCAGATCCACTATACGTACGACGATGTCGAAAACGGCCTGACCAAGGCGGGCTACTGCGGAACGTGGGATTATTATGCGGTCGATGCCTATGACAAGACCGGCAACACCTCCCGTCAGTACTTCGGACAGGTAGTCGTCGAAGACGGAGGAACGACTTCCGGATATGCGGATTTCGACAACGTATTCAGCGACTACGTGAAGGTGTCCGGACTTACGGGTGCTCCTCAGGCGTTCAATGCCGGCGAATCGCAGTATATGGCGTGGAGCGGCGGCCTTCTCTACGTACTCGCTCCGCAGCTGATCGGCAACGTGACGCTTCAGGGAACGGATTACTTCGTGAACGTGGCTTATACGGCCGAGGGTGACGACGGAGTTTACAGCGGACGCGGCCTGCTTCTGGGCGCGCCGGTGGCCGACGGACTGGTGGCTTTCGTGCCGAATCCCCAGCTTCAGGCGTCGAACAATCTGACGTTCACGGGTATGTGGTTCGGAATCTATGCGGACTACGATCCTGCGACGAACAAATTCTCCGGCGGCGAAGGAGGCATCGTCTTCCATGAATGGCTGCTGCTCGCAGACCCGGATTTGTATCCGGCCGCCGATATGGCTTTCCTGGGGAAAACGCGCCCCCCGCCGCCCCCGGTGATAG
>OGRQ01000989.1_pt1 | contig 29541 bp, 29 predicted proteins | sample 1553521 | NCBI WGS metagenome assembly OGRQ01 (sample SAMEA2580088, study PRJEB22360) | human gut metagenome | biome: human gut; feature: human-associated habitat; material: faeces | place: Denmark | collected 2008/2010
CCGCCTGCACTTCGGGACTTTCACCCTATAGAATCCGCTCATGCCGAGCGCACATAAAAATGGGCGCCGCGGCGCCCGTCTTTAGAGAGTTCCGAGATTAGAGTTTTTCACTCTTGCCGCCCTTCGGCTGCCACTTCATGAAATGGTGTTCAGCCAGTGAGACCATCCAGTCAAGAACCAGCGCAAACGCGGTCAGGACCAGGATGCCGGCCATCACCGTGTTGATATCGAAGGTGCTTTCAGCCTGCAAAATCAGGTAACCAACACCACTGGCGGAGCCTAAATATTCGCCAACGACCGCACCGACAAACGCCATACCAACGGAGGAGTGCAGCGAAGAAAACACCCAGCTCATCGCGCTCGGAAGATAAACAAATCGAAGCAGCTGAGTTTTATTGGCGCCAAGCATACGTGCGCTCGCCAGTACATTCGGGCTGACCTCTCGAACGCCTTGATAGACGTTGAAGAACACGATAAAAAAGACCAGTGTGATACCGAGAGCAACTTTAGAACCGATGCCGAGACCGAACCAAACACCGAAAATCGGCGCCAAGATCACACGAGGCATGGAGTTCAAACCCTTGATATAAGGATCTGCAATCGCCGCAGCCGTCGGAGCAAGTGCGAGCCAAAGGCCGACGAGAAGACCGGCAGCAGTACCAAAAATAAACGCAAGAACAGTTTCCGTCAGCGTAACGGCAAGGTTGGGATAGATTTCTAAGTTAACAGCAAACCAGTCCCAAATAACCTTTCCGATCTGAACTGGTTCACCGAAAAAGAAGGCGGCCTGGTTCTCATCCTGAAACATGAACGGAGGAATGAGGCCGGGCTTCGTCATCAGCCACCAGAATAAGAAAATTGCAACGAGCAGAAGGAGCTGGCAGGTGACTAACTTGGTTTTTGACTGAAGAATAGGTGTGCTTCCTTTTTTCATTTTATTTCACCCGATTTCTCTGGTTCTCATAGCCCTTGAGCACCTCTTCGCGAAGGTCGGCCCAAATGGCGTTGTGCAGTTCAATGAAGCGCGGTGTGACACGGACTTCGGCCACGTCACGCGGACGAGCGATGTCGATATAGAACTCACCGATCGGATGAGAACCCGGGCCGGCGGAGAAAACCACCACGCGGTCGGAAATCGAAATAGCTTCGTCTAAGTCGTGCGTAATAAAGAGCACGGCCTTTTTCTTCTGCGACCACAGAGCCAGCACTTCGTTTTCCATCAGCTGGCGGGTCTGAATATCCAAAGCGGAGAACGGCTCGTCCATCAGAATGATGTCCGGATCCATGATCAGCGTCTGAGCCAGAGCAACACGCTTTCTCATACCGCCGGAGAGTTCATGCGGATAACGGTCTTCAAAACCGCTCAAACCCACGCGCGAGAGCCAATGACGAGCTTGTTCATAGCGTTCTTTCTCAGGAACGCCCTTAAACTGCAGACCTGCAGAAACGTTATCAATAGCCGTTCTCCAGGGCATCAATGCCTCGGCCTGGAACATGTAGCCGGCTCGCTTATTTAAACCGACAAGCTCCTCTCCGAAAACCTTGACGGTTCCTTTTGACGGCGTTAAAAGTCCCGCTGCCATATTAAGTACGGTCGATTTACCGCATCCTGTCGGACCGACGACGCTGACAAACTCACCGTCTCCGATTGTTAAATTCACATCTCTAACGGCCGTGTAGTGTTTATTGTCATCGCTGACAAAACTGCACGTCACATCGTCAAATTCCACTGCTGGCTGATTCATCTTGAATGCTGTGTATTCGTTGTTATTCGGTTTCTCTTGGGCGGAGCGCCTAGGCTCCGCCTCTTATTTTATTTATTTAGCCGGATATTTCTTTAAGGCTTCATCAACAAATTTATTGGTATAAACCTTGGTTAAATCAATCTTGGCAGGGTCGATCTTATCGTTCACGGTCTGAAGGGCGCCTAGAGAAATCTTGGCGCAGCCGTCCGGGAAGCGTCCGTCCGGAGACAGAGCGTCACGGTTGCCTTCGAAACCGGCAAGATAAATGTCACGGTTGCCCATTAAGTAGGAAGCCGGAACAACCTTGGCAACTTCTTCCGGAGTGGCCTTGGAGAGCCATTCGTCAGCACGGACGATGGCGTTGGTCAGAGCCTGAACAGTCTGGGGATTCTTTTCGATGAAAGAAACCGGTGCGTAGAGGCAGCCGGCAGGCATCGTGCCGCCGAAGAAGCTTTCGGATTCTTTAACTTTACGGGTGTCGGCAACGAGCTTGGCGTCACCGTTCTTCAGAAGAATCGTGATAACCGGATCAAGGTTAATTAAGGCATCAATCTGGCCGCTTCTGATGGCAGAAACTGCGCCGGAAGAAGAACCGACACCGATGAAAGCAACGTCCTTAGGTCCGAGGCCGCCCTTCTTGAGGATGAAGTTGGCAACCATCTGAGAAGAAGAGCCCGGAGCGGTTACACCGACTTTCTTGCCCTTCAGATCGCTCAGCTGTTTGTAGTCTTTCATTGTCTTGTTGGAGACAACGAGAGCCAGCTGAGGCGCACGGCCCTGCAGAACAAAGGCGGTCATGGGCTGCTTTTTAGCCTGCATGGAGATGGTATGTTCAAAGGCTCCGGAGACAACGTCTGCACTGCCGCCCACAACTGCTTGAAGCGAACGGGAGCCGCCCTGGAAGTCAACAATCTTGACATTCAGACCTTCGTCTTTGAAGTAGCCGAGCTGTTCAGCGATAGAAAGAGGCAGATAGTAGTAAAGACTCTTACCGCCCACGGCAATCGTCACGTCTTTCTTTTCCGGTGCTTGCTGAGCAAAGGACATCGGCCCGAAAGTCATAGCTGCAGCAGCACAGGCAGCTGCGATGACGGTACGGCGTGTGAATTTATTCATTTTTATTCCCCAATAATAAAAAAGGCCCGCTTGGCGGACCGTCTTTGAACTACGAATTTAGTTGATAAGAAACGATATATACAAAAACAGTCCTAGCCGACATTAAGGCGCAATCGCAGCAAGCCCAAAGCCAAGCTAAGACCGTTAAGAGAAAGGACGCAAACAGCCGCAAACCCCGGGATTGCCGGAGTGTTGTTTCGGTTGCCTGTTGTATTCGTCACTTTTCTTCCGTTTGTAAAATTGAGTTACAGATAAAGAATACCGCCTAAATCTCGTTTGTGCGGAAATCTAACTAAGTAATAACACTTAGAAGAAAAATTTTTGCTCGAATCGAAAAGAAAGCGTTTTAGTCGCTTTCACGAACACGTCTATTGAGCATTGCCTGCGCCACGGTGTTGACATCCGTGTATTCAATTTCGGCTCCGGCAGGAACGCCTCTTGCAATGCGCGTGAGTTTTAATTGGGGATAGTGTTTGGAGAGAAGTTCCGAGACGGCAAAGGCAGTGGCCTCTCCTTCTGCGGTAAAAGAAGTTGCAATGATAACTTCTTTGACTTCGGGTTCACCGGCTCGTTCCAACAGCTTGTCCAAGCCGATTTCGTGGGGTCCGACGCCGTTTAACGGGGACAGGCGTCCCATCAGAATAAAGTAGCGGCCGTGATAAGAAAGGCTCTGCTCAATCACCATCAAATCAGCAACGCTCTCAACAATACAAAGCAGAGAGTCATCGCGGTTATGAGAAGAGCAGTAGCTGCACAGCTCGCCGTCGGTCAGATTGTTGCAGCGGGCACAGCGATGCACCGTCTTAGTGGCCTTTAAGAGGGCCTCTCCGAGACGATTCGCATCACTTCTGTCGCCGTTTAGCAGCTGATAAGCAATGCGCTGAGCAGCTCTCGGACCGACTCCGGGAAGCTTCTTCAGCGCATCTATCAGTTCGGCAATTGCTCCGATTTGTTCCATTGAATTAAAACGGGAGTTTCATACCACCGGTTGCCTTGCTGATCTTGGCATTGGTTTCGGCTTCGACCTTCTTGGAAGCATCGTTGATTGCCGTCAGAAGGAGGTCTTCGAGCATTTCGCGGTCAGCATCGGCACCGACAAGGCTGTCGTCGATCATGACGCGGCGGCAGACGTTCTTGCAGGTCATCGTAACTTTAACCATACCGTTGCCGGCTTCACCGGTGACTTCAATAGTTTCGAGCTCTTTCTGGGCTTTCTGAATGTTCATCTGCATCATCTGAGCCTGTTTCATCATCTGGCCCATCTGACCCATTCCGCCAAATCCTTTCATTTTGATTCCTCTTAAATTTAAATTGTTCTAACTTTGCCTTCTTTATCTAAAAGGTCCAAGTCTTCTGCCTTCGGCTCGACGTTAAAGACCTTCATGAAAGAAAGAATTCTTTTGTCTTTCTTCAGCTCGGAGAGCTTTTTCTGCTTTTCTGCTAAAAATCTCTGAGCGTAAAGCGTACGAAGATTCTGGTATTTCGAGGGTGCCGTCGTCACTGTGACGAGGACATCGCTCCCAAGAACCTTCTTTAGTTCGGCCGCAAGTTTAGCAACCATATCGTGCGCTGTCAGTTTTTCCAAATCCACGGTGAGCTTCATATTCTGACCGTCGAAACTCTCCAGCTCGGCGCTGGTCACTAACGGCTGAGACGCCGGATCCAAATGAATCTTTTCTGCGGCTTCAAGCCACGCGTTCATCTGAACGGGTTCAGCGGGAATATATTCCTTCTGCTTTTCCTGAGGAGCGGGCGGGAGCACGGAGACCCCGGCTTCTTCTGAATATTCTTCGGGCCAAGCCGGAGGCGCCATCCAATCGAGGTCATCGGGGGGGACGCTGTCAGTCTCCGGAACCCACGGCGCATCGTCATCCGGCATGTCGATCGAAGGGATAGCAGGAGCGGCTGCTATTTCCGGAGGAAAAAGGCCCGCGTCCGGGCTCAGTGAGGGTTGACTTCTTTTGCCGCCGGAGCCGCTGCTGCCGGTTTTGACTTTTCGGTCGCTTTCTTCTTTAAGTTGGGAACTGCGGACTCCGAACCTTGAGGAACGAAGACGGGTTTGCCTGTCGCAATACTGTGATCCCAGGGAATGCCTTCCAGCTCCTGTGTGGATAAAACCGGTTTTGCAGAAGCCGCCGGAGCTTCAGGAGCTTTCGGCTGAGTATCTACTGACTGAGCTTTTTGCTGCGCCGGCAGCTCAGTCTTAGCCGGCTCAGTTTTTGGGAGGGCTGGTGCCTCTTCTTTATGCGTTACAGCAGCAGGCAGGCTTTTCGGCATCTTTCCTTCTAAAGGAGCAAACGCCAGCATGCGCAGAAGCGCCATTGTGAAACCTGCATACTCATCGGGTGCCAGCGCCATATCGTTGCGTCCATGAATCGCAATCTGATAAAAGAGCTGGACTTCGTCCGGAGAAAACACGCTCGCCAATTGACGGAGTTCGGGCGCGTCAGGTTCTTCATCGGTCAGAATTTCCGGCAGCTGCTGCGCCATCGCAATGCGGTGCAGCAGAACGGCCAAATCCTTCATCGCCTGCGTATAAGACAAGCTGCGGGCACCGATTTCGTCGGCCACCTTCATGATCTCTTTCGGCTCATGGTTGGCCAAGGCGCCGAGCAAACGAATCAGTGTCGTCGAGTCAATCGTACCGAGCATCTCGCGCACTGACTCCAATGTAACATTACCTGCACTGTAGGCGATTGCCTGGTCCAGGAGGGAAAGTCCGTCGCGCATGGAGCCTCTCGCTCCCGAAGCAAGCATTCTAAGAGCCGGCTTCTCAAAAGAAATTTGTTCTTTCTCTAGAAGCTCTGCCATATGGGAGGAAATAAGCTGAGGAGACAAACTCTTCAGATTGAACTGCAAACAACGAGAAAGAACCGTAACCGGCACCTTTTGAGGATCCGTTGTGGCCAAAATAAATTTGACGTATTCGGGCGGTTCCTCCAAAGTCTTAAGCATGGCGTTAAATGCCGCGGAAGTCAGCTGGTGAACTTCGTCGATCATGTAGACCTTAAAGCGGGCATTCGTCGGAACATATTTGGCTCTTTCCAAAAGCGAAACCATGTCGTCAATACCGCGGGTCGAAGCCGCGTCCATTTCGATGTAATCTACGAAACGATCTTCATCAATCGCGCGACAAGCCTCGCACACTCCGCAAGGCTCTGCTGTGATGCCGCCTTTCCCGTCCGGCCCGACACAGTTTAGGCATTTAGCAAGAATTCTGGAGATTGTGGTTTTTCCAACTCCTCGCGTGCCGGTAAAAAGATAGGCGTGGTGCAGCCGATTTTCCGTCAGAGCATGCGTCAGAGCTCGAACAACGTGATCCTGTCCGAGCAAAGAAGAAAAATCATGAGGCCGCCACTTGCGTGCCAAAACTTGGTATGACATTAGGCTATTCCGAAATATGTTGTTCAGCCGATTATGCGGAGAGCTGTTCTCCCGTTATCGAGCTTTTAAGCATGAGGATAATCCTATCTCAATTCTGCTCGGATTGTCCTATTCGTCATCGAGTTAGGAAATACTTCTTTACGTCAAAGAAGTCGGCCAAACACTCTCCGATTCATCCGGACCTTTGAGCTAAGCCGTAAGAGGCTGTAGATATAATACAGGGCGCCGCTATGGGCGCCCTTCTACTTTTTAAACTCTTTATTTTGCAAGTGCTTTTTGAGCAAATTGCTCAAGTTTTTCACCGGTCAGACGGCAAATACGCCATTCCTGCATAACAGTAGCGCCGATGCTTTCATAGAAATCAATTGCCGGCTGATTCCAATCCAGAACAGACCACTCAAATCGGCCGCATCCGTCAGCCACAGCTTTGGCCGCCAAATAATTCATCATCTTCTTGCCGATGCCGCGGTGTCTGTATTCAGGAAGTACAAAAATATCTTCTAAGTAGAGACCCTTGCGCGCAAGGAAGGTAGAGAAGTTATAGAAATAAAGCGCAAAGCTTACCGGTTTTTCTGTTCCGTTTTTTCCCGTCAGCCAGCCAACTACGGCATAACATTCGGGTTTGTCTCCGAAAAGGCATTTTTCAAGGAGTTCGGGAGTGACCTGACACTGGTCGTCAAGTTTTTCGTAATGGGCCAATCCGCGGATAAGTTCGGCAATAACCGGGCAATCTTGAGGACGAGCATTGCGAATATTGAAGTTATCCATTTGAGCACCTTATTGAAAAGGAAAGGCGAACCACACCTCGGCACTGCTAGTTTCGCTATGGCTGCTTCGTTCCCGACCTGACCAGATTCACGACATTCACATGCGAGGGGGCTCGCCGGCTACGAATTATATATGAATTTGAATTCTGCGCCAGTAAGGAAAATGAAACTGAAATAGAGAGCCTTTTTCACGATTCAGAGTGGTAAGATGAACTAACTATAAGAAAAGGAGGAGAAAATGATTAGATTCAGCGTTCCATTCATCGCCCTTATGCTCGCGTTCTCCGGCACGGCCAATGCTAAATTTATTGGTCGTTGGGATCCTGCCGCCTACGCCCAGGGTAAATTTGAAATTCAAAAAACAGCCTTTGTTCAGAAAGAACCTGTTGTTGAAAAAATTCAGATTGAAAGCAAACACATTCTTGTGAAAGTCGATTACACAGGAAAGATTTTCCGAAAAGGGTATGCGTTTGCTAAAAATTAACCTTGTCCAATAGTCAAACGAGCGTCGCTCCGGAAAGTAGTTTCTGCGCGGCGCTTTTTAGTTCTGCTTATTTGGATCGTTTTCAAAACTCCGGCCTGCACCCGCTTAGCTTTTCCTTCCTTGTCCGCTCAACGTTCTAAGAAGTTTTCACACATTGTTAATATCTAACGTTGCACACACACGCCCTCAAGGTTGCTTCAAATGTGTATAGTTACAAAAATCCAGCATGAGTTTCACCTTTTTGGGGTTGTTAGTTAAGCCCTGAAAGCTCTCGGTGATAGTATCCCATCATCCGTTGGAGCCGATTTCGGTTCCAGGGAATCAATAATTGGAGGTAATTTAAAAAATGGCCTTGAAACAAGTTACAGACGCCAGCTTTGTTGACGACGTCCTGAATCAAAAAGGTGTGGTGGTCGTTGACTTCTGGGCTCCCTGGTGCGGTCCCTGCCGCATGCTCGGACCGGTTCTTGAAAAAGTTGCCGAAACCCTTCCCGACGGCGTTCAGATCGTTAAATACAACGTTGATGAGTGCCAGGATGTTGCTTCTCAGCTGGGCGTTCGCGGTATTCCGACTCTTGCCGTTTACAAAGACGGTCAGCTCCAGGCTCAGCAGGCCGGCGCTATGAATTCCGCTCAGTTCTCTGAATTCCTCAAGAACTTCATCTAATTTTGCTCTACAACGGTTCGATTTCCTCTTTATCGAACCGTTGCTTCCTTCCTCCCTTAATTCTTCTTTCCTCTTTTATTTAAATCTCTTCGCTTGGGATTATTGTGTAATCCTTATTTGCAAGAGCTTCATTTCCTATGCATTTATCCGACCTTAAATCCAAGCACGTCTCCGAGCTTCTCGATATTGCTTTAGAGCTCGATGTTGATAACGCCAGCCGCCTTCGCAAGCAGGAACTCATGTTCGCTATCTTGAAGAAGCGTGCGAAAGCCGGCGAACAGATTTTCGGTGACGGAACTTTGGAAATCCTTCCTGACGGATTCGGTTTCCTTCGCTCTCCGGTTTCTTCTTATTTAGCCAGCACGGAAGATATTTACATTTCTCCGTCTCAGATCCGCCGCTTCAATCTTCATACCGGTGACACGGTTGAAGGTGAAGTCCGCATTCCGAAAGACGGCGAGCGTTATTTTGCTTTAGTCAAAGTCGACAAAGTTAACGGTCTTCCTCCCGAAGCTCTTAAACACCGCATTCTCTTCGAAAACCTGACTCCGCTTTTCCCGAACCAGCCGCTCAAACTCGAACGCAATATCTCGGGCGACGAGAACCTCACCGGTCGTTTGATCGACATCCTCGCTCCGATCGGTAAAGGTCAGCGTGCTCTGCTGGTTGCCTCTCCGAAGTCCGGTAAGACCGTTTTAATGCAGCACATCGCTCACGCGATTACAGCCAACTATCCGGACGTTATCTTGATGGTCCTTCTGATCGACGAACGTCCGGAAGAAGTGACGGAAATGGAACGTTCCGTCAAAGGTGAAGTCATTGCCTCTACCTTCGATGAACCGGCTACCCGCCATGTTCAGGTTGCAGAAATGGTCATCGAAAAAGCCAAACGCCTGGCTGAAAGCAAGAAAGACGTTGTCATCCTTCTTGACTCCATTACTCGTCTGGCCCGCGCCTACAACACTGTCGTCCCGACTTCCGGCAAAGTGCTCACCGGCGGCGTGGACTCCAACGCCCTGCAGCGCCCGAAACGCATTCTCGGTGCAGCCCGCAATCTGGAAGAAGGCGGCTCGCTCACGATCATCGGCACTGCTCTGGTAGAAACCGGCAGCCGTATGGACGATGTGATTTATGAAGAATTCAAGGGTACCGGCAACATGGAAATCCATCTGGACCGACGTCTTGCTGAAAAGCGCGTCTACCCGGCCATTAACGTTGCCAAGAGCGGAACCCGTAAGGAAGAACTGCTTCTAGCTCCGCAGGAACTTCAGAACATTTGGATTCTTAGAAAGTTCCTCTACGACATGGACGAAATCCAGGCAATGGAATTCCTGCTTGATAAGATGCGCCCGACAAAGAACAATGCTGAGTTCTTTGCCATGATGCGCCGATAATCAGGCATCTGTTTGCTTTACAAGGAAATTTGGGTATAATTTTGCCCTTGTTTTTATTAACTTAGGCACGTTCTGACATGCCGGACGTAAGACTCACAACGGTGAGCGGTCTCGCAAGGTTGGTGGCGACCGACATTTTTTGGAATACACATGAAACCGAATATTCATCCGCAGTATCGTGAAGTTGCCTTCACCGATATGTCCATCGGCAAGACCTTCATTATTCGCTCTACTGCCGACGCTCGTGACACCATCGAAATCGACGGCGTTACCTATCCGCAGGTTAAGCTTGATACCTCCAGCGAATCTCATCCTTTCTACACTGGTGCTCAGACACGTATCGTCGAAGCCGGCCGTGTTGAAAAATTCCGTCAGAAATTCGCTGCTAAGTCTGCTGCCCTTAACGCTTCTGCTGAAGCTGCCAAGGCTGCTAAGGCTAAAAAATAATTTTTCAGTTTCATACTGATCCGAAGGGCAGCCTTTTAGGCTGCCCTTTTCTTTAGTAAAATCGCACCTTTCAGGTCTACAACCACACTGCTTCGATGTTAAGTAACCATTCCTCTCCGGCCGTCGTCAGCGCTTCGGCTGCCGGTAAGCTTCCGAGAGCTGCATTGATTGCACTTTTAGTTGCCTTCGTGCTGCCGTTGTTCTTTTCTACGGATGTCTGGAGCGGAAAGTCGCTTATTTCGTTCGGTGTTGCGTGGAACATGGCCAACGGTTCCTTTGCCGACTGGCTTCTTCCGAACGTCAACGGATTCCCGGCTTCCGACGTCGGACCGCTTTCCTTCTGGTTTGCAGCACTCAGCATCAAGGTTTTCGGACCTCTTTTCGGAAACGTAGAGGCATTTCATATCACCGCAGGTTTGTGGTTTTCAGTGACCACGGCCGCGATTTGGTATTCCACTTATCTTCTTTCCCGACGCGATGAAGCTCAGCCCGTGAGCTTTGCCTTCGGCGGTGAAGCCGCTCGCAAAGACTACGGCCGCTTAGTCGCCGATATTGCCGTTCTCTTAACTGTCGGCACCTACGGCATCATTTCCGCTTTCCACGAACTGACACCGGTTACCTGTCTGCTCGCTTTTTCTGCCTTGGCTTTCTACGGCATCGTATTAAGTCTTCAATATCTGTGGCGCGGTTCCATTATTGCCGGACTTTCTATCGGCGCAATTGCCTTAGCCAGCAGTCCCGGAGCCGGCCTTTGGTGCTTTTTCGGCGCTTGGGTCGCGATTTTCCTGACGCCCGACTACACCAGCCGTTCCAAACGCGCCGTGCTGACTTTATCGATAGCCTTTGCAACAGCAATGCTGTGGCCGATCCTGGTCTTTGCCTGTTTCCCCGCAGAAGCCGCAGAATGGTTCAAGAGCTGGATCTCTACCAGTCTTGCCGTGCTTTCTCCGCTGCCGGCTGACGAATACCTTTGGCTGCTTAAAAACATTTCCTGGCTGACCTTCCCCCTTTGGCCTTTGGCTTTGTGGGGCATCTACGCCTGGAGAGACCAGATTCGTCAGGCTCCGCTGATTATTCCGCTTTCCTTCTCGGTTGTTGCACTTTGCTCCGTGATCTTCACCGGAACCGAGCTGTACAGCACCCTGCTCTTTTTAGTTCCTTCGCTGTCTGTTTTAGCCGCACTCGGCGTCGTCAGTCTTAAACGCAGCCGCGAGAACTTCCTGGACTTGTATTCCGGCATTATTTATACACTTGCCGTAATTGCCGTCTGGATTTACTTCTTCGCCTGGACAGAAGGCGTTCCGGCCAAAATGGCTTTCTCCCTTACTCGTTTAGCCCCGGAGGTTGAGCCGCACGGAACTTCCGTTTTCCTCTTCTTCCTTGCCGTTACCGCCACGGTCCTTTGGATTGCAATCGTCTTCTGGCGCTTGTTCAAACACCCGGTTTTCTCCTGGAGAGGCGCATGGATGGCCGGAACCGGCCTGACTGCGGTATGGATCATCGTCATGAGCTTATTCGTCAACTTGATTGACGGAGCTCGTTCTATGAAGCCGATTGTCGACAACTTCAAAGCAGTTGTCGTTGAAAACAAAATTCCGCTCGACAAGATCGGTGCTTCTCATTTAACTTTGAGCAATATCGCTGCTTTTAATTACTGGGGCGGTGTCAACTTTGATAAGCAGGCAGACGCACCTTGGATTCTGCGTGCCGTTGACCGAGATTACGATGAAAACACGCTTGACCTTCGCTACGAAGTTGTTGATGTTTTCCAAGGCCGTCCGAGAAGCAGCGAAAAGTTCCTCTTAATTCGCAGAAAGTAGTTTCTGCCTTTTTGGTATGTCAACTCGAATTTTGAGCCGGCTTCAACCGCCGGATACTTCCTATTGGGCAATTATTAAGCTCTCGCTCCCCGTTTGGATCTCCAACGTTGCCATTGTCGGCGGAGCCACACTCGATACTTTAATGACCGGCCATCTTGGTTCTACCGACTTGGCCGCTGTTGCCATCGGCTTAGCCGTTTCCGTCTCGGTCTTTGTTGCTTTAGTCGGCGTCATGCAGGGGCTTTCTCCGATCGCCGGCCACCACTACGGTGCAGGACATCACGAAAGAATCGGCTTCGAGCTTCACCAAACTATTTGGCTCGCCATTCTTCTTGCCATCATCGGTATGGGCCTGATGTGCTATACGCCGATGTGGATGACGCTGACAAACTCCACCGGTCGTGTTGCAGAAATTGCGACAAACTTCCTGCTGATCAACGCTATCGGTCTGCCGGCTGCCATGGCAGGACGCGCTTATATGGCGATGAACGCGGCTGTTTCCCGTCCCAAAGTGGCAATGTGGATTGCGCTCTCTATGCTGGCCGTCAAAGCCGTCACCAATTACATCTTTATCTTCGGCTGGGCCTTTATTCCGAGTTTCGGAGGCGCAGGATGTGCGATCTCTTCTACCATCAATGCGTTCCTGAGCTTGTTCCTTTACTGGGTCATTTGGCACTATGACAGCTTCTACGCCAAGATGCGCCAGAAGCGAATTTCCATGCCCAACCGCAAGGCTTTAACCAACCTGCTTAAGCTCGGAATTCCGATCGGTCTTTCCGCCTTCTTTGAAGTGACATCGTTTACCTTCATGACGATTTTCATTTCTCGTTTAGGCGCCGACGTCGTTTCCGCGCACCAGATCGTTGCGAACTTAACCTCGCTCTTTTACATGGCTCCTCTTGCCATCGGTGTGACCTCTTCTGTCTTGGTTTCTCAGTCTTTAGGTGCCAATTCACCTGAGACCGCCAGAATGGCGACCTACAAATGTCTTAAGTTCTGCATTTGCTTAGCGGTATTTGTTTCTGCCCTGCTCTATTTCTGCAAATACTTCTTTGTAGGCCTCTACACGAGCGATTTAGACGTCATTAAGGTCAGTACCTACCTCATCGGTTTTGCGTCCATCTATCACGTTTTTGACGCGGTTAACTGTGTCGGCAGCTTCTCCATGCGCGGCTACCGAATCACATTCCTGCCGATGATCATTTACGGTGTCTTCCTTTGGGGCTTGGGTCTGGGTTTAGGAAGCATCCTTACCTTTACTGATTATTTAAGTCCCGCTCCGATGGGCGCTGCAGGTTACTGGACTGCCATTACGATCGGCCTGACACTTTCGGGTATCATTGTCGGGCTTTGCGCCGTTTACGTTGCCAGAGCTTTTGCACACGGTCATAAAGTCTGGCTACGTTAATCCGATCTTTCTCTTTGAAAACAGCTCACGATTTGTGAGCTGTTTTCTTATGAGCACCTCAGTTCGCATGTGCTATCGAAAATTCATTTGCCGCCAGCATCGAACATGACTACATTAGAAGAATATCTCTCCGCACAAACTCCGGCCTTCCGAAAGAAAGTTAAAGCAGAATTTAGACAGATGTCTTTGCAGTGTGCCGTCTCAAGACTTCGATACGAGCAGAACTTGACTCAACAAGAAGTCGCAAGGAAGCTTCAGCTCTCTCAGTCTGCCGTGAGCAAAATTGAAAGAAACGCCTTGGACGTCAAATTGTCCGATCTCGTGAGATACGTGAACATTCTTGGCGGAAAGCTCTCGCTGCAAGTTGATCTTCCTTCAGGAGAAAAGATCGTCGTTCCATTGGCAAATTTTGAGCATTCCGACGATTGCTAAAAAGCCCGATTCCGTTCCCTACGAGACAACACGAGTAACAAAAAACCGCCTTGCGGCGGCTTTTTGATTGGAAATCAGTCTGTCAATTAATGAGCGTTCTGTGTGCGCAGAGCTGCGATACGATCTTCAATGGAAGGATGCGTAGCGAGCAGCTGGCCGATAGAACCGGCGATACCGAAACCCTTGACAGCCCCCGGAAGCTCTTCGGTCGGAACACCGCCCAAACGAGCCAGGGCGTTGATCATCGGAGTCGAGCTGCCCATGATCTTTGCGGCACCGGCATCGGCTCTGAATTCGCGATGACGGGAGAAAGCGGCCACAACCATGGAAGCCAGGAAACCAAGAACCAAGTCAAGGATGAAGGAAGTCACGTAGTAACCGACACCGGGAGCATCATCCTCGTTGCGGAGAATGCCGCGGTCCACGAAGTTACCGATAATACGAGACAGGAAAACGACGAAGGTGTTGGTGACACCCTGAATCAATGTCATGGTCACCATGTCACCGTTAGCAACGTGAGCGATCTCATGTGCCAGGACAGCCTCCACTTCTTCTTTGTTCATGCTGGAAAGAAGACCTGTGGAAACAGCCACCATGGAAGAATTCTTTGTTGCGCCGGTTGCGAAAGCATTGGCTTCGCCTTCATAGATACCGACTTCCGGCATCGGGATACCGGCTTTCTGAGAGTGATGGTGAACGGTGTCAACGAGCCAAGCCTCGAGTTTGGTGCTCGGATGATTGACGTCAATCATCTGCACGCCCATCGTCGATTTGGCAATCGTCTTGCTCATGAGCAAAGAGATGATGGAACCGCTGAAACCGACAATCCCCGCAAATATCAGAAGTGTCCCATAGCTCTGGCCTTTCCCGGCAACGTTAGAGAAGTTGATTCCGAAAACGGCAGAAACAATGTTGAGAACAACTCCGAGTACAACCAAAACGGCTACGTTGGTCAGGAGGAATAAACCTATTCTTTTAAACATATCTACTGATCAATCCCTGGATAAATGTTGTTATTTCATCTCTAATTATCATTTATTGCATGCTGCCATGCTCCGCAAAATTTGGATGAAATTGTTTCAAATTATGCGGTTGCAAGCGAGCCTGTTACTTTCCTGAAAGGTTTTCCTGACGGACCGGCGGGAAGGTTTCCCACTGATGACATCCGGGGCATCTCCACAGGAATTTACGGGTCGCAAAGCCGCATTTTGTGCACTTGTAACGAACCGCTTTACTGAGCATATTCTTCAATAAACCATGCAGCTGCTTTAGCGATTCGTTTTCAGGCTCATTGGCCAAACGCAGATCGATTAAACGGTAAAAGGCTACCAAGGTCGGCTGAGTCTTCAGATGTTCCTGGATCAGCGTAATGGCTTCCTTAGAGTTGCCGGCTTTACCGAGCAGAATACCTGCGGTATCGACTTCATCGGTGGTAGAGCCGTCCTTAAACAAGTCTTCCAAATATTTAACGGCCTCTTCTTTGCGTCCGGCTTCAAGAAGCAGAGAAGCAATCTGTTCGACAACAAGCGTTCCATAGACAGGAGAAATCTGACCGACTTGTTTCCATGTCGCCAGGGCACCGTCGATGTCGCCCTTTGCCTTGAGCATCTTGCCCTTGATAATCAGGGCGCGCTTATTGTTGGGATCTACTTTAAGGGCTTTTTCGAGTGCTTCAGCCGCACCCTTGAAATTCTTAAAGTAGAGATTTTGCTGCGTCAGTTCGCAGTAAAGCTGTGCGATACGCGTGCTTTGATCTTCACCGCTTTGACGCTGAATAATGTTGGCCTCGTCAATGGCCTTCTGCCATTCTTTTTCCGTTTCGTAGATATGCAGAAGTTCCTTGCGAGCAATCGTTTTATAGCTCTCACTGGTGTCAGAAAGCTTTAAGAAGCACTCTTCGGCGCGATCCCAAAGACCGGCCTTCAGGTAGTCTTCGCCCAATTCATAGAGGGCTCTGGAACGAATCTTCTTCGGCAGATCTTCACGGTTAACCAAGACGTTATGAATCTTGATTGCGCGGTCAAATTCTCCGCGGCGGCGGAAAAGCCCCGCAAGAGAAAAATGCATTTCAACCGTATCCGGATCGAGTTTGACCAGATTGATAAAGGCATCAATGGCCTGGTCCTGTTTATTGCTGAGAAGAAGGTCCACGCCTTTGTACAGCGTGTCTTTTTCGTTGGCGATCGTCTGTTTTTCTTTGATGTCGAATGAACGAGCAAACCAGCCGGCCGCGAAAAGAAGCGGAACCAATATAAGGTACCAAAGCTCAAAATCCATAGGATAACCTGCAGCTTTCTCTAAAAATAATCCATTGTATTCGCAAATGCCTTGTCCTAGAACAACTCATTGCGTCAGAACCGAAAAAAAAGCGGCCCGGTTGCTTACACAACCGGGCCTGGGCAACTAACTTATGCCGAGCCGAGACTAATCGTCAGCCAACTTGTCTACGCGTTCACGCATTTCCTTACCGGCCTTGAAGTGAGGCACGATCTTGGCGGGAACTTCGACAGTATCTCCGCTCTTCGGATTACGGCCCACGCGAGGCGGACGGTAATTGAGCGAAAAGCTTCCAAAGCCACGGATTTCAATCCGGCTGCCTTGTGCTAACGCGGCAGTCATAGCATTCAGAATCGAATTAACAGCATCGTCAACATCGCGAGCGGTCAGATGATTTCCGATGACTGCCGGATCAGCGGCAAGCAGCGCAATGAGTTCTGACTTAGTCATTGCAACCTCGCTATAAATTATTTGTTCTGTTCGAGCTTAGCTCTCAGGAGAGCGCCGAGGTTGGTTGTACCGGCCTGGGCGTCTTCTTCCATCTTAGCCATGGCTTCACGAGTTTCAGCCTGGTCTTTAGCACGAATGGACAGCTGGATGGAGCGAGCTTTGCGATCGATGTTGGTGATCGCGGCTGTAACTTCATCGCCTTCTTTCAGAACATTGCGAGCGTCTTCAACACGGTCCGGACCGATTTCGCTGGCGCGCAGATAGCCTTCTGTGTCGTTACCGAGGTCGATAACAGCACCCTTGGCTTCAACGGACTTCACTTTACCGGTGACAACGGAGCCCTTTTCGTGTGTGGAGCAGAAGTTGTTGAACGGGTCACCGCTCATCTGCTTAACACCGAGGGAGATACGTTCACGTTCCACGTCGATAGAGAGAACAACTGCTTCGAGTTCTTCGCCCTTCTTGTACTTGCGAACGGCTTCTTCACCGGGTTCTGTCCAGGACAGGTCGGAGAGGTGAACGAGACCGTCGATGCCGCCTTCAAGGCCGATGAAAACACCGAAGTCGGTGATGGACTTGATCTGGCCTTTAACTGTGTCGCCCTTCTGGTGTGTAGCGGCAAATTCTTCCCAAGGATTGGGTTTGCACTGCTTCATGCCGAGGGAGATACGACGACGTTCTTCGTCGATTTCGAGGACCATGACTTCAACTTCTTCGCCAAGCTGAACGACTTTCTTCGGATCAACGTTCTTGTTTGTCCAATCCATTTCGGAAACGTGGACAAGACCTTCGATACCGGCTTCGATTTCAACGAAAGCACCGTAGTCGGTGATGTTGGTGACCTTACCGAAGAGACGTGTGCCCTGCGGGTAACGGCGGGCGATGCCAATCCAAGGATCTTCGCCGAGCTGTTTGATACCGAGAGAAACACGGTTCTTTTCCTGATCGAACTTCAGGACCTTAGCGGTGATTTCCTGACCCTGTTCGAGGACTTCGCTCGGATGACGAACGCGGCGCCATGCGAGGTCGGTGATGTGCAGAAGACCGTCGATACCGCCGAGGTCAACGAATGCACCGTAGTCAGTGATGTTCTTAACAATACCCTTGACGATAGCGCCTTCCTTGAGTGTTTCAAGGAGTTTGGCTCTTTCTTCGCCCATGGAAGCTTCGACAACAGCGCGACGAGAAAGAACGACGTTGTTGCGTTTGCGGTCAAGCTTGATGACCTTGAATTCCATGGTCTTGCCTTCGTAGGGCGTTGTGTCCTTAACGGGACGTGTGTCAACCAGAGAACCCGGCAGGAATGCACGGATGCCGTTGGTCATCACAGTCAAGCCGCCCTTAACCTTACCGGTAACAGTACCAGTAACGAGTTCGCCGGTTTCGAGGGCTTTCTCGAGGTTCATCCAGGCAGCCAGGCGCTTGGCCTTATCGCGGGACAGGACTGTGTCGCCATATCCGTTTTCGAGGCTTTCGATAGCAACGGAAACGAAATCGCCAACCTTAACGTCGACTTCGCCGCGGTCGTTCTTGAATTCTTCGATAGGAATGAAGGATTCGCTCTTGAGGCCGGCGTTAACAACGACGTAGTTGTAGTCAACGCGGACGACTTCTGCGGGGATAACTTCACCCTGCTTCATTTCCTGTTTAGCAAGGCTTTCTGCGAACAAATCGGCAAAGGATTCGGTAGGCTTGGTAGTAGTGTTGGTCATGTAAATAACTGTTTGCTCTGATAAAAATAATCAGAACGGGTTAAAAATTCCCGACGACCGGATGGGCGTCAGGGGCACGGTAAAGAGGCTTTTTCAAGCCTTGCTCTCGCGGTACCAGGCGAGAACCAGATCGATCGTTTCCTGCAGAGTAAGGCCGGACGAATCGAGGATTCGCGCGCCCTCTGCCGGCTTCAAAGGTGCCACAGATCGCTCCATATCACGTCTGTCACGATCCTTCAAGTCGGAAACGAGGTCGTCAATATTACTTGAGATTCCTTTTTCTTTCAACTGGTTATAGCGTCTTTTTGCACGCGACTCAGCCGATGCTGTTAAAAAGATTTTCAGCCGAGCTTCGGGAAAAACCACGCTTCCCATGTCGCGGCCGTCAGCCACAAGGCCGGGTGCAACTGCAGATCTTCTCTGCAGTTCAAATAAAGCTTTTCTGACGCCTGGATAAGCAGCAATTTTGCTTGCATTCAATCCGACTTCTTCCGTACGGATTGCATCGGTAACGTCTTTGCCTTCCAGATAGATTTTTCCGTCCTTAAACAACGGGTTAAGTGACTGGGCGACCTTTTCCGCCGCAGCAGCGTCGCTCAAATCCACACACTGGTTCATGCAGGCCAGAGCCGTCAGACGATAGAGCGCGCCGCTGTCCAGCACATGAAAATCCAAAGCCTTGGCAACGCCGGAAGAAACGCTTCCTTTTCCGGAAGCTACCGGTCCGTCAATCGCGATGACATCAACTTGACTCATTATTTCTCCACAACGCCGGCCAAACGTTCAAAGTAATCGGGGAATGTTTTTCTCACGCAGTTCGGATCACGAATCTCAACGGGCACGCCTCCTGCAGCAATCAGGGACATACACATCGCCATGCGATGGTCCTTGTAGGTATCAAAAACAGCGCTTCTGAGTTTTACAGGCGGCGTAATTTTGATCATGTCGTCCGTGCTTTCCACTCTGCAGCCGACTTTGGTAAGCTCGTTGTGCATTGCGGCAATACGATCGGTCTCTTTGACTCTCCAGCTGGAGATGCCTCGAAGGATTGTCGGACCTTCGCACATCGGTGCCATGGCGGCAAACGTCATCGCTGCATCCGGAATCGGACGAACATCGGCCTGCAGACCGTGCAGTTTATGACCGTAGCGGCTCGGACCGGTCTTGATCCAGTTCTCTCCGCGGGTCACCGCGGCGCCCATCTTCACAAGATATTCGACGAAGGCTGCATCGCCCTGGACGCTGTCGGCTCCGATACCGTTAATTTTGAGGGGACCGACGAGCGCACCGAGAGCCAGGAAGTATGAAGCACTCGAAGCATCGGCTTCTACTTCAAAAACGCCGGGTGCTTTGTACGGAGTACGAGGCACAAGGAAGTCTTTTTCGGAAGTTTTTACCTCAACACCGAAGCGTTCCATCAGGCGGCACGTCAGTGAGACGTACGGAGAGCTGATCAGCTCTCCGTCAATGCGGATTCTCAAACCCTGTTCCGGAGCAATCAGCGGAGCGGCCATCAGCAGACCGGAAACGAACTGACTGGAAACATCGCCGCGAACATGGACAATGTCGCTATTAATCCTGGTTGCCGGTTCAATCTTGATCGGCGGGAATCCCGGCTCTCCCCCGCAAAAAAGGCGGACTGGAGACGGCCGCCGACAGAATTCAATGCTTCTACAAGATGGGCGATCGGGCGCTGACGCATTCTAGCGACGCCGTCCAATACGTATTCGCCGCCACTGAACGCCAAAGAGGAAGACAACGGACGCATAGCGGTACCGGCATTCCCGAGAAAAAGATCAGCCTTCTTCACAGGGAAGTTGCCGCCGCAGCCTTCCACTTTCACTTCTGTGCCGTCGTTGGAAACTTCGAGTTTGACACCGAGCGTCTCCAGTGCGCCGATCATCATTTCCGTATCTTCGGCGACCAGCAAATTATTTAATTCGGTTGTCCCTTCGGACAGTGCCGCTAAAAGCAGTGCTCGGTTAGAGATGCTTTTAGAGCCCGGTAAGTCCACCGAGCCTCCGACCTTCATAATCGGATCAAGTTTTAAAATTTCTTCCATCGTTGTTATCCTTATTTTCCGGGGAAGACTAAGCCGCGACGGTTTCTGACGGCGTTTTCAAAAACGCTTTCCAAGGCCTTTCCGTCGGACTCATCAATATATTTTTGAAGTGTGTCCAAAGAAGCACGATAGCGTTTGAGCTCGTGAGACAACGCTTCGCGATTGGACAGGCAGATGTCGCGCCACATCACCGGAGAACTCGAAGCAATACGCGTGAAATCTCTGAAACCGGCGCCGGCCATCTTGAGTTTTTCTTGGGCGTTTTCTTCTCTCGCGATCATGTCCACCAAGGCATAAGCCAGGACATGGGGCAAATGGCTGACAGAGGCAAACGTCAGGTCATGCTGAAGCGGGCTCATAGCCTGCACGCGTGCGCCGGCCTTACGCCACGCCTCTTCAATGAAGGTAACGACCTTCGGATCCATTCCTTCATCCGGCGTCGAGATGACGACTTTTTCGTCAAAAAGATCGGCAGACGCATAATCCACGCCCGGCATTTCGCCGCCGGCAATGGGATGTGCCGGGGCGTACTGATGAAACTTATCGCCGAGTCCTTTGCGCGCAGCCGCAATCACGGTTTGACGGGTAGATCCGACATCAGTAACCACGGCATCAGACTTAAGGAACGGAGCCATTTCCGTAAAAACGGATTCCATCGCCTCCACGGGAACGGCGCTGACAACGATGTCCGCATCTTTGACAGCCTCTTCCATCGAAGTCGTCACGGTATCTGCTGCGCCTTTATCCAAAGCCTTCTGCAGAGTGGCCGGATTGTGTCCGAAAGCAATCACTTCGTCGACAATCCCGGCTCTTTTCCAGCTGAGCGCCATCGATCCGCCGATGAGGCCGCAGCCGATCACTGCCATTTTCATGCAGATGTCTCCTCGAACTTAGCTAATGCTTCTTTCAGAACTTCCAGGAAGCGTTCGTTCTGTTCGGGCGTCCCGACAGACACGCGGATCCATTCCGGCAAGTCATAAGACTTCATGCGGCGAACGATAATGCCTTTTTTCAGCAGGTACTGAACGATATCGTCGGCATGCGGTCCGACTTTGACGGTAATGAAGTTAGCGTGCAGGCCCATGTACGGGAGTCCCAGTGCATCAAAAGCCTCGGAAAGGAACTTGATGCCTTTGCGGTTGACCTCCAGAGTCTTCTCGACAAACTCCTGATCCTGCAGGGCAGCCAGAGCCGCAATCTGAGAAAGATCATTCACGTTGAACGGATGACGAACGCGGTTCAGCATGGAAAGCAGTCCCGGCTGAGCGACACCGTAACCGACGCGAGCACCTGCCAAACCGTAAGCCTTGGAGAAAGTGCGTGCGACCATCACATTCGGGTGCAGACGAACGATTTCCATTGAGTCACAGCGCAGTGCGGGCTCGAGAAACTCGACATAAGCTTCGTCAAACAAGACCATCACCGTCGGCGGAATCTTATCCAGGAAGGCGAGAATGTCTTTCTCGGCGAGGTAGGTTCCCGTCGGGTTGTTCGGATTCGTTAAGAAGATCAAACGGGTGCGCTCATCCACGGCGTCGGCCATTGCGTCGAGGTCGGCGTTGAAGTCTCCCGTTGACGGAATTTCAATCGTCTCGGCTCCGCACAAGCGAGCAACCATCGGATACAGCGAGAAAGAATACTGCGGATAAATCGCCGTTGTACCTTCGGACAAAACGGTCTCGGCGGCCAAACCCAACAATTCGCTCGAGCCGCTGCCGATCACAACCCAATCCTGCGGCACGCCGTATTTTTCTGCGATGGCTTTCTGAAGATGATAGGCGTCGGCATCCGGATAACGGTTGAGATTCAAGGCGGCAGTTGCAACCGCCTCTTTAACCTTAGAACTCATACCGTTCGGGTTCTCGTTGGCGACCAGCATGATGATTTCTTCGGGTTTTAGACCTAAATCAGCCGCAACGTCTTCAATCGGTTTGCTTGCAACATATTTATCTAAAGCCTGCACCCAAGAAGGTGTGGTAATTGTTGTTTCGGTCATAAATTTGATCCTTTAGTATCTGCTCGGCGAAAATTCTTCTCCGTCGGATAAGAACCCAGACATTTCAGAGAGGCACAGCCTTCACGGAAAATCTCCAGCGCTTCTCGAATCTTGGGCTCGCTCATGTTGCCCTCAATGTCGGTGTAGAAGAAATATTCCCACGTTCCGCGCTTAGCAGGGCGTGAGTCCAGTCTCATCATGGACACACCGAAATCATCGAACGGCTTTAAAGCCTGATAAAGCGAACCGGCTCGATGCGGCACGGAGAAAATCAGGGAGGTCTTATCTTCCTGCGGATTAGCGGAAGGCTCGGCAGGCTCGCGGCCTAAGATCAGGAAACGGGTACGGTTGGTGTTGGAGTCCTGAATATTGGCCGCCACAATCTGCAGCCCGAAAATCTTTGCCGCCACTTCACCGGCAATCGCCGCATAAGCCGGATTCTCGGAAGCCAAACGCGCAGCCTCTCCGTTGCTCTCAGCGGTCAGTCTTTCTAAAGAAGGCACATTGCGGTTGAGCCAATGGACGCATTGTCCGAGAGACTGAGGGTGCGAATAGACGCGAGTGATGCCTTCCATCGTGCCGGAGCGCGTCATCAAGTTGTGCTGAATCGGAATGGAACATTCGCCTACGATGAAGAGCGATGTCTTCAGCAGATAGTCCATGGTGCGGTTGACCGCCCCTTCGGTGGAGTTCTCTATCGGAACAATACCGTAGGCGGCATCACCGGACTCAACCTTTCTAAAGACCTCTTCGATACTGCCAGAGGGCATTCCGACCACACCGGAGCCGAACTGACGAATCATCGCCTGTTCGCTGAACGTTCCGCGAGGACCGAGGTAAGCCACTTTCAGTTCGGACTCAAGGCCGCGGCAGGCGCACATGACCTCACGCCAGATGGCCACTAAAGATTCATTGGGCAGAGGCCCTTCGTTTTTACCGCAGATCTTTTTTAAAACTTCCGCTTCGCGTTCGGGTCGGTAAACCGGGAGACCGGCCCGAGCCTTGATCTCGCCAATTTCTTTGGCGACCTCCGCCCGCTCGTTGAGTAGGCGGACGAGCTCGGAATCGAGCCCGTCGATCTTATTACGAAGAGGAAGCAGTTCTTCGTTGACAGACATGGCTCGGCTCTTAGCTGTGACGTTCGGCAAAAGCCTTCATGTAATCGGCCAGAGCTTCTGCGGCTTCCACGCTGACCGCGTTGTAGAGCGAAGCACGCATGCCGCCGACGATTCTATGGCCCTTGATGTTGGCCAGGCCCTTCTGAAGCGCTTCTTCAATGAAGAGCTGATTGAGCTCTTCGTTCTTCAGATTGAAGACCACGTTCATGCGGGAGCGGGACCGCTTTTCAATGTTGTTGTAGTAGAAACCGTCCGAGTTATCGATCGCGTCGTAAATCTTCTGACTCTTCAGAATGGAGCGTCTCTCCATTTCTTTGACGCCGCCTTCGGCAAGCAGCCACTTGCAGACCAAGTGCGAAATGTAGATCGCAAAGGTCGGCGGCGTGTTGTACATCGATTCGAAGTTCGCATAGGTCTGATAGTCGAGCATGGTCGGCGTTGTCGACTCGGCGCGGCCTAAAAGATCCTTTCGGGCGATCACGACCGTGAGACCGGCTGGACCGAAGTTCTTCTGAGCACCGGCAAAGATCAGACCGTACTTAGAAATATCGACCGGCTGAGACAGGAAGTCACTGGACATATCGGCAATCAAGGGAACATTGACTTCCGGGCGATACCAGTAACGAATGCCGTTGACCGTTTCGTTGGAGCAGTAATACAGATAAGCAGCGCCGTCGGTGACTGCGAGTTCGTCCTGACGAGGGGCTCTGAGTTCAGTGCAGGCAACTTCGGCAGCCTCGCCGATCTTCTGTGCTTCGTTAAAAGCTTTGCGGCTCCAAACGCCGTCCACGGCGTAGTTGCCGATTCCGCCCACTGCAAAATTCAGCGGGATCATGGCAAACTGCAGATGGCCGCCGCCCTGAACGAACATGACTTCATATTCTTCGGGAATACCGTAGAGCTCACGAAGCATTTCCACGGTTTCGCCGTAAATGCCCATGAATTCTTTGCTGCGGTGGCTCATCTCCAGAATGGAGTATCCGACACCGTGCCAGTCGGTCATTTCCGAGGCTGCCTGTTCAAGCACAGGCAAAGGCATGGCCGAAGGGCCGGCCGCAAAATTAAAGATTCTCGTCATTTTCTTCTTCCTTGAGGATGGCCTCGTCTTTTGCTTCGAGTTCGGCTTCTTCTGCCTCCGTTTCCGAGACCACTTCGGCTTCAACCGCTGCATTATCGGAAGCATTGTCTCCGTCATCGTTTTCGGTCACGCGCTCAAGACCTACGAGCTTGGTGCCTTCTTCCATCGAGATGAGTGTCACGCCCTGAGTGTTGCGGCCGAGGACGCGGATCTCGTTGACACGGGTACGAACCAGCTTGCCAGTAGAGGTCAGCAGAATGATTTCGTCGTTTTCTTTTACGAGGAGTGCGGAAACGACCTTGCCGTTTCTCTCGGTCGTCTGGATCGAAATAATGCCCTTCGTGCCGCGGCCGTGGCGTGTGTACTCAGCCAGCGGAGAACGTTTGCCGTAGCCGAACTCAGTAGCGGTCAGAACCGTCACGTCTTCGTCATCGCCGCAGACCAGCATGGAAATGACCTTCTGGCCTTCATCGAGTCTCATACCGCGAACGCCGGTTGCAGCACGGCCCATGGCGCGAACTTCATCTTCGGAGAAGCGGACAACTTTGCCGTTGTCGCTAAAGAGCATGACATCATGCTTGCCGTCGGTCACGGCAGCACCGACCAGAACGTCGCCTTCAAGCAGATTGATGGCGTTGATACCGGCTCTTCTCTGGTTCTTGAAGTCGCCGATCGGTGTCTTCTTGACCGTACCGTCAGCAGTGGCCATGAAGATATAGAGATCTTTGGCGTAATCCTCATCGGAGATCGGCAGAACGGCAGTGACTTTTTCGTCATCCGTGAGTTCAAGCATATTGACGATCGGACGACCCTTGGAAGAGGAAGAGCCCTCGGGCACATCCCAAACGTTGAGCCAGTGCAGACGGCCCTTGTTGGTGAAGCACAGCAGCACGTCGTGCGTTGTAGCCACAAACAGCTGATTAATAATGTCGCCTTCCTTCATTTGGGCGGCGCGTTTGCCCTGACCGCCGCGTTTCTGAGCGCGGTATTCGATCGAAGCCTGGCTCTTGATGTAGCCGGTATCCGTCAGGGTTACGACCATTTCTCTCAGCGGGATCAGGTCTTTTGTCTTGACGTTTTCTGCATTGGCAACAATCTGAGTCTTTCTTTCGTCGCCGAATTCGGCTGCAACGGTTTCAAGGCTGTCGGCAATGATCGCGGTGACGCGTTCGGGCTTCGCCAGAATGTCGGTCAAATCAATAATAGTGTCCACGAGTTCTTTATATTCTGCGTGAATCTTTTCCTGTTCCAAGCCGGTCAGGCTCTGCAGGCGCATCTGAAGAATGTTCTTAGCCTGCATGGAACTTAAGCGGTAGGTTTCCTGATCCGTGAGGCCGAGCGTCATGTCTTCGTCTTCGGGGCGCAGGAATTTCTTATCAAGGTTGGCGCGCTTGATCATCTCGGCGGCTTCATGAGCCGGCCATTCGCGCTCCAGCAGTCTTTCCTCGGCAATCTTGGCGTTGGCAGAAGTACGGATGATGTTGATGAAGTCATCAAGGTTCGCCAGCGCGATTGCCTGACCTTCAACCAGGTACACGCGGGCGCGAGCTTTATCGCGGCGGAACATCGTGACGCGAGTCACGACTTCACGGCGGAAGCTTAAGAACTCAACTAGGATTTCTTTGATGTTGAGCTGTTTCGGCTGGCCGTTGACAAGCGCCACCAGGTTGATACCGAAGCTGTCCTGCAGCTGGGTGTTCTTATAAAGAAGGTTCAGAACGACATTGGCATTGGCGCCGCGCTTCAGTTCGATCACGCCGCGCATACCATTCTTATCGGATTCGTCGCGAACGAAGGACATGCCGTCAATTTTCTTTTCAGCGACGAGCTGAGCGATCTTCTCAAGGAGCAGACGCTTGTTGACCTGATACGGAATCTCGTCGATGATGATGGATTCGCGGTTGCCGTTGTCCCATTCTTCAATGTGGGTCTTGGCACGAATAATCGCTTTGCCTCGGCCGGTGCGATAGGCCTCATGGACATCGGACAAACCGTAAAGAATGCCGCCTGTGGGGAAGTCCGGAGCCGGCATGACTTTAATAATTTCGTCGATGGTGCATTCAGGGTTACGAAGCACCAGCAAGCAGGCGTTCACGGTTTCACGCAGGTTGTGCGGAGGAATGTTCGTTGCCATACCGACCGCGATACCGGCGGAGCCGTTGATCAGAAGCTCTGGGAACACTGTCGGAAGAACGGTCGGCTCTTTCTGCGTGCCGTCGTAGTTCGGAGCGAAATCAACTGCGTCTTCATCCAGACCGCGGAGCATTTCGGAAGAAAGCTTCTTCAAACGAACTTCGGTGTAACGCATAGCAGCGGCGCCGTCACCGTCGACAGAACCGAAGTTGCCCTGGCCGTCGACCAACGGATAACGCATGGAAAAGTCCTGAGCCATACGAACGATTGTTTCGTAAGCTGCGGCATCACCGTGAGGATGGTACTTACCGATCACGTCACCGACCACACGAGCTGACTTCTTATGCTGTGTGTTCCACATGTTGTTCAATTCGAACATCGCGAAGAGCACACGACGGTGAACGGGTTTTAAACCGTCACGCACGTCGGGCAGTGCTCGGCCCATGATCACGCTCATCGCGTAATCAAGGTAGGAGCGCTTCATTTCATCTTCCAGAGAAATCGGCTCGGCCTTATTTACCTGCTGGCGAATGAGATTCCAGTCAGGCGTGTTCTCGCGGCGGCTGCGGGAGCGACTTTTCTTTTTCTCGCCCTCGCCGGCGTCGCCGGACTCTTCAGCCTGATTCTCGGGTGTCTCAGAACCGGTCTCATCAGAGATGTCCTGCTCCTGCTCTTCTTTGTCTTTTTCGTTTTCGTTGTTGTGGTCGTTGTCAGCCATCTAACAAATCCTTCTTAATGCGTCCGGGCTAACGGACTGTAAAAATAACCCGTCAATTTTAGTGGACTTAACAGCTCTGTGCCTCAAAACGCTTATAAATCGTTTTTAGTGTACTATCGTAATCCGATACTATCGAGAGACGTTACCATGAAAAATCTGGAAGCACTGCACCCCGGCATGGTTCTCAAGACCATGTTTCTTGAGCCTCTAAAACTTTCCGTTTACCGAGTCGCAAAAGACATTCACGTTCCTCAGACGCGCCTGAGTCAAATTATTGCCGGAGAGCGCGCTATCACACCGGACACTGCGCTACGGCTTTCGAAATACTTCGGCCTAGAAGAAATCTTTTGGCTCGAGCTGCAGGCGGTCTATGATTTGGCAAAGCAAAAGGCACTAATGAAGGAAGAGTTGGACGCCATTCAGCCGTTTCAACCGAAAAACCTCTAATTTCTAATAGGAGAAGAATATGCAGACCGAAAAACTCCTTCTTCCCCGCTGGATCATTCCGCTTGAGGGCGACACTGAAGTTCTGGAGAACTATGGCCTGGCGATTGAAAACGGAAGAATTGCCGCGCTGATCCCGCCTGCAGATCTCAAGAACGTTGAAGCCAAAGAAGTCTTTGAGCTCCCCGATAACGTGGTTATGCCAGGCTTTGTGAACTGCCATACCCATGCTTCCATGAATCTTCTCCGCTGCGTGGGCCCCGATCTCACAACGCCGAACTGGCTTACCAAATGCATTTGGCCCATTGAAGGGCAGCTGATGAGTCCGGAATTCGTCTATGACGGCGCCCTGCTCGGAGGCGCTGAAATGCTCCGAGGAGGTACAACGACGTGCCATGACATGTATTTCTTCCCGGATTCTGCTGCCAAAGCGCTGAGAGAAGTCGGACTGCGTGTCGTTCAGGGTGCGTTTGTAATCAAGTACCCGAATGCTGAGTACAAAGGAGAAGAAGATGCTTTGGGGGGCGCCCGAGCACTCGCTACACGTCACAAAGACGATCCCGGCCTTTCTATCAATATTGCACCGCATGCTCCCTATTCCGTCACTGCGGAAGCTTTGCAGGCATCCATGCGGTTAGCCGAAGAGCTGGACACAACCTGGCAGATTCATCTCTCCGAGACCGAAGAAGAAAGACAGAACGCCATAAAAGAATTCGGGTGCTCTCCGGTGGAATATTTGGCCAAATTAGGCTGCCTGAATGAACGGACGATTGCCGTGCACTGTGTTGCTCTTTCCGACCGCGACATCGAACTGCTCGCCGAAAGCGGAGCATCCGTCGTCCACTGTCCCGTGAGCAATATGCGGCTCGGCTGCGGCGCAAGTCCCGTCGTCAAACTTTTAAAGGCCGGCATCAACGTTGCCTTGGGAACCGACGGTGCAGCGAGCGCCTGCTCTCTGAGCATGTTCGAGCAAATGCGGACGGCAGGTCTCATCGCTAAGGGATTTTCTCAAGACCCGACGGAGCTCACGGTCAATCAAATTATTCGTATGGCAACAATAAACGGAGCTAACGCGTTAAAATTGCATTGTGACGCGGGCTCCCTTGCAGTTGGGAAGCTCGCGGACCTAGCCGTCATTGACATGTCACAGCTTGTAACTATGCCCGTTTTGGATGTGTTATCAAACGTTATTTACGCGGTTGAAGCACAATGCGTACATCAGGTTTGGGTGAGCGGTTCTCTTGTTGCAAATATACAACAGGAAAAATTACTTAGGCCTGATCGGGGCAAGTTACTTACAAAAAGTAATATCATGTCGTGGCAGAATAGGGTGTGTGAGATACTACGGGACGATTTTAATTAGCGGACCGGTGGTTATACACTCGGAATGCATAGCGGCCGATCCCTGAATTTGCCGTATGTTGTGTGGTTTTACTGCATCAAAAGAGGAAAATGATGAATACAAAGACAAAATTCGGAATGCTTATCGCTTCTGTAGCGTTAGCTGCTTCCGGTGCTGTTTGCGCAGCTGATGCCCCTGCTAATCCTTATGTTCAGGCAGCCGGCCAAACATTGATGACTAATTTCGGCCTGTGCGTCCGCACCGGCTATTGGACTCCTGCTCTGGCAGAAGCCCAGGGCGCTCTTGGCCAGAACTGCCAGTGCGACACAGACATTATTAAGTGCGAAGCCGGCGCAGAAAGAGTTACTCTTTCTGCCGACACACTCTTCGCCTTCAACAAAGCCGTTCTGAAACCCGAAGGCATCGCCAAGTTGACAGAACTCACAAGCCGTATGTCCGGCTTGACACTTGACGTTGTCATGATCAATGGCTACGCCGACCGTATCGGCGGGGGGGGATGAACGTACGGCGGGGTGGCGGCGTATCG
>OGRQ01001031.1_pt1 | contig 28850 bp, 20 predicted proteins | sample 1553521 | NCBI WGS metagenome assembly OGRQ01 (sample SAMEA2580088, study PRJEB22360) | human gut metagenome | biome: human gut; feature: human-associated habitat; material: faeces | place: Denmark | collected 2008/2010
TATTTTACTAGAAAAGGGGTGTGTTCACAATTTATTTACTCATGCGTTTGTCGTGATGTCGGTTTTCTGTCAAATCTGCTGTTTTCTCCTGATCCGAATCCATTAGAGAAATACCTGATCGATTCCCATGCTCCGCACATAATCAATCCATTCATAAATATCTTCCGGATCGTATAGTGAATTTCCGTTTTCGTCCACTGCTTTTTTTAGAGCAAGAGCCATTAAACCATATTCATTTTCCAAAAGTGTATCAAACACACCCTGATCATCTGTATTGATGGAAACACAAAGATTATTTTTCCCGTATGATGTTTGCAGCTTCCGGGAATTGAAACGCAGGATCGGATGTTCTTCATATTTCTCAATGGTGCCGATCAAATAATTGGAAGACGGGTTCGTCTCTATTGCGATTCCCCGGCATGCAAGTTCCTGAATCATTTTTTCCTGCATCTGGCGAACCAGACGGATATAATCTTTTTTTATTTTATACTCTGTAATTTCCATTCCCTTTGTCCGGACTTCTTTATTGTAATGATACAGATAATATAATTTTCGATAGCGTCTGTTCTGTCTTATCTCATCACTGACCTGGGGATTCAGGCGATATCTTTCAAAGCAGATCCATTCTTTTCTGTCAAAAATTTTTCGAAGTTCCGGCTCATCAAGTTTATAAATTTCCGGATCGTCTCCCCGCAGTTTCCAGCTCTGATAATATTCATGAATAGATGGACATATGTTGTCTTTGATATTGTTTTCAAATATTTCTTTGTAGAGCTGATAATATTTTTCAATTAATTCTGTTTTCAGTTTTTCTTCTATGTGACACCCAAATTCATTCGCTTTGCAATACAGCCATACAATATCATCCAGAAGAATCTGCTTTGACAAAACGATCCGGTATTCTTTTCTGTAGTAATGTTTCTCCGGAGCAATTCCAAGTGCCAGAGCATGTCCCAGGCGGTCTCCTCTGTTCAGGCTACAGAACAGCAGTGTTTCATCAATTGCCCGAAGCCCATCCACAATGTCAAAGAAATCCTCGCCTGCATGATATGTAATATGGAGATTTTTGTCTGAAAGATAGCGAAATACCTGGCCGAAAACTTCCGGGCGGCATGCGATCTCACTGGAGCACGCATCAATTCCTTTGATATGTTGATTGATCTCTCTTTTCTGTTCCAGCAATGCGGCAATACCTCTGGCCTGTCTGGCTGCCATTTTCCGGACATTGTTATTTCGCGGCACCCCTTCCACAAAGGTTTTATCCATCAGTTTCGGAAAGTGGAGTACATAGATCAATTTATCATAAGAAGTTTGGGAATCCCCCTGTTTTACCAGCTTTTCGTATTTTTTCAAACGTTTGTACAATTCTGCGGACGTATTCTTGGGGCAGATCCTTGCTTCCAGTGAAAGCATGTTCTTCTTTTCCAATGTTTCATTCAATGCCAACCGCACCAGTTCGTCTTCGTAAATTTTGTGGCCTTCAATGAAATATTCTTTTCTGTCCTGATAATCAGAAAAGTTGGCAAATCCGTTTTTTTCATTATTCTGTATGATCTCTCCTCGAAAGTCTGTTCTCATCAGCAGATATGCATAAAAGATATTTTTCTGTTCCCCGTTAAAAGAGTTGGATAATACCTTACGGTAACATTCGTAAAGAAACTTCCGTTCTCCAGCCAGCAGTCTGCATACATCCTTGTTATACTGCATCATATTTTTTTCAAGTGCGTAATCCAGTACTTTGCCATCAATTCTTGCTCCATAAATATCTCCGGCCAGCATGATCACTTCCTGAATCTCCGGTGTCAGTACAGCAAGTTTTATTTCTGCCCGGTTCCGCTGTTCGGTTCCGTCTGGCAGCAAAGAGAGCAATTTCTCTGCTTTCTTTTTCATGTAGGTATTCTTTTTCAAACACAAGAACAGATAAACCCTGTACAAGGCTGCCCTCTGACACTCGGAATAAAAATCCTCTTTTCTTTCCCATCGGTCAAACCTGTCACTTCTCTGTTTTTGCATGGTTCGTTTTATCTGTTTGAATTCTTTTGTTCTTCCTTCTATGTGATTCATCAGGCACAGCCAGTTCAGTTCAAATATTTTGGTGGAGCCGTTCAGATGAAAATGATTTTCTGCTACTCCTTTTTCCAGAATATTATGAAGTCTCATATTGTCGCTTCGAATAATAGGAAGCCAGGTGAATTTTCTGCTTTTTTGTCCCGTTTTCAGGTCTTTTTCCGCAAGATATGCGCAGGTAAAAAAATCCTGTCCCATTTTCAGGGAAATCTGTCTCCACCGCAGGAGCTCATCAAACTTACATTCAATCTCTTCTCCATCCTGTCGCAACATCCGGTCTGCCAGATCAAAGATCAGCCGAAACACACTTTGACCGGTGTGATTTGGATTTTTCATCTGTTTACACATATATTTGTAATTATTTCTGCGTTCATCATCGGTAGAACAGGTGAAAACATCTGCTGCATATCTCATATAGAGTCCTTCATCCACTTTATTGTATCCCAGAAAACTTTCAGAGCAATCCTTTGGCGCAAGCAGGTACATATAGGGAATTTTCTGAAAAAGAATTTCTATATTTCCTCGTTCTATGTCCATATAGTTACTCCTTTATCAGGTCATTATAATATTTTACTATTCTTTTGTATTCTTCATTCAGATCATCTGAAACTTCCAGTATCGGATTCACTAACCAAGACTTCAGAATAATACCGTAATAATTTTTCAATCTTTCTGTATCCAGACTGCGTATGTCTTTGTCCGGCCTTTTTCCATAATATCTTCGAATGTTATGAACCAGCTTGTCCAGATTCGCTTTGGCATTATCTACGGTACGATTCTTCAAATATCCTGATACCGACCGCACAGCTTCCAAGGGCGAAATTGTAGAGAGCAGATCTTCATTCAGCTGTTCCATCATTTTTCTGTACCTTTCTTCCTGGGGCATAGTTACTATCCCTTGATTTCCGTCATTTTTCTCCATATATTCAGTCTCATATTCTTCGAAAAGATCTGCATATATTTCACTTATATTAATTGTTCGCTTTATTCCCTGGCTGTTTTCTATTACCAGTTCATTTATTTTTCCTTCAATATGTTCAGAAAGATAGTCCATCAAAAAGTGTTCTACATTTCTGAAAAAGCGATCTACCACTGCCTCTGTCCTGCCATGAGCGTCCTTTTTGCCGCCTTCCTTTACATCTCTCTGATAGTAACAATAATCATAAAACGCACTGATAAGATCTATATTTGTAAAGATTCTTCGAAATGCACTGATTTTTTCCTGGTTATTATTTTCAATTCTTGTAATAAATTCTATATATTCATTCCGATTAATACCCAGCATTTCCATGTTTATTTTCGTATACATTTCTCCTAAATTGCACAATCCCACAATATAATTCTCCATGCAGATCTGCACTTTTCCTATCAATATATAATTGGTATAAACAATGCTATCCCTCGTTAATGTAGGCGGCAGTAGTACTGGTCTATTTCCTGTCTGAAATGTATTAGAAAACAGGCCCAGCAACATCCAGGTAAACATTTTATATTCTTTTTGTGGATCATCTTCCGGTATTTTCGAAACACGGCCTCCATTCTCTTCCAGTCTTTCATTCCTGATTTCAAATATCTTTTCAATTCTTTCTGTTATAAGATTATAAATAACACTTGTCTGAAGTTCAAATCTGGATCGGTTCAGCTGAATATTTCCATAAACTGCATTTGGAAACATTTGATCAAAATCCTTTCCCCATATATACCCTCCAAGAAAGAAGCTCAAATCCCCGTATCTTTTCTGTCTCAATGCTTCATTGAAACAGATCGTATACCAAACGTGAAATACATAAGCAAATTTTTCCGCTTCTCTGTCATATACATTTCTTTTGTAATCGTCCAGCCATTTCCGAATCCAGAAGAAGTTATTTAAACTTCCCATATTATAATTTTGTTTTGAACTTTCATGCTTTTTCTTTGTACTATCATATTTTTCCTGCAACAGATATACGACTTCTGAATTCATCTGTGAATACGGCATTTTTATAAGGTCTTGTAATTCCCTGGTTTCCGTCATACTGAAATTCTGCGGAATCCATTCTTTTTCAATATATCGCGAAAAAGTTTCTATATTGTTATAACATTCTTCATCATTCTTCGGCTCGGGCATATTTCCCAGAAGAGTGATCATATTGACTGCATCCCTCAGGTTCTTCGCCTGAAGCCAGCTGACAGAATTGGGGTTCAGGAGAAATTTCATCCCTGTTTTTATATAGATCATATTTAACAAAGAGGCATTCAGGGAATTGGAAAACTCATCTTTATAAATAATCTCCCCGGTTCTTTCCATGTAGCATATACCGGAATTGTGAATATATCTTACATTCGGCAGATAGATTCTTCTTGAACGGGGAATCAGTTTCGCGATATATTTTTCTGCCATATTTCGCACTTCTTCGTAAAATTCCGATGGTTTTTCTCCTCCTGTTAATACGTTTCGATAATTTTTGAAATTCTCTTCCTGCACGCACATTTGTAATTGTTCCACCTTAAGGGCCATCACAATTACAACTTCCGGCAGGATCAGATATTTCCGAATCTGTTCTGCCATTTTGTATGCATTGGCATTGCAAAGATCCAGATCATCAATCGCGATCAGGAGTTTCCGGTTCCTGCAGTCAGATTCTCTCATCATATAATCAAGATAGAGCTGTATGAGTGTTTCCAGTTCTCCTTTTAACGCAGTGCTTTCTCCCATCTTGGCAAGATTCGCAATATTGGATTCCCCGTCAAATTCTTCTTCCAGCATCTTTTCCGGGTTATTCAGCAGTGAAATTATTCTGTATACTTTCTGAAATTTTTCCAGCAATTTCCCGCATTTTTCATTTTCAAAGGCTCCGGGGTCATTTTCATATCTTACGCGATATTCCCTGTAAAGTCTGGCTACAACCACTTCCAGAATATTATGTACATGATCAAAGGTGGAGGGATCAATAAACACCGGTCTGGAAAATGCTGTTCTTTTTACATGTTCACAGGAGGAGAAAATAGGATCCTGATTCCAGGCGTCTTTATTAGAAAGCGCATTGATAAAGGTCATCATCACACTACTTTTTCCTTCTCCACGATCTCCGCAGAATGCAATGATGTTATTTTCCGTTTCCACTCTGCGCCAGTCTGCTCTTTTTTCATCATCATTGATCGCGACAATATCATCCAGCATATTGGCCGCTTCCAGATATTGGTCATAAAAAATATCGGTTGTTTCTATTTTTTCTTTCAGACTTAACTTAAATTCCTCACCTCGGATAATTGTCAGAATCTTTTTATTGTTCATAAGTTTTCTTCTCCTTTATCTGTTAGTGCTTTAACGATGTCTTCTCTGCCTTTTTGTATTTTTTCATTATATCATATTTTTTCAGTTTTTTTATTAATGCACAGGGTATTTTATTCAACATTTATCGACAAAGTTCGATATTTTTGATAGTAAATGTAAAAAATCGGATCATTGTTTTGGTTTTTCATTCAAAACAATGATCCGATTTTCTTTTCTGCTTGTACTTTTATATTTATTATTTCCACCGTCTCTCTTCTACCTCACTCTTCATAAACAAACGATATCTTTGCCCCTCCTTTACGGAATGTAATTTTCCTCTTTTTACGAGGTCATCGATATTCTGTTTAGAGCATTCCAGTTCTGCTGCTGCCTGTGCGGAATCCAAAGTGCTGTTGCTGACAAAGCTCTGTATTTCACTCCAGGTAAGCGGGATCTTTTTTCCGACAGTATACAATTTTTCTCTGGAAATACATAAATTTTCTCCCCAACAAATTCCGTATCCTCCTACCTCCACCTTTACGGAACGGAAAATATCTCCGTTATTTAATACCGGTGCAAAACGTCTGTCTGTTCCTACAAGATCCTGTAAACTGTATTTTTTGACAGAGTCATCCTGAAAAGATATAAGGAATGTATTCTTTTCCAAAGGGAATACATTTTTTATCTTTTTTTTGCTTCTTTTTTTTATAAAATCCGGAAGGTTTTTTTCGGAAACAGCCGTAATGTAATAATAATCCTGTGAACAACGACCGTCTGTCATAGTGAGCAGTTTAAACTCATCATAACTGTCCAAGCCATTATCTTTCAGAATTCTTCCAAGATTCTGGCGGTCTGATGGAATAATTCTCTGCTGTACCCATACTTTACTCCAGTATGCACCAATTGTTTTTTCTCCCCGTTTCAGACAGGAAGACAGTATCAGCGGCGTTTCCCATGGATCTGCATCATCTGGAAGTTCTATATAAAAACGTCTTGGCTTTTCATAATAAATCAGATATCCTAAATCTTTCCTATTTTCATCTTCCTCATTTCTGATTGCAAAAATCTTCATAATATAACCACCTCTCCCAAATCATATCCCATATTTTATCTAACAGATATTGTGGAACGATTCCTTCCAGCCCTCCTAACAGTTCGTTCCGATGCTCTTCTTTCAGCGGATGAAACTGAGGGAGTTCTTTTTTAGGAATGAGTTCCAGATTTTTTTGTGCGGAATTCCCTCCTACAAAACACTGTATCGGGCGATCCTGCATGACATCAAATTCATCAACAGCCTTTTCGGTCTGGCAGCTGAACAGCAACGACAAGCCATGATCAAAAACAGGAGCCAGGCGTAAAGTTTTTTCTCTGGAATTACGGAGTACTTCAATGTTCGCTCCATGCCGATCCCGGTTTAAGATAAGGAAATCTACTACCAGCATTTCATAAACATACCTTCCCCATCCGTTACGTATACAGAAATCCATGGGTGTTTCATTTTTTAAATGTTCCATTTCATAAAAAGTATCCAGTGCAGTCTTAGTTTCTCCGCTTTTTTTGAAATCTTCTGATACACAAAGATATGTTTCTATATTTTTATCATTCACTGTAATTTCAGCATGAATCAGATCATAATGAAGATGTTCAACCCCTAAAATATTCAAAAGCCTGTCTGCAATGAGTTCATTCACACATTCATGCCCAATTATTCCATTCACAGTATCATACTGGGACAATTTATAATATTTTTTTGGTTTTTGTAAGTCATCCGTTGCTTTCAAAAAGGATCCTGCTGTTCCGGAAGAAGAACGGATTTGTGACCATTGCAAATATTCCATAGACTGTTTTTCGTGAATAATTTGTGTATTCATGTCAAGCCTCCTTTTTATTCTATTATACGGTTCTACTTGTTATAGGTCAAGTTTTTATATGTAAATTTTTTTACAAAAATAGACTGTTGTCCTTCATCTTCCGATTTCCAAACAACAGTCTACTCAACTTAACATATTTATTTAATTACTGTGTGATCCCAATTATCTCTTACAATATCGCCCGCACAACCCTAGGCTTACATCCGGCTTTCTCCAGCGCTGCTACGATCTGATTCTTATGGTCGGTGCCAAATGCTTCCATGGTGATCCGAAGCTCTACAGCTGCATTTCTGTTGGTGCTTACAAACTGGTTGTGATCCAGTTTGATGACATTTCCCTGGTTCTCGGCGATGACGCTTGCAACACGTACCAGTTCGCCTGGCTTGTCCGGGATAAGGACGGATACTGTGAAGATTCGGTCACGCTGGATGAGGCCGTGCTGTACAACAGAGGACATTGTGATCACATCCATATTTCCGCCACTTAAGATAGAAACGATCTTTTTGTTCTTTACGTCAAGGTGACGGAGAGCTGCTACGGTAAGAAGTCCGGAGTTCTCCACGATCATCTTGTGGTTCTCTACCATATCCAGGAAAGCTACGATCAGTTCGTCATCATCGATGGTGATGATATCGTCCAGGTTCTCCTGGATATACGGGAAGATATTTTTTCCAGGGGTCTGCACTGCGGTACCGTCTGCAATGGTGTTTACATGAGGAAGGGTTACGACCTCACCTTTCTCCAGAGATGCTTTCATGCAGGCTGCTCCTGCTGGCTCCACGCCGATGACTTTGATATGCGGGTTGAGGAGTTTTGCAAGGGTAGAAACACCGGTTGCAAGTCCGCCACCGCCGATTGGGACGAGAATGTAATCTACCAGCGGAAGCTCCTGTACGATTTCCATGGCAATGGTTCCCTGGCCGGTTGCTACTGCAGGGTCATCGAATGGATGAATAAATGTATATCCGTTCTCATCTGCAAGCTGAAGTGCATATGCACATGCTTCATCGTAAACATCTCCGTGAAGGATAACCTCTGCGCCATAACTCTTGGTACGTTCTACCTTGATCAGTGGTGTGGTGGTCGGCATAACGATGACTGCTTTTACTCCATATTTATGTGCAGCATAGGCAACACCCTGTGCATGATTTCCGGCAGATGCGGTAATCAGTCCTTTGTTTCTCTCTTCGTCAGAAAGTGTGCTGATCTTGTAATATGCACCACGTACTTTGTAGGCGCCGGTACGCTGCATGTTCTCCGGTTTCAGGTAAACCTTGTTTCCTGTCATGTCAGAGAAATAACTGCTGTATATCAGCTTTGTTTCCTGTGTCACTTCTTTTACTTTTGCTGCCGCTTCTTCAAAGCTTTCTAATGTAAGCATAATTAGCTCCTTTCTTCTACGTCAAAGAGGGCGTTTACAAATGCGTCTGCGTCGAATTTCTGCAAGTCATCGATGCTCTCGCCTACTCCGATGTATTTTACTGGTATATCAAGCTCGGACTGGATCGCTACGGCGATTCCACCCTTGGCTGTACCATCAAGTTTGGTAAGGATAATTCCGGTGACGTTGGCTACCTCAGCAAACTGTCTTGCCTGGGAAAGTGCATTCTGACCGGTGGTTCCGTCAAGGACTACCAGAGTTTCCAGATATGCTTCCGGGTACTCACGTTCCAGAATACGGTAAATTTTGCGAAGCTCCTCCATAAGGTTCTTCTTATTGTGAAGTCTTCCTGCTGTGTCGCAGATCAGAATATCCGCATTTCTGGCCTTGGCTGCTGCCACCGCATCATAGACAACCGATGCCGGGTCTGCACCGTCCTGTCCGCCGATGATCTCAACACCTGCACGGTTAGCCCACTGTGTCAGCTGTTCTCCTGCTGCCGCACGGAACGTATCTGCCGCACCAAGGATTACTTTCTTTCCCTGATCCTTCAGTTTACCGGCAAGTTTACCAACGGAGGTAGTCTTACCGACTCCGTTGACACCGATCACCAGGATCACGGATTTCCGGTTCTCGAATTCATATTCTGTGCTCTCCACCTGCATCTGCTTCTTGATACTGTCGATCAGAAGCTGCTTGCACTGGGACGGCTCTTTGATATGCTGTTCAGCCACCTGTTCCTTCAGGTGCTCCAGAATGGAGGTGGTTGCGTTAATGCCGATGTCTCCCATGATCAGGATCTCTTCCAGCTCTTCGTAAAAATCATCATCAATACTGGAAAAACCGCTGAAAATGGAATCAAATCCGGCAACGATATTGTCTCGCGTTTTGGTAAGTCCGCTTACCAGACGTTTAAAAAATCCTTTTTTTTCTTCTGCCATACTGTTTCATCCCCTCTGCTACCGGGTAAGCTGGTTCTCTACCAGGTCTACTGATACCAGCGTTGATACCCCTTTTTCCTGCATGGTAATTCCATAAAGGCGGTCTGCCGCATTCATGGTACCACGTCTATGTGTTATTATAATAAATTGTGTGTTCTTCGTCAACTTCTGTAAATATCCTGCAAAACGGCCTACGTTGGAGTCATCCAGGGCTGCCTCGATCTCATCCAGAAGACAGAACGGTGATGGTTTCAGGTTCTGGATGGCAAAAAGAAGGGCAATGGCTGTCAGTGCCTTCTCTCCACCGGAAAGCTGCATCATGTTCTGAAGTTTTTTTCCGGGCGGCTGGGAAATAATTTTGATTCCTGCCTCCAGAATATCCTCGTCTTCCGCAAGTTCCAGAGTTCCCCGGCCTCCGCCGAACAGCTCCTTAAATGCCTTGTCAAATTCTTTCTGGATCTCTCCGAATTTTTCGGTGAACTGTTTCCGCATTCCCTCATCCAGCTCCTGAATGATCTGTTCCAGCGTTTTTTCCGCTTCCAGAAGATCGTTGTACTGGCCGCTTAAGAAGGTATGGCGTTCCAGAAGTTCCTTGTAATCCTCAATGGCATTGACATTGACAGAACCAAGGGCCCGGATCTCATCCTTTAATTTGTGGATCTGCTGTTTCATCACATGGCGATCACCAAGTTCTTCTTTTCGGTACTGCAGCGCATTATTCGGGGTAATCTCGTATTCTTCCCACATATAGGAAATACGGGCTTCCCGGTTTTCCTCGATCTTTTCCGCCTGGGTTTTCAGACGGAAACATTCTTTATCCAGAAGACTGATCTGATTGGACAGCTCATCCCGTTTTTCAAAGAACTCTTTATGACTCTTTGTACTTTCTTCTTTTTCCTGCTGCAGCTTTTCAAGCTGTTTTTCGGATGCTTCTTCTTTTGCGGCAAAGCTCTCGATCTCTACACGGACATTCTCGATGGTTTTTCTTTTCTGTGCTGTTTCCTGGCTGCCTTTTTCCAGGGAATCCAGGATTTCTTCTTTTTCTTTTAAAAGAACATCGATCTCTTCTTTCAGTCGTTTCAGGTTTTCTTTTATGAAGCTTTCTTTCTGCTGGGATGCGGATGCGTCCAGACGGATCTTTTCCAGAGTTTCCAGGGTTTGTGCCTCATCTTTTTTCCAGTCTTCCAGTTCTTTCTGGCGGGTTTCGATGAAGGTTTCCAGCTCTTCCTCGTCCTTTTTGGAAGTTTCCAGTTCCTGTGTGATCTGAGCGTTATCTGCCTGCATTTCTCTTGTCTGACGGCGGATTTCTTCCTGTTCCCGCTCGATCCTTGCATAACCGCCCCGGATTTCTTCTGCTTTTTTCTCCAGCTGCTCGATGTTCATCCTGGCTGTATTCTGCCCGATGGACTGTTCCTGGAATTTCTGCTGCAGGGAATTTACGGTATCCCGCATTTCGTTTCGTTTACTGCGGTTATCCTCCATGGACTGACGGATTTCGTTGTACCTGGCCGCCAGTTCTTTCACTTTCTTTTCCAGTTCTTCGATCTCACGGCGGCGGCCGAGAAGATTGCTGTTGTTCTTAAAAGCTCCACCTGTCATGGAACCACCCGGGCTTAAGGACTCGCCCTCCAGAGTTACCATCCGGATACTGTGGCGGTATTTCCTGGCAATGGCAATGGCGTGATCAATATTGTCCACAACCAGTACCTTTCCAAGAAGATAGCCGATCAGTCCTGTGTACTCTTTGTCTGCACTTACCAGACCACTTGCAAGACCGATGGCTCCCGGTTCGTTTAAAGCTCCCCGCTGAGTGAACTCGCCTCTCTGGGAAATGCTGTTTAAGGGAAGAAACGTAGCACGTCCGTACCGGTTTTTCTTCAGGAATTCGATCATCTCCTTGGCAGTCTGTTCATTGTCTGTGACAATATTCTGGATGCTTCCGCCAAGTGCCGTCTCAATGGCGATCTCGTAGTTTTTCTCCACATGGATGATATCTGCCACAACGCCACGGATGCCCGGTACATGGTCTTTCTGCTCCATGACGCGGCGGATGCTGTTTCCGTAGCCATCGTAGCGTTCCGTAATATTCCTTAAGGATTCCAGACGGGAAGCCTCTCTGTGGTAGGCTCTCTGGCTTTCTTCCAGCTCTGTATTCTGCTGTTTCAGGGTTTCCTGGATGGCTTTGATCTCTTTTGTGAGGTTACTTCCTTCTTCCCTGATGGCCTGAATGGATTCGGTGATTGTATCGTACTCTTTTTTTGCCTGAGTGATGGCCGACTGCTGCTCTTCTTCCTGAGTTTTCAGAGAAAGCATTCTCTGGCTGATTCCGGCCTTCCGGATATCCAGTTGCTCCATCATGGCATCAAAACGCTGCGCTTTACCTTTGGTGTTGGCACGGGAGTTGAGGATTTCGATAATCTCGTTTTTTCCATCTTCTACTGCCTGGGTACATTCTTCGATGTTGCTCTGGATGTTATCCAGTTTTTCCTGTTCATCGGAAAGCTCTCTGCTGACTTCGCGAAGCTTTGCCTGCAGATCTGCCCTCTGCTCTTCCAGTTCCTCTCTGTCTGCGGATTTTTTCTCCGTGTCTTCCTGAATGGCCAAAAGGCGGCTGCGATAATGGCTGTCATTCTGCTCACCTGCAAGGATCTGTTCATGAAGGACATTGATCTCACCGGAAAGCTGCTGCTTGCGGATGGCACGGTCCCGGCTTTCCTCCCTGAGAGCATCCATACGCTGGTTCAGCTCTTCCAGAGATTTTTCCAGGCGTTCATACTCGTCTTTGGTTCGGCTGTGGGCGTCTTTTGCCTCCTGTAACTGATTTTCCGCGATTCTGGTCTTTTCTTCCAGCTCTCTGATCAGCTTGCCGGTGTGTTCATATTCCAGAAGGAACATGTTTACATCCAGTTCTTTTAAGCTTTCTCTTTTTGCCAGATAGATCTTCGCGGTTTCAGACTGGCGTTCCAGAGGTTCCAGCTGTTTGGTCAGCTCGCTTAAAATATCAGTGACACGGACCAGGTTCTGCTGTTCTTCTTCCAGTTTTTTCAAGGTAGTGTTCTTTCGTCTTTTGAACTTGACGATTCCTGCTGCCTCATCAAAAAGCTCACGGCGGTCTTCCGGTTTACCACTTAAGATCTTGTCAATCTGGCCCTGGCCGATGATGGAATAGCCTTCTTTTCCGATACCGGTATCATAAAACATCTCGTTGATGTCTTTCAGGCGGCAGGAGCTTCCGTTGATGCGGTACTCACTTTCCCCGGAGCGGTACAGTCTTCTGGTTACGGTCACTTCCTCAAAATCCACCGGAAGCTTATGGTCGCTGTTATCCAGAGTAATGGCTACGGATGCAAAGCTTAAGGGCTTCCTGAGTTCTGTTCCGGAAAAAATAACGTCCTGCATGTTTCCGCCTCGCAGCTGCTTGGCACTCTGCTCGCCCAGAACCCAGCGGACTGCATCGCCGACGTTGCTTTTTCCACTGCCGTTAGGCCCTACAATACCGGTGATCCCGTTATGAAATTCAAAATTGATTTTCTGTGCAAAAGATTTGAATCCCTGCACCTCTATATTTTTCAGATACATTGGACACCTGCTGTTTATTTGATCCTGCGGATCGCCTCAAGGGCTGCGGCCTGCTCTGCCGCTTTCTTGGTATGGCCGGTTCCGGTTCCCATACTCTCTCCGTTGATCAGGGCTTCTACGGTAAAGCTCTTGCTGTGATCCGGTCCTTCTTCTTTCAGAAGACGGTATTCCACCGGATGGTTTCCACCTTCCTGCACCATCTCCTGCAGTACGGTCTTGCTGTCATAAAAAATCCTCTTATCTTCCAGGTCATTGAGGATAAATTTCAGCACAAATGTCTGGGCCGGTTCAAAACCGCCGTCCAGATACATGGCTCCAATGAGGGATTCCAGAGCATCGGATACGATGGAGTCACGTTTCCGGCCGCCCATCATCTCTTCGCCTCTTCCAAGAAGAATGAACTCCGGAAGGCCGAATTCTCTTGCACAGTAGGCAAGGCTCTTTTCGCACACCATGCTGGCGCGCTTTTTGGTAAGTTCTCCCTCCTGGTTGTTGCGGAATTTTTTGTACAGAAAGTCACTGCTGATCAGTTCCAGCACTGCGTCACCCAGGAATTCCAGACGCTCGTTGCAGCCAAGTTTTCCAAGATGTTTCTCATTGGCATAGGAGCTGTGTGTCATTGCCTGTTCCAGCAAAGATTTTGCGGTAAACTGATATCCGATGGTCTGTTCCAGTTTTTTTAAATTATTTTCCATTTCTTTTTCCCTTCGTTGCGCGGCGAAGAGTCTCCACTGCATCTCCTATGGTAACGATCTCTTCTGCTTCCTGCTGATCAATATGGATATCATAAGTTTCTTCCAGATCAATGAGGATCTGAAAGAAATCCAGAGAATCAATTCCCAGATCATCTACAAACGTAGTTTTCTCGGTAATGGTACCCATGGTCTTTCCCAGAGTTTTCTCGATGATTGTTTTCAGTATTTCCAGTTCCAAGACTGCTCGCCTCCTGTTCTGTCTGTAATACTTTCGGGACTTATCTGTCTGTACCCCGTATTTTGATTTCTGTTTTTTATTTTTCTTCGGTTTTTGCTTCTGCCTGTGCTTTCTGTTCAGCTGCAATAAATTCTTCGATCTTTTCGTTGATCTTTTCTTCCTTAAACTGCTCGCACTGGAAGATAGCATGGCGGATCTCCACACTCTTCGCGCTTCCGTGACTCTTTACTACCAGACCTTTCAGTCCAAGAAGCGGGGCTCCGCCATATTCACTGGCGTCAAAAGCTTTCAGGGTTTCCTTGAGGGCCGGTTTCACCATCAGGGCTCCTACTTTACTTCGGAGGCTTGTCATCATGCCTTTTTTGATCATGGATACCATGGTAGCTCCCACGCCTTCATAAAGCTTGAGGATCACATTTCCCACAAATGCTTCGCAGACAACTACATCTGCGTATCCTGCCGGGATGTCCCTAGCCTCAATGCTTCCGATGAAATTGATATCTTTGCATGCTTTTAAAAGAGGGAATGTGGCTTTAACCAGGGCATTTCCTTTTTCTTCCTCCGCACCGTTATTTACGATGGCTACTCTTGGTTTCTTAACACCAACCACGTTCTCCATATAGATGGAACCCATCTGTGCAAACTGTACCAGATGATTCGGTCTAGCGTCTACGTTGGCTCCGCAGTCGATCAGAAGGGAAACGCCTTTGGCTGTCGGGATCAACGGGGCAAGAGGCGGTCTCTGGATACCTTTGATCCTGCCTACGATCACCTGGCCGCCTACCAGAACAGCTCCGGTGCTTCCGGAAGATACGAAGGCATCTGCTTCCTGTTTTTTTACAAGATTTAAACCTACTACAATAGAGGAGTCTTTCTTTTTCTGGATCGCCATTACCGGAGGCTCCGCGGTCTCGATCACCTGGGAAGCGTGTACCACACGGATTCTGTCTTTCGGATAATCCGGGTATTTCTGAAGTTCTGCCTGGATCACGTCTTCCTGTCCTGTGAGGATGACCTGGATATTCTGTTTCTCTTTTACGGCTTCTACTGCTGCTTTTACCGGCTCTACAGGGGCATTGTCACCGCCCATTGCGTCTACAACGACTTTTACCATTTCTGACATATGTTGTCCTTTCTCTGTCCGAAAACCTTTTCGGAATGCATATGGTACACTGTAGTGAAAATCCTCAGACCCAGCGGTACAAGGATTTTCACTGCAGAGTACCAAAACAAATGTACCGTTACTTATGATACTAAAATTCTGCCCGGGAAGTCAATACGTTTCGCGCAAACCCTGAAAATAAAACAGTTGAAAACAGAGAGCTTATAGCGGTATTCCCCGAAATGCTATAAGCTCTCTGCTGATATATCTTATTCTTTCTGCGCCTCGATCTGTTCCGCAAGGTCGTTTAAGTACACCCAGCGGTCCATTTTTTCATCCAGCTTCTGCTGGGTTTCCTGCTGTTCTTCGGAAAGCTCCCTGAGTTTTCCGGCATTGGTGGCATTGGCTGCCATTTCTTTATCGATCTGTTCCAGACGGTCTTCCAGAGCCGCAATGTCATCATCGATGGTTTCGAATTCTTTCTGTTCTTTATACGTAAATTTCAGCTTCTGTTTCCGGTTCTGTTTCCAGGTATCTGCAGAGGATTTCTTTTTTTCCGGTTCCGGCGTTTCGTTCTGGCTGCTGCCTGCCATATCCGAACGTGTTTCCAGAGTCTGTCCTTTTCTGGCTTTCGCCTCCAGGTAATCGGTGTATCCGCCTTCATACTGTACCAGCTGTCCATCCCCTTCAAATGCCATAATGCGGTTCACTACATTATCAAGGAAATAACGGTCATGAGATACGGTAATCACAATACCGGAAAAAGAATCCAGATAATCTTCCAGGATAGTCATAGTAGGGATATCCAGATCATTTCCTGGCTCATCCAGGAGCAGGACGTTCGGTGCCTCCATCAAGACTTTCAGAAGGTACAGTCTTCTCTTCTCTCCTCCGGAAAGTTTTTCTACAGGTGTGTACTGCATGGCCGGGTCAAAAAGAAATCTCTCCAGCATCTGGGAGGCGGTGATTCTTCCTTCTTTCGTCGGAACATATTCTGCCACTTCGCGAATATAATCGATCACTCGCTGTCTTCCATCCATATCCGGAACGTTCTGGGCGAGATATCCGATGCGGATGGTTTCGCCGATCTGAATTTCTCCGGAATCCGGAGCAACCAGTCCTTCTACCATCTTAAGGAGGGTGGATTTTCCACAGCCGTTGGGGCCGATGATTCCAAGGCGCTGATCTCTTAGAACAATATAATCAAAATCATTGATCAGAAGGCGGCCTTCTATGGCTTTACTCACGTGATGGAACTCTACGGTCTTTTTGCCCATACGGGTTTCCACGGAGTCCATCTCTACATTCTGATCTTTTACCGGAGTTTTTCCTGCTTTCAGTGCTTCCAGACGGTCAAGCCTTGCCCTCTGCTTGGTACTTCTGGCCCGGCAGCCTCTCGCCGCCCATTCCAGTTCCATCCGAAGGACACTGCGGCGTTTACGGTCGCTGGCAAGCTCCATCTCTTCTCTCTGGGCTTTCAATTCCAGAAACCTGGAGTAATCTCCTGCGTAGGAATATAATTTCCCGTGACTGATCTCCAGGATACGGTTGGCTACACGATCCAGAAAGTATCGGTCATGTGTAACCATGATCACGGTTCCACGGAAATTCCTGAGGAAATCTTCCAGCCAGGTAACCATCTCCCCGTCCAGGTGGTTGGTGGGCTCATCCAGGATCAGGATGTCTGCCGGGTTTAAAAGCATTCTGGCCAGCGCCACTCTCTTCTTCTCACCGCCGGATAGATTGTCCATATTGCTGTTCTGATCTGTAATTCCGAGAGTGTTCAGCATACGGCGTGCCTCGCTCTCTGTACTCCAGTCTTTCTGCCACTTACCCTCTGCCACATAGTCCAGAATAGTCATATGCTGTGGAAATTTCGGAGTCTGGGGAAGCCAGCTGATACGGATCCCGTTCTGGGTGATCACCTGGCCCTCATCCGGTTCTTCTTCTCCTGCTATTACCCGGAGCAGGGTAGTTTTTCCCGTTCCGTTGACACCGATGATCCCGATCTTTTCTCCCTGGTCAATGCCACAGGAAATATCGTCAAAAATCACCTTGTCTCCAAAAATCTTGTGGATATGTTCTATATTAAGAATGTTCATGTGTGTTTCTCCATTTTCTTTTTTCGTAAGTTCCTGCAGATAAAGATATCCGCATTGGCTTTTTCACTCTACAACGAATAATAACGAATTTCCTGCTTTCCGTCAAGAAGCATGTATTTTGGGAACGGGGAAAACGGCTGCGTTTCATGCTCTGAAATACAGCCGTTGTTGTAAGGTTTTTTTTAAGGATTTTGTCTGGATTTTTGTTGACAGTTTCTCATGTCGCCAGGTTTCTTTTTTACTTTCCGTATATCTACCGCCTTTCTTTTTGGATGACATCATTGTAAAAAATTTCCCGGCAAATGACAACCAACCTGTGACGAAATGACGTTTTCCATGATATCTTGCACTCTTTTTCCAGAATTTACTAATGATTTTGAGAGAATATGAGATCTTACGACATTTCTCTACAAAATCTCCCCCGTAAAACTTATGTAAAATCGTAAACTGCCTCTGGACATTCCTAAAAGTTATGCTATACTACCTTTACACTTATTTCTCCGGAGGTTACAGATTTTGAATATTGCTATTATTGATGACATTGCATCGGACGCAGAACAGCTGAAACGTATTATTACTTCTTATTTTGAAAACAGACAGATTCCCACGGAAATCCGGTACTTTTCCAGTGCGGAGGCTTTCTTTGACGATTACCGGCCCGGAAATTTCCAGATCCTGTTTCTGGATATCTATATGGATGGCATTACCGGCATGGAAGCAGCCAGAAGAATCCGAAATCAGTCTGATGACTGCATTCTTGTTTTTGTGACTACCAGCAGTGAATTTGCTGTGGAAAGCTACGACGTAAATGCCGCCTACTATCTTCTGAAACCTTTTCAGCCGGAAAAGCTGTGTCAGATTCTGGATTCTTTTCGTCTGAAAGAGGCTCTTCATGCACGATATATCGAAATTATTTCTGACCGTGTTCCTGTGCGTGTGCCGCTGCACAGCATTCTGTATGCAGATACATTCCGCAATGCCGTCTGCCTGCATACAGATGCCGGCCCGCTGCGTTCTTACCTTACATTCCATAAATTTGAGGATCAAATCCGTGACTGCCACAATTTTCTCTCCTGTTACCGTGGATGTATGGTAAATATGGACCGCATCCAGGAAGCCACCGACGACGGATTCCTTCTGGATAACGGAGAAACTGTCCAGATCCGGAAACGTGGTTCTGCCGCTATCCGAAAAGCTTATCTTCAGTATCTTTTTTCGTCAGGCGAAGGAAAATCTCTGCCTTAAAAATCCCATTATGGTCCTGAAAGTCTGCAAGACCACCATAACGTGCCGCAATCTCCGAGATGGATGCGGTTCCGATTCCCTGTCCGGAATGTTTTCCGGAGAAAATTCCGTCCCTGCCTCTTCGAAGAGAACCTGTACAACTATTTTCTTCTTCGATCAGCAGTTTATTATTTCTGGCCCGGATCTGTACCCGGATAAATCTCGGGCTGCCATCCGGGCACCTTTCGGCTGCCTCAACTGCGTTTTCCAGCAGATTTCCAAAAAGCCGGCAGAAGTCTGTATCTTCGATTCCTGTATTCTCCGGTGCCTCCACCTGGCACTGAAAAGAGATTCTTTTTTCCCGGCAGATCTCCTCATAATAATGAAGAATTGCATCGGTTACCTGATTTTTACAGTAGGTCTGATATGTAAGCCTCTCCTGAAACTCCCTTGTATACCGGCAAAGATACGTCTGCATTTCCTCATACTGTTTCTGTTCCAGAAGGGCAGCCAGCACCCGGAGATGTTGCCGCATATCATGACGGACACGGCTGGTTTCATCCATCTGCGCTTTCAGTTTTTCGTAATGTTTTTTCTGAGCAAGCAGACGCAGTTCTGTCTGTTTGCTGTATATCTCATAGGTGAGACGGATTTTGTACGCTTCTGAAAGATCTCTCCACAGCACGCAGGCAAACGCAATGGCCAGTACCATCCCTCCGGTCTCCGGAAACCGGCCTCCGATGATAGGTTCGTAAAGAGGCCAGATCCGATCTGCTGCAAGGGAACAGGCGTAAACCGTTGTTCCCACCAGAACAATTTTCCCATATCCGCAGTCAGTTTCCCCGAAAGTATTTACCAGCATATAAAACGCCGCAACCCATTTGACAGCTTCGCTGATCCAGGATGCTTCATAGAAAATTCCTGCTGAGGGAAGAATATCCACAAAAATTTCCAGAAGAAAAGCTGCCACAATCCAGACATCAATCATAAGAGACAGATATGTCCTGGTGCGGATATGTACTGTAAGCACTCCAAACATGACGCAAATACAAAATGCCATGGCAAATCCGCTCCCAAGTACCCGCAATCCTCTCTGCATATTGATCTGAACCGGGGACCCGAACACCGGAATATACTGAATTCCGGATTTGACATGGTTTTTGTCTGCCACTGCTATGACAATTTCCGCCATTTCAGATCCCTGAAATGTAAAAACACGGTTCATAATCTGCTCTTTATAAGTTTTTTCATCCGGATCTCCCACTTCTCCTGCCAGTTCTCCGTTGATATAAATCCGGTATGCGGAAAAGACCTTCTTAAGAGAAAGGGCCCATGTCTGTTCTTTTTTCGGCAGAATCAGAATCATCCGATAGGTTCCGCAGCCATAGGGAGAGGCATTTTTGTCACCCAGTTCCATTCCTCCGTATTCTCCAATGGAAATATACCGGCTGTAATATCCGGTGTTTTCTTTCAGCATATCTGGAGTAAGAAGTTTCCCCGGAAAATACTGCCATTCTCTGGCCAGATAATGCAGTTTCCCCGCTGCTTTTTCCTCATCCAGACAGAGAATTCCCTGAATGGGCTGCTCTCCTCTGGCCGTATATTCATTGTTCATGCGGTACATCAGAAAAAATGCCGTCATGGATAAAATCACTGTAATTCCGAAAATAAGAGTCCACAGCTTATTTTTCTTCTCTATGGCTGCCACCCCGCTTTCCGGATCGGTTTCGGATTCCCACCGTCAGGGCTGTGATTGCTGCCATTGCCGTTTTTATGGCGTACCTCATGCAGATCCCCATAACAATCACTCCAAGTATTGATAAAATCCCATATCTTATTGTTTTTCGCAGATTGTGCATGTGATTCATCCCCTTTTGTGCTGTTTTAAATATCCATCTATATGCGTCCAGAATACCGCTTTTTCTCTTTTCAGGCAATGAAATCAATTCGTAATAAATCGACATTTTCCGAGAAAAACAAAGGTGCCAATCACTGCTATCACGCAGAATCAGCACCCTTTTTATATGGTTATTTCTTTTTTTGTATACCGGGAAAACGCCGGAAATAGTAAATGACAAACAGCACCGCAGTAATTACCCAGGACACCGGATAGCTGAGCATAATGCTGTTAATTCCGGGATGGGATTTTACAAAGGCAAACAGCCAGATAATCCGGATCATGCAGACGCCTCCGCATGTCAGAATCATGGGGATCAGAACTCTTCCGGCACCACGCAGGGCGCCGGACAGAATTCCGATCACAACATAAAGCGCATACGATGGGATCAGGAACCGGATCATATGGACTCCAATTTTCACCACTGTCTGATCTGTGGTAAATAGGCGGTAAATTGATCCCGCAAACAGAACAATTGCACCACTTACAATAAATGCGGTAATATATGCCATTGCCATACAGACACGGACGCTTTTTCGCATGCGGTGGTATTTTCCGGCACCGTAGTTCTGTCCCACAAAGGTGGTAATTGAGATAGCAAAGGCATTGCAGACCATCCAGAATACCGCGTCAATTTTTCCCAGGGTTCCCCAGGCTGCCACGGTATCCGTTCCCAGCTCATTGACAAAAATCTGAATAGTAAGATTGGCAATGTTGTACATCACAGATTCCAGTCCTGCTGGAAGTCCAATCCTTAAAACTGCTCCAAGAGACCGGAGATCAAAACGGATCTCATGGAATTCCAGACGGTAAATATCTTCTGCCCGCATCAAAAACCAGGTTACAAGAATGGCACTGACTGCCTGACAGCTGACTGTTGCAAGTGCAACGCCAAGAACTCCCATATGGAAGATTACAACAAACACAACATCCAGAAGAATATTCAAAAGGCAGGTGATGATCAGCACATAAAGGGGTCTTTTGGAGTCTCCTACTGCTCTTAAGATACTGGATACCATGTTGTAAACCAGATTGAAAAAAGTTCCCGCAAAATAGATATGCAGGTACAGTACAGAATCCGGAATTACTTCTGCCGGTGTTTTCATCAGGTGAAGGATCGGCTCTGCCAGGATAAATCCTGCTGTTCCCACAATTATGCTGGCTGCCAGACAAAAAATCATGGATGTGTGAAGCGCTTTTTTGAGATTTTTGTGGTCTTTTGCGCCGTAGAACTGTGAAATCACCACAGCCGCACCAGAACATAGGCCCACAAAAAATCCTACAATCAGATTCACAATCATGCTGGACGAACCACCGACTGCAGCCAGCGCTTCTTTTCCCACAAAACGGCCTACCACAACCGTATCGGCGGTATTATAAATCTGCTGGAACAGAGTTCCAAACAAGATCGGAAAAAAGAAAAACAGAAGCTGTTTCCAGATCACGCCCTCTGTGATCTGGTTTACGGCGGTATTTTTCTGATTTTTGTTCTCTTTCATATTTTTATTTCCCCTCAGAGTATAAAAAAAGCCGGTATACTTATCTCAGCATACCAGACTCTTTTCTGCATCATATATTGACTGACCAATCAAAATTAGTCCTCAACTTTGATGATTTCCTTCTTATTGTAGCTTCCGCAAGCTTTGCAAACTCTGTGTGGCATCATAAGTGCTCCACATTTGCTACATTTAACTAGGTTCATAGCGCTCATTTTCCAGTTCGCTCTTCTCTTGTCACGTCTAGCTTTGGAAGATTTGTTCTTAGGACAAATGGACATAGGTTACACCTCCTTAAATTTACTGAATATATCACTGATAGCTGCCATGCGGGGATCCTTAGGCTCCTCCTTGCATCCGCAGGGACCTTCGTTCAGGTTCTTCCCGCAGCGGCTGCAGATACCTTTACAGTCTTCTTTACATAAGACCTTCAAAGGCCAGCATATCAATACCTCAAGATAGACCAACCGGTCCACATCCAGGTTCATACCTGTGAGATAGCTGCTTTCATCCAGATCATTGACACGTTCTTCATCAGAAAGCTTCATATCAAGCTTCTTCTTAAATTCCAGTGATATCTCTACGGCTACTGTCTCAAGACAGCGGTCACAAGGGATTCCAACTGTAATCTTACCGGTTCCTGTAAGTTCAAGAACCTTGTCACCGGTATTGGTGATCGTAAGCTCTACCGGTTCTTTCGCAAGTACCGGGAAACTTCCCATCTGAAAATCAATCTTCTCCAGTTCAGGAACAACTGATTCCTGGATCGTCTTGCCATCACAGGAAGAAATGTCTAATAAATGAATCTGCATAAGTCTCTCCTATCCACACTCAATCCATTATACATATGGTCTTGTGATTTGTCAACGCTATTTTCGGGAAAATATTACATTTTTTTAATTTTTTGTTACTGTTGGCTTAATCGGAAATTCGGGGCAAATTTCGGGGGTGGACTGTTACCTGTCCGCCCCCGAATGTATACTGCTGGTTCGCAGTAATATTCTGCCTGATTTCCGGCTATGCCCGAACGGTTCTATACCATCTGTGCCAGTGCTGAAACGGCTGATTATACCAACGCTACAGTCTCACGGCAGATTGCAAGCTCCTCATTTGTCGGGATAACTGCAACTTTTACTTTGGAATCCGGTGTGGAGATTACGATCTCCTCGCCACGATGTCCGTTTGCATCTTTGTCAAGTGTTACACCAAGATATCCAAGATAGCTTACAACTTTCTCACGTACCGGGATTGCGTTCTCGCCGATACCTGCTGTGAAGACGATCGCGTCAACACCGTTCATTGCTGCAACATATCCGCCTACGAATTTAGCGATACCGTAGCAGAGAACGTCGATTGCGTTTGCTGCATCTTCGTTTCCACCCTCAGCTGCCTCGTTAAGGTCACGGAAGTCGCTGGAAAGTCCGCCGGAAAGTCCGAGAAGACCGGATTTCTTGTTGAGTACGTTCATAACGCCCTCGATATCAAGGTTCTCTTTCTTGGCGATGAACTCCATGATAGCCGGATCGATGTTACCGGAACGTGTTCCCATAACAACACCTTCCAGTGGTGTAAGACCCATTGTGGTATCTACACATTTACCGTTTACAACAGCGCTGATGGAAGATCCGTTTCCAAGGTGGCAAACGATAACTTTGGAGTTGTCTTTGTCAAGGCCAAGGAACTCAACAGCTCTCTTGGATACAAAGCTGTGGGATGTTCCGTGGAAACCGTATCTTCTTACTTTATATTTCTTGTAGAAGTCAAGCGGAAGTCCGTAGAGATAAGCCTTAGCCGGCATTGTCTGATGGAAAGCGGTATCAAATACTGCTACCTGTGGTACACCTGGCATAAGGTCTGCACATACGCGGATACCGATCAGGTTTGCCGGGTTGTGAAGCGGTGCAAGATCGTTGCACTCTTCTACGGCTTTGATCATCTCATCTGTGATCACTGCGGAGGAAGCGAATTTCTCACCGCCGTGTACGACACGGTGTCCGATCGCGTTAACTTCTTTCAGGCTTCCGATTGCGCCTGTCTTGTCGTTGGTAAGTGCATCCAGTACCATCTGGATTGCCTCTTTATGTGTTGGCATAGCTGCCTCTGTGATCTCCTTGTCACAGCCGGCTTTCTGGTATACCAGTCTTCCGTCGATACCGATTCTCTCGCAGAGACCTTTTGCAAGGACTGCCTCTGTATCGGAGTTGATTAACTGATATTTTAATGAAGAACTTCCACAGTTGATAACCAATACGTTCATGATTTTACTCTCCTGATTTTTTATAATATAAGGTTAGGGGCAAAAGGTGTTTTGCCCCTAACATGATATGTAAGGATGATAACCGGATTATTTATCCTCTGCCTGGCACTGTACTGCTGTGATCGCTACAACACCTACGATATCATCTGCAGAGCATCCGCGGGACAGGTCGTTTACAGGTTTCGCGATACCCTGTGTAACAGGTCCGTATGCTTCTGCTTTACCAAGACGCTGAGCAAGCTTGTATCCGATGTTACCTGCATCAAGGTCTGGGAAGATAAGGACATTTGCTTTACCTGCTACTTCGCTTCCAGGTGCTTTGGATGCGCCTACGCTTGGAACGATAGCAGCGTCAAGCTGGAACTCTCCGTCAAGTTTAAGCTCCGGATGCTCCTCTTTGGCGATTCTGGTAGCCTCTACCATCTTATCTACGTCAGGATGTTTTGCACTTCCCTTGGTGGAGTGGGAAAGCATAGCTACCATCGGCTCCTCCTGAACAAGAAGCTTGAAGGACTCAGCGGAAGATGCTGCGATTGCGGAAAGTTCATCCGGAGTCGGGTTCTGGTTCAGACCGGAATCCGCAAATACGAATGCACCGTTTGCACCATACTCGCAATCCGGAACTACGATCAGGAAGAATGCGGATACAAGCTTGGTTCCCGGTTTTGTCTTCAGGATCTGAAGGCATGGACGAAGTGTATCTGCTGTAGAGTGGCATGCACCGGATACCATACCGTCTGCATCACCCATTTTAACCATCATTACGCCATAGTATGGGTACTGAGTATGAAGGATCTCTTTTGCTTTCTCAGGTGTCATTCCTTTCTTGGCTCTCAGCTCTACGAATTTATCAATGTATGCCTGAGTTCTGTCAGATGTCTCCGGATCTACGATCTGTGCGCCGGAAATATCAAAGCCGCCTTCTGCTGCTTTCTTGTTGATCTCTTCCTCGTTACCGATAAGGATGATCTTGGCAACTCCCTCTTTCAGAATCTTGTCAGTTGCCTCAAGAGTTCTCATATCCTCTGTCTCTGGCAGTACAATTGTTTTTACGCTTTCTTTTGCTCTTTTTTTAAGCAGTTCAACAAATCCCATGATTAAATGGCTCCTTTCTTGATGTAACAAAAACGCTAGTGTCTGTTCGGGCACTACACTGTGTTTATTATACCTCCTTACACTTTGTATTTCAAGCTTTTCATTGTCAGAAAATGGATGTGCGGCGTATTTTTTGAGGTGCAATTTACGGGCTGACTGCGAAGTGGATTATGTATGACTTAACTTTTTGCAGTGCTTATGTTAGAATAGCTTCATTACGGAAAAACGCAGTGCCAGGCAGGTATATGCAGTCTGTCTCGTGGTAAGGCTCTGAGTAAAATTTAACTTTTCAGAAATGGCAGGTTTTTTATATGAAAGTTGTTGGAATTATTGCAGAATACAATCCTTTTCACAGGGGGCATGAATATCAGATCCGTTATGTCAGAGAAACTCTTGGTGCTGATTATGTGATCGTCGCCATGAGCGGAGATTTTGTGCAGAGAGGCGCACCTGCGCTTATGGAAAAATATCTCCGGGCGGAGATGGCTCTTCTTGGCGGTGCCGATCTTGTCCTGGAGCTTCCCATCCAGGTTTCCACTGCCAGTGCGGAGGGCTTTGCCGCAGGCGGCGTAAGTCTTCTGGATGGACTTGGGTGCGTAGATGAACTTTGTTTTGGAAGCGAATGCGGCGATACGGAGATCCTTATGGAAACAGCTCGTATTCTTGTTGCGGAACCGCCTGTATACAGAGATTTTCTTCAGAAAAACCTGCGTGACGGAATGAGTTTTCCTCTGGCAAGAAGCCGTGCGCTGACAAGTTATGTTGCAAAATCTGCCATCTCTGATGTGTCTTCCGGTGACGGACATTTTATTTTTCCGGAGCAGATGGATTCTATCCTTTCTTCGCCCAACAATATTCTTGGTATTGAATACTGCAAAGCCCTGCTGCGCCAGAACAGCTCCATCCGTCCCCATGCGCTTCTCCGAAAAGGAAGTGGGTATCACGATGCGGATCTCTCGGATGTTTCCGGAGATTTTTTCCCGTCTGCTTCCGGTATCCGGGAACTTCTTTCCGCCAAAAAGGACGTCATGGATTTTTCCCGTTTTATTCCGGCTGCGGCATTTCCGGTTTTTTCCTCTGCGCTTAAAAAGGGCTGCTGGCTTTCGGAAACAACTCTGGATCTTCCTCTGCACTATAAGCTTTTTCTGGAAACGGAAGAAACGCTGCGTCAGTATCCGGATCTTTCCGATGCATTGATCCGCCGGATCTTAAAATACCGGAACCAGTATGAAAGTTTTTCCCAGTTTGCGGATCTTCTGAAAACCAGAGATATCACCCGCTCCGCCATCTGCCGTGGTCTTGTCCGGATCTTTCTTGATCTGAAAGAAAAAGCACCCGGACATATCCCCTATGCCCAGGTACTTGGTTTTTGCAAAAACAGTACGCCACTCCTTGGCCAGATCAAACGAAATGCTTCCATTCCTCTCCTGACCAAATCTGCCGATGCTTCTTCTGTTCTTGATAAAGACGGATTGGATATTTTCCAAAAAACCTGCAAAGCTTCCGGTCTTTATGAGATGCTTCTCTGCCGGAAAACAGGCCAGCCGTTTATCCATGAATTTCAGAAGTCACCGCGGATCATTTTGTAACGGTAATTCCGCTGTTCCCAATCGCTTCCACTGCTTCCCGGATCTTCTCCGGCGGAAGTACCAGAGCGAAACGTACGTAGCCTTCTCCGTGAGGACCGAAGCTTGCTCCCGGTGTTACGATGACGCCGGCTTTTTCCATCAGTTCCATACAAAATGCCATGCTGTCCGTGCGGCCACCCGGGATCTTTGCCCAGACGAACATGGTACCTTTTCCATTTGGAAGTTCCCAGCCAATGTCGCGAAGTCCCTGGCAGAGGGCATCTCTTCTCTCCTCGTACATCTGACACTGTTCTTTTACGCTGTCCAGCGGTCCCTCAAGTGCTGCAACAGCGGCTTTCTGAAGTGGCAGGAACATGCCGAAATCAATCTGGCTTCTCAGCTTGCGAAGTGCTGCGATCACGTCCGGCCGACCTACCAGAAAGCTGAGCCTTGCACCGGTAACATTGAAGGATTTGGAAAGGCTGAAGAACTCCACTCCGATCTCTTTTGCCCCTGGTGTTGCAAGGAAGCTTCCTCCAAATGCTCCGTCAAAGATAATATCGCTGTATGCATTATCATGAATAATGAGAATATCATATTTTTTCGCAAATTCCACGATTTCTTCGTAAAGTCCTGGTGTGGCTATACTTCCTACCGGATTGGACGGAAGGGATACCACCATGTATTTGGCCTTTTTTGCCACTTCTTCCGGGATTCCCTTTACATAGGGGAGAAAGTCATGTTCCGCAACCAGTGGATAGTAGTAAGGAACCGCTCCGGCCATCAGGCTTCCTGCTGCAAATACCGGATAGCACGGGTCCGGAAGAAGGACGGTATCTCCTTCGTCACAGAGGGCCATGCCGAGATGTCCCATTCCTTCCTGGCTTCCATAAACGGTCATTACCATATCCGGTGTCAGTTCCACATCAAAACGTTTTTTATAATAAGTACAGACTGCTTCCAGAAGCTCCGGCAGATCCCGGAGGCTGTACTTCCAGTTGTTGTCATCCATGGCCGCTTCCGCTACGGCTTTTTTGATGTATTCCGGAGTTTTAAAATCCGGGGTTCCCACACTCATGTTATAGATCTTCATGCCCTGGGATTCCAGCTCCATGCGCCGGTTGTTCAGAGCAGCAAAAATTTCATCCCCAAATCGGTCCAGTCTTTTTGAAAACTGCATATCATTCGTCCCTCTTCCATAATAAAGTTAATCGGATATTCGCAATCCGCTTCGCTACTTGCTCATAAATAAAATCACAAAGCGATTTCATTTATTTTACCACGGTAACGTGATATACTCAAGAATTTTCCACAAAAAAAGAACCACCACCTGTTTCAGATAGTGATGGCTCTTCTACTTATCATTCATTATTCCGACAAAAGAATACGGTCATTATCCAAGGCCTTGCCGGCTCCTGTCTTAAACTTCTCAAGAAGACCGTCCACAGTCATGTTCTTTTTCTCTTCTCCTCCGATATCCAGTACGATATTACCGGAATCCATCATCAAAATACGGTTTCCAAGATCAATTGCTGACTGCATATTGTGTGTGATCATCAGACAGGTCAGCTGATGTTCTTCCACGATCCGTTTTGTGAGATTCAGGACTTTCTCTGCAGTTCCCGGGTCAAGTGCTGCAGTATGCTCATCCAGAAGAAGCAGTTTCGGCGGGTTCATGGTCGCCATCAGAAGTGTCAAGGCCTGTCTCTGCCCACCGGAAAGAAGTCCTACCGGATGACTCATCCGCTCTTCCAGGCCGATGTCCAGTTTCTTCAGTTCCTCACGAAAACGTTCTTTTTCCTGCCGGGTTGTGTGGGAAAGCCATCCGCCCTTCCCGGCTGCAAGCGCAAGATTCTCTTCGATCGTCATACCCGGAGCAGTTCCGCGCATCGGGTCCTGATAAAGACGGCCGATTTCTTTTGCACGTGCGTGCTGCGGCATAAATGTGATATCCCTGCCGTCCAGCTCGATAGAGCCTGCATCTGTAAGGAAATCACCGCAGATTGCGTTGAAAAGTGTTGATTTTCCCGCACCATTGGAACCGATGATCGTAGCAAAGTCGCCTTTTTTCAGTTCCAGGGAAA
>OGRQ01001048.1_pt1 | contig 28382 bp, 20 predicted proteins | sample 1553521 | NCBI WGS metagenome assembly OGRQ01 (sample SAMEA2580088, study PRJEB22360) | human gut metagenome | biome: human gut; feature: human-associated habitat; material: faeces | place: Denmark | collected 2008/2010
CTCAACCTTCTTTCTTGGAATTCCTTATATTTGAATTATACAGGAAGCTCCTTAAAACTCATTTTTTAATTTTTCTTTTTCTTTCCTCTTAAATCCAAAAATACGGCGAGTAAAATAATAATTCCTTTAATGATATTTTGATAAAACGAATTTACTCCCATAATATCAAAACTGTTTTGAATAATCGTTAAAATCATTGCCCCGACAACCATGCCAAGAACATTTCCCGATCCTCCGGTCATGCTGACACCGCCGATTACTGCCGCCGAAATAGCGTTCATTTCATACCCTTCCGCCACAGTGCCATTCCCCGACGTAATTCTTGAACAAATCAAAATTCCTGCAATTCCCGATAAAATTCCGCAAAAAACATAAACAAACAACTTTACTTTTGCAGTGGACACACCGCTTAACCTCGCTGCATCTTCATTTCCTCCCACTGCATAAATCCGTCTTCCCAAAACAGTTTTACTCAGGATAATATGTCCCGCTAAAACAGTGATCACAAGGAAAATCACAAGTGAAGGTACTCCTAAAACTCTTGAATTCGCAATCATATTAAACTCTTCAGATAGTCCGAAGATCGGAGTTCCGTTTGTAAAAACAAGGGGAATCCCTCTTGCAATCGTCATCATGCCCAACGTCATAATAAACGGCGGAAATCCAATGTATGATACACCGATTCCATTTATAAGTCCGCACAGCGCCCCAAGTCCGACTCCAACTAAAATAACCAGAGCAATCGGCATATTTTTTTCTGCCACAGCTACAGATGCAGCCATTGTTCCCGATAACGCCATTACAGATCCGACGGAAAGATCAATCCCTCCTGTGATCAAAACAAATGTCATCCCTACGCCGATTACCCCTGTAATAGACGCCTGCTTTATAATATTCAGAAGATTCTGCCCTCTGAAAAAGCTTGGACTGATAACAGATAAAATAAGGATCAGAATAATCATAACCCAGAGTATTGCCGTCTTTTTTACAAATTCCATAACAGAATTTTTACTTAAAACTTTCATTCTTTTTCCTCCTTTCTGTATCCCGATGCAAGAGTCATAATATTTTCCTGCGTCATCTCTTTTCCTCGCAATTCTCCGGTCTGTTCTCCTTCATGCAACACAATAATTCTTTGACTTAACCCGATCAACTCTGGCATTTCCGACGAAATAATAATGATTCCCTTTCCCTTACAGGCTAATTCCTCTATAATCTTATATATCTCTGCTTTTGCGCCAACATCAATTCCTCTTGTCGGTTCATCAAAAATGATAATATCAGGATCATTTAAAAGCCATTTTGAAAGAACAACTTTTTGCATATTCCCACCCGAAAGACTTCCGACAATCTGATCCATTCCCGTAACTTTTGTGTTCATACGGCTGATCATTTCCTCCGCAGCTTTTCTTCCCAACTTTCTTCTATAAAATCCAAATTTGGAAAGACTGCTCTCAATTACAGAAACCGCATTATCCTCGACTGATGCCGTCAAATTCAAACCGTAACGTTTCCTATCTTCGGTCACAAGCGCTATTTTTTGCCTGATTGCATCTTTCGGACTTTGTATTCTGACAGGAACTCCGCCTATTTCAATCTCACCTTCTTCCAGTTTCGCCGCTCCGAAAACAGCCATCATCAATTCTGTTCTTCCGGCTCCCATCAATCCGGCAATTCCAAGTTTTTCACCTTTCCGAAGTTCAAAATCAATCTTTTTAAACTCGCCTTTCCGTGAAGCATGTTTTACTTTAAGGATCACTTCGCCGATTTTACTCTTACTTTCCGGATAAATTTCCGTGATCTCACGCCCTACCATAGCTTTGATCAGATCATTCGGACAAAGATCTTTTGTCTTTTTTGAAAATACATACTGTCCGTCTCTAAGCACTGTAATGCGATCCGATATTTCAAACAATTCATCCATTTTATGAGAAATATAAATGATCCCTGTTCCCTGTTCTTTAAGCATTTTTATATTTTGAAATAATTTCTCCACTTCCGCTTCTGTAATTGCAGAAGTAGGTTCATCCATGATAATAATTCTTGCCCCATAAGAAAGTGCTTTCGCAATTTCCACCATCTGCATTTCAGAAACACTTAATTCTCTCATCAGTACAGACGGTTCCAGATCGATTCCCAACATATCCAAATATCTTTTTGACTCTTTTTCCTGCTCTTTTTTAGACGTAAAGATCCATTTTCTTTTTTCTTTCCCAAGAAATATATTTTCAGCAACAGACATATCCGGAATCGGATTGAGTTCTTGATGAATCATGGCAACTCCGGCTTTGAGCGCCTGATCCGGATTTGTGTACGCTTCATCTGATCCCAAAACAGAAAGACTTCCCGAATCCTTTTTATACATACCCATTAATATTTTCATTAGTGTAGATTTTCCTGCTCCGTTTTCTCCGATCAAGGCATGAACTTCTCCGGCAAAAAGATCAAACTGCACATTCTTCAGGACATTATTCGTCCCAAAAGACTTACAGATTTCTTTCATTTCCAGTAATTTTTCCATAAGTCCCTCCTAAACAGCTTAAAATTCTTCTGCAAAATCCGGTATTTCTACTTCTGCTCCGCCATGGTCTGCTGATTCCTGTGCGCAAATACCGGCCGCCGTATAATTTGCCGAGCGAACCGCATCCATATACGGCTGTCTTCCCTCTACGATCGCATTCACAAATTCATTGCAAAGATGAGGATGAGAACCTCCATGCCCGCTTCCTTGTATAAAGGACGGCTGATTTGGATCTTTAATAGCTGAACGCAACGTATACTTTTGAATCTCTTTTGGCAAAAGTTCCGCTGTGTCCGGAGCTGTAAACTTTGTAAAATCATCAATGCCTGTGAAAATAGTATGTCCTTCGTCTACCGTCGGCTCCCACTCAAACGACATTTTATCTCCGTAAACATCAAAACACTCTCTTACCTGACGTACTGTCTCGAAAAGACATCTATGTGCCTCTGCTACGATATCGCTGTTTCTCAATCTAAATGTAGCGGTTTCTACCGCATACGGACACCCGTAATGTTCAGCTCTTTCTTTATTTACCCTTCCGCTTCCAAGACACCGCACACTCTTAGCTGTTGTACCGGCCAGATCCAGAATCGGTGACAGTACATGCGTGCCATACCAAAACGGCGGAAATCCCTGCCAGTAGTCTCCCCAGCCTTCCAGAGACATGTTCTGCATATGATCACCTTTTAAATACTGAATTTTTCCAAGTTCACCATTTTCTTTTAATCTCTTTACATAAAGGTATTCTCTTGTATAAAGCGAAGTTTCCATCATCGTATAGATTTTTCCAACTTCCCTGGATGTTTTTACAATCTCTCTCAACTCATCCAAAGATGTCGCCATCGGAACTGTACATGCAGTATGTTTCCCGGCTCTTAGCGCTTTGATCGACTGAGGATAGTGTTCTTTAATCGGCGTCACAATATGAATCGCATCCAATTCTTCATGTGAAATCATATCATCATAATTTGTAAATCTTAATTCTTCCGGAATTCCGAGTTCTTCCCCCACTTTATTTAAAGTTTCGGGATTCCTTGTACAGATCGCCACTTTATCAACAAGCGGATGATCACAGTAAATCGCCGCAAATTCTTTTCCAAATCCAAGTCCCGCTACTCCGATATTTACTTTTTTCATTTTCATTCCTCCTTTATCATCTTATCTATCGCTTCCACGCTGATCTTTCCTTCCATAGGACCAAACGCCGCTGTATTAATCGCACCTGCTGCTGCTGCCATTTTCGCCGCCTCTTCAATTCTCTTTCCTTCACACAGTCCGCAGATAAACGCCGCGTCAAAACTATCTCCGGCTCCGGTTGCATCTACAGGCTGAATTCTGTAAATTCCTGTTTCAACCGTTTTTTCCTTCGTATAAATCTTTGACCCCCGCGAACCTTGCTTTAATGCCAATATTTCAAGCTCAGGATTTTTAAAGCATTCTTCAACAGCTTCTTCCACTGTTTCTTTTCCTGTCAACAAAAGAAGTTCTTCCTCCCCGGGCAAAAAAACATTCGTCAACCGCATCAGATTCTCCAGAATTTTATCCGTCTCTTTTTCCCCTATTAATTCTTTTCTGATATTCGGATCAAAAGAAACCTTCGCCCCTATTTTTTTTGCCGTTTGTGCCGCTTTTAAAATTTCTTTTGCAAACTCTATATCAGCAAACAAAGAACAGCCCATTACATGAAAATACCGAACTCCATCCAGCACATCCTTCTGCGGCGCTTTCGCTTCAACAGCCGGAGTATTCCCCATATGAAAAATAAATTTTCGGGAGCCATCATCAAAATATGTTACAATCGCACATCCTGTAGCTTTTTTTGGATTTTCAATCACATGCGACACATCGACTCCGTCACTTTTCAATCTGTCCAACAGACATTTTCCAAAATCGTCTTTGCCTACTCCTCCGATAATTCCGCCCTTATGTCCGAGTCTCGCCACTGTATCAATAAAAATCGCCGGTGCTCCGCTCGGATAAGGTCCTCGAAAAACTCCTGCTTTATCCAGTGGCTCATTTTCTTTCTCCCGCATAATTTCCACGATCATTTCACCCATCGTCCAAATTTCTGCCATTTCATATCCTCTCCTCAAAACGTAAATTCATGTTTCAAAAATGTTAAAGATTCTTTTATATAGCGATCCAGCATTTTCTCATCTGCATTCCCACTTAAATCTCTCCACACTTTACAGTCCCGAGCGACCTCTCCTCCTTGAAGAAGAAACGGTTCCATAACGACGCCTTTCTCATATCCGATATCTCTTAGCGCCCGTCCGATATCTCTCCAAGGAAGGGATCCCATTCCCGGAAGCTTTCTGTTTGATTCTCCCACATGCAGATGGCCCAATTTTCTTCCTGCAAGCCGGATAGCCTCCGGAATATTATCTTCTTCGATATTCATATGAAATGTATCAAGAAGGAGATTAACGTTTTCACTTCCGACTCTCCTGCAGTATTCCAATCCTTCCCTGCAATCTGTGATAATATAAGTTTCATATCGATTCAAAACTTCCTGACAGCATTCGATTCCCAATGATTCCGCAGCTTCTGCAACCTCTTTCATCCCCTCGATGCTTCTCTCCCAGGCAGCTTCCTTATCCGTTATTTCAAATTGACACGGCCAATAAGAATACATTGCTCCAACAAGTGATTTAGATCCTACTTTTTCCATTGCTTTTAATATATCGATCAAATAGTTTACTCCCGCTTTTCGTATATCCGGATCAGGAGAAGCAAGATCTTTATCTTTTGCCGGTCCGATATTTGCCGTCAATACCATATCCATATCTTTCGCCGCGCGCCTCAATTCTGAAAGTTCATAATCTGACATTTCCAACAAGTGAGGAGCACCCATTTCCAAAATGTCAAATCCGATGTCTGAAACTCGTTTTAATGTTTTCAAATAATCACATTGCCATTTTGTTCCCCAATAAGAATATAATGTTCCAAATTTCATCTTCATCCTCCTTCTTTTTCGTGCTCGTGCACGTTTTTCTTGTATTTATAGTACCATGTTCATTTTATTGTTTCAATACTATATATTCACCATTTTTTCACTGTATTTTTTGTGCATTTTTTACATTTATATTGAGTTGTATGTTACATATATTTTTTTTGCACAAACTCTTATTTTTTGTAACTAGACACGAGCACGATATTATGTTATATTATTAGCAGTAAAAATGGTATTATATGGGAGGTGATTATTACATGGCGGTAACCGTAAAACAAATTGCAGAGCTGGCAAACGTTTCTCGAGGTACTGTAGACCGGGTACTAAACAATCGTTCCGGAGTCAGCGAGGCAACGCGCCAAAAAGTTTTGAAAATCGCAAGAACTGCACTATGAACCGAACTTCCTTGCCAAAGCGTTAGTATCTAAAAAGGAATCCTTAAAAATCGGGGTCATCTTAACACCGGATTATAACCCCTTTATCCATGATATTATTTCGGGAATCAACCGTGCCAAGAAGGAATTTTCTGCTTTTGGAATCGAAGTAATCATCAAACTGATGACCAGTCTTGATCCTTCCGAAGAAATCCGGATTATTAACGATTTAACTGAAAACGGAGTCAGCGGAATGGCAGTCTTTCCTCTGGATCACCCAAATGTTTACGCCCTTCTTAACTCCCTTATCGAAAAAGGAATCGCCGTAATCACCTTTAACTCTCCTGCTCCCGAAGTAAAAAGTTTATGCTTTATCGGACAGGATCATTATAAAGGCGGAAGAACCGCAGCCGGATTAATGTGTAAGATTCTTCCGAAAGATGCCAGAATAGGAATCATTATCAGCAGTACAAAACTTTCATGCCATCAGCAAAGACTGCTTGGTTTTCAAAATAAAATCTCGGAAACACGACCGGATATCAAAATCGTCGGCATTTCTGAAAATCAAGATAAAAAAGAAGATGCCTTTCGCATCACCTTAGAATACTGTAACAAACTTCCCGATCTGGACGGAATCTATATTACAGGCGGCGGTATAGCCGGAGTGGGAAGCGCCTTGGATATCATAGATGATTCTGAGAATATCCATGTGATCTGTCACGATCTTACAGAAGGCTCCATTCACTTGCTCCAAACACAGGTTGTTGATTTCGTATTGGGACAAGAACCGGTAAACCAAGGATATTTATTGATCAAAACTTTATTTGAATATTTAGTTAAAAATATTACTCCGCATAAGATCATCGACATTCCGGTCACAATTTCCACCGATGAATCTTACAAAAAAGAAGAACCTTAAAACAGATGTTTTTTCTTTTACATTTTGATCCCAATACAAAAAAGAGTTCAGCAGTATGATAGTATCATCTGTTCTGAACTCTTCTTAATTTATTTTATGATTTATTTATCCTGCACTGTCTCTCTGAGTTTCTTTGCTGCAACTTCTTCTTTAATCTGTTCTATAAACTCTTCCAGACCACACTGACCTTCATCTCCGGCAAATCTGCTTCTTACAGATACTTTGCCTTCCTCTTCTTCCTTCGCTCCTACAACGAGCATATACGGAATCTTTTTCATCTGTGCCTCGCGGATCTTATATCCGATCTTCTCCGCACGACTGTCAATTTCTGCGCGAATACCCGCCTCCTTCAGATCTTCAAGCACTTTACCTGCATAATCAAGATATTTGTCAGAGATCGGAAGAACTTTCACCTGTACCGGAGCAAGCCATGTCGGGAATGCGCCTGCAAAATGCTCGATCAGAATTCCGATGAAACGTTCGATAGAACCGAATACAACGCGGTGGATCATAATCGGTCTGTGCTTCTCTCCGTCCGCTCCTGTATACTCAAGTTCAAATCGAAGCGGAAGCTGGAAGTCAAGCTGGATCGTACCGCACTGCCACGTTCTTCCGATAGAATCTTCCAGATGGAAGTCGATCTTCGGACCGTAAAAAGCTCCGTCCCCTTCATTTACAATATACGGAAGTCCGATATCATCAAGCGCGCTTCTAAGAGCATCTGTCGCCATTTCCCAATCTTCATCACTTCCCATACTGTCGTCCGGCCGTGTAGAAAGCTCGACATGATACTTAAATCCAAACAAACTATACACTTCGTCGATCAGTTTTACAACGCCTTTGATCTCATCTTTAATCTGTTCCGGCGTCATGAAAATATGCGCATCATCTTGTGTAAAACAGCGAACTCTCATTAATCCGTGGAGCTGACCTGATTTTTCATGACGGTGCACAAGTCCCAACTCTCCCATACGGATCGGAAGATCACGGTAAGAACGCGGCTCTGACTCATACACAAGAATTCCGCCCGGACAGTTCATCGGTTTAATTGCGAAATCTTCCTCATCAACTACTGTTGTATACATATTTTCTTTATAATGATCCCAGTGACCTGATGTTTCCCATAAATGGCGACTTAACATAATCGGCGTATTAATTTCTACATATCCCGCTCTGCGGTGAATCTCTCTCCAGTAATCAAGCAGTGTGTTTTTCAGAACCATACCGTTCGGAAGGAAAAACGGAAATCCCGGTCCTTCTTCGCGCATCATAAACAGACCGAGTTCTTTTCCAAGTTTTCTGTGATCACGCTTTTTCGCTTCCTCAATCATCGTCAGATATTCTTCAAGCTCTGCCTTTTTGGAAAAAGCAGTTCCGTAAATTCTCTGAAGCATTTTATTATGTTCGTCGCCTCTCCAATAAGCGCCTGCAAGACTTGTTAATTTAAATGCTTTCACCGGTTTTGTTGTCATAAGATGCGGACCTGCGCACAGATCGGTAAATTCTCCCTGTGAATAGAAACTGATCGTTTCGCCTTCCGGAAGATCTTCGATCAATTCTACTTTATAAGGCTCATTTTTTTCTTTAAAATACGCAATCGCTTCTTCTCTTGGCATTGTATACTGTTTGATCTCAAGATTCTCTTTTACGATCTTCTTCATCTCAGCCTCGATCTTATCAAGATCCTCTGCTGTAAGCGGAGTCTCCTTGTCTATATCATAATAAAATCCGTCTGCGATCGACGGTCCGATCGCAAGTTTCGCATCGGGATACAGCCTTTTAATCGCCTGCGCCATAATATGAGATGCTGTATGACGAAAAGCTCCTTTTCCTTTTTCATCGTTAAATGTCAAAATATTCAATTCACAATCTTTGTCAACAACAGTTCTTAAATCAACTTCCTCTCCGTCAATTTCCCCTGCCGTAGCAACTCTTGCCAACCCTTCACTAATATCAAGCGCAATTTCATAAACACTCATCGGCTGTGCATATTCTTTGCTTGATCCGTCTTTTAATGTGATCTTCATCTTTTTCTTCCTTTCTTTTTGTTATTCTTCCCTGTCCGCAAACATAAAAGAAGCACTCCATACGGAATGCCTCTTATCTATGAATCTATGCTGCACGGAAACACTCCACACAGGGACGGGAAAACTCCCGCGGTTCCACCCTGTTTGTCTTCGTCAGAAAACCATCTTAATTCATGTGATGATAACGGAATCACCGTGCCGTATTAAGGCCGCTCCGAGGTGGTATTCAGTCAGCCGGAACATCAGGATCTTCACACCATACAGATCCCTCTCTGAGATGACCGGACAGCTTACTGTCCTCTTCAACACTTTCATAATCATTTTTACTTTACAACGGCTATTTTACATCAAAATAAGAATGTCTGTCAAGCCTGAAACTGCTTCTAAACGCAGAAAGCACCTTCCTTGCTGCAAGTTTTGTCTTTGCAAACTCAACCTCAACACAAAGTGGTGCTTTCTTTTTCTCTGCTTATTTTCCTGCAAAATCAATTATTCACGTTCCAAAAGATGATCGATCAAACGATCTCCTTTTTCTCTGAAGATCCCCGTTTTCTGTGCCGTCCGTTCAGAATACTCATCCTGTCCTTTTACTGCATTTGTGCTGTCATACAACATATACGGAACAGGATCACCTGTATGAGTACGCACGCGCACAGGCGTCGGATGATCCGGAAGAATCAGCATCCTGTAATCTTCACCCGCCTGCTCAAGTCCTTCTGCCACAGGACCGATCACAAGGTCGTCTATCAATTCAATCGCTTTGATCTTATCATCCGTACTTCCCTGATGTCCCATCTCGTCCGGCGCTTCAATATGTACATAAACAAAATCATAGCCGTCCTCTGTAAGCGCTTTCACCGCAGCTTCAGCCTTTCCTCCATAATTTGTATGGAGTCCGCCATTTGCTCCTTCTACCGTAATATTATCCATTTCTGCGCCTACTGCAATTCCTTTTAACAGATCGACAGCAGAGATCATTGCGCCTTTTACTTTGTTTTTTTCTTCAAACGAAGTCAGCGCAGGACGCGTTCCCGCTCCCCAAAACCATGCTGAATTGGCTGGGTTTTTCCCTTCTTCCCTGCGTTTTATATTGATCGGATGATCTTTTAATATATCGTAGCTTTTCACCATCATTTCCCGAAGCACTTCATCTTCCGGGAGATATCCGCCGATCTTCTTTGTCAAAATATCATGAGGCGGCGTCAATTCTGTCACATGTCCGTTATTCTGGATCAGCAGGTGACGGTAGCTCGTTCCTACATAAAAATGATATCCGTCTTTTGCAAGCCCTTTACTTAATGCTTCCATAAGAACTGCCGCATCCTCTGTCGATATTTCTCCCGAACTGTGATCAAGAATCGTGCGTTCTTCATAACAATCTTCATCCTCTGTCAATGTAACAAGGTTGCACCGAAAAGACACATCCAAGTCCCCCATCTGCGCGCCGATACTCAAAGCTTCTAACGGAGAACGTCCTGAATAATACTTCTTCGGATCATATCCGATCACCGACAGGTTTGCAGTATCGCTTCCCGGAGACATTCCTTTCGGAACTGTCTGAACCATCCCGATCTCCGCGTTTTTTGCCAGACGATCCATATTCAGAGTCTTTGCCGCTTCAAGCGGTGTTTTCCCTGACAGAGACTCCAGTGGTTCATCTGCCATTCCGTCACATAAAATAACGATATATTTCATAATTTTCGTCCTCTTTATTTTACTCTTCAACACGGATCATATGAAGGATTCCCTCAAATTTCTCCGCGATCTTTCTGTATGCTCCCTCTGTCATCACTTCTGTTATGATACCGAACTCATTTTCAAGACCTTCCGCTCTCACAAAAGTCACTGCTCCAAATGCCGCTTCTGTTTCTTCCCGACGCATTTTTTCGTCGCCGCTGATCCGTACAAAGAAACGTTTTTCCGTATCCTCTATCGGAAGAAGTTCCAGCTTTTCATTTTTCCACATTGTCATAATATTTCTGTGAAGATGTTTTGCTTCATCTACAACATCCGCTACAACAGCGCTCGCCGTAGGAAGTTTTCCTGCTCCGCTTCCGTAAAACATTGCGTCTCCAAGCATATTTCCGTTTACAAACACTGCGTTGAACACACCGTTTACGCTATAAAGCGGATGTTCATTTCCAAGAAGCGCCGGAGCAACGATCGCATGGAGGTGGTCGCCGTCACGCTTACTCGATGCAAGAAGTTTGATCGTCATTTTCATCTCTTTTGCATACATCATATCTTCTTTTGTTATCTGCGTGATACCTTCTGTGTAAATATCTTCAAAATCAACCTGATGTCCTGAAATAAGAGAAGAAAGAATCGCGATTTTCCGGCATGCGTCATATCCTTCTACATCAGCCTCAGGATTGCGCTCCGCAAAGCCGTTATCCTGCGCTTCTTTAAGCACTTCGTCGTACTGAGCACCTTCATAAAACATCTTCGTAAGCATATAGTTTGTCGTTCCGTTCAAAATTCCGGTAATCTCCTCAATGCGGTCTGCCGTCAGCGAAGAATTTAACGCGCGGATAATCGGGATACCTCCTCCTACACTTGCTTCAAACAGGAAATTGATCTCCCGCTCTCTTGCGATAGACAGAAGAGTCGCGCCATGCTTTGCCACAAGCGCTTTGTTGGATGTCGCCACGCTCTTTCCCGCTTCCAGACACCGTTTTACAAATGTATACGCCGGTTCTACTCCACCCATTACTTCCACTACGATTTGAACTTCCGGATCATTAATGATCACATCAATGTCATGCACTATCTTTTCCTGTATCGGATCTCCCGGAAAATCTCTCAGATCAAGAACATATTTGACACTGATTTCATCTCCTGCTCTCTGATTGATAACATCCTTATTTTTTTCGAGCACTTCTACAACTCCCGAACCGACTGTGCCATATCCCAATACCGCTATACTTATCATCCTATTCTTCCTTTCCTATCCCTTTTTCTGTTCGTAACATTTCACAAAACCACTATTAGCCAAAACAGGCTTCCGATCACTGCTCGGATGCCTGTTCTGTATTTGCACTTAAATATGCGTTGATAAACGGATCGATATTTCCGTCCATCACTCCGCCTACGTTACTTACTTCCGCATTTGTACGGTGATCTTTCACCATCGTATACGGCTGCATGACATAGGAACGGATCTGATTTCCAAAATTAATATCCCTTACTTCTCCGCGGATATCAGACATTTTTTCCGCCTGTTCCTGCTGCTTCATCAAATAAAGCTTTGATTTGAGCATCTGCATCGCTTTATCCTTGTTCATATGCTGAGAGCGTTCATTCTGACACTGAACTACGATTCCGGTCGGAAGATGCGTAATACGCACTGCCGAGGACGTCTTATTTATATGCTGACCTCCCGCGCCGCTGGAACGATATGTGTCGATCTTCAGATCATCGTCATTGATCTCTATATCAATATCTTCCTCTATATCCGGAATCACATCACAGGATGCAAATGATGTCTGACGCTTTCCTGCCGAATTAAACGGAGAAATACGCACGAGACGGTGTACTCCTTTTTCCGAGCGAAGATATCCGTATGCATTCTCGCCCTTCACCTCAAAAGTCACGCCTTTTACTCCTGCCACATCTCCCTCAAGATAATCCAGCTCTTCGATACTGTACCCTTTCTTTTCCGCCCACCTCGTATACATACGGTAGAGCATTCCGGTCCAGTCACAAGATTCTGTACCGCCCGCCCCGGCATGAAGCGTCACGATCGCATTATCTCTGTCATATGGTCCTGTAAGAAGTGTCCCGATACGCAATTCTTCAAACGTCTCTTCAAACTGCTGCAATTCTTCTTCAATCTCTTCCGCTGTTTCCTCGCTGTCTTCTTCCTCGCTCATCTCAATCAGAAGCATCATATCCTCATAATCTGAATACAGCTTTTCGATTTCTTTTACAGAGTCCTGCAGCCCTTTTAATTCTTTCATTACTTGTTGGGAAACTTCCGGATCATCCCAAAATCCCGGTTCTTCCAAACGCTTCTCCAACTCTTCAACCCGCAGCTTCTTAGAAGCTAAGTCAAAGTGAATCCCTCAAATCTTTCAGCGGTTCTTCATATGCGCTTAGTCTTAACTTCAGTTCATCTAACAAAACCACCTTGATCACCTCTTTCATTATTATACAAATCCTGTCTTATCTTTTATTATACGGATTCTATTGTTTTTTATAATACCGTCTATTACACCGGTTTTCTTCCACAGCATTGTTTGTATTTTTTCCCGCTTCCGCAAGGACATGGATCGTTCGGATAAACTTTCTTATCTTCCCGCTTTTTCGGAGCGCGTACGGAAGTGTCATCCTTATTTGTTCCTGTAACTTTCGCTACCTCTTCTCTTTCTACTTTCTGCTCGACACGAACATTGAACAGTGTACGGATCGTTGTCTCGGCGATCATATTTGTCATCTCGCCAAACATATTATACCCTGTCATCTTATACTCAACAAGCGGATCTCTCTGTCCGTATGCCTGAAGACCGATTCCCTGACGAAGCTGATCCATATCGTCGATATGATCCATCCATCTTGCATCGATTACTTTTAGAAGTACGACACGCTCTAACTCTCGGATCTGTTCTGCTTCCGGGAATTCCGCTTCTTTCACTTCATACGCTTTCACCGCACGTTCTTTCAAGAGATGTTTCAGCTCTTTTTGACGCATATCAATACATTCTTTCTCTGACGGAAGCTCCATCATCGGAATAATCTTATGCAAGTTCAGCTCCAGACCTTTTACATCCCAGTCTTCTGCTGCCGCTTCCGGAGAGGCGAAACGGTCTGTAATATTTTCAACATATTCTGTGATCATATTATAGACGGTATCTCTCATGCTCTCGCCGTCGAGAACCCTTCTTCTCTCTCCGTAAATGATCTCTCTTTGCTCGTTCATAACCTGATCATACTCAAGCAGATTTTTACGGATACCGAAGTTGTTTGTCTCCAGTTTTTTCTGTGCTGTCTCTATCGCATTGGAAAGCATCTTATGCTCCAACTGTTCCCCGTCTGCAACACCCAGCGCATTAAAAGCTCCCATAAGACGGTCCGAACCGAACAGACGAAGAAGATCATCTTCCAGTGAAATATAAAATCTTGATTCACCCGGATCTCCCTGACGACCGGAACGTCCTCTAAGCTGATTGTCAATACGTCTTGACTCATGCCTTTCCGTACCGATAATCTTTAATCCGCCTGCCGCTCTCGCATCTTCATCAAGTTTAATATCCGTACCACGACCTGCCATGTTCGTCGCGATCGTTACGGCGCCGTGAACACCTGCATCCGCTACGATCTCTGCTTCCTGCTCGTGATATTTCGCATTCAGAACGTTATGTTTGATTCCTTCTTTTTTCAGCATACCGCTCAAAAGTTCGGACACTTCTATCGTGATCGTTCCGACAAGAACCGGCTGACCTGTAGCATGAGCTCTCTTTACTTCTTCAACGACAGCATGATATTTTTCTGCTTTTGTTTTATATACCGCATCTTCAAGGTCTTTTCTCTGAACCGGTTTGTTTGTCGGGATTTCTATAACGTCCATTCCGTAAATATCACGGAACTCTTTTTCTTCTGTAAGAGCCGTACCTGTCATACCGCTCTTCTTCTCAAATTTATTAAACAAGTTCTGGAATGTGATCGTCGCAAGCGTCTTGCTCTCTCTGCGCACTTTTACGTGTTCCTTCGCCTCAATCGCCTGATGCAGCCCGTCCGAATAACGTCTTCCCGGCATGATACGTCCTGTAAATTCATCGACGATCATAACCTCTCCTTCTGCATTCACAACATAGTCCTGATCTTTAAACATCAGATTATGCGCGCGCAAAGCAAGGATAATATTATGCTGGATCTCCAGATTTTCCGGATCGGCAAGATTTTCAATATGGAAGAATTTCTCTACTTTCTTAACTCCGTCTTCTGTCAGGTTAATTGCCTTTTCCTTTTCATTGACAATAAAATCACCCGTCTCTTCGATATCCTCTCCCATAATCGCATTCATCTTGGAGAATTCTCCGCTTGCCTCGCCACGTTCAAGCTGACGGGCAAGAATATCACACGCTTCATAAAGCTTTGTCGATTTTCCGCTCTGCCCGGAAATAATAAGCGGCGTTCTCGCCTCGTCGATCAAAACAGAGTCAACCTCATCGATGATCGCAAAATTCAGACCTCTTTGTACGAGCTGTTCTTTATATATGACCATGTTGTCACGCAGATAGTCAAATCCGAGTTCATTATTCGTTACATAAGTAATATCGCAGTCATATGCCGCACGGCGCTCTTTATTGTCCATTCCGTTTAAAATAACACCGACTGTCAATCCAAGAAATTCATGTACTTTTCCCATCCATTCAGCGTCACGTTTTGCCAGATAATCATTGACCGTAACGATATGGACGCCTTTTCCTGAAAGTGCGTTCAGATAAGCCGGAAGTGTAGACACAAGCGTCTTACCTTCACCTGTACGCATCTCGGCAATACGACCCTGGTGCAGAATAATACCACCGATAAGCTGTACTCTGTAATGACGCATACCGATACTTCTCCATGCTGCCTCTCTTACAACGGCATAAGCCTCAGGAAGAATGTCGTCAAGCGTCTCTCCTTCATTCAGTCTGTCCTTAAACTCCTTTGTTTTTCCTTTCAGTTCCTCATCTGACAGCGCCTCCATCGCAGGAGCAAGAGCTTCGATCCGGTCTACGATCGGATAAATTCTTTTCAGCTCATTATGGCTGTGGGTTCCGAAAATCTTTTCTATAATACCCATATTCTGTAATTAACTCCTTATATAAATTTAGCATCGGTAATAGCTCCGATGCCACCACTATTCTTCATTTTAACACTAACCAAAGCGTAATTCAATACTCAAAAATTGTTTTGACAACCATACGCGCACCGCCTTTTACGCACAAAAACGATACTCTTATATCGGAAATAATGATCCCATTCAGAATCATTCAATCACCGGAAGTACCAAAAGGCACATTCCGGGAGTGCAAGCGGTCGCCAAGGTCACGGGCAAGCCCGGACTTTGGCTTATCGCCATTGCAAAAAGCACAGAACCCATTCCAAAGGCTCTGTGCTTTTCTCATTCATCCGCACACAATATTTGATTATCCTGTGCTGATTTTTTTATGCATTGCTCTATGCTCTTTTTCTTCTTCTGAAAATAACAACTGCGGAAGCTACCAGCATGAACGCCCAGAACATGATCGGTGTCTGATCGCCTGTCTGAACTGCCTGACCTTTCTGTGAATCCGGATTTTTATCCTCATCTTCCTTAACGTCATCTTTTTTCACAAGCAGTTTCTCTGCATCTTTTAACGCTTTTAACATATCTTCAACGTCTTTTGCCGTCGCTTTCTTGTCTTCCAATACCGCTTTTGCTTTTTCCAAAACGTCTTTATATGCTTTCACTGACGCATCCGTATATCCGCTTAAGTCTTTCTTTTCAGCCGCTTTGATCGCTTCTTTCAATGCTTCTAACTGCTCTTTGCTCGGCTTTTTGTCTTCTTCCTGCGGATTGTCTTTCTCTACGAGAAGCTTGTCTGCATCTTTTAATGTTTTCAGCATATCTTCAACCTCTGTTGCTGTTGTTTCTTTATCTGACAACATTGTTTTTGCTTTTTCCACAACATCTTTATATGCTTCGACAGACGCATCCGTATATCCGCTTAAATCTTTCTTTTCAGCCGCTTTGATCGCTTTCTTTAATTCCTCTAACTTTTCTTTGCTCGGCTTCATTTCCAAATCAACGGCAGCTTTCTGCAGTTTAGCCAAAGCGTCGTCTACCTCTTTTTGTGCCGCCTTCTCATCTTTAAGAACTTCCTGCGCTTTATCATATGCCGCCTTAAAAGCATTCCATGTCGAAGGAGTATACTCTTCTTCTTTATCTGCGTATTTCTTTGCGAAATCTACATAACTCTGAAGCGCAGTCTTATCCACTTTATCCGGACTCGGTTTTGCAGTCAGTCCGCTGATCGCAGTTTCAAGATCCGTCTTCGCCTGATCTACTTCTGTCTGTGAAGCATCCGCGTTTTTAAGTACCGTTTCAGCCGCTGTCAGCGCTTGCGTATACTTCGCTGCGGATTCTTCCGTATATCCCGAAAGATCCCCGTACGCTTTTTTCGCCTCATCAACCGAAGCCTGCAGTTTTGTGAAATCTGCACGTTTTACAAGTCCGTTTACCGCTGTCTCAAGCGCTGTGCGAGCCGCCTCGATATCCGCATCAAGCGCATTTTCATTTTTCAAGACTTCATTTGCCGCATCCAATGCGCTCTTAAACGGCTGCCATGTGGACGGAGTATAGTCTTTTTCAGTCTTATCGCTCACTGCATCGACCAATACTTTCAGGCTTGTCGTGTCACCTATAAAGTCAAGCATATGTACGATTTCAAGCAATTCTGTGTACGCTTCGTCAACCTGCTCCTGTGACGCTTTTTCATTATCTTTCACCTGAACTGCTTTCGCAAGCGCTGCATCTAACGCTTTTTTCACTTCAGGAACGACATGTTCATATTCCGGTTTTTCTTTCGCGCTCTGTGCGTATCCGATCAAAAATTCAAGGAACTGCTTATTTACCTGTTCCGGCTGCGGTTCTTCTTTTTTCGGAGCCATTATACGGATTTCTGCCGCAGATGCAAAGTTCTTTCCTGCCTGATCTGACAATGTTCTCACTGCATATAATCTAACGTTTGTCGCCTCTGTCTGATCAAACTGAGCCCATTTCCATCCTGAATCATTTGTCCATGTTCCTGTCGCCACTTCATGATAAGACTGTCCGTTATCATTGCTTACCTCAATACGGTATTCAACGATCACACCGTTCACCGCGCCGTTTCTTGGAAGTATACGCAGTCCGTTGACAGTCTTGCTCTCTCCCAGGGCAATATCGATCCACAGATTATTCTGGTCGTCGCCTTCATATTTACTGTGCCAAAGCGTTGACACGTCTTTATCCAGAACATATGATGCGGGTCCTTCTTTCCCTGTCTGCGGCTGCGCGCTTCCTGCCGTAGCAGTCATCCCTTCTGTCGGAAGGTCAAACTCATCATTTGCCGCCGGATTTTTTACAGAGTAGTTTTCTAAAATTTCTGCTCCGAGTGTTTTCAGATCCTGCGGTGTCGCAGTTGTCGGATACTCTTTATTGCTGCGTACCCATTCCCATTCCCACTCAAACCAGTCGATATTACTCTCATAATCCGTTCCCGAAAGCTCGTTTGTTCTTGCTGTGATCCAGCGCTGCCATCTTGCTTTATAGAAATCACCGATCAAGCCTGACCACTGACGGTTAGAGTAATCTTTCAGACCGCCTTTTTCCGCCTGATTTTTCGATCCCCATGTAGTAACGAGCGCTTTTGCATTGAACTCATACAGTTCTTTTGTAAAGTCATCCGCATTATTTGCAAGCGCTTTTGCCTGCTCTACCCATCTTCCGAGAAGGAAGTATTCGCTTGTTCCCGTTACTTTTTCCATGTCTTCGATCACTGACATGAATTTTTCCGAATATGTTTTAAAGCTGTCCAGATCTTTTGCGCTGAACGCTGCAGACATACCTTTTTGATATTCCTGAGCGCTGTTGGAAAGTACCTGCTGCAAAACATTTGCCAGATCGTACTGATATCCTGCGCTGTCTTTCAGCTTATCATAATCAGCTAACAGAAGCGCTGCCGCTTCTTCAAGATCGCCTTTTTCATAGCTGATCACCGCGTTGCCCCATGTAGAAGCCGCCCCGATCGTAAGATTCGGTCTTGCATTTACAACTGACTCCGGCGCACCCTGTCCAAGGCCGTTTAAGCTCGCCTTATATACTGTTTCTTTCAAAATATCCCATGCCTGATTTGCCGACTCACTCTCTGCTCCGTATCTTCTCGTCGCATAATCATCAAGCCATGTGTCAAGATCGATCACTTCCATCTTCTGTGACGCATCATCCTGCCAGATCGTCTCGAACAAGAAATCATACAATACCGGGTTATTTACACTCGCCTCAGGAGTGATTCCGATTCCCGCGATATATTTCGTCTCATTAAATACTTTCGGAATATTATTTGCAAGGTTGTCAAGATGTCCGTGCAGTCCGAGACGTCCTCCGAAGTTATTCAGCATACAGAACAGCCACGGAGTCTTGTCAAATTCTTCCTCGTCTCCATATGCTTCCGCGCCGGGACGTCCTTCATCATAATGCGGGTCTTTCTCTGCGTACAAGTCAAGAATCAGCGCATGATCTGTTCCCTTTTCCACTCTGTCAAGACCGTTTAACAATGCAGTTGTCGGATTACCCTGCCATGACTGGATGATCCAAACCGCATCTTTGTCTGCCGTGATCATTTCAGTTAATACTTTTTCCGAAATGTCGGACGCATTCATACCGCCTGTAATGCCGCCTTCGTGGAACGGGTCTGTCGCATAATAGTTGCTTACGTCTCCGTAAACTTCTTTCTGACACTGATAGAATTTCTTCGCATATTTTTCAAATGTAGAAGAAGTTGTCTTTAACATCGTCGGACGCTGGAAGGAACACCACTCGCCCTGCTCGATCACTTCTGCATTTTTGTCATAATCGTGAATATTTGTCGGAACCATTCCGCTGTAACCTTGCAGTACAGGCTGCATTCCGAGTTTTCTCATAATAAGCTGATTCTTTCTTGCCAGCTCTGTTCTCTCTTCAAACCACGAGTCATGCACCGGGCCTCCGAAACCGGAAAGGTTCGCCATATATGCCCACGCATAATATGCAGGTCCTGCAATAAAGTCTTTAATATCTTCGTGAGAATATCCAAGTTCTCCTAAAAATCTTCTCCATACTTCTTCCTGCGCTGTCGCGTCAAGAACGACGTTCACGCCGTTTAACGCCAGCCAGTCTAACTCGTCACGCCATTCCTGCTCTCCCCAGAACGCCATAGAATAAGAAAGCGTACAGTAGTTATAAGAGTAGCGGACTTCCGCCTTCGTCTCTTTAAATACTTTTTCTGTCACAACAGGTTTATTTTCCGGCATATCTGCCTGATCTCCCACTTGTGAAAGATTTACCTGACAGAAATATTTCAGATAATGGTTCAGTCCTGTCGCAAGAGAAACACCGTCGTTTCCTTTGATTTTCACCTGATCTCCATCCATGGAAAGTTCAAAGTAATCATAACCGTTCTTTTTCGGATTCTCCGCAAGTTCAAGCTTAAACCAGTCTTTGTAAGCTTTTCCGAGTCTTCTTTCGATAATACCGTAAACTTCGTTTTTCGTATCATTTTCTGTAATCTCTACATTATATTCTGACTCTTCATATTTTACTGTATTGATCTCAGGTCTTTTCTGAACTTCTGACTTGCTCTCTTTTCCTGTCACACGGACTTCGTTCAGTACAGCCGCCGTAGACGCGGAATTATATTCCATATAAACGCGGACGATTCTCGCCTCTTTTCCTTCCGCCTGGTAAACTTCTCCCTTTTCAGCATCACAGGAATCTTTTGATGTCTTCTCTGCCAGTTTATCAAAATCTCTTCCGTCCATACTTGTATAGATCGTATACTGAGAATATCCATTCTCCGGTGTATATACTTCTACCGTATCAAGGTTATAATTTTTCTCCAGATCAATATCTACATAAGACGGATAATATGCGCCGGTCCACTGTGTCTTTTTGCTTCCGTCCGTAATATTTTTCGCCGTATTTTTTCCAGACGGCGTATGTACCGGTTTCTTAAATGCGATACTGCCTGTATCCTGTACTTCGATCTCGCTTCCGTACACCTCAAACTCTGCCACTGCCGGCCATCCGTTCTGCGTTCCGCCCTGTGTCTTACAAGAATGCATAACAATCTTCACTTCTGAATACTGCGCGGCATTAAACTTATAAACCTGCGCATAATTATCTGTACGGTTTGCCTTCTGGTGATCTGCAATCTTCGTATAATCGCTGTCTCCTGCTTTCTTCGCCAGGATGCTGTACTCGAACGCGAAATCAACACTGTCCGTATCTCCCACATGCTCAAAAGCAATGCGGAACGCATCCATCGTTCTTGCCTCGTCAAAATTCAAAGCGATGTACTTCTCTGAAGTCTGCGCTTCATTGTGGAACTTATACAATGTTTTGTCGTTTCCGTCAACAAGGTTTGCTGATCCTTCAGATTGATTTTCGTTTCCGTCTGTTGTGATCTTCGCCTGATTTGCAATGTTATTGTAATCAGACACTTTTTCTTCCTGCTCTTCAAACACTTCCACTTCCTGAACCGACGGCCAGAACGCGCCCTGACTTCCATCAGAATTCTGCGGATCGGAAAGCGTTACATAAATATGCGTTGCCGACTTCGGCACGTCCGCTGTAAACTCTTCTTTTGAATCTACCGTCATTCTCTTGCTTCCGAAATCAATCAAATCCGTTGTAATGCCGTTCTGTGCATACTGAACTGTCACAAGCGCCGTTCTTCCTGTACTGTTATCCCCGTCTTCGCCAAGTTCTACAGCCACTTTTGAAATACTGCGTCCTTTATCCAACTGGATCACAGCCGTTGCAGGCCACGTTCCTTGTGTCTGCCAGCTTGTTTTCGGATCACCGTCATTGATGTTTCCGATTACATAACTTCCATTCTCACCGTTCTGCGTACTTACCGTACCGTTAACGGCAACATTGACAAGCGTTGTCTTCGCCTCTGCTTTTTGCGGAGCTATGCCCGCAAATGCGCTAATAACCATGCAGGAAGCAAGAATCGATGATACGATCTTTCTAATCTTCTTTTGCATTCTTCCACTCCTTTATCAATAATATCAGACCGAAGCGGCAGATCTGTTTTCGATGTCATTGCAGATTTCTGCATAAAATGCTGCGCGAATACAGGCAGAAAAAAAGATCCGATATTCTCCGGCATAATGCATAGAAAATATCTGATCTTATCTGTTCAAAGCCGCCATCTATGTCTTTGCTCTTTATCAGAATAGCAAATTTTCTCAAAAATGTCAATTTATACATTTGTATTGCTTGTTGTACATTTGCACCGCTTATATCATGCTCTTTTCTATCTATTAATACCAAACAGACCTTTCAAAATATACCATTTTTTCTCAAATAGTCACCTGTTATGCATCTTTTCATCAGTTATATTTGTTCACAATTTTTCTATATGAAACAGTTCCTCCGAAAAGATCGAGGGCGCTTCCTATCGTAAAGTCAAGTTGTCCGCCGCCCAAACTCCGAAACCGTTCCAAATCGTCTTCCGAACTGATTCCTCCGGCGTATGTAATCGGAATTTTTCCCCATTGCCCAAGCATATGTACAAGTTGTTCTTCCATTCCCGATCGTTTTCCCTCTACATCAACGCCGTGGATCAAAAACTCATCACAATAAGAAGATAATTCCTCAAGAACAGCGGCGTTCAAACGTAGATTCGTATATTTTTGCCAACGATCTGTAACTACATAATAATCTTCACCTTGTTTTCGGCAGCTCAAATCGAGCACGATATGCTCTTTTCCTACGGCATGAACAAGCTTCTTTAGATTTTCTCTGCAAAATTCTCCTCCGCGAAACACATACGATGTGACGATCACATGGCTCGCTCCGCATTCTATATATTCATATGCATTCTCGTCTGTAATCCCTCCTCCTATCTGCAGTCCTTTCGGATAAACACGAAGAGCCTCTTTCGCCTGTTGTTTTGTCTGTTCATAATATTCTGACTGCCGGCTGTTTAAAAGAATAATATGACCTCCTCTCAGACAATCTTCCTTATACATATTCGCATAAAATGCGGCGTTTAAATCAGATGCGAAATTCGTCTTTGCCATGTTCCCCTCATCTTTTAAACTTCCACCGACAATCTGTTTTACTTTTCCGTTATGAATATCAATGCACGGTCTGAATTTCATCTGCCCTTCTCCTTATGTATTGTTTACACTATTACAAGATCGACCGCAGACATAAAGTTCCTTCTCTCTGCGGTCGAATCAATCCCGATTATTTTATAACTGTTCTTATCATGCGACAAAAAACTATCTCATAGAGTCATCGGCATTTCCTGTTGCATCTCCCTGATCTGTATTTTTCATACGGTCGCCTTCTTTTTTCGCTCCGTTTTCATCAGTCAGATCATCCGCCGCATTGTCAACACCGTCTGTGACATCGTCTGTCACATCGTCAATTCCGTCTGTGACATCATCTGTTACGTCATCAACTCCCTGAGTCACATCATTTACCGCATCATCAAGAATACCGTCTCCTTTTTTATCTGACTTGTCCGACGCATCGTTGCGATCGTTGTCTCTGTCTTTATCCGTTGTCGTCTGATCCGCCGCATTATCTGTTTTATCTTTGCCCGCACATGCTGTCATGCCAAACAAAGTGAACACACAGAGCGTCAGCAAAATGAGTTGTTTCATTTTTTTCATAAGAATATCTCCCTTTCCATAAATATTGTTGTAGTTCTAATATCTGCAATATTTTCAATATTTATACATTCGGGATTTTTTCTTTTTGCTACAGAGCCTTTTTCCTCAGTTTTTCCATCGCTTTTGATTCAATCTGACGCACACGCTCTCTTGTTATACCAAGACTTTCACCGATTTCTTCTAATGTATATGTGCGGTCTTTCCCCAATCCAAACCGAAGGCTGATCACTTCTTTCTCTCTGTCGTTCAAAGTTTCAAGAAGTTCTTGTACTTCTTCTTTCCTGACAAGAACGTCCATCGCATCTTCCGGCGTCGTCTCAGATCTGTCTTCTACAAAATCTCCAAGACTGTCCTCGCCATCTTCCCCTACCGGAGTTTCCAAAGATACCGGATTTCGAATATAAGAAAGAATATTTTTCACTTCCTCTTCTGTCCGGTCGCCAAGCTTCTTTGCAATCTCCCCCGGTTCTGCTTCTCTTCCGAATTCCTGCTGCAGTTCTTTTGCTGCTTTTTGCACCCGTTTTATATTTTCCGCAACGTGAACCGGAACTCGAATTTCTCTTGACTGCTGATCGATGGCTCTTGTAATTGCCTCTTTGATCCACCATGACGCGTAAGTTGAAAAACGGTTATCTTTCGTATAGTCATACTTTTCGGCAGCATGCATCAATCCGATATTTCCTTCCTGAATCAGATCCATTAACGGCAAACCTCTTCCCGTATAATGTTTTGCGATAGAAACGACGAGACGAAGATTCCCTTCTTCCAGTCTCGCTCTTGCGGATTCGTCTCCGTCTGAGATTCTTCTGCCCAATTCTTTTTCTTCCGTCTCGTCCAACAGAGGAATCTCCCCTATCTCATTCAAATAGATCCGAAGCGGTTCTGACTCCTGAATTTCTTCTTTTCCCATACAAACCTCACTTTTATTTATCTGTTTTATATTCTCTTTATGTTCTGTTATATATCCGATACCTGCTATCGTTTTTCTCTGAGCTCACCGTTTCTGTATGCGACAAGCAGTCGTTCAAGATCTTTTACCTGACGTTTGAGTTCCTCACCGATATCCGTATCTCCGACTAAAAGCCTCTCCCTGACTCTTTTCACTATCATCGTTTCGGAATGGATATCTTTTTCCTTTGCGATCGCCGACTCTGTAGATTCAAACGGCTCGTGCGCAACAAGCAGAAGTCCATATGAATTAAAGATCAAAGTATAACCTGCAATTCCGGTTTCTTTCTGATACGCTTTGGAAAATCCGCCGTCGATCACAAGCACTTTCCCGCCGCATTTCACGGGATTTTCCCCGTCTTTTCGTTTCACCGGAACATGTCCGTTGACAATATGAGACACCGCCGGGTCTAACCCAAACTCTTCCAATATCTGATTGATAACTTTTTCATTTTCAAGCAGGGAGTAATACGGATTCTTTTTCTCTATGTGAGTTTCCGCATCTTGCAGAAAATACCGTTCAAAAGTTGCCATCTTATCTTTTCCGAAAAGCGGAGAATCAGGATGCAGCCATATATACCACATGATGTCCTTTCCATCCTGCCTTTCATTCTCATCAAGAGCAAAAAAGCCTTTTCTCACATAAGAATCCAGAACATCATAAAGTTCTTTTCCACCGTAAGACTTGCCGAAAAGCCGAATTTCTTTCAATTTTCCGTCTTCTGTGAGCGGAACACATCCGTGATAGAGAAGATTATCATTGTAAACTTTATACAAACTTCCCTTGTTCAGCAAAAACCTCATATGCCTTTGAAGCTTCTCACAGTGCAGAAACGCCTTTTCAAGCCGCTTCATGATCTCCTCTTCCTCTTGAGTAAAAGCGTACGGATCTTTCGGATCGACTGTAGGAAACGCCGTATCCAAAAGCGGATATTTCTTTCCGTCCAGTTCAATCGTACCTTTTTCAAAATCAATTCTGTGCAAAAGCGCCCTGTTTTCTAAATGAAATGCTTTCTGCCGACGGATGATCTGCCCTTCCACTTTAAATTGAATGATGGAGATTGCTTTATGAATCCTCATATTCATTTGCATCTCATCAGGATCTATCCCTTCAACCGCTTTTAACCGAAAACAAATACACGGATCATCCCCGTAAATCCGAAGGGCAAATGCTGCCAGAGGAAGAAGATTGATCCCATATCCATCCTCCAAAATATCGAGATTTCCGTAACGTGCACAGATGCGGATCACATTCGCAATACAGCCCCATTGTCCCGCAGCCGCTCCCATCCAAAGTATATCATGATTTCCCCACTGAATATCGACAGAGTGATAAGACATCAGTTTATCCATAATAATATGAGGACCGGGACCTCTGTCATAAATATCGCCGACAATATGCAGATGATCTACAACGAGCCTTTGGATCAACTCTGAAATTGCCTCGATAAAATCTTCTGCTCTTCCGATCCGTATAATCGTTGAAATAATCTCATTATAATATGATTCCTTATCATGTACCTCCGCTTTCTCCGTGATCAGTTCCTCGATCACATAAGCAAAATTTGGGGGAAGCGCCTTTCTTACTTTCGACCGCGTATACTTGCTCGCCGCTCTTTTGGCAACTTCGATCAAACGATATAGATGTACTTTATACCAGTCTTCCATATTCGTCTCTGTCTGCCGGATCAGGTCCATCTTTGCTCTCGGATAATAGATCAGCGTTGCCAAAGATTTCTTATCTGCGGCACTCATCGTATTTCCGAACACATCCTCGATCTTTCTTCGGACAGATCCGGATCCGTTTTTTAAAACATGAGAAAAAGCCTCATACTCACCGTGTACATCTGTCAGAAAATGTTCTGTTCCTTTCGGCAGATTCAAAATCGCCTGAAGATTGATGATCTCCGTCGATGCCGCCGCGATTGTCGGATATAAGTCTGACAATCGGGTCAAATACCGTTTCTGGAGTTCTTTCAGTTCTTTATATTCTTCTTTCATGCTTGTCTGCCCCCTTGTTCCACAATACACCGCACAATTTATATCTCTCATGTACGTCGGATGTCACAATCCGACCACATCGCTCATATCATACATACCGCTTTCTTTTCCGGCAAGGAATTTTGCCGCCTCGACAGCGCCTTTTCCGAATACGCTTCTCGAGTATGCCGTATGTTTAAATTCGATCACTTCGTCTGTTCCCGCAAAGATCACCTCATGTTCCCCTACGATCGTACCTCCGCGAAGAGCTGAAATTCCGATTTCTTTTGCATCACGTTTCTGGCGGACAGTGCTTCTGTCATATACATAATGATATTCGTTTCCAAGCGCTTCATTCACCGAATCCGCAAGTGCAAGCGCTGTTCCGCTCGGGGCATCCAGTTTCTGATTGTGATGTTTTTCCACAAGTTCAATATCATATCCCGCCGGAGCAAGCACTTTTGCCGCATCTTTTAAAAGTTTTAAAAGGAGATTAATTCCAAGAGACATATTCGCCGACTTTAACACCGCCGTCTTCTCTGCCGCCTTCTCTGCTTTTGCAAGCTGCTCTTCCGAAAGTACCCTCGGGAGCAGAGGAGCGTTCTCTCCTACGGCATCATCTGTTCCAACTCCAGCTTTGTGGGGTTGCCGGTGGCCCGCCTGCTGTTTGGGGATCTGGGCGTGATCTACACGTCCATGTTCCAGATCCCGCTCCGCTTCACCATGTGGACGGCGGGGCTGTCCCTCTTCACCAGCGTCAGCAGGAAGGACGCCTTCCGCAAGCTGGTCCGCCACCCCTGCATCATCGCCGTTTTCGCGGGGCTGCTCCTGATGGCCGCTCCGGTGTCCCTGCCGGGCTTCCTGGACAGCGCCGTCGCCTCGGTCAGCAGCTGCACCGTCCCGGTCTCCATGTTCGTCATCGGGACAATCCTGGCGGACGCCCCCATCCGCTCCATGTTCTCAAAGCCTGTTCTGTGGTACACCTGCCTGCGGCTGGTCCTGTACCCGCTTCTGCTGTGCGTACTGCTCAAACCGCTCCACCTGGACACGACGCTGACCAATGTCTGTATCCTGATGACGGGGATGCCCGCCGGCAGCACGGGCTCTATTCTGGCGGACAAGTATGACTGCGACGCCGTCTTTGCCTCGCAGATCGCGTTTGCCTCCCCCCTGTGTTCGATCCTGACGATCCCGCTCCTGACTCTGGTAATGGAGTCGTTTCCCCTTTGAGGAAGCCTGCACCCTTGCGGGCCCTGCCGCTGCGGGACGGCGGGATCCAAAAAACAGACTGCACGAGCAGTCTGTTTTTTGCTGGGTCGGGGCTCTTTCGGGACCGCCCCGCAAAGGCTGCCAAAGCAGGCGGCTTGACGCTGAGGGAGGGCTACCCCTGTTTTTGGGCCTTATACGCCTCGCCCCAGTTCCTCATGGCGTCCAGAATGGGTTTCAGGCTGTACCCCAGGTCGGTCAGCGTGTATTCCACGCGGGGCGGGACCTCCGGATAGACCGTACGGGTCAGCAGGCCGCTCCGCTCCATCTCCCGGAGCTGGGCCGTCAGCACTTTCTGGCTGACCGAGCCGATGGACTTCTTCAATTCTCCAAAACGCTTTGTCCCCGGCATCAGATCCCGGAGAATGAGCACCTTCCACTTGTCACTGATCAGCGTCAGCGTGGTTTCCACCGGACAGGCCGGAAGTTCTTTTGCCGCGGCTGCCATCTGCAGGTCCCTCCTGTATACCGATCACTTCAAATCCTCTGATATCATCCATATTTTATGGTACCTGCAGAGCGATTGTCAAGCTCCCATGGGGCGGCGATGAAAAATTTCGCCCCGTGGAAAGCCCCGCAGCCCCTTGGTTACCTCCCGGTGCCTATGTCACAGCATTGTGCGTACTTTACGAGTGGTGAATCCCGCCGTACAATAGAAAGCGAGGGGTGAAGCCTGCGCTTTCCCGCAGAAGGGGACGCCCTCTGCAAGTGCCGGGAAGCGGGCTCTGTGCCGATCTCCGCTCTGGCATTTCCGGTATCAGACCGTACAATGAATCTTTCCTTTGGAGGAGACCCATGGATCGCAGGGAACAGGTACAATATTTGAATCAAACCCTTCTGGCGGAAATGCCTCAGTACCGGGAGCAGGCGGAAGCATTTCCGGTGGATGCATTCTCACAGCGGCGGCTGCTCCGCTCCCTGATGAATGTCCGGCCGCCCATGCCCCTGGCCCCCAAATTTCTGGAAGTCCAGGATGCCCTGCTCTCCGCCGAGCGGG